>Ga0183096_1000045_pt1 | contig 354490 bp, 294 predicted proteins | sample Biomet5_FD_127791 | JGI IMG/M metagenome (GOLD analysis project Ga0183096, IMG submission 127791) | Microbial communities from bioreactor (seeded with sewage sludge) at LBNL, California, USA - Biofuel metagenome 5 (version 2) (version 3) | ecosystem: Engineered > Bioreactor > Anaerobic >...
CTGCACCACACTCAATTTTAAGGACATTGAATAATCCTTTTGAGTATGTTTAACATAATTGACTTTTGATTCTTCCATAGCTTTACTTTTTTTGTAACGCTATTTTAGGACGGGACATTCCTATAAAATCAAAGAGGGTGTCTCAAAAGTATTTTGGGATGCCCTCTTTCTTTTTGTGCAAAAATCATCGGCACTTTCTTCAGTCCAGCGGAGTATCTTTGATTTGAGATTTCTCTCCTCTTGTCTTTTGCCATTGATAACAATTTGATATACATTGTTTCCAGATGACCATGCGTATGCGTATGCGCAACCAAGAGTCCAAGTTTTTGAGGTATTTCTTCATGTCTGCAAGCTTGAAGTAATTCACCCAGCCTGTAATGAACTGTTTGAGCTTCTGCTTTCGCTTTTCATTGCTTCAGCCATTGCTCCTTGCTGTCAAAACCCGTAAGGATTAAGGCTATTGGGGTGGACACAAAGACGTCCCTTGCCTCGATACACGTAGAAAGAGTAGCCCAGAAACTTAATGTTCCGAACATAGGCTACCATTGTCTTTTCCCTGTTTACTTTTAGAAACAGCTTACCTTCGATAAAAGGCACGATGTATGAAAGCGTTCTTTCCGCACTTCTCTTGTTTTTGCACAAGAGGACACAGTCGTCGGCATAGCGAACAAAGCGGTGACGTGGATGGGATAGGAGCAGATGAACTTCTGACATATCTCACCAGCTACAAGGAGAAACTCCTATAGTCCATATTGAATGGGAAGTACCGCCATCATCCCGTGAGACGGGGGGAAATCCCACAAGGAACTGGAACGTCGTGGGCACCTGCGCCGTTATTCTCTTTCACGCTGTAATCAGTAACTTTGAATCCTCAATTTTTCGTAAAGTAAATTCCCTGATTTTGGACTGAAAAAAGAAGCACCTGGAGCTATTAACCTATCGCGGACACAGAGTTAAGTTAGCAACTTTAATATTGTTTTTCTCTTTTAAAATTACACTTAATCACTTTAACGATGTATAGTACTTCCGGGTTAATTCGTTGGGACAAATTTGCTGAGCTTTATTACAGAAATGATCATTCCCTGTCGTGAAGCACCCATGAATGGATGCAGGTATTGTTTTGGGAGTGGTTATCATTAAAAATATACTGAAGTTGGATGATATCGGGGTGATGGAGATTATCCAAGAAATATATAGAAATACTTGCATCTTGCACTATAAGTTGAAACTTGTTTTTTTTTCAGATAAGTAGATTCTTTACAGAATCTTTTATTTTAAGGCTGGTCTTGAGTAAAACTCGATTATTGGAATTTTCTTTATTTAGGATATTTGAAAATAATATCTTAACAGCTATTTTACATATATCATCAACAGGCTGAGATATGCAAGTTAATGGTGGATCAATGTAATTGAGATATGGATTATCATCAAATGTAATTAAAGATATATCATCCGGTAATTTAATATTCTCTTCTTTAAATGCTTTCAAACAGCCCATTGCAATGGTATTACTAAAAGCAAAGATTGCAGAAGGTCTATTCTTTTGTTGTAATATTAATTTTGTCTCAATATAACCGTTTTGCTCGCTGAAATCATCTCCTGTTACTTTATAATTATTTATATTGTGATCAGACAGTGCTTTTATGAAACCATTTACACGTTGTTTATTGGGCGTAGAATGTGTCGCTCCTTGAATGCATGCAATAAACTCATGCCCTTGTTGAATAAGATATTCAGTCGCAGAATAGGCTCCCTCAAAGTTATCTGAAGATACAAACGAAACATCTAATTCTTCAAAATATCTGTCCACACACACCACCGGAATACCTTCTTTTAGAGCCTGTTCTATATGTTCTGAGTTTTGGCCGCAGGGAATGATTATTAAACCATCTACATTTTTAGATGAAAATTGGGAAACTTCTTTTATTTCTGTTTCAATACTATCATTGCTATCTCCAATAAGAGTTATATAATCGTATTTTTTTATTTCTAAGTTAATTATACTTGCAATTTCTGCAAAAAAAGGATTTCTTAAAGATGGAATGATTAGCGCAATCGTTTTATTTTTTCCCATTCTTAAGCTTCTGGCAAATTCATTTGGTTTATAGTTCAATTCATTTGCAATTGTTTGTATCTTTTTTTTAGTAGCTTCACTTATACGATATTTTGTTGCCTGCCCATTCATAACTCTTGACACGGTTGTTATGGAAAAGCCTGATCTATTGGCTATATCGATGATATTTGTTTTTTGTTCCATGCGATAATTTTCTAAAAATAATTAGTGTAAATATAATTGTTTACTTAGCTGTTTTAATAAATAGAATAATGTATTAATATTATTTAACTTATTAATTTGCGAAAAGGTTTGCGCAAATAATAAAGATTAAATATATTCGCAGCGTTCAATCATTTTGAAGTGTTATGATTAATGGAAATAAGATTATAGTTATAGGTAGTAGCAATACAGATATGGTAATCCAAACATTGAAGTTGCCTCAGCCCGGTGAAACAATATTAGGTGAAAAATTTTTTATGAATCCCGGCGGAAAGGGAGCAAATCAAGCAGTTGCAGCAGCGCGTTTAAATGGTAATATCTCGTTTGTATGTAAATTGGGTACTGATATTTTTGGAGAGAATGCAGTTAAAGCTTTTATCAAAGAAGGTATTGATACCTCCCTAATCTTTCATGATGAAAAGAATCCATCAGGAGTAGCTTTAATTACTGTTGACGGTAATGCTGAAAACTGTATTAGTGTTGCTTTAGGTGCAAATGCACATTTGAATCCTCAGGATATTGTATCAATAGAGAAAATTTTTGATGAAGTTGATTTTATGTTGTTACAATTAGAAATTCCAATTAATACAATAGAGTATATAGTCAGGAAAGCCGTTGAGAAAAATATTAAGATTATATTGAATCCTGCTCCAGTACAATATCTATCTAAAGAAATTCTTGGAAATTTATTTTTAATTACTCCTAATAAAACAGAAGCGGAATTTTTTTCAGGGATTAAAATAACCGATCAAAACAGTGCTGAAATGGCTGCAAAAAAAATTTCAGCTTTAGGTGTCCGTAATGTAATCATAACACTTGGAGCAAAAGGTGCATTGGTATATGAAGAAGATAAGGTGGAAATTGTACCAGCAATAAAAGTTAAGGCTATTGATACTACGGCTGCTGGCGATGTTTTTAATGGGGCATTGTTAGTAGCACTTGCTGAGGGTAAGTCTATTATTGAAGCTACTCATTTTGGATGTAAAGCTTCCAGTATTGCTGTTACGAGACTTGGTGCTCAGTCGTCTGCACCTTATCGTAAAGAAGTTGACAGCATATAGCTAATATTAATTGATAAATCTAATATTATGTTTATAGTACAAAATTATTTGTTAGCAATTGTTTTTTGCTTTATAACTATGCTTTGTTGGGGGGCTTTGGGAAATACCCAGAAACTTGCGGGAAAAACATGGCGTTACGAGTTGTTTTATTGGGATTATGTAATAGGGATACTTTTATTCTCAATAATCTCAGTTTTCACTTTGGGAAGTATCGGTTCCGAAGGTAGAAGCTTTGTCCCGGACCTGATTCAGGCAGATTGTGGAAATATTGGCAGTGCTTTCCTTGGGGGGATTATCTTTAATGCGGCCAACATATTGCTGTCCATCTCAATAGCTGTTGCTGGACTGTCTGTCGCCTTTCTTGTAGGTATAGGACCGGCATTAGTAATCGGTGTTTTTATTAATTATGCCGGTCAAAAGTTAGGTAATCCATATCTCTTGTTTGGAGGTGTTTTGTTAGTCACAGTCGCCATTGTGTTTAATGCATTAGCATATAATAAACGGGCACAGAGTAGTACAAAGGTTTCATCAAAAGGCATTTTACTTTCTCTTATTGCGGGCTTATTAATGTCATTTTTTTACCGTTTTGTTGCTTCTTCAATGGACTTGGCAAATTCTGTTAACCCTGAAATTGGAAAGATGACTCCTTATACTGCGATGTTTATTTTTTCTTGCGGAATTTTTGTGAGTAATTTTCTTTTTAATACCATTTTAATGAAACATCCTATAAAAGGTGAGCAGATTAATTATTTAGAATATTTCAAAGGAAATTTGAAAGTTCATTTAAATAGGAGTATTAGGCTGACTTATTTGGGGGTTGGGTAATGCTTTCAATTTGATTGCAGCAGGAAAGGCCGGAGCTTCTATTGCATATGGATTGGGACAGGGCGCAACACTTGTATCCGCCTTTTGTGGGGTATTTATTTGGAGAGAGTTTAAGAATGCACCCAAAGGAGTTAATGCTTATTTGTACTTAATGTTCTTGCTGTTCTTATCTGGTTTAATATTAATGGTTATATCAGGCATCTAAATAATACATAATCAAATAATTTAATACTTATGAAAAGACAAACGAAAATCTTTATGATGAAGATTTATCTTATTTTACTTGTCTTGCCGTTGTGTGCAAACATATATGCGCAAAATAAAGCGAAGGTGAATATAGATGAAAAAGTCCGTGTAAAGGGAACTATTGTAGATGAAAAAGGCGACCCTCTTATTGGAGCTACGGTATCAGTAAAAGGAACAGCTTATGGAACTGTGGCTAACTTGGAAGGGAAATACTCTATTGAGGTCCCTGCTAAATCAACGTTGACATTTAACATGGTTGGTTATGCAGAGGTAAATGAACCGATTGAAGGACGCTATGAAATTAATGTTACAATGAAGGATGAGGCTAAGGTGCTTGCTGATGTTGTAGTAGTCGGTTATGGAACTCAGAAAAAAGTTTCGGTTACAGGATCTATTAGTTCTATTTCGCCTAAGGAAATACAAATGGCGGCTACTCCTTCCTTAAGTAATGCTCTGGGTGGAAAATTAGCAGGTATTGTTAGCCGACAATCCAGCGGAGAGCCTGGTTATGATCAGGCAAGTGTTTATATTCGCGGTCTGGGTACATGGACGAATAGTAACCCTTTGGTTTTAGTAGATGGGGTGGAACGTGATTTAAATACGGTGAATTCACAGGAAATTGAGAATTTGTCAATTCTTAAAGATGCTTCAGCTACAGCTGTTTACGGAGTAAAAGGTGCAAATGGTGTAATCTTGATTAACACCAAAAAAGGTCGGGTAGGTAAGCCGACCGTGATATTGCGTTCTGAGTTTGCAACGTTATCATCAGTGCGTCTTCCTCAATATGTGGATGGAGCTGAATACGCCGGATTAATTAACGAAGCTCTTGTTAGGTCAGGAAAACAACCTGGTTACACGGAAGAGGATTTGGCTCTTTATCGTTCTGGAGGAGACCCATATTTGCATCCTAATGTAGATTGGCTTGGTTTAATATTGAAAAAACACTCGCCTCAAACGATCAATAATCTAAGTATTACAGGTGGTGCCGATATTGTTCGCTATTATATCAATATTGGCTATACTATGCAGGACGGTATTTACAAAGAAGCCAGCAATAACAATTATAAAACAAATACTAATTTGCAGCACTATTCTTTTCGTTCAAATTTAGATATTGATTTGACAAGAGAGTTAACAATGAATATTGGTGTCGGGGGATATATTGACGGACGTCGTTACCCTGGAAACTCGGGATACGCTATTTTTGATGCGGCACGTAATATGTCTCCTATTATTTTCCCTGCACAAAATCCTGATGGTTCGCCTGGTGGCGTATCTACTTATCTAGGACAAAATCCTTACGGGATGGCAACACAGTCTGGTTATTCCATAGACAGGCATCAAACATTTCAATCTAATTTCGGAGCAAAGTGGGATTTATCAAAACTGGTAACACCAGGACTTTCAATAAGTGGTAAGTTTGCCTATGACTTACTTTATTATGCTAAAACACTCCGTTATCAGCAATACGAAGTTAAAGAGTATGTTGGAAAGGATCCGATAACCAATGAAGATATATACAATGTTTATCGTGAAGGACTGCCTATGGGATACCAGTCCATACAGTTAGGTAATCGTTCTGTATACTATGAGACTATACTTAATTATGACCGTGTTTGGGGATTACACTCATTTGGTGGTATGCTGCTCGGAAGCCGCCGTGAATATCTGGATTTAAGTGCGAATGATCGTATATCTGGACAACCATATAGAAACCAGGGAGTTGCAATGAGACTTGCTTATTCCTATGATAGTAAATATTTATTTGAAGTAAATGCTGGTTATAACGGTTCAGAAAACTTTGCAAAAAGGAAAAAATACGGTTTATTCCCTTCTGTTTCAGCTGGATATATTATTACTAATGAGAAATTTTGGAACTTTAAGCCAATTTCACACTTGAAACTGAGGGCTTCTTTCGGACAGGTCGGAAATGATCAAATTGGAGGTGCCCGTTTTCTCTATTTGACTACAATGGATCCTAATGCTACAGGAATGACTTTGGGTAACGAATATTCATTGAAATCTGGTATTGGAGAATTACAGACGGGAACTCCCGACGTAACCTGGGAAACGGCAACAAAAACAAATATAGGGATAGATATGAACTTGTTCAATAATAAGTTAACCCTTCAAATAGATGGATTTTATGAATACCGAAATAATATCCTCATGCAAAGGCAAAGTATTCCGGAAATTGCAGGATATAATTCAGTATCGCTTCCTTATGCCAATATCGGTATAGTAAAAAACAAGGGATTGGATGCGGCACTCGAATTTAAGACCCAGTACGAAAACGGTTTTTTTTATTCAGTGCGTGGCAATTTTACTTATGTACATAATACAGTTATAGAGGATGACCAGTCTAAGCAACAGTGGCAAAATCTGGTTACCAAAGGACATCCTATCGGACAGCCGTGGGGAATGGTTGCTATTGGATTATTCAAAGATCAAGCGGACATCAGCAATAGTCATATACAAGAGATTGGAGATGCTCCTAAACCTGGAGATATTAAATATTTGGATGTAAACAAAGATGGCGTTATTAATTCCAATGATCAGACAGCAATCGGTTTTTCACGTATTCCGGAAATTGTTTATGGATTAGGTGGAACCATCGGCTATAAAAATGTGGATTTGAGTTTATATTTTACTGGTGCAGCACGTACGAGTTTGTTTTTGGAAGGTAATAGTATGTGGCCATTTAATCAAGGATTAGCAACTTTTAATGTTCTCAAAGAGTATTATGGTAAGCGTTGGGTAGATGGGGAGGACAATAGTCATGCTGTTTATCCGGCTGTTTCTGAAGTTCGGAATACAAATAATTTTGTGCGCTCAACGCTTTGGCAAAAAGATGCAAGTTATTTGCGCTTAAAAACAGCAGAAGTCGGATATAATGTTTCGCCTAAATTAATTAAGAAATCTGGATTGACCTCTGTTCGTCTGTTTGTTAACGGAATGAACCTATTAACTTTTGATAAGATTAAAATTATTGACCCTGAATCGAACAATGGAACAGGCAATTATCCTGTACAACGTTCCATTAATGGTGGCTTTCAAATTAATTTTTAAGTTAGTTAAAATCAAAAATCATAATTCTATATGAAACGTATTTTATTTAAATTGTTTTTGAGTACATTAATAGTTCTAAGCTTCAGTTCATGTGAAGATTATCTGGAACAAACACCTGATGGCGAATTAACGCTGGATGAAGTATTTGCCGATCGTGAATATACACGTAATTTTTTGTATAATGTTTATTCTTTTTGTCCGGATGAATTAATGATGGCTTGGCATTCTTGGATGCCGTTAGAGTTCAATATAACACCCTTTATAGGAGCTGCCGATGAAATGGATTATTCTTGGACGGAATCATACAGCAATTTGATGAACAATGGCTCTTGGAGTCCCAATGATAGAGGTACATGGAGTTCGGTTTCTAATATTTGGTATTGGTATTATCAGGGAATTCGTCGTGCGAATCAATTTATTGAGAATGTGGACAGATCACCTGCTTCTGTTCCCGAAAAGGAAACATGGAAAGCTGAGGCCTATTTTTTACGGGCATTTTATCATTTTATGTTGTTCCGGGTGTATGGGCCAATACCCATAGTCAATCATACAGTAGCAGTAGATGCCGAATTCCAGGCATTTACACGTTCTTCCATTGATGATATAATACAATTTATTGTTGAAGATTGCGATCGGGCAACAGTCGCACTTGAACCTACTTTGGATGCCAATCAGTTAGGTCGTGCCACCCGCTTATCGGCATTAGCCCTCAAAAGCCGTGTACTGCTTTATGCTGCAAGTGATTTTTATAACGGAAATACAGATTATGCCGATTTTAAGGACAAAAACGGAAATCTGTTTTTCACTCAAACAAGAGATCATTCAAAATGGGCGGTAGCAGCACAAGCAGCACAAAAATGTATTAATGAAGCTTTAAGTGCAGGGAAAAAACTTTATACTAAAAATAATGACCCTGTACAGTCGTATCAGTACTTATTTTTAGATGCTGAAAACCAAGAATCTTTGTTCCAAAAAATGATTGGATATAATGACCGTTTTGAAGAACTGGTAACTCCTCGAGGCTATGGAGGTTGGAGCGGGCTAGGGCCTACTCAGAATATTATTGACGATTATGAAATGCAGGCTACGGGTAAGCCGATTACGGATAACACTTCAGGTTATATTGAAACTGGTTATGCGACAGCAGCACATCCACAAGGATGGTATCCTAATGGCACGCGGAATATGTATGTTGGCCGTGACCCGCGTTTTTATGCTTCAATTTTATTTAACGGGCAGAACTGGCGTGGGCGCAGAGTAGAACTTTTCCGTACAGGTAAAGACGGTTACGCTAATGCGCGCGATTATTCAACAACAGGTTATAATCTTAAAAAATATGCTGGACCTGATGTCAATATCACACAAGGCATTTGGGCTCAAAAATTTTGTATGTATTTCCGACTTGGAGAAATTTATTTGAATTATGCCGAAGCGATTAATGAAGCTGAAGGACCAGACAAAGCGTATTGGTATATAAATGAAATTCGTCATCGGGTAGGAATGCCTGATTTGCCAACAGGATTGAATCAGGAACAAATGAGAGAAAAAATCCGTCATGAACGTCGTATTGAACTGGCTTTTGAAGATGGACATCGTTATTTTGACACGCATCGATGGAAAATTGCCGAACAGTCAGAAGGTATCAAAATTTATGGCATGAATATCTCAAGAGGAAGCAGTTTTACAGACAATCAGTTTTATGTACGTACATTAGTAGAAAAACGTGTATTTGAGAATAAACATTATCTTTTCCCTATTCCTCAACATGAAATTAATAAGAATGAGAATTTAAAACAAGCTCCAGGCTGGATAACGGAAACAAATGAATGAAACGGAGAATAAGTATAATAATATGGCTACTAAGTATAGTCGCTATGTTTATTGCGTGCAAACCAGAGGAGATGCCGTCGAAACCATCAGTGCCCATACAACCTGCAAGAGATACAATTATTACAGATACGCTGGTTTTATCTTATGGGCAATTAAAAGATAAAATTAAAGGTGGTTGGGCAGGACAGACCATAGGTGTTACCTATGGTGGTCCAACCGAATTTAAGTGGCAGGCACAGATTATTCCCGATGCTCAGGAAATAGAATGGTATACTGGCTACGTTAAAGACATGATGAATAGTTGCCCCGATTTATATGATGATGTGTATGTTGAGACCAGTTTTTTAGACGTAATAGAGAAGAAGGGTATAAATGCCCATATAAACGAATTTTCTAACGCTCTTGCTAAGGGAGACTATAATTTGTGGGGTGCTAATCAAATGGCACGATTTAATATTTTACACGGAATAGATGGTGTACAATCTGGCTATTGGTTGAACAATGTACATTGTGATGACCTGGACTTTCAAATAGAATCAGATTTTATTGGATTAATGAATCCTGCTATGCCAAATTCTTCATCTGCAATTAGTGATAAAATAGGGCATATTATGGCATATGGAGATGGCTGGTATGGTGGCGTTTTTTTTAGTGCAATGTATACGTTGACATTTGTTTCAGATAGTATAGAATGGATTGTAACCGAAGCATTAAAAGCAATTCCAAAAGAAACTAAATACTACAAATGTATTGCTGATGTGATTCGATGGCACAACTTGTTTCCTGATAATTGGAAACAAACTTGGCGTAATATTCAGATGTACTACTCGGATGAAGATGGTTGTCCAGATGGTGTTTTTAATAATTTTAATCCAGAAGCACGATTTAATTCAGCTTATGTGGTTCTTGCATTATTGTATGGTGGTGGTGATTTCGGTAAAACTATTGATATTGCTACCCGTTGTGGTCAGGATTCAGACTGTAACCCTTCATCTGCAGGAGGTATTTTAGGTGCAATTTTAGGATATAGCCAAATTCCGAGACAATGGATGAACAGTTTAAACGGAGCGGAAGATATAAAGTTTCAAGGCCCGGGTTTGACGCTCAATCAGATATATGATATTAGTTACAGGCATGCTTTGCAGATAATTAACGGCAATGGTGGTCGGTTAACTACCGACAGTGTATATATTGCTATGGAAAAGCCCAAAACTGTAAGATACGAACAAAGTTTTGAACATACGATCCCTGTTCAACGAGTAAGTTTAAATAATGATGATGTAAATATTCAATCATTTACTTTTAAGGGGACAGGTTTCGCTTTGCGGGGAGAAGTATATAAAAAACGGGATGGACTTCCTGATGGTGAATTATCTGCGAAACTATACATCGATGGTAAAGAAGTTGAAACTGTTTATTTCCCTACAAATTACCGCACCAGAAGAATAGATGCTTTTTGGAAATTTGGTTTACCTAACGTAACTCACGAAATAACCATTAAAACAGCATATAACAATAGTTATGGTTTGCGAATATGGGACTACATCATTTATTCATATTAGATTATTTTATTATTAATTTATAATTTTATTTATGTTATGAAACATTTTTATTCTATCTTATTAGGATTGTTATTTGTTGCTATAACAAATAATATTAGCGCTCAAAGCGTTATGATTGACATTGAAAATGGTACTGGCTGGTGGACAAAATTACCCGGCATTAGTTTTGAAAAAGTAAATGTAGCATCAGCACCTGCTGGGATGCCAGATATTGGTATTGCAGTTACACAGCTGGTAAAGGTAACTACTACAGATGAAAACTCAGATTGGTGGCGTGGTATGACCTTTAAAAATTTTGGGGAGCCTGCAATTACAACAGAACATAATTCGTTGAATTTCTTGGTATATACAACATCAACGGTTCCGGATCATTGTTTTAATGGTTTCTTGTTTGATGCAGGATATATCCTGTTTGCAAACTGGAAGAAACAAATAAAGCCAAATCAGTGGCAAATCATAACCATTGATCTTTCTGACCCGATGTATGCAGAAAGAAAATTAAGCGAATTGGAATTTTGCATTGGAGCTGCCGGGAATGCAGAAACATACATTCTGCCATACTGGGGAACAGCCTTGACTTATACCGCCGGCGTAGAATCACCATTGATTACTTGGGGAGAAGAGGGAAACTATTTTTCTACATATTATCCCGATGAGGCAACCGCAAATCAACGAATTGAGGAGGTTGACCTTTCTACTTTACCTGATGAAGTTAAAAATAATTTTCCTGGGACAAAATCGCAAAAAATATTTCGTATTCAGACGAATAATGTTGAGTGGCAATGGCCTTGGAATTCTACACTCAATTTTTGGGATCCTATAGAAATTATTGATGGAAAATCTGTTCTTTCGTATTGGGTTTATACTCCTGGTGATATGATTAATATTTTAGTTCAAAGCGAAACTGGTAATGACGGTGGGTTGGTGCAATTGCCAAATGACGAATTGTTCAGACCTACACCTAATCAATGGTTTAATATCAGAGAAAATCTGACAAATGTACGGGGGCAGAAAATATCCAAAATTCAAATTTGCCCCGAAGTACCCAATATTACATTGTATCTTTATCCTTATTGGGAAAGTACTATCAATACATCTGTTGTTGCACCTCAAAGTGTAAACAATAAACCTTATATATCAAATGGTGTGGTTAAAATTGATTATCCTGATGATATAAAAATATACAATGCTTTTGGTCAATTAATAAAATCTACTTATGGTACTGAAATAGAAGCTCTGAAAGGGCTAAATATAGTAGTTGTAAATAATCATGGTTATAAGTTGGTTTATTAATATTATATATTACTAATAAACAATTGTGTGTTGATTTATTTTGAGGCAACTGGTTTAAAAAATCAGTTGCCCTTAAAAAAAGTGTCTAACATGTGATTTAAAATAAAGATTGAATTTGTGTAGTAAAATATAAGCAGATGAGATTTAATAACGCCTTCTCAATTAGAAGTAAAAATATGTATTTAAAATTTATGGAATTAAACAAAAACTTTTCAATAGAATTTTTGATTTAAAAAAATGAGAAGGAAAAAATATATTTTTAGCGTCGCCATATTATTTTTAGTTCTTTTTGTCGGTATATCCTGTACGGAGTATGTGACTCCGCCAGCTCCCAATAATCAGGATAAAAAGGAGTTCTATACTAATCCAGTCATCAACCGGTCCACTCCTGATCCTACAGTTATACGTGCTGAAGATGGTTATTTTTATCTTTATGCTACTGAAGATATTCGAAATATACCTATATATCGGTCGAAGGATTTAGTATATTGGAATTTTGTCAACACTGTTTTTGTTGGGAATACCCGTCCGACATTTGAACCCAACGGAGGATTGTGGGCTCCGGATATTAATTATATCAATGGGAAATACGTTTTGTATTATGCCATGTCAGTTTGGGGTGGAGAATATACTTGTGGCATTGGTGTAGCTGTTGCAAATTCGGCGGAAGGGCCTTTTACTGATTTGGGTAAATTATTTCGAAGCAACGAAATAGGTGTTACTAATTCCATTGATCCATTTTACATTGAAGACAATGGGAGAAAATATCTTTTTTGGGGAAGTTTTCATGGAATTTATTATATAGAATTAAGTGATGATGGCTTATATCTCAAAGATCCGGTACTTCCTCAACCACAGAAAGTGGCAGGCTCTGCATTTGAAGGTACATATATTTATAAAAAGGACAACTATTACTATCTGTTTGCTTCAGTTGGTTCATGTTGTAATGGAATCAATAGTACTTATAAATTAGTAGTTGGACGTTCAACCTCATTGACAGGTCCTTATCAGGATAAAAATGGGAATCTTATGTTGAATAATGGTTGTTCTGTCGTTGTCGGCCCGAACAACCGTTTCGTGGGGAATGGGCATTGTTCCGAAATTATTCAGGATGATATGGGCAATGATTGGATATTTTTTCATGGTTGGGATACTTTTAATCCTGATAATGGAAGGGTTTTATTACTAAGCCAAATTAAATGGAATGATGAAAATTGGCCGTATGTTAATGGTGATTCTCCTCCTCTTTCAGCTTCCAAACCAATATTTGGACTCACTATATCAGAGTAAGATTTATAATGAATTTTTTCATATCCGAATAAATGATAATATCCTATCTGTAGAGTCATTGTTATTGGCAAGTGTAATTATTTATGCTGTAAATTGACAATTAATTAGATATGCTTATAAAAATAACTATTTCCGGTTTTTACTTTCTCCAGGATGCTATATTATTCAGATAAAAACATTGAATGAGTGTATTGTAAAGAAAATAATTATTTAACAACATGAAAATATTCTTAATTTTGATAGATATGAAAACATGTAAAATAATATTAATACAGATAATCTTATTGATAGTTTCTGCAGTGGGCTATGCTCAAAAAAATACTTCAATAAAAATAAGCAGAAGTGAGTTGGAAAATAAAATTAAAGGAGGTTGGGCCGGTCAAACCATAGGTGTAAGCTATGGTAGCTATACCGAGTTTCGTTTCCAGGGTACTTTTATACAAGACTATCAACCTATACCATGGCATGATGGCTATGTGAAAGAATTGATGTATTCCTGGCCTGATTTATTTGACGATGTTTATATGGATTTGACTTTTGTTGATGTGCTTGAGAAATACGGGATGGATGCACCGGTTGATTCGTTTGCAAATGCATTTGCTTATGCTGGTTATAATTTATGGCATGCAAACCAGGCTGCCCGTTATAATATTATCCATGGAATAAAGCCACCTCTTTCTGGTAACTGGCTTCATAACCCACATGCCGATGATATTGATTTTCAGATAGAAGCCGATTTTTCCGGATTAATGAATCCGGCTATGCCATATTCAGCATCTGCCGTTTGCGATAAGATCGGGCATATTATGAATTACGGGGATGGATGGTATGGAGGTGTGTTTGTTGGAACCATGTATACACTCTCCTTTGTGTCAAAGGATATAAATTATATTGTTACGCAAGCTTTGAAAGCCATACCCAAACAAAGTACATTTTATCAATGTGTAAACGATGTGATCAAATGGCATAAGAAATATCCCAATGACTGGGAACAAACATGGTTCGAGATTCAAAAGAAATGGTCGAAAGATATTGGATGTCCGGATGGCGTATTTACCTCTCTTGATATTGATGCTAAAATAAATGCTGCTTATGTAGTAATGGGTCTATTATATGGAAATGGTGATTTTGGAAAAACTCTGGAAATTGCAACACGTGCCGGTCAGGACTCTGATTGTAACCCATCAACGGCGGGAGGAATTCTTGGTGCGATGTTAGGTTATGATAAAATTCCTGATTACTTGATGAATGGATTACACGGATCAGAAACAATTAATTTTAAATACACGGACTTGTCACTCAACGATGTTTATAAAATTAGTACCAGTCATGCTCTTAAAATGATTGAAAAGAATGGAGGAACTGTGGGGGCTGATTTTGTTTATATACCTTTTCAGACTCCTCGTGCTGTACGATATGAAAAATCATTTGACGGACTTATTCCTGTTATAAAGGAGACTTTCAATCATAGTAATTGTACCGAGATAGACTTTGAATTCGAGGGAACCGGATTTGTCCTGAGAGGAGATGCCGTGAAAAAAAGCTGGAATGCTCCCCAGTATGTTTTCGACGCCACTTTTTATATTGATGGTGTGAAAGAAGAAAATGCAAAATTATATACAGACTTTAAATTAAGAAGATGTGATTTGTTTTGGAAATATAACTTGCCTCAGGGAAAACATAAAGTAAAAATGGTGATTGATAATCCAAATCAGGATTATGATGTGCGCACTTTGGATTATATTGTTTATAAATGACATTAAAAAAATATCAAAAAATGAAGTTGTTACATTCTGTGGTTATGTTCTTGTTTTTTTGTACGCAAACAGGTTGTACTGCGGAAAATCCCCAGACTGATATATCTCAAGTTCCAAAAAGTAAAATATATCTTGCCGATCCTTTTATTCTTCGGTATAATGACACTTATTATGCTTATGGAACACATGCTTCCGATGGAATTGAGGTATATAGTTCTAAAGACCTTCAAGATTGGAAAAAATTTTCATCTTTAGCACTGAGTAAAGAAGACTCTTATGGCAATAAATGGTTTTGGGCACCCGAAGTATATTACAATAAAGAAAATCAGACTTTTTATATGTATTATTCAGCAGAAGAACATATTTGTGTCGCTACATCCAAATCGCCGTTAGGTCCGTTTAAACAAGCTGTGCAAAAACCAATGCGTACTGAGAAATCAATCGATTCCTCGCTGTTTATAGATGATGATGGAACGCCTTATTTATTCTTCGTTCGTTTTACCAATGGTAATGTAATTTGGGTAGCACAGTTAGAACCTGATTTGATGACAATCAGGGAAGCTACTTTGACAAAGTGTATTGAAGCAACTGAAGATTGGGAATTACAATTAGGAAAAGTTGTGGAAGGACCTTCTGTTTTTAAATCAAATGGAACTTACTATCTGCTTTATTCGGCTAACGATTATCAAAGTCAGGATTACGGAGTAGGATATGCAACATCTTTTTCGCCAATGGGAACGTGGAGTAAGTCGGTAGATAATCCTATTTTACAGAAACCCTCCATGAAACTTGTGGGAACAGGACATGGGGCAATGTTTTTGGATAAAGCTGGAAAACGTAAATATGTATTTCATTCCCATTTTAGTTCAACCGCAATACATCCAAGGTATCTGAGCATTACCGATATGTTGGTTGACAACAACGGGAAAGTGACAATGAGTAATAGTAAAATTATAACTCCTTCTTTTGAAACGTCCTCTCAATGGTATGTTGAAAAATAGAAAAGTAGTGTATTGATTTTAATTGAAATTACTTTAACAATCATTGGGCGAATAAACAAAACATATTGTGAAATTCAGGAACAATTTGGTGTTGCAAAAAAATACTGATGAGGGAGTCAACGGAGGTGGACATAATATGGTATTGAAAACAGGAGAGTACTGTGTGTATATCACGGAAGTCTTCAACAAACAGAAAGTAAAAGAGTAGTATTTAATGATAAAATGGGAATAGATAAAAATGGTAGATTACATATTTATGAATCTACTGCTTGATATAAGAAATCATAAAAAATGCAATATTAACTATTTTTTATAGGAATGAAAAACAAATTACAGAATAGAAAAAAATCAATGATGATTGTATTTTTATCATCTATGATGTTGTTGACAAATAATACATTTGCTAAAAAAAACGATATAAAAAATACAAATACAGTCTGGACAACCGAAAAAGCCAATGACTGGTACGCTAATCAACCATGGTATAGCGGATGCAATTTTCAACCTAGTACGGCCATTAATCAGATAGAGATGTGGCAGGCGGAAACTTTTGATCCTGCTACAATTGATCGAGAATTGGGCTGGGCTGAAGAGCTTGGATTCAACATTATGCGTGTGTATTTGAGTAGCGAGGTGTGGAAGGCAGATTCCGAAGGTCTGAAAAAGAAGATGGATCAATACCTGAGCATATCCGACAAACATGGAATCAAAACGATTTTCTGTATTTTTGACGATTGTTGGAATCCCGAATCGAAAGTAGGAAAGCAACCTGCTCCGAAACCTGGCGTGCATAATTCGGAGTGGATACAGGACCCAAGTGTTTCTTTAAGAATGAATACAACCAAATTATTTCCCATACTTGAAAAGTACGTGAAAGATATTATCGGAACATTTAAAAACGATAAACGGATTGTTTTTTGGGATTTATACAATGAACCAGGCAATAGTGGACATGGTATATCCTCGTTGCCATTGCTAAAAGACGTATTTAAATGGGCGCGTGAAGTAAATCCGAGCCAACCGGTTTCGTCGGGAATATGGTATTTTGGATGCAAGGAACTGAATGCCTTTCAGATTGCTAACTCGGATGTGATCACTTATCACAATTATTTGGACGAACGAGAACACCAAACATGGATCAATTTTCTTAAAATGCAGAATCGTCCTATGATTTGTACTGAATATATGGCGCGGCGTAATAACAGTCGGTTCGAAAACATTATGCCTCTCCTCAAAAACAATAAAATCGGGGCTATCAACTGGGGCTTTGTTTCTGGAAAGACCAATACCATTTTTGCATGGGACGAACCCAAACCGAATGAAAAAGAACCTGTACTCTGGTTTCACGATATTTTCCGGCAGGATCATACGCCGTTTGACTACCGCGAAATAGATCTGATAAAAAAACTCAACGGGAAACCCTCCCGGATAAAAGAAATTCCGACTGAATCTTTTAATGCAAAAATTGACGGTAAAGAAGTGATGCTTTACACCCTTAGGAGCAAAAATGGAGCCGTTGCACAAATTACTAATTTTGGTGGGCGGCTTGTATCGCTTTGGGTACCTGACCGTTACGGAACATTTGATGACATTGTTACCGGTCAAAAAACAATTCAGGATTATCAGGATTGCGCGGAAATATATTTCGGAGCACTTATCGGCAGGTATGGCAACCGTATTGCAAAAGGACAATTCACTTTGAATGGGAAAAAGTATCAATTGGCTTTGAACGATGGAAAGAATACCTTGCATGGAGGGATAAGAGGTTTCCATAATGTAGTTTGGGATGCCCGTTTTTTCAGAAATGAAAAATGGGAAGACAATTTGGAACTCAAATATTTTTCTCCTGATGGAGAAGAAGGTTATCCAGGTAATCTGAATGTTACCGTAGTTTATACGATGACAGATGATAATGAACTGAGAATAGAATATAAGGCGGTTACAGATAAACCTACGGTAATAAATCTGACCCATCATTCGCTTTTCAACTTACATGGGTTCTCGAATGGTAAGGCGCAATCAATAAATTCACATGTATTACAAATCGATGCTTCCAATTATACTCCAACGGACAACGAATTAATCCCGACTGGTAAAATAGAATCGGTTAAAGGCACTCCGATGGATTTCACTCAACCTACAGTTATTGGCAAAAGGGTGAACGAAAATTTCCCTGCCTTAGAAAATGGTAAAGGTTATGATCATAATTTGGTCTTGGACAAAAAGGAAATGGAACTTACTGAAGCTGCTACAGTTTACGAACCTTCGAACGGTCGTATAATGAAGGTATTTACGACTGAACCTGGATTACAATTTTATGGAGGTAATTTTCTGAATGGTAGTGTAACTGGCAAGTATGGAGAAGTATATACATATCGTACTGCCTTTGCCCTTGAAACGCAACATTATCCGGATGGTCCTAATCATCCGAATTTTCCTACGGCAGTACTTAAACCGGGAGAAGTTTATACGCAAACTTGTATTTATAAGTTTTTTACAAAATAATTTAAAATTGACTGTTTACTTATTTTATTTGAATTCATAAAATAAAATATATTTAAATGATACTTATATGAAATCTTCTTCATGTAAAATAATTTTCGTTTCTATTCTCAGTTTCTTCATAGGAAGTCTTCCAATCTCGGCCAAACTGATTATGCCTGTTTTGTTTTCCGACAATATGGTCTTGCAACAAAAAACCGAGGCTCCCATATGGGGTCAATGTAAATCCATGCAAAAAGTTAAAGTAAAAACAAGCTGGGACAATAAAACCTACGAAACAATCTCAGACCGTACGGGTAACTGGAAACTTAAAGTACAAACTCCCCTTGCCGGCGGACCTTATACGATTACAGTTTCGGCTGAAAAAACGATACGATTAAACGATGTGATGATTGGGGAAGTATGGTTGTGTTCCGGTCAGTCAAATATGGAAATGCCATTGGCAGGTTGGGGAAAAATTTCAAATTTCGAAAATGAAGTTGCATCAGCCGATTATCCTAATATCAGGTTATTTCAAGTTGAAAAGGCAACTGCTTTACAACCTGTGTCAGGTTTGAGAGCGATGGGAGGCTCATGGCTTGTTTGCAGCCCGAAATCAATTTCAGAGTTCTCGGCAACAGCATATTTTTTTGCAAAGAATCTCAGTAAAAAATTAAAAGGAATTCCAATAGGGCTTATACATACATCATGGGGGGGAACTCCGGTCGAGGCATGGACAAGCTCACAATCTCTGATGCTTTTGCCTGATTTTAATGATTATCTTAGAGCGTTAAAGGAAGTACCGATCGATTCTATTGAACAAAAGAAATATCTTGACAATCAATTGGAAGCATGGAAAGTACAAATCCAAAATAAAGATATGGATCGTGGTTATAAAAACGGTATAGCAAAATGGATTCAAACCGATTATGATGACGAAGGCTGGAAAACGATGAATGTTCCCCAATCATGGGAAGAACAAATGCTCAAGAATTTTGATGGTGTAGTATGGCTTAGAAAAACAATAGACTTACCGGAATCGTTGAAAGGAAAAGATTTGAATCTAAATTTAGGAACTATAGATGATAATGAAATAACTTTTTTCAACGGGCAGCAGATTGGGACTACAGATGGCTGGGATCATAACCGGGCTTATACTGTTCCGGGAAACCTGGTTAAAGTTGGAAAAAATGTAATTACAGTCAGAGTCTTTGATTCAGGCGGTAGTGGTGGCTTTTACGGCGATCCTCAAAAAGTCTTCCTTGCTTCGGGTGAAAAGACATTTAATCTATCTGGAAGCTGGAAATATAGCATTGGTTTCAATTTGAAAGAAATAACAGCCCCTATAATTACCCAAAACCAGTCGCAGCCGTCACAATTGTTTAATGCTATGATTAATCCTTTGGTTCCATATGCCATACGAGGGGCAATTTGGTATCAAGGAGAAGCAAACGTTGACCGAGCCAAACAATATAAACTTTTATTTCCGCTTATGATATACGATTGGCGTAAACAATGGAATGACGATTTTCCTTTTTATTTTGTTCAACTTGCCAATTATTTAAAAAGTGATGACAAGCCACAGCCATCGCCATGGGCTGAGTTGCGTGAAGCCCAGCAAAATGCACTTTCGCTTGATAATACCGGTATGGCCGTCACAATTGATATTGGCAATCCGGACGATATCCATCCAAAAAATAAACAGGAAGTAGGTCGTAGGTTAGCTTTACTTGCAACAGTAGGTATATATGGGCAACAGGAAGTTTCAAGCGGTCCCCGATATGAATCCTATAAGATTCATGGTTCAAAAATTATTCTCACATTCAGTTCCGTTGGCGGAGGATTAAAATCACGGAACGGAGAAAAAATATCGGGATTCGCTGTTGCGGGGGTAGATAAAAAATTCTATTGGGCGAATGCTGAAATTCAGGACAATAAAGTAATCTTATCATGTCCCGAAGTCGAGTTCCCTATTTCGGTTCGTTACGGTTGGTCAAATAATCCCGCTTGTAATTTATATAATGCGGAGAATCTTCCGGCAGCTCCTTTCCGTACCGACGATTGGGATGAATAAAATAATTTACTTGTTTTTATCGGACAACAATTATAACAAGATTCATATTTAATCAAAATGAAAAAAATAATATTTTCAGTTATTTGCATCATCCTATTTTGTGATTTCATTGCTTGTTCAGAGATCAAAGAAACTGAAAGAGAAGTTCCTGTTATCTTTGATACAGACCTTGGAAATGATGTTGATGATATTATGGCCTTGCAGATGCTTTATAATTATGAGAATAAGGGTAAAATCAATATAGTTGGAATAACAATAAGTAAATCTAATCCTTATACTATTCAATACATAGATGCATATAATCGTTTTAATAAGAAGTATGACATTCCTATAGGGTATGTCTACGATGGGCAGAACAAAGATGATGGAAAATATCTGCGCCAGACACTGGATACAATGATTGACGGAAAGAAGATACTTTATCCAAATCTTTCAATATCAGATAGTTTACCACAAGCATATATTTTACATAGAAAGTTACTTTCTGAGCAACCGGATAGTTCTGTTATTTTTATCGTCGTTGGTCCAGACACAAATATTAAAAGATTGCTCGAATCAAAATCTGATCAGTATAGTGACCTTAATGGCGTTGAATTGGTGCGAAAAAAAGTCAAACTGCTTGTGGTTATGGGAGGTAATTTTGATATTCCGTCCCGTAGCTTTCCCGAATGGAATATCATACAAGATATTCAAGCCTCGCGGGTAATGTTTGCAAACTGGCCGACAAAAATTGTAGCAAGCGGTTATGAAGTAGGCCAGAAACTTCTTTTTCCACATCAAAGTATCCTGAATGATTTTCCAGAAGCATATAAAAATCCATTATGCGTTTCATACAAATTATTTGAAAAGATGCCGTACGATAGACAAACATGGGATTTAACCGCTGTACTTTACGCAACCAATCAGAAATCAAATTTCTTTGATATTTCCGAATCTGGTTATATCTCCATTGATGAAAAAGGAAATAGCCAATTTTCTCCTTCGAAAAAAGGAAAACATTATTATTTATCAATCAAAGATGACCAGATACCTAATACATTGGGCGAACTTATTTATAGTGTTACTGGTAGAAATAAATAATTAGAAACGAATTATTTGTAAACCTAAATGTCTCAACAATAACCAATGGCGTATTAGTAAATAACTTTAAAAATAATATTATGTTCATTGTCGAAAATTATCAATTAGCTGTAATGCTTTGCTTTATCACAATGCTTTGTTGGGGTTCTTGGGGTAATACCCAGAAATTAGCTGGCAAGACTTGGAGGTACGAACTTTTTTATTGGGATTATGTCATCGGAGTGTTGTTATTATCTTTGATAATGGCATTTACTTTAGGTAGTATTGGTGAAAACGGAAGGAGTTTTATTCCGGATATAAAACAAGTTGAGACAGGTTATTTCCTTTCTGCACTTGCAGGTGGAGCCATTTTCAATTTGTCTAATATATTGTTATCAGCATCTGTTTCTATCGCCGGTCTTGCAGTAGCGTTCCCTTTAGGAGTTGGATTGGCACTTGTTTTAGGTGTAATGATAAATTACTTCAATGCACCTAAAGGGGATCCTTCCTTATTATTTCTCGGTGTCGCATTGGTTGTTGTGGCTATTATTGTCAATGCCTTAGCATATAAGAGAATGGGCAATAATAATGAGCAGAAGTCAAAGACTAAAGGCCTTTTGTTGGCATTGGTTGCAGGAATTTTAATGTCCACTTTTTATCGTTTTATTGCTGCCTCAATGGATCTTAATAACTTTAATTCTCCCGAAATAGGCAAAATGACACCATACACAGCAATGTTTGTTTTTGCATTGGGAATGTTTTTAAGTAATTTTATAATCAATACGATAGTCATGCGTAAGCCATTCGTAGGTTCCCCAACGACTTATAAGGATTATTTCAGTGGAAGTCCTAACACCCACATGGTTGGAGTACTTGGAGGTCTTATTTGGGGCCTTGGTAATCTATTGAGTCTTATTGCTGCAGAGAAAGCAGGAGCGGCAATTTCTTATGGATTAGGCCAGGGGGCAACATTGGTTGCTGCATTTTGGGGAGTTTTTATTTGGAAAGAATTTAAAGGTGGAGGTAAAATAGTAAATATTTTAATTTCTTTCATGTTTATTTTGTTTCTTCTTGGTTTATCAATGATCGTCATAGCTGGTAAAAATTAATTATAAAGATAATCTCACATTTTTTAGCTTGTACGGTCTTCATGTTATTTGAGCTTTCGTTTAAATTCTTAGTTTATGAATAGAATATTATTGATTGGTTTATTACTGATATTTACGATACAAACAAAGGCTCAAAATTTCTTTCAGCCTGAGAAAATGGTCGAAACCGGAGTTTATTATTATCCGGAAGCATGGAATCCTGATCAATGGGATAGAGATTTCAAGAAAATGGCAGATATGGGCTTTGAATTTGTCGAACCGGCCTAAAAGATCGCAACGGACATCTATTTGAAGCACCTTGGGCAGACGCAATTACAAGTTTGATCGGAGCAAAAATTTCTATGTACGACGAACTCAGTAAAGAAACAAAAGCTGAGGTAGCTTTCAATGGACAAAAATACCTGTGGAGTATTTGGGGTGATATATTGGAACCCTATTCCGGAACTGAAACCTGGGCTACTTATGCCAATCAGTTCTATGCAGGAAAATCGTCTGTCGTTCATAGAAATATAGGAAAGGGATCGGTAACATATATAGGTGTAAACACTGAAGATGGTAAACTGGAAAAGGAAATTTTGAAGAAAACATATAACGTAGCTCATATAAGTACCAACGAACAACCCGAAGGTGTGATGGTTAATTGGCGGGATGGATTTTGGGTCTCAATCAACTATTCTTCTACGAAAGTAAATATAAGCATACCAAAAGATGCTAAAATAATCTTAGGTTCACAGGAACTCGACATAGCAGGGGTTGCTGTTTGGCTTGACCTTTCGACGGAAACACATCCAAATTAGCCATTAACCGGCACCGTAAATATAAATTTACTTCCTTTCTCCAAAATACTTTCAACGCTGATTGATCCGCCGTTTCGCTGAACGAAATCCTTGCAAAGCACAAGTCCCAAACCCGATCCTTTTTCATGGTTTGTTCCATAGGTAGAATGGAACTGGTTGTCTGTAAAGAGCTTTTCCACCATCTCCGGAGACATACCCACTCCGTTATCTGCAATTTCAACGGTAATAAAACCTTTTTGTTCGGAAATGCCAATATTAATTAATCCTCCTGTCCGGGTAAATTTCACCGCGTTGGAAAGCAGATTGCGAATTACCAGATTAATCATATCATAATCCGCATAAACGGTATATTTGGTTTGAATGTCAAACCGAATATCAATTGATTTTTGTCCTGCTGTGCCGGAGATCAATAAAATATTTTCGTCGATTAATTCATTAATGATGATGATTCTTGGATTAAAAACAATGTCACTTCGTTGAGACCTTGACCAATTCAGTAAATTTTCCAACAGATAAAAGGTATTTTTTGACATGTCTTTCAGCTCATTGAGGAGATTGGTCTGCATATCAGGATTGACCTGTAAATCACTGGTTAATAGTTCGATGATTTGCATGAAACTACCAATGGGGCCGCGAAGGTCATGTGAGATAATGGAAAAAAGCTTGTCCTTGGTAAGGAGCAGTCCCTGCAATTGTTCTTCGATTTCTTTCTGTTTGCTGATATCAATATGTGTGCCGATGGCCCGAATGGCCTTATTCTCTTTATCTCTCTCCACTACTTTTCCATGATCCAGAATCCATTTCCATTTACCGGAACTGTCTTTTAACCTGAACATACTTTCGTAATAATCCGTATCACCTTTCAAGTGATTTTCAAAAATCTCCGACACTTTAGGAAAATCATCGGGATGGATCAGTTCCTGCCATTTAAAGCCCTTATTCTTGAATTCATCCGGGTTATAACCAAGCATCGTAAAACAGGTATCGGTAAAGTAAATTTCATTTGTTTGAAGATTCCAGTCCCACATTCCCTCTCTTGCTCCGCTTAAAGCAAGCCTTAAACGGAGTTCACTGTTCTGAAATTGATTGAGATATATTTTTCGCTCCAGTGCGTTCTTGATGTCATTTGTGACAGTTAAGAGTAAACTGATTTCTTCCTCCGTCCAAACTTTATTCTGCTGGCATTCATCAAAGCCAACAAATCCCCAGAGGTGATTCTGTAAATAAAGCGGGTAAGCCAAAATAGATTTGACTTTTAGTGGTACCAGTATATTGATTATGTCCTGAGGCAAATTCTGAATATTTTCAGAGAAAATGCGGCCTTCCCGGCTGATCATTTTCTTCCAGGATGGAACCTGGTCAAAAGGCAGCATCTGGAGTTCCGCTTTTTTCCCTTCAATTCCATCATTGAGCCATTCAAAGGTATTGCTGGTAAACTGTTCATCTGGGGTATTTTCAAAGATATAGACACGGCTTACATTTGAATGCAGTCCAATCAATCTTAGAACCGTGTTGATGATGTCATCAAAATTTCCTGGTTTGTTGAGAAGTTGTGCAACATCAGCGAGCAGTTTTTGTTGCCGATTGAGGTATTCTAACTTCTCTTCCATCATTTTCATCTGAGTGATGTCAGTTGCTGCTGAGAGCAGATACGTGTTTCCCTTGACTTTTATCTCTTCCAATGAGAATAAGCAGACAATCAGTTTGCCTGATTTTGACCTGAGTGTGACTTCTCCTTCCGCCCGTCTTTCTTTCTTGAATTGGTTTAGTATTTTCTTGCGTTCCGTTTCATGGTAAAATAACCCCAGTTCCTGAACACTTTTCCCGGATACTTCTTCCAAAGAATACTCGAGGGTATCCATAAAAGCCCGATTGATATTAAAGATAATACTAGGATCAAAGGTGCTGATTGCCATGATGACTTTGGAACCATTAAAAATGCCGTAAAAGAGTCCTTTGGAAAAATGTTCGGCGGATAAATTGGTGCTGATTACAGCAATAACATTCTCTTCCTTCCACCAACCGATATAAAATTTGGTGTCAACGGGAATTATTTCGTTTGCCTTTGTGATATATGGATATGGGCTGGAAACTATATCTCCTTTTATGGCCATAGGAATCATGGTACTTACCTTTTCCTTGTCCTGTGAAGGATAGACCGCAAGAAGGTTTTTTCCCTTCAGCTCTTCGGCTGAATAGCCCAATATGGAACCTACGGCGTGGTTTATTGCTATAATATCCCCATCCATATTCAATATGAATAAGAAATCAAGTTCGTCGTTCAACAACTCTTTAAGCTGGTTTTCGGGAATAAAATTCATATTATGCTAAATGAGATTCATATAGAAACTGAAAGAATGGGCGTAAATATAATAAAATATGGTTGAATCGTTATCAATAGGATAAGAAAAATCGACAAATAAGTCTTTTTAGGATGGTGTTTCACTACCGAATTTTTAGCTTCATGTCTGCATGATGTAGAAAGATTCTTTATCTTTGTCGAAAATTTTCAAGTGACTTATGAAAAACTCAGCATTAATGAACAAGGCAGCAGACAACATCAGAATATTGGCTGCTTCGATGGTTGAAAAAGCTAAATCAGGTCATCCCGGAGGCGCAATGGGTGGTGCTGATTTTATAAACGTCCTTTATTCGGAATTTTTGGTTTATGATCCGAAGAATCCTAAATGGGAAGGTCGTGACCGGTTTTTTCTGGATCCGGGTCACATGTCGCCGATGTTATATGCTCAATTGGCTCTTACCGGCAAATTCACGCTGGATGAACTTAAACAGTTTCGTCAGTGGGGAAGTACTACGCCAGGTCATCCTGAAGTTTCTGTTGAAAAAGGTATTGAAAACACTTCAGGTCCATTGGGTCAAGGCCATACTTTTGCAGTAGGAGCAGCTATTGCCGCCAAATTCCTGAAGACGAAATTCGGAGAACAAATGGGGCAGACCATCTATACCTACGTTTCTGATGGCGGCATTGAAGAAGAGATTTCTCAGGGAGCAGGTCGTTTGGCCGGTCATCTTGGATTGGACAATCTGATCATGTTTTACGATTCCAATGATATTCAGCTATCTACGGAAACTTGTGCGGTAACAAGCGAGGATACTGCTGCCAAATACAAATCCTGGGGTTGGGAAGTGATGGAAATCAATGGCAATGATTTGGGACAAATCCGTAAAGCATTGAAGAAAGCCCAGACTGTTCAGGGAAAACCAACCTTGATTATCGGTAAGACAGTCATGGGTAAGGGAGCTTTAGCTCCTGACGGAAGCAGTTTTGAAAATAAATGTGCTACACATGGTGCACCGCTCGGTGAATCAGGTGCCAGCTTTGAGAAGAGTATCAAGAATCTGGGTGGAAATCCGGAAGAGCCTTTCGCCATATTTCCTGAAGTGGCGGAACTTTACGCCAAACGTGCCGAAGAGCTCGAAAAAATTGTTGCCAAGCGTCATGCTGCCAAATTGGAATGGGCTGTCCGAAATCCGGAAGCAGCTGCCAAAATGGAAAAATGGTTTTCTGGTGCGGCACCTGAAATAGACTGGACAAAAATTGAACAAGAATCCGGTCAGGCAACCAGAGCCGCTTCTGCGACAGTCTTAGGATATCTTGCACAGCATGTTGAAAATATGATCGTTGCTTCTGCCGACTTGTCCAATTCTGACAAAACTGACGGTTTTCTGAAAAAGACCAAAGCCATGACTAAGGACGATTTCGGCGGAGCATTTCTCCAGGCTGGCGTGTCCGAGCTGACTATGGCTTGCGTTTGCATAGGTATGGGGCTTCACGGAGGTGTGATTCCTGCTTGTGGAACATTTTTTGTTTTTTCGGATTATATGAAACCCGCTATCCGTATGGCTGCCCTAATGGAAGTTCCGGTGAAATTTATCTGGACACACGACGCTTTTCGTGTCGGAGAGGATGGACCAACACACGAACCTGTGGAACAGGAAGCTCAGATCCGTCTGATGGAAAAACTTAAGAATCACAATGGGAACAATTCCATGCTGGTACTTCGTCCTGCTGATTCAAACGAATGCACTGTCGCCTATCAACTGGCAATGGAAAATACCAGAACTCCGACAGGATTCATTTTTAGCCGCCAAAACATCAAAGATTTGCCCGGTAGCAGTTACCAGCAGGCGTTACAGGTTTCAAAGGGTGCTTATGTGGTTTCCTGTGACGAAAATCCTGATGTTGTTTTGCTTGCTTCCGGTTCTGAGGTTTCTACCTTGGTGGATGGTGCTGAATTGCTCCGTAAAGACGGAATCAAGGTTCGCATCGTATCTGTGCCTTCTGAGGGCCTTTTCCGCAACCAATCTGTCGAATATCAGGCTTCGGTTTTGCCGGTCGGTGTTAAACGCTTTGGCCTGACAGCAGGTTTACCGGTCAACTTACAGGGTCTGGTCGGTGAAAATGGCAGCATTTGGGGACTTGAATCCTTTGGCTTTTCTGCACCTTATAAAGTTTTGGATGAGAAACTGGGATTCACCGGTGAAAATGTATACAAACAAGTCAAAGCTATTCTATAAAGGTATTCAGACTTTTTGGCTATGCAAGAAGAGGATGTCTCAAAATTTGAGACACCCTTTCTTTTGTCATCAGTGAAATTATTGTCTTTATTTTAATTCCAAATAATTTTTCCATATCTTTGCTGACCTAACCAACTAACAAGACTATGAACTCCGATGACGTACCGGTCGCGATATGCAGTGATCATGCCGGTTATGAATTGAAAGAATTTTTATTGGATTGGCTTTCAGCCAATAATATCGAATTTATTAATTTTGGCACATACTCGCCAGATAGTTGTGATTATCCCGATTTTGCACATCCTCTTGCTGAAGCCGTTGAATCCGGTGAAGCACCTCGTGGAATAGCCATTTGCGGTTCAGGTCAAGGTGTTTGTATGACTGTGAATAAACATCAAGGTATACGTGGAGCACTTTGCTGGATACCGGAGATGGCAAAATTAGCCAGACAACACAACAATGCCAATGTTTTATGTCTTCCGGCCCGCTTTATCAGTAAGGAAGATGCCATTAAGGTTGTGGAGTTATTTTTTGCTACACCTTTTGAGGGAGGACGTCATCAGAAGCGTCTCGATAAAATGGCCTTGTGATAATTCACATATAGGCTACTCTCCATTCTATTTATACACTCTGGCTCCAAAGATAGCACTTCCGATGCGGACCATCGTACTGCCTTCCTCGATGGCTATCCTGTAGTCGTCGGACATACCCATGGACAATTCGCAGAAATCGGGTTCATCCATGAAAAAATTCTTTTTGAATTCGTCAAAGGCATTTTTAAGGTATCTGAATTCAGAGCGTATTTGTGTAGTGTCTTCTGTTAGTGTCGCCATTCCCATCAGCCCGCAAATCCGCACAAATTTCAAGTCTTTCAAATGACCGCCTGACAGGATATTCCTGCATTCGTCGACACTGAAACCGAATTTGCTTTCTTCTTGTGCAATGTGTATTTGCAGGAGACATGGAATGACTCTGCCTGCTTTCTCAGCTTCCTTGTTGATTCCTTTCAACAATTTAAGACTGTCTACACCGTGAATCAAAGAGACGAACGGTACAATCTGCTTAATCTTGTTGGTTTGCAGATGCCCGATAAAATGCCATTCAATGTCATCCGGACACAATGGTTGTTTTTCACAAAGTTCCTGAACCCAGTTCTCTCCAAAAATACGCTGGCCAGCCTGATAAGCTTCCAAAATGGCATCAACCGGGTGGAATTTCGATACGGCCACCAGACGGGTGCCCGTTGGCAGTTCTCTGTTTATACTATGAATGGTTTTAGAAACAGACATGATAAAAAATATTATTGTTCAGGAATGTTATCCTTTTTGAGGGTATCGACTCCATAAGGAAAAATATCCAGAATGGGGGTGTCGGAAATGGATGCAATTTCGTAGTCACTCATGGTGCCTTTCATTCCTTCATTCAGACGGACCAGTGCAGACTGGATGTCGGAGGCTTGAATCAGCATATTGCCTGGCACTTTTTTCTCTGTTCCTTTTTCTTCATCCAGGATAATGAACAAGACTTTGGCACGATACCAACGATCTCCTTCAGGTGCATCGAATATTTCATAAATGCGTGAACGTTTGATGTTTGAAACAGTAAATTCACCTGTCATATAGGGTGTCACTTCCTTAATGAGTCGGGTCTCTGCTTCTGTAAAGTTGAGGGCGTCCACCAAATAGGTATCTATTGTTTTTTTTTGTTTACCGTCTTCGGCAGCTATTTTTTCATATTGAATTTTGCATTCAAACCAATTGTGCATGGTGACCATAAGTGATTATCAATAAGTTATAAATTATAATATTTAATGAAAAACTCCTGCAAATATACTCCAAATATATTTTCGAGTTCGAAGAAAAATGCAGTTTTAACCAAACTATTTTTGCTGTTTATGGCATATAAAAAAATATAACTATTTTACCAGAATAAAACAGCACTAAATTCTTTTTATGATTTAACAATAATACTTAATAACTAAATATAATTTAGTCATATATAAATATAATTTAGTTTTAGAGCGTAATTATTCAAATTATGTTTTATCTTTGTGCCATAAAACTAAAATAATATGTTACCAACTTATTGCCCGGGTTGCCATGCACAACTTAAAGTAAAATGTTTGAAATGCGAAAGCTGCGGGACTGAAATCAACGGTTCCTACGATTTGCCTGTTTTGGCTCTCCTTCCTGAAGACGATCACCAATTTATCTTACGCTTCGTAAAAAACAGCGGAAGTCTCAAAGAGATGGCGTCACAAATGAAACTGAGTTATCCTACTGTACGGAATCTGCTGAATGACATCATCCAAAGAATAAACAGTTATGAAACGAGCATGTTTGTAAAAAGTCCAGGTTTATGATAAAATGGACATGCGAGTTCCGTATAACCTAAAACTAAAAAATAATTTTCGTATGAAATATAAAAAAGTTTTCGGATTTCTGATAAATCCATTTATCCGTATCGCCGGCTGGCAAGCTTTTGGTCTTGGTTTGCTTTTTGTGATTTTAATGGGCCTGCTGGGCACATACAGTGGCATTGCTTTTGATGGTGTGATTGATATGCACATGATTGACATATCGCTTCTTCAATCTTTTTTATATCTGGGCATTGATCTCGTCTGTCTGGTTGTCGTTATATGGCTGACAGGTCTTATTGTTTCCAAAAATTTTCGGTTTATCGATATACTCGGAACCATGATTCTGGCTAAAGCTCCGTTTTTACTTTTATCGATTGCCGGATTCTTCACCACTACTCCCGACTTATCTGAAATTTACAAAGATCCGTATATCATCTTCCAGTCTGTCTCATTTGTCATTCTGATTGCGTTGTCGATTCCTGTCATAATCTGGAGTATAACATTGATGTTCAACGCTTTTAGAGTGTCATGTGATATTAAAGGAAGTAAGCTGACAGTAGCCTTTATCGTCGCTTTACTTGTTTCGGAAGCTTTATCTAAAGTTTTGATCTACTTCCTCGTATAAACGTATGAAATAAGATTTACCTTTATGTCGTGAGGGCGTATGTTGAATTCTTGATCCCTATCCGGAGAATCAAATTTCTCCGAAGAAGTCAGTTTTGTCGGTGTTGTATTTGGACTCCATCAAATTTTTTCTGACGTCCAGTAGTGCCTGAACAGTGAAGTCGATGTCTTCTTTTGTATGTAAAACAGTGGGTAGGAAACGTAACAGTAGCTGTCCTTTCAGTACAAACGGGTATACCAGGATCGGACAGAAAATGTTATAATTTTCACGTAGGTCAATAACCAGATTTAAGGCTTCGTAAGTGGTACACGGGAGAAAAATGGGGACAACGCATGCATCGGAAATTCCGGTGTCAAATTCGTATTTCTTAAGTTGTTTTCGGAAATAGTTGGTCTTTTTGCGCAAATCATCGAGCAGTGTAATATGGTCATGCAAGTATTCAAGCCGTTTGATCATGCCGGCTACATAAACAATCGGCAAAGCTTTTGATTGAATCTGAGTGCGGGTACGGTATCTTAAATAGGTCATGATATCTTCAGACCCGGCAGCAAATCCTCCGAGCGAAGCAAAAGTTTTGGAAAAGGAGCCCAGATAAATGTCAATATCGTCATTAACCCCGAAATACTCTCCGGTTCCTGCTCCTGTTGCTCCTTCAATACCAAATCCGTCGGCATCGTCAATCAATAAACGAAAGGGGTATTTCTTTTTCAGTTTGACGATTTTGTCCAGTTTGGCATGTTCACCGAGGGTGCCGAAAATGCCGTGAGTAATGACCAAAATACCTCCCAGAGTTTCTTCTATTTGGGCAACAGCTTTGATAAGTTGCTTCTCGAGACTATCCATGTCGTTATGCTGAAAGACGATATGCTTGCCCAGATGCAGCCGAATACCGTCTACCAGACAGGCATGAACCTGTGAATCATAAACGATGATGTCGTTTCTTCCGCAAAGGGCATCGATAATAGAAGAAAAGCCTTGATATCCATAATTGAGCACAAAGGCATCCTCTTTTCCTGTAAATTCGGCCAGCATGGATTCCAGTTTTTCGTGCATGTTGGTTTGACCGGACATCATGCGGTTTCCTACAGGGTAGGCGAGACCCCACTTTTGAACGTATTCTTCGTCTGCACTTCTGATTTCACTATTATTGGCAAAACCAAGGTGGTCACTGATATTCCAGTTAAGCACTTCCCGCCCACGGAATTTCATACGAGGCCCCAGCGGCCCTTCCAGTTTCGGATAGGTAAAATAGCCATGCAACTGCCTTGCCAGTTTTGACGTTGGCTCTTCAGTAGTTCGAATACGTTCGAATAAATCCACTTTGTAATATTTTGTATGCAAATCTAATAAATATATTCAGAAGCTGTTCCATTTTCATCTATGGGATGAGAAAAAATATTATTTTTGTGTATGATATTTTTCACATAAGCGTTAGGGGCTACGCTTCCCGCTCAAAAAAAGAGGTGAGGGAATAAAAGGCTTTATTTATTTTTAATTAGAGAGCATAGAATGGACTATAGACACTTTTTGAAAAACCACCTTGCTGTGATTATTCCTTATTCTGTGATCCTGATTTTTGGAATTGTACTGCTTTTTACTTTTTCAAAAATCGATATAAATTTGGCCGTCAATAGGCTTAATTCACCTTTTCTTGATTTATACTTTAAATATATGTCAGAATTTGGAGCGTTTTTGCTGATTGCCCCCATCATCATCATCATGGCTTTGTTCCGGTATCGTTATGCCTTGATGGCGATTGCATCTTCTGTAATAGCCTCATTGGTTGTTCAGATCTTGAAAAGAATTTTTTATGCGAATAGTCCGAGACCCATAGTCGTTTTTCAAAATATGTATGATTTACACTTCGTAAAGAATGTGCACCTTCATAGTAGTCACAGCTTTCCTTCAGGTCATACTGCCGGAGCTTTCGCCCTATTTATCGTACTTGCTTTGGTCAACAAACGTCCGGTCTGGCAATTTTTGTTTCTAATGATGGCTGTGCTGGTGGGGTATTCCAGAATATATTTGTCCCAACATTTTCTGACAGATGTGTTGGTCGGTTCAGTGGTTGGTACAGCTTCTGCTTTTGCTTGTTATTTTTGGCTTAGCGGTAATAGATTCAGAGAAAAAAGATTTATGGATCAGTCTATTCTGATGTCTTTGAAATCAATGAAGCATTGATGCTTTCAATGTATTGAAGTATTTCCTTGCCGCCTCTGTTTTTCTCTGAAGAAGTCTGGAACATCACCGGTAATTCTTCCCATGTTTCAAGAAGACTTTCCTTATATTTTCGGATGTTGCGTCCCAGTTCGGCCTGGGTAATCTTGTCTGTTTTTGTAAAGACAATGGCAAAAGGAATTTCATTTTCCCCCAAAAATTCCAGAAAATCCAGATCAATTTGTTGCGCTTTATGTCTTGAATCTATTAAAACGAACAAACATGCCAGTTGTTCCCGTTTGAGTACATAGTCGGTCACTAATTTATGGAGTTCTTCCCGCATCTTTTTGCCGACTTTGGCAAAGCCGTAGCCGGGAAGGTCAACAATATACCAGGATTGGTTGATTAAAAAATGATTGATCAGTAAAGTCTTTCCGGGTTTTGAAGAAGTCTTTGCCAAATCTTTTATCCCGGTCAGCATGTTGATCAAAGATGATTTACCGACATTGGAACGTCCGATGAAGGCATATTCGGATAATCCGTCCTGAGGACATCCTGAAAGTTTTGCATTGCTGATGATGAAAGTTGCACTATTGATTTCCATGTACTGATTTTTTAAATGACGTAAACCATAAACCGCAGAAAGTAAGCAAGCCGTTCAACATTAAAAGCTCATACCCGAATTGATATCCGAAATACCTGTTTGAAATTATTTGTAATAAATAACACAAGATGGGCGAAGATACGGCGATAATCGGAATGTACCGATCATTTGCGACTTTTTTTGTGAAGAGGCCGAAACCATACAATCCGAGCAAAGGGCCGTACGTGTATGACACCATGATGTAGATTGCATCAATGAGCGTTGTACTGTTGGCCGCCCGGAAAATAAAAATGATGACAATGAAAAGCATTGCCATCAGAAAATGCACCTTTTGTCTTGTCTTTACATCATTTTCCTTTTCCAGGATATCGACGCAGAAAGAAGTGGTCATGGCGGTCATAGCCGTATCCGCGCTTGAAAATGCAGCAGAGACGATGCCAATCATAAACAGAATTGTTACCGTGGTGTTCAGGTACCCCTGTGTGGCCAACATGGGCAGGACTTCATCAGAAGAATCGGGCAGGGTGATGCCCTTCTGTGAGGCAAAAAGGTACATCAAAGTACCCAGCGACAAGAAAATAAAGTTAACAGGGATGAAGGCAAAGCCATAGCAGTACATGTTCTTTTGAGCTTTTTCCAGCTTGTTGATGGTCCGGTTTTTTTGAATCATACCCTGATCCAGTCCGGTCATGACTAAAGCGATAAAAATGCCGCTGAAAAATTGTTTGAACAGATGTTGTTTGCTTCCCCAGTCAGACCATTCCACCAAGTTGAAATACTTGCTGGAACCAACCGTCTTGACCATGCCTGCAACATCTAAATTCATGGCTTTTCCCAGTTGAAATAAAATCAGCACCAACGCACCGATCATGCAAAGGGATTGAAGTACATCCACCCATACAATGGTCTTAATTCCACCCCTGAAGGTATACAACCAGATCATCAGGATCAGTGCAATGACCGTTACGCCAAATGGTACGTTCCAACCGCTGAAGATGGATTCATGTAAAATCAAAGCGGCGACATAAACCCGGATGGAAGCACTGATAGCTTTGGAAATCAGGAAGAACCAGGCACCGGTCTTATACGCCCCCTTGCCAAACCGGTCCTTGAGGTAGACATAGATGCTGGGGGCATTCAGGCGATAGTAAAGAGGCAGTAAGATTTTGGCGATCAGGATATATCCCACAAAGAAACCGATAACGGTCTGCATATACAGAAATCCGTTGTCCCTGACCATTCCGGGAACGGATACGAATGTGATTCCGGAAATGGAGGTGCCTATCATTCCTATAGAAACGACGTACCAGGGAGACTTTTTGTTACCAGTGAAAAAACCATCGTTTCCCTTTTGCTTTCCTACTAATGCTGAAATCAGCATCAACAGGCCGAAGTAGCCAAGCAATATGACCAAAATCCATATTCCGTTCATCAGGGGTGCAAAGTTAATATTATTTTCTTTGGGTTTGCCGAAATGGCATTTTAGTGTATATTTGTATCAATGCTAAAGCCTGATTACAATGAATCAATCATATCCTTCCATCTTGCTTGAAGACGCAGTCAATGAATTTTCAAAGCTTCCGGGAATAGGAAAGAAAACAGCTTTGCGTTTGGTCCTGCATTTGCTGAGGCAGTCGGAAGATCAGGTAACAGCTTTTGGGAATGCCGTGATCCGTCTCAAACAGGAAGTTCATTATTGCCGTTCGTGTCACAATATTTCAGATTCTGAGCGATGCAATATTTGTGCTGATGACAGGCGCGATCATCGCCTTGTTTGCGTGGTTGAGAATGTCAGGGAAGTGATGGCGGTCGAAAATACAGGTCAGTATTCCGGGGTGTACCATGTACTTGGTGGCCTGATTTCTCCCATGGATGGCATCGGCCCTTCGGATCTGGAGATCGAAAGTCTGGTTGAACGGGTGCGAAAAGAGGAAGTGGATGAAATCATTTTGGCTTTGTCCGCAACGATGGAGGGAGATACCACCTCTTTCTATCTATATCGGAAATTGGCTGGCCTTGATGTTAAAATCACAACCATCGCAAGGGGAATTGCCGTAGGAGATGAGTTGGAATATGCAGACGAAGTGACTCTCGGCCGTTCCATCATCAATAGAATCATTTTTAAGGGGTAGGAGTCACCCCGACAAAATCAAAAAATCATGGAAAAAGAAGCACTCATTATTTTAACCGACAAAAAGCTGAAGACCAATTTCTATATCTGGTATGGTATTCTTATAGCACTCGGTCTTTTTTGTTTTAAAACGAGTTATCCGTTTCCCAAACTGAACGAATCCCTCACCATCAATTTGCAACAGCTCATCATCCTGTGTCTTCTTCTTGGCATCCCGGGTATATTGATTTATGCGAAGAACAAGATGAAAATGCTGGGCGATATTTCCGATATTGAAAAAAGATTGAGCCTGTATGAAAAACAGGTCCGTATACGTCAGACCGTATTCTTTATCCTGGGATTCTTGGTTCTGTTCATTCAGGTATTTACGCTTATGAGCAGTGCCTTGATGCTTTTTCTGGTGATTCTCTGTTTGTGCCTGTTTATAGCACCGACAAGAAGCCGCCTGGAAACGGAAGCCGGCATCATTCCTCCGATAAATGAATCGAAACCCGCAGCAGATCCGAGTGATGCTGAATCAGAAGAGACAAAAGAGACAGAGGAATCCGACAATGATGATGAATCCAATATAAAACCCCAGTCATAAATCTAAAAATCCATGTCATGAAACTACTTGAAAATGAGAACATCAGGCTTCGGTCTTTGGAACCGGAAGATTTGGAATTCTTGTATAAATGGGAAAATGACACGACTTTATGGCAATACGGGAATACCCTGACTCCCTTTTCGAAGTATATTTTGCGTCAATATCTTGAAAAATCTTCCTTGGATATCTTTGATGCCAAACAACTTCGTTTGATCATTGAAGATAAAGTCTCGAAAATACCCGCAGGAACCATCGATTTGTATGACTTTGATCCCTATCACAATCGGGCAGGTATCGGAATTCTGGTGGATGATGCTTTCCAGCGGAAGTCGTTTGCCACCGAAGCGTTACAACTCATGAAGGATTATGCTTTTAAGTTTTTGAAAATGAACCAGTTATATGCATTTATTCCAGCGTTGAATGTTCCCAGTCTTCATTTGTTCCGAAAATGCGGATATACGGAAGCAGGTCTGCTGAAGGAATGGAATAAGTGTGATCATGGAGGTGGAGATGTCTACATCTATCAGTGTGTGTGTAAGTGAAGTCTTTTCCTGATAAGTATAAATAGCTTTAATAAGCAACGAAACAGGGAGAAACGTTGCTTCTTGTAGTATTTGTCGTAATATATCAGCATTGTGTCATAAAACCAATCGGTAGTATCAGTTTTTTTAGACTGATTGCTGTTTTGGATACCGGATTTATATTTGTGATGAATCACTGAGACTTCAGGATTGTATACAACCAAATATCCGAATTCTCTGAAACGTCTACACCAATCAATGTCTTCGGCATACATGAAAAATCGTTCATCCAACAAGCCTACTTTTTCCATTGCAGACGTACGAATCATCATAGTAGCTCCGGAACAAGCGTCTATGGAATGTATTTCATCGCAATTTTTGTAACATTGATGATATTTGGCAAAGGCCCTTGATTTCGGAAATAATTTTTCTAATCCGATAAAATAGGAGAAGGCAGCCCACGGGGTTGGCTCTCCGCGGTGGCAGGCCATATCTATGCAACCATTGATCAAAAGAAGTTTTGGAGTGATAATCCCGACATTTTCATGCGTATTCATATATTCTATCAGCCTGTCCAGATTCGATTTTTCTCCTGATAACTCCGTATCACTGTTGAGAAGCATGACATAATGAGCCTGGTTGTCTTTTAAGGCTATATTGTTTCCAAAAGCAAAACCTCCATTTTTGCCAGATTCCACCAACTTTATCCATTCGAAAGTTTTGACGAGTTGTACAGAGTCATCCGTGCTGCAATTGTCCACAACAATGACTTCTATATGATATCTGGTTTTTTGGATATATTGTTTTTCAAGGGAATGCAAAAGCTTCTCCAGCCAAAACCGGCCGTTGTAATTCAGTATGATAATACTTAAATCAAAGCTTTCTCCTTTCATGTGTATTGCTATATATTGCAGTATTATACTTATTCCCTTATTTCAAAATCAAAATCAAACTCAAAATCATCATCCGACCCTTCCGTAAAATCTTCCAAAACCCGCCTGTCCTTTTTTGTGGGGCGCCCTGTCCCTTTGACTCTGTTGACAAAACCGTTCAGTTTGCTCATTTCCAGAATCTCCAACTGCTCCGGTGTGGTCACATTTTCCAAGACGTCAGTCACCAATCTGGCACCGACACGGTGGTCTATTGCCTGCAGCACTTTGAATGACCAGGTGATGGGCGGTTTGCGCACTTCAATGATATCTCCGGCTTTAATAATCCTTGACGCCTTCAGGTTGTTTCCAGCGATGCAGATTCTGCCTTTTTTACAAGCTTCGGCGGCGATGGTACGTGTCTTGAAGATACGGGCGGCCCACAACCATTTATCTATTCGGACTTCTGTAGCCATCAGCGTTTATTGAAATCATTCATCGTTCTTTGAATGCCCGACAGGCAAAAACTTTGAATGATCTTGCCTGCCGTTTCAATTCTTTCGGGTAACGTCTCTAATTGTTCAGGAGACCATCCGCTTAAAACATATTCGATCTGATGACCTCTGGGATAGTCTTTTCCGATGCCGAAGCGCAATCGGGCGTATTTGGTGGTACCAATGGTCTCCTCAATATTTTTAAGCCCGTTATGGCCGGCATTACTGCCGTCTTGCCTGAGACGCAGGCTGCCGAAAGGAAGTGCGAGATCATCCACAATGACCAGAACATTTTCGAGCGGGATTTTCTTAAGTTGCATCCAGTATCGAACGGCATTGCCACTTAGGTTCATGAAAGTCGAAGGCTTGAGCAATGTCAGGTTATGACCTTTGAGCTTCATTTCACCGATGTCCCCGTATCGTTGGGTACTGAAACCGACATTGGCATCCTGTGCCAAATCGTCCAGAACATCAAAACCTATATTGTGACGGGTGTGTTGATATTCTGCTCCGATATTTCCCAAACCCACAATCAAATATTGCATGTCAAAATTTATTTAATACTGCAAAAATAAAAAAAGCCGGACAACAAATGCCCGGCTCTTCCATTTATATTATCTCGGATTATTTTTCAACTTCGTCTTTTGCTGCTGCTGCGGCCAAACCACGTGCAACACGGGTCAGTTTCACAGCACAAACGACAGCTTGTTTGGCCGTCATGATTTCGATGTTTTCAAAATTCAGGTTGCCGACTTGCATCGTTTTACCCAAATCAAGGTTGGTGACATCGATGTTCAGGATATCAGGAATGTTCTTGTACAATCCTTTCACTTTCAGTTTGCGAAGATCCTGGCTCAGCTTACCGCCGTCTTTTACACCTTGTGCCAGACCGTTCAAATGGACAGGTACTTCCATTGTGATGGGTTTGTTTTCGAAAATCTGTAAGAAGTCCAGGTGCAGGACCGTGTCTTTTACCGGGTGAAATTGAGAATCCTTCAGAATTGACATATACTTTTTACCATCAATGTTCAGTTCTATGGTGAAAATGTCAGGTGTGTAAATAAAAGCATTGGTATCGTTTTCCTGCAATTGGAAATGGATAACTTTCTCTCCTCCGTAAAGTACGCAGGGAACATTGCCTTCTTTGCGGATGGCTTTTGCCGCTTTTTTGCCGAATTCCGGTCTTGTTGTACCGTTCAGTGCTAGATTTTTCATTTGTTGTTTTTTTGTGTTACTCAAAAATTTTAAGAATTTGCTTCTAAATTTTCCCATCACACGGATGTGTCAAAAGCGGCGCAAAATTAGACAAAAGGAATCAGAAAGCCAAAATATGAGGCAGATATTTACTCGAAATCTTCCAAATTCAGCTTGATGGCCGGTTCTGTACTATCGGTTGTGACAGCAGAGTTAAGCGCATCCGTTAAACTGTCATCCTCCGAATTCTCTATTTTGTCAGAAGCATCATGGTCTTGCATATACTTGATCACGTCAATCAGTGCTTCCGTGAATTTTGACAAATCTTCCTTATAAAGAAATATTTTATGTTTCTCATAGGAAATATCCGGATTTTCAGGGTTTCCAGACACCTTTTTTTTGCTTTCCGTCAGAGATAAATACAAATCATCATTATGACTGCGTTTGACGTCCAGATAATAAATACGTTTCCCGGCTTTTACCGATCGGCTGTAAGCGATTTCTCTTTCGCGACTGTCCAAATCAACCCTTCTAAGATCTTCCATAGCTTTACATTTTAAATCTTCAGACATGAAAAATCGATGCAAATGCCTCGATATTCAAGCTGATATTTTTCCAAATTTCTAAATTAAAATTCAAACCGCCAACGTTCTATTCGGATTTTTATAGTATTTTTGCGGTGTTTAATAAAAAGTAGCTCCTTCAAACAATGATCAATCGCGCACTAATTCGCATCAAAGTGGTTCAGATGGTCTACGCTTACTATCAAAGCGATACAAAAGATCTGGCCAAAGCTGAAAAAGAATTTTTCCACAGTATCGAAAAAGCCTGTGATTTATATTATTATCTCCTTCAATTGATTCTTACAATTACGAATTACGCCAATCAACGTCTTGACTCAGCCCGTAACAAGTATTTACCGACGGAAGAAGAAAAAAATCCCAACCGTAAATTCATCGACAATGCTTTTGCCGCCCAGTTGGCTCAAAATAAAAGTCTGCAATCTTATCTGAACAAAACCAGAATGTCTTGGGTGAACCAGGAAGGTTTTATCAAATCTGTGTACGAACAGATTCAATCCAGTGATTTTTATGTGGCGTATATGAACGAACCTGAGGCTTGTTATGAGGCCGACCAGGAAATCTGGCGCAAGATATTCAGGGACATTCTTCAGAAAAGTGAAGAATTGCCTGAAGTGCTCGAAGAGCAAAATATTTATTGGAACGACGATTTGGATATCATCATTACATTTGTAATGAAAACTATTAAACGTTTCAAGCCGGAAACAGGTAAGAATCAGGAACTTTTGCCCATGTTTAAGGATGATTCCGACCGGAAATTCGCCTCGGACCTGTTTTGTAACAGCATTAGAAATCGGGAACGTTACCGCGAACTCATCAATGAATCGGTGAAAAATTGGGATATCGAACGTTTGGCTTTGATGGATCTACTTATATTACAAGTCGCTTTGGGAGAAATTCTTGATATCGAAGGAATTCCGGTGAATGTCAGTCTCAATGAATATATTGACATCGCAAAATCATACAGCACGCAGAAAAGCGGTACCTTCATCAACGGAACACTCGACAATATCGTAACAGAACTTCGCAAGCAAAACAAACTTTTTAAGGCATAGAAGAGATTAAGCTTCAGCTTGAATATCTCAGGAAAATAAGTATATTTGCGAATTATCTAAAAATACACAATCATGACTTCAGCAAGCATTTTTCTTCTAGCAAGTGCAGGTACTGGTACAAGCGGCCTTGGCGCATTCCTTCCATTGATCCTTATTTTTGTGGTGTTCTACTTTTTCATGATTCGTCCACAAAACAAAAAACAAAAAGAAATCCAAAAAGCACGTGCAGCTCTTAAAACAGGCGATCGTGTTGTTACATCCGGTGGCATTTACGGGAAAATCCGTGAAGTCAAAGATGATTCTTTCATCATTGAAATTTCCGATAATGTACGTATTCGCGTTGAGAAATCTGCCGTTTTTGCAGCTTCAGCCGATACCCGTCCGACTGAAGAAAAGAAATAAATCCTTTTTGTGAAAGAATCATCAAGCATATTGACGTTTCTAAAAAACATAATCAGAAGAATCTGCCTCTTTTTTAAAAAATCATTAAGTAAAGAAGTATTGATCTTTCTGATTTTTCTTTTAATTTCCTGCTTCTTCTGGGTGCTTCAAAGTCTTCAGGAAGTAAGTGAAATGGAGATGGAGATACCTATATCTTATAGCGAGATTCCACCCTACATTTCTATCACCAATAAACTGCCGGAAACCATCAAAGTGTCTTTGCGTGATAAAGGATCGAATCTTTATTATTATTACCGTCATAGAGAGGAACTGACTGTCAACATAAATTTGATGAAGTGGTATCACAAGGAAAGCATCGTCAATATACCCGGATCGACCTTCGATATTTTCTTGCGCAATCATTTGAAGCCTACAACTCAATTGCTTCGATTGAAACCGGATGTCATACCTGTTTATTTTGTGGAGAAATCTTCCAAAAAAGTGCCTGTCCATTTGAATTCCAAATTATCTCTTTCTAATCAGCATATCTTGTCTGATCTCCCTGTCATCGTTCCGTCAGTCATAGAGGTTTTTGCGCCGACCAGTGTTTTGGAACATTTGGATCGGGTCGAAACTGAAATATTGGAGTTGAAAAATTTGAAAGACAGTGTCACTGTAATTCTCCATCTCAAACCTGTTGAAGGAGTACAATTTTCAACCGATAAGGTCAAAGTGCGTCTTGATGTAGAGGAATTCACAGAAAAAAGTATGATGATTCCTGTTACAGGAATCGATTTTCCTGACGGAGAAGTCTTGTTGTCTTTTCCGTCAAGTGTGAAAGTTACTTTCTTTGTCGGACTTTCTGCTTATTCCAGAATTTCACCCGGCGATTTCCAAATATCTGTTGACCATGCTTATTTGATGCGGTCTGATAAAAAAGTTCAAAAAGTCGTATTAGTCAAAAGTCCCGAAAATATTCGCAATGTCCGGATTCAACCGGAAACGGTAGATTGCCTGATAGAAAGAAATGATAGAAAGAAATAAATGAAATAAGCATTTTTTGAAGACATAAACACGTTAGAGAAGTTCTCTTGCTGTATTCTGTCCGATTTAATTGAAATAAAAATCGAATGAAGATATTTGGTTTGACAGGTGGTATTGGAAGCGGGAAATCGGTTGTGTCCGAACTCCTCGGTATTCTTGGAGTTCCTGTGTATGATTCTGATACTCGATCCAAAGAATTGTGCCAGACAGATGAAAAGTTGAAGAAAGATCTGATTGAGCTTTTTGGTCCGGAAATTTTTAAACAAGGCATCTTGGATCGTTCAGCCTTTGCAGATCGTATTTTTGGAAATGAAAAAGCTCTGAATGCTGCCAATGCATTGATTCATCCGGCGGTTAAGCGTGATTTTATGAATTGGGTGAAGGAACACCGTCATGTTCCTGTCCTGGTCATGGAATCAGCCATCATTTTTGAAGCAGGACTGGCACCGCTTTTTGATCAGGTCATTTGTGTGACTGCACCTGAAGATATTCGTATCAAGCGGACCTGTAAACATAGAGGGTTTACGCAGGAAGCTGTCAAGGCACGCATTAACAACCAGCTTTCGGAATCAAAAAGAATGGCATTGTCGGATATTGTTATAGTAAATGACGATATTGAAGCAATAATGCCGCAAGTGAAAAACATATTTTGTTCCTATAATTAAAAAACATATTTTTAAATAGATAACCCTAAAAGATGATTTATCATGTTAAAAAAAATTGTTGCCGTTTCCGGAAAACCCGGTTTGTACAAAGTGCTTTCTCAAGGTAAAAATATACTTATTGTCGAAAACCTTTCCGATGGTAAACGCATGCCTGCCCATTCAACGGATAAAGTGGTAGCACTGAATGATGTATCCATGTTCACAAAAGGAGAAGACAAGCCTCTTCGCGAAATCTTGGAGGCACTTAAAATAAAGGAAAACGGAGCAAAAGCATCCATTGATCCGAAATCTGACGCAGAATCATTGCGCAAATTCTTCGAGGAAATAGTTCCTGATTTTGACCGTGAACGCGTATATCCCACAGATATCAAAAAACTGATCCAATGGTACAATATTCTGGTCGAGACCGGCCATACCGATTTCTCAGTCAAGGATGAAGCCGAAGAAGTCAAAGAACCATAATCAGACCGATTGGATAAGAATGGTAATAAATTAACCGGAATATGATCAGAGCTATTATTGATGGTAAACATCAAGCAGAGTTATTGCGCCTGATTGCTCAGGTAGAACATATTGACCTTCAGCAAACCATTGCTGTCGGTGACGGAGCCAACGATTTACCCATGATCAACCTTGCCGGTCTGGGTATTGCCTTTCATGCCAAACCCAAGGTAAAGGAGAGTGCAGGCCAGTCCATTTCAACCATTGGATTGGATGGAATCTTGTATTTCCTTGGCTTTAGGGATATACACATTGACGAAAATTTGAATCTTTTGTTTAAAAAAAAGCTTTATGAATGTAAATGATGAAGATTTCATGGATTATGATGACGACGAAGCCATCAAGTTTATCCGTAATCAATTGCCTCAGGAATTGAAAGAAAAATTCAGTGACGATGACCTGAATTATTTAATAGACCTCATCTATGAATTCTATGAGGAAAAGGGCTATCTTACTGATGAAGAGACTGAGGTAGATATTGATTTGGACGAATTGACAGCTTACGTTATCAAGAATGCCCAAAAAGATAAGGTAGGATACTATACCGAGGATGAGATCCATTTTGTGGTGGATGGGGAGATTGCGTATTGTGACAGTCTCGGCATCTTCGAATAAGCGGTTATTTTTTTAACGGGAGCGTATGCTTCGGGAAAAATAAGACAAAAGTGGGAAACGAACCAAATCGTTTCCCACTTTTCTTAATAGGTCTCGTTAGTGTGATTATTTGCTGTGCTTTTCCTTGAGAGCTGCATAAATGGCGGTCTCAATCTGCTCTGCAAGTTCAGGATTTTCGCGCATACATTCTTTGGCGGAATCACGCCCCTGGCCGATTTTTGTTTCGCCGTAGCTATACCATGAACCGCTTTTTTTGATGATGCCGAATTCTGAACCTAAGTCAACAAGTTCACCCGAACGGGAAATACCTTCACCATACATGATGTCAAATTCAGCTTTGCGGAAGGGAGGAGCTACTTTGTTTTTGACCACTTTCACGCGGGTTTGATTTCCGGTGGATTCTTCTCCATCCTTGATTTGTCCGATTCGGCGGATATCAAGGCGGACAGAAGCATAAAATTTCAGGGCATTACCTCCGGTGGTTGTTTCAGGATTTCCGAATACGATACCGATCTTATCGCGCAACTGATTGATGAATATGCAGGTCGTATTGGTCTTACTGATGGCAGCCGTGAGCTTTCTAAGAGCCTGTGACATCAGGCGGGCTTGAAGTCCCATCTTGGAGTCACCCATTTCTCCTTCAAGTTCAGCTCTGGGAGTTAGAGCGGCAACAGAGTCAATCACGATGATGTCAATGGCTGAAGATCGGATCAGTTGCTCTGTAATCTCCAGAGCTTGTTCTCCGCAATCCGGTTGTGAAATCCAAAGATTTTCCACATCGACACCGAGCTTTTCGGCATAAAAACGGTCAAAAGCGTGTTCTGCATCGATAAAGGCAGCAGTACCTCCGGCTTTTTGCGCTTCAGCGATGGCATGGATGGCCAAGGTCGTCTTTCCGGATGATTCCGGGCCGTAGATTTCGATAACACGTCCACGTGGATAACCTCCTACACCTAAAGCAGCATTCAAGGCTATTGAACCGCTTGAAATTACAGGAATGTTCTCGATGGCATCATCTCCCAATTTCATGATAGAGCCTTTGCCGTAACTTTTCTCGATCTTTTCCATTGCAGCCATCAAGGCTTTCATCTTTTCATTTGCCGGTGCTTTTACTTCAGCCGATTCTTTTTCTTTTGCCATTGTATCGTATTGTGTGTTGAATAATTGTTTGTGTCAAAGATAACTTAAAAAACCAATACATTGAATTATATTAATGTTAAATAAACAAAATTCAAAATATTATTAATGTTATCTAATATTTAAAAAGTGAAAGATGAAAGGCCGTGGAATGACGATAACGTAAATTTATATTTCCAAATCAATGTCAAAAAATTCCTTCCAAGGCAAACCATTTTTACCAAGAGCCTTTAGAAATGGGTCGGGATCGAATTCTTCCACATTATTTACGCCTGCTCTTTTCCATTTTCCGGTCATGAACATCATGGCTCCGCACATGGCAGGAACGCCGGTGGTATAGCTGACACCCTGGGCTCCGGTTTCCCTGAAAGCTTCCTCGTGGCGACAATTCTGGTATACGGCATAGGATCTTTCTTTCCCGTCCTTGATACCACGGATGCGGCAACCGATGGATGTCTGGCCGGAATAATTTGCACCAAGTTCACCAGGATCCGGCAATACGGCTTTGAGAAACTGGATAGGTACAATTTCCATACCATGATACATGATTGGGTCAATGCGTGCCATGCCGATATTCTGGATTACCCGCAAATGTGTCAGATATTCCTGCCCAAAGGTCATCCAGAAACGGGCGCGTTTGATGGTCGGGAAGTTCTTGACCAGAGACTCGAGTTCTTCATGATATATCAGATAGGATTCTTTAGGTCCAACTTCGGGATATGTTAGAGGCTGATGTATCTCGTGCGGCTCAGTCATGATCCATTTGCCGTTTTCGTAATATTTGCCTTTTTGGGTAACTTCACGTATATTGATTTCCGGATTGAAATTGGTGGCAAAAGCTTGATGGTGATCACCGGCATTGCAGTCCACAATATCCAAATAATGTATTTCGTCAAAATAGTGTTTGGCGGCATAGGCCGTCCATACACCGGTTACCCCAGGATCAAAACCACAACCAAGAATGGCTGTCAGTCCTGCTTCCTTGAACAGGTTCTGATAAGCCCATTGCCAGGAATATTCGAAATGTGCTTCTTCTTTTGGTTCATAGTTGGCGGTATCCAAATAATTGACCCCACAAACAAGACAAGCATCCATGATGGTTAAATCCTGATAAGGCAGTGCAACGTTAATGACTAATTCCGGCTTTTCCGCATTAAAAAGTTCTATGAGTTGGTTGACATCATCTGCATCCACCTCAGCAGTGCGGATATGGTTGCTTCCAATGACTTTGGCCAATTTGTCGCATTTCGATTTCGTGCGGCTGGCCAACACAATCTCATTGAAAATCTCAGGATGCTGAGCCAATTTGAAGGCCACTACGGTGCCAACACCTCCAACACCGATCTGTAATACTTTTCCCATCATTTTCCTGTATAAAACTTTTTCTGAAATTCGGTAGACAAAGATAATTTTTTATTTACAAAAAAAGATTCATCAACGTGATGTCTATAAAAAAAACGTATCTTTGCAGCAGATTTTAGGGGTGCCCTGTTTGTCAGGGCTGAGATAATACCCTTTGAACCGGATGTAGATAATCCTACCGTCGGGAAAAAGACCGCACTTTGTGCACCATTTGGTATCCTTCTCTTTTATTACCCCTTTTTAATGTTTCACTTTTAATAAAAAAGAACATGAAAAGGTTTTTTTTGTGTCTTGTGGTAGCGTGCACCACATTCAACACAGTCTTCTCTGCACGAACAAATTCTTCCCACGCTGAAGCTTTGGTGGCGAATGACAGTATCAAAACTTTCCATCTGAATGATGTTCTGGTGATTGGAAACAGGGCAGGGAGCCAGACTCCTGTGGCCCAGACCAATATAGAGGCCAAGGCCATCAAGGAATTGACCGTGGCCAACAACCTGCCGTACGTACTTTGGATGACACCATCCCTGGTAACGACAAGTGAAAACGGAACAGGTGCCGGTAACAGTTCTTTCCGTATTCGTGGTACGGATGCAACCCGTATCAATGTCACTTTGAATGGAGTCCCTCTGAACAACCCTGAAGAACAGGAAGTTTATTATGTAGACATTCCTGATATGACTTCAGCTTTGCAAAGCATACAAGTGCAGCGCGGAGTGGGCACATCAACCAACGGAACCGGTGCGTTTGGTGCAAGTGTTAATATGACGACAAAAGCCCCGGGAATAAAGCCCTATGTTGAATCGGCCACTACAGCAGGAAGCTATGGTACTTTTCAACAAAATATAGCTTTTGGTACAGGTCTTTTCGGAAACGGTTACAGTCTGGATATGCGTTATTCAAATCTGACCACCGATGGTTATATTCGAAATGGCTGGTGTAAGCACCAATCTTTATTTGCCACATTGGACAAGCGTTTTGAACATGCTGAACTTCGTTTCAATTATATTTACGGAAGCGAACATACCGGCATCACATGGGAAGGCATTTCTGAAGACCAGATGAAAAATGACCCGACCTACAATCCCGCAGGTGAAATAACAAACGGTATTTATTATGACAATGAAAGTGACAATTATCGTCAGCACTATATTCAGGCTTTTTATACTCAGGAACTCGGTAAAAACCTATTGCTGAATGCAGGTTTGAATTATACCAATGGTTTTGGGTATTATGAAGAGTACAAACAAGATGAGTCTTTCAGTTCCATGGGAATAAAGGATCAAACGATTGAAGATAGTACGTATGCCGGTACAGCTCTTGTCCGTCGGAAAAATATGAGTAATGGCTTCTATACGGCAAACTTGAATTTGCAATATAGAAAAAACGGTTTAAATGTCCAGGCCGGAAGCATGTATACTTACTATGATGGTCAACATTATGCAACCTTGCTATGGGCAGCCAACAATCAAGACATTCCTGCAAATTACGAGTGGGTGAGAAACAGTGCGAAAAAGACAGACGCCAATACTTTTGTGAAAGCCGAATTTAGTCCGGTTAAAGGATTGAATGGCTATATTGACCTGCAGTACCGTTATGTGGATTATCAATTGAACGGCATAGATGACGATGACATGCTGAATATGACACAGCACCGCACCTGGAATTTCTTTAACCCCAAAGCTGGTCTTTTTTATCAGATAAATTCTGATCAGCATGCTTTTGCCTCAGTGGCAATTGCGCACCGGGAACCTACAAGATCTGACATTAAAGATGCTGTGAAGAAGTCTGAATCTTCTTCGGATATCAAGGCGGAAAAACTAACTGATTATGAATTGGGCTATACTTTTGATAACAAAAAAATTATGGCATCAGTAAATGTCTATTATATGGATTATAAGGATCAATTAGTTCCAACAGGAAAGCTTAATGATGTGGGCTACAAGCTTATGAGTAATGTCGATAAAAGTTATCGTTTAGGTTTTGAATTATCTGCTGGATACAAGCCAAACACTTGGATGCAGTTGGATGTTACCAGTACTTTAAGTCGAAACAGGGTTGTGGATTATACGGTCTGGTATGACACCTACAATAGTAGTGACGACAATACAGGATGGGTAGAAGTTGTGGATCCGAAGGATCAGATCACTAAGAAGTTTAAAGAAGCTGCATTGCCTTTTTCACCGGAATGGACCGGAGCGGCAGGGATAACTTTGACTCCTGTAAAAGATTTTAAATTTAACTTGACCGAAAAGTATGTCAGTGAACAATATATCACGAATACTCAAAACGACGATCTTAAACTTCCTGCATACAACAGTGCCAATGTATCTTTGACCCATTATTTTAAAATCAAGGGTTTTGCAGATGCTGAGTTTGGCATTTATGTAAATAATTTATTCAGTAACCGGTACAGTTGTAATGCCTGGGGCTATGAATCGCACTTTTTGAACGGTGATACTACGCAAACCGGAAAAGGTTTGTATCCGGTAGCTCCGCGAAATTATCTTGCAAAACTTACTTTACGTTTTTAATACTATGCAAACGATTATTCTTGCCGATGGTGCTTTTCCTAAAAATGAAAAATTGCTCAGCCTCCTTCGGGAGGCTGAAAGGGTTGTTTGTTGCGATGGTGCAGCTAAAAAGTTATTTGACTTTGGTCGGGAACCTGATGCCATAGTCGGAGATCTCGATAGTCTTCCAGATGATCTGAAAGTCCGGTTTAGGGATAGACTTTTTCATTCAAGTGATCAGGAAACCAATGATCTGACCAAAGCAATGGACTTTTGTATTTGTCGGAATTTTCAGGAAATAGCCATTCTTGGATCAACGGGCTTAAGAGAAGATCATACGCTTGGAAATATCTCATTATTAGCAGATTATTCAATGCGAATAGGAGATGTATATATGATGACTGACTATGGTCGTATCGATGCCATCCATGCCTCTAAAAATTTTGATAGCATTCCCGGTCAACAAGTCTCGATTTTTTCTCTGACTCCTGATACTTGCATTACGGCTTATGGTTTACGTTATCCAATTCGGGAAAAATGTTTCACATCGTGGTGGCAAGGTACATTGAACGAAACCACCGGAGACAACTTCAGACTCGAGATGGACAAGGGGTGTCTGTTGGTTTATCGACTCTGGTAACAGTAGCCACTTTCAGTCCTCAATATCCAGATCATTGATTGGAACATGTCTCCTGAATGCTTCATTGAACGAAATCAACGTTTCCGTTCTTGATAACCCCAGTGGCTGCAATTTATTGTGGATGATGCTCAGCATGTGTTTGTTGTTCTTGGCATAAATCTTGACAAACATGTCATATTGACCTGTGGTGTAATGACACTCCACAACTTCCGGGATCTTAAGTAATTCCTCAACCACATGCTTGAATTGTCCCGGATCCTTTAAGAAGATGCCCAGAAATGCACAGGTCTGATACCCGATCTGATTGGCATCCAGAATGTATTCAGAACCTTTGATGATGCCCAGATTGGTGAGCTTCTGAATCCTTTGATGAATGGCTGCACCTGATACGTTACATTCGCGTGCTATTTCCAAAAACGGCACACGGGCATCTTCTGCAATCATTCTCAAAATCTTTTCATCCAATTTGTCTAATTGATGATGTCCCATGGTTATTATGTGTTTATTGTTTTTTGAGAACAAAGGCTGTTCGTGCCGGGATGTATAATTTCAACCATTCCAGCTCCGTATTTTTCTCAAGACCTTTTTGTGTGAAATGTTCGATGCTTTCATTGATCAGTCCGAAGCCTCCGAATTGCGGTGAATCGGTATTCAGGATGATTTTGTAGCTTCCTTTTTCGACCAACATTCCGTAGCCTGTATACGATTTGTAAGGGTGAAGGTTGACCACAAAAATCAAATCGTTGCGTTGGTAAGCCATCACCAAATCTCCGTCATTCATGCATCGTTCAATAATGCCTTTTTTGAGTAGCTTTTTATTTTTTCCCATCAGTTTCATCAAACTTCTGTCAAAAGCTCCGAGATATTCATATTTCAGGTTGGAATTATCGGCAAGACTCCATTGCCGACGTGCATATTTATAGGACCAACCATTTCCCTGACGGGGAAAATCAACCCACTCCGGGTGTCCGAACTCATTGCCCATGAAGTTAAGGTATCCGCCATTGATGGTGGTTGCAGTCAGTAAGCGGATAATCTTGTGCAAAGCAATTCCGCGCTCCACCACAAAACTGGTATCTTCTTTCATCATGTGCCAGTACATTTCGGCATCAATCAGCCGGAAAATGATGGTTTTGTCACCAACCAGTGCCTGGTCGTGACTTTCAGCATAACTGATGGTCTTTTCGTCAGTTCTGCGGTTGGTCAGTTCCCACCATATCCGGGTAGGTTTCCATTGTTCATCCTTGGATTCCTTGATCAGTTTGATCCAAAAATCAGGGATGCCCATGGCCAGACGGTAATCGAAACCGATGCCTCCCTGTTTGAACGGGGTTGCAATGCCGGGCATTCCGCTTACGTCTTCCGCAATGGTGATTGCTTTCGGATTGATTTCGTGAATCAACTTGTTGGCAAGTGTCAAATAGCAAATGGCATCTCCGTTCGAATTCAGATTGTAATAATCCTCGTAATTGCTGAACGAGGTACCGATACCATGGTCACGGTAAAGCATTGAGGTGACGCCATCAAAGCGAAAGCCATCAAAGTGAAACTCTTCCAGCCAGTATTTGCAATTGGAAAGAAGAAAATGGATGACTTCTTCACGTTTATAATTGAAGCAAAGGGAATCCCACGCGGGGTGTTCTCCCTCAAAATATAAATTTCGGGTACCATCCAGCGCACCAAGACCTTCCACCGTATTCTTGACTGCATGAGACTGTATCAAATCCATGATGACGGCGATACCCATTTCATGTGCTTCGTCAATGAGGCGTTTCAAGTCCTCGGCAGTACCGAAACGGGAAGAAGGAGCGAAGAAACCCGAAACATGATAGCCGAAGGATCCATAATAGGGATGTTCCTGAATGGCCATGATTTGTAAAGCGTTGTAACCGGCTTTGGTCACTCTCGGCAATACATTTCGGCGAAATTCGTCGTAAGTACCTACACGCTCTTCTTCTATTGCCATGCCGATATGGCATTCGTATATGAGAAGCGGGTTTGTGTTTGGCTTGAATGTTTTATGTTTGAAAGTGTAGGGGTGGTCCGGCTCCCAAATCTGGGCACTGAAAATATAAGTATTGGGATCCTGCACCACACGTTTTGCCCACGCAGGAATTCTTTCACCGGAACCGTCTTTCCATTCCACGAACATTTTGAACAATTCTTCGTGATGCATGCAGTTCAACGGCTTGTTTAGTTCCCAGATACCATTTTTCAAGCGATTGAGCTTAAAGTCCTCTCTTTTTTCCCAATGGTTGAAATCGCCGATCAGATAAATGGCTGTCGCATTGGGAGCCCATTCCCGGAAAGTCCAGCCTTCGGATGTTTTGTGGAGGCCAAAATACAGATATCCATCTGCAAATTCTGACAAGCTTTTACCTCCTGTCAGAATTTTTTCACGATCAGCGGCATATTGATATCTGCCGGTGATTGCATCACCATACGGCTTCAACCAAGGATCATCTTGAATGATTTTCAATATCCCTTTCTTTTTGTCGGAAGAAACCATATCCATATTTTTTTAGATGCTAGATCAGAACTTTTACAATCGCTTTTTTGATATGGCCATCACTGATTGCCGGAGCATGTCCGTCTTCAGGGAAGAAAATAGCAAATTCACCGGGGTTTACAGTGACGTAAGCAGTTGGTTTGTCTGTATAGAAAACAATATCATTTTCTGCGTTATATGGATTGATTTCATTTTTGCAATGTTCAATGGCTGTCCAACCCATTGTTTCCTGGCCCGCAAGAACAATTTGAATGTCGATGTATTTTTTGTGCGCTTCCATTTTGGCGGCTTCCGGTTTTTTCCCATCCAGTTCCACCAAGGAAATAAATATATGATCACCGTCCAAAATAATCTTACCCGGTTCCATTTTGGACAGGTCATTATTCCGGATATAATCAAAAGCTTTTTTAAAGCGTGGGTTAAGTGAAAGGAATGCGGATGCATTTTTCAGAGAATCAAGAATCATAATGTAAATTATTTATGTTATTAAATTGAAAGTATGTAGATTGATGTGTTCGAATCTGGGCGAACTTTCACAAAAAGTCTGACACAAATATATAATATTATTGGGAGAAAACGTGAGAATTTCTTAAGTTTGTATTTAAAAATCTAACAAATCATCGGGATTCATGGCACATCTGCCTTCTCTGATTTACGACCTGGCACTTATTTTGATTTCTGCTGGTTTTATGACCCTTTTGTTCAAGTGGTTAAAACAGCCACTTGTTCTTGGTTATATCGTTGCAGGAATCTTAGCCGGTCCGCATATAGATCTGTTGCCTGTTAAAGTGACCGATACCCATAATATTCAAACCTGGGCGGATATAGGTGTTATTTTTCTTCTATTTGCATTGGGACTTGAATTTAGCTTTAAAAAGTTGGCTGCTGTCGGAAAAACGGCTCTGCTCACTGCTATTGTTACCGTGACAGGTATGATGATATGCGGTTATACGGTAGGATATTTGCTTGGATGGTCTTCCATGAATTGCCTGTTTCTGGGTGGAATGCTTTCCATGTCATCAACTACCATCATTATAAAGGCATTCAATGACCTGGATATGAGGGATAAACCTTTTACCACCGGCGTTTTTGGCGTGCTGGTCGTTGAGGATTTGGTCGCTGTTATCATGATGGTGATGCTTTCCACCATTTCCGTCAGCAAGGTTTTTGACGGGAGCCAACTTCTGTTCAGTATTACCAGGCTGGTTTTTTTCCTCGCTCTTTGGTTCATTTTGGGCATATTCCTGATTCCGACTTTTTTAAAGAAAGTCAGAAAACTGATGAACGAAGAGACGCTGTTGATTGTTTCAATCGGTTTGTGTCTCGGGATGGTGGTCATTGCTGTCAAGGCCGGGTTCTCTGCTGCCTTGGGTGCTTTTATCATGGGCTCCATTTTGGCGGAAACTGCCGATGTCAAACGTATTGAGAAAATAATGGGACCGTTGAAAAACTTTTTCGGTGCCATATTTTTTGTTTCTGTCGGGATGATGGTAGATCCTGCCATTCTTGCCGGTTATGCATGGCCGGTCGTTATTATCATTTTGACGGTCATCTTCGGACAATTGATTTTTGCTACTTCTGGTTTTTTGCTTTCAGGACTTCCGCTCAAAGTGGCCATGGAGTCCGGTTTCAGTCTTGCCCAAATCGGAGAGTTTGCTTTTATCATTGCCGGTTTGGGGCTTAGTTTGGGGGTTACGGATTCATTTCTCTATCCGGTTGTGATTGCAGTCTCTGTTATCACGACTTTTACGACACCTTACTTTATTAAATTAGCGGATCCGGCCTATACTTTTTTGAAAAAGATTCTTCCGGAGAAATTAATGAACAAAATAGATGTTCCCCGTGTATCTGAGAGAACAGCCACGAAGCACAGCTCATGGGGCTCTATGCTCAAAGATTTTTTTTCCTATATGATTGTGCTTTCGATTGTGGTCATTGCCATCTTGTATTTATCGCTTGACTATTTGTATCCTTTCCTGCAGAAGCATTTGCCGGAAGGTTGGTCGGCCGGCATTGCCTTCTTTCTGACCATGATCACTATTGCTCCTTTTTTGCGGGCGATGATGAGTAATAATGGAGATTCTACTTCTTCCGTCCTGAATTTATGGATGGAAAAGGCTTCCAACCGGAAAATACTCGGATTTCTGGTTGGTATACGTACGTTTGCGGTGTTTGTGACTATCCTGTTTGTTATTAATGCATTTTTCCCCATTTCGATTCAAATCAATTTATTGATTTCCGTGGTGATTCTTGTCTTTATTTTGCGTTCGAAATGGTTGCTTAAGCGGTTTTGGCATCTTGAATCCCATTTTCTGATCAATCTGAATGAAAGGCAGATGGATGAAAATTATCGAAAGATCGAGAGTAACAAGGGGGTGATGCAACTCAGTGATATGCAGAAAAACCATTGGCTTGATTTTAAACTTTATACTTGTGCCTTAAGAATTAAAGGTGATGGTCATTTTGTGGGTCAACTGATCCGGGAGTTGCATTTCAGGGATGATTACAACCTGATAATCATCCGTATCCGAACCATCGACAATCAGTATATCAATATACCTTCCGGTGATTACCGTATTCAAAAGGGTGATACGTTCAGGCTTGCGGGGAAAAAGAGTTCGCTCAGGAAGCTTCAGGAAGATGAGTTGTTGTATCTGGATTTTGTGGATCATTCTTTTATGACATTGCATGGCTTTTCCAAGCTGGAATTTAACCGTAAGAAGCAGGAGGAGCGAATTACTTGTTCCGGTTTGCCTATTAGCGATCGGTCGCCGTTGTGCGGTAAAAATCTGATTGAATCGGCGATAGGTGCCAGGACGAAGTGTCTGGTGATCGGTTTGGAACGTGAAGGCCAGCAGATTGTCAATCCGGCAGCGACGGAAACACTGCAGACCGGGGATGTGGTTTGGCTGGTAGGAGAGGAGAAACCGGTTTCCAGGCTGATTGAATCGAACGTGTATTATCTGTAAGATATCTGGGATCAAGTTACAAAGTTGTGGAATATTGGCAAAATAGGCACCGCTGCTTTCGTGCAGCGGCATAACCTCCGCCTCCACTAGTCCAGGTTTGTGTCCACTCGACTCCGGCACAAAAATTTCGTTTCTTCGAACCTTCAATATTTTGTTTTGCCAGACTCTTCGTGTCCACTGCACCCGTCCGTCGAAGTCGGCGTCGGCCATGCCGCTGCACGAAAGGGAGCGGTGCTTTTTATCTGCACGAAAGGAGCGATGTCAAAATATCCCGTAGATCACAAATGCCATGCTTTTGACACTTCTCCACAATTTTTCAATTTGATCCGATATCTTCTTATCGCAACATGGCAATCAAACAAAAAAAGCACCGATTATTATTCCGATGCTTTTTTTGTTTCAAGAAATTTCCTTATAAATCTGTAATCGGTTTATGATGTGGAACCAGCCACTTCATAAGCAACCAAGCTATCAGATAGGCAAAGGCACATACGGCGAACATGATGGTGTATGCCTTGTTTGTATTGAATGTACCATCCAGATAACCAGCCAGCAATTGAACCAGAACGCCGCCTAAACCACCGGCGGCAGCACCGATACCGGTAACGGTACCGACTGCTTTTTTCGGAAACATGTCGGAGACGGTGGTGAATAAATTGGCAGACCAGGCCTGGTGAGCAGCACCTGCAATACAGATGATGGCGATGGCGGCAACGATACCGAAGCTGCCGGCAGCCCATTGTGTGAACAGTAAAACCAACGGAGCGGCTGCAATTAAAAGCATTGCAGTCATACGGGCCTTATAGGTTGCCCAACCTTTGTTGATGAATGTCATAGGAATGGAACCACCATAAACCGAACCGATGATGGCGATACCGAATACAATAAAGTTGGAAAGCATGACATAGGTTGCAGTCTGGTCTGCATCCATGCCGACGCAAAATTGATGTTTCACATAAGTAGGTAACCAGAAAAGCAAGAACCACCAGATACCATCAGTCATGAATTTACCGATGGTGAATGACCATGTCTGGCGATAGGTCAACATTTTCAACCAGGGCACTTTGTTTGAACCGTTGGCTTCATCAGCCGTTTCTTGTGCAGAATCACCACTATGGATATAATCGTATTCAACTTGTGAGAGTTGTCCTTTTTCAAGTGCCTTTTTCGGAGTCTTGTACATGATACCCCAGAAAATCAACCAAATAAAGCCAATGATACCGGTAATCAGGAAGGCCATTTGCCATCCTTCCAAAACACCGAAGAATTTGTGATCTCCTGTCCAGGCTAACAAACACCAGGGAACCAAGATGGCACAAATCATAGCACCGATGTTGGAACCGGAGTTGAAAATACCGACAGCCAATGCCCGCTCTTTTTTAGGAAACCATTCTGCGATGGTCTTGTTTGATGCAGGGAAGTTCCCGGATTCACCCATACCGAACAAGCTTCTGGCGGCGATATGAGCTCCAAGCCCTTTGCCCATAAAGGCACTCAAGATACCTGCAAATGACCATAAAATCAAAGATCCGGCCAAACCAATTTTGGTACCGACTTTGTCGATGACCCATCCGGCCACCAAGGTAAAACCGGCATAGAACAAGGTAAATGCAGATGTTAAATACGAGAACATTTGCGGTGTCCAGGAAAATCCATCTTCAGAACAGAAGTAATCTTTCAGAAAACCGATGACATTCCTGTCCATGTAATTGATTGTCGTGGAGAAAAGCAGCAAGGCCACGACGGTCCACCGATATTTCCCGACCTTTTCGGTCACATTACTCATAATGTATTAAATTTAAAAATTAATAATATTAAACCGATTCGTACAGCCTATATAGCCCGTCGAACCTATTTCGATCATTCTTATTGACGGGCCTTGGCAATGTATGCCAAGGACTTTTCACATAATTCGGTAATCTTATCCCATTCTTTGGCAGCTATGACATCCTTGGGGAAAAGGTTGGAACCCATACCCACACATGTCACACCGGCTTTTATCCAGGCTGTCAAATTTTCTTCCGTCGGCTCTACGGCACCGGTTACCATCAGCATGGACCATGGCAAGGGACCTTTGACGTTCTTCACGAAAGAAGGGCCACCGACATTTCCGGCAGGAAATACTTTGCAAAGGTCACAACCGGCTTCCTGTGCAAAACCGATTTCGGAAACAGAGCCGCAACCGGGGGAATAAGGAACCAAGCGGCGGTTGCAAATTTTGGCGACTTCAGGATTGAACAGAGGCCCTACCACAAAATTAGCACCCAATTGCAAATACAAGGATGCTGTGCCGGGGTCAACAATGGAGCCGATACCGACAATCATTTCAGGACATTCGATAGCAGCGAATTTGATGACTTCTGAAAATACATCTTGGGCGAAATCGCCGCGATTTGTAAATTCAAATGCACGCACACCGCCATCATAGCATGCTTTTACCACGTTTTTTGCAACTTCCGGATCTTTGTGATAAAAAACCGGAATCATACCCGTTTTTGACATTGCTGCCAAAACTTGCATTTTATTAAATTTTGCCATTCTAAATTTTATTGTTTTAGCGGGAAACACGACCAGATGCATCGCCACCCATTAGTTTTTCAACTTCTTCTACAGTCACCATATTGAAATCCCCGTAAATGGTGTGCTTCAGGCAAGAGGCAGCTACGGCAAATTCCAAGGCTTTCTGATCGTCATTCGTATAGGTCAGCAAACCGTAAATCAAACCACCCATAAAAGAATCACCACCACCGACGCGGTCAACGATGTCTGTGATGTCATATCTTTTTGACTGGTATAGTTTGCCGCCGGCATACAAAACGCCACTCCATGTATTGTGATTGGCGTTGATGGAACCGCGTAAAGTGATGATCACTTTTTTGGCACGTGGAAAACGTTTCATCAATTGGGTGCAAACAGATTCGAATTCTGCGGCATTCACTTCGCCGCCCGTGTTTTCTACATTAAAACCTTCCGGTTTGATACCGAACACTTTTTCAGCGTCTTCCTCGTTACCGAGGATGATGTCACAACCTTCAACCAATGCAGGCATCACTTCTGCAGCCGTTTTACCGTATTTCCACAAATTCTTGCGGTAGTTCAGGTCGGTTGAAACAGTGATTCCCATTTTATTACAAGCTTTGATGGCTTCGAGACATGCATCGGCAGCACCCTGAGAAAGGGCGGGTGTGATACCGGTCCAGTGAAACCAGTCAGCACCTTTCAAAACCTCTTTCCAATCAATCATACCGGGTTTGATATCAGCGATGGAAGAGTTGGCGCGATCATAGACCACTTTGCTTGCACGTGCTACAGCACCTGTTTCCAGAAAATAAATACCAAGACGATCTCCTCCGAAAATTACATTTTTGGTGGAGACCCCATATTTATGGAGATTCATTAAACATGATTGGGCAATGTCATTTTTAGGCATCCTGGTGACGAATTCGGCATCCAATCCATAATTGGCCAATGAAACGGCGACGTTGGCTTCGCCGCCTCCGAAAGTGGCAATGAATTGACTGGCCTGATTGAAGCGTTCGTATCCAGGCGTGGCTAACCGGAGCATAATTTCTCCAAAAGTTACAACTTTTTTGCTCATAATAAAGTTTAAAATTTAAGAATAATACCTTGATTGCAATCTATGAATTGCAAAATAACGCAAAAAAATTGAAATGAGAAATATACATCCGTATCAAAATTCTAGAAGTTGAAGAAGTTTTTGGCATTGTAGTACGAAATTCCTTCTACCATTTTGCCAAGGAATTTCATTTCACTTGCCGGTAACTCTCCGTTCACCACATCCGTTCCGATCAGATTACACATGATTCTGCGGAAATATTCATGACGCGGATAAGAGATGAAACTTCTGGAGTCGGTCAGCATACCCACAAAACGGCTCAACAAGCCGAGGACAGACAAAGAATTCATCTGAGCGGTCATACCGTATTTTTGGTCAAGGAACCACCAGCCTGCACCGAACTGGATTTTTCCGGCAACGGAACCATCCTGGAAATTACCGATCATAGCACCGATCAATTCATTGTCACGGGGATTTAAATTATAGATGATGGTCTTGGCCAACTGATTGTCGGCATCAAGTTTGTCGAGATATTTACCCATACTTTTAGCTACCGTGAAGTCTCCGATAGAGTCAAAACCCGTGTCCGGACCCAATTTATTGAACAAACGGGTGTTGTTGTTTCGGATAGGCCCGTAGTGAAACTGTTGTGTCCAATCTTTCTGATTATTCATGATGGCAAATCGAACCATGATGGCTGACTTGAATTTGCGGATTTCTTCGCAGGTCAGGTTGGCTCCGCCATAAACCTTATTAAAGATGGCTTCAATTTCTGTATCCGTATAATCTTCTGCGTAGAATTCTTCGATACCGTGGTCGCTCAGTTTGCAGCCGACAGAGGCGAAAAAATCATGGCGTTTCTGCAAAGCATCAATGAGATCGACATAGTTGGAGATGCCGATACCCGATACATCGGATAATTTTTCAACATAAGCACGATAAAGGACGGGATTTTCAACAGCCATCGCTTTGTCGGGACGCCAGGTCGGCAAGACCTTGATGCTGAAACCTTCTTTTTTCAGTGCGATGTGGTGCTCCAGACTATCGGTTGGGTCATCGGTCGTACAAACCACTTCAACCTTAAATTTTTTCATCAGGCCTCTGGCGGAATATTCGGGCGTACGCAACTTTGCGGTACATTCGTCATATATTTCGCGGGCAGTTTCCGGTTTCAAGATTTTATGGACTCCAAAGCCCTTTTGCAATTCGAGGTGAGACCAATGATACAGAGGGTTGCGCATGGTGTAAGGCATGGTCTCTGCCCATTTCTCAAATTTCTCCCAGTCCGAAGTTTCGTCCCCTGTGCAGAAACGTTCTTCAATCCCGTTGGCACGCATGGCACGCCATTTATAATGGTCACCCTCCAACCAAAGCTGACCGAGGTTGTCAAATTGTCTGTCTTTGGCAATAAATTCGGGATTCAAGTGACAATGATAGTCGATGATGGGTAAATTGGCAGCATGCTTGTGATAAAGTTCTTCCGCTACTTTATTGTTAAGCATGAAATTTTCATCCATGAAGTTTTTCATAATCTAATGGCTTTTTAATTGACTGATACAATTCAATCACGGCACACGAATATACGAATATTTTATAATATCCAAAATCATATTTTCTACCTGTATCACCAGTATGATGCACCATATTTTTTCGAAAAATCGGATCAAATTGAAAAGTTGTGGAGAAAGATCACATTTTTGCTACTTCTCCACAAATTCTCCATTTTGATCCTTATTATTCCACCTTTCAAGTAGGGATAAAAAAGTACAAAGCATCCGAAAAATCAAGCCTTGCGATTAATGTTTTTTTACCTTATAAATTTTAAAATTGTTAATGGATTTAAGAAAAAAAATAGGAAAATCAAGCAAACAAAAAGGCCGCTTTTCACAAAGCGGCCTTTTTATAGGTTTTCAATAGGTATTAGTTCTTAAGGTAAAAAAGATTGTATTAGGTTAACGCTGACAAAGATTGACCTTTTTTCACAACTCTCCAAATAAAAAAAGATATTTAAAAACATGTTTTTGAACTTATTTCTTGAATTATGCCACAATTGTGCGTAATTTTGCCAACAACACAAATATAACAAAGATTTACATATCTACATTTTATGGGCGAAAAAATATTCATGGAAGAAAGCAGCAAGAAAACGCTCAACTTTATTGAACAAATTGTTGAACATGATTTGAAAGAAGGGAAAAACGGTGGACAAATAGTCACCCGTTTTCCGCCGGAGCCCAATGGCTATTTGCACATAGGTCATGCCAAGGCCATTTGTCTTGATTTTGGCATTGCTCACAAACATGGTGGAAAATGCAATCTTCGTTTTGACGATACCAATCCGGTCAAAGAAGATGTGGAATATGTGGACTCCATTAAGGAAGATATCAATTGGCTTGGTTTTCAATGGGACAACCTCTATTATGCTTCGGATTATTTTGAAAAGCTGTACGGTTTTGCGCTTGAAATGATCAAACGGGGATTGGCCTATGTGGATGATCAGTCGGCGGAAGAAATTGCCAGACAAAAAGGGACTCCGACTTCAGCCGGTATTGAAAGTCCTTTCAGAAACCGTAGTGTAGAAGAGAATCTGGATCTTTTTCAAAAGATGCAGGCCGGAGTTTTTGATGAAGGTAGTCATGTGCTTAGAGCCAAGATTGATATGGCCCATTCCAATATGCATTTTCGCGATCCGTTGATGTACCGTATTCTTAAGATGAGCCATCACCGCACCGGAAACAAATGGAATGTCTATCCGTTATATGACTTTGCCCATGGACAAAGCGATTATTTTGAAGGTATTACTCATTCTTTGTGTACCCTTGAATTTGAAGTACACCGTCCGCTGTACGACTGGTTTATTGATCAGCTGAAAGACAGTGATTACCGCCCACGACAAATAGAATTCAACAGACTCAATATTACCTATATGGTGATGAGCAAGCGAAAGATGCTTCAACTCGTCAAGGAAGGCCGGGTATCCGGTTGGGACGATCCCCGCATGCCGACCATCTGTGGCCTGCGCAGACGTGGCTATACCCCCGAATCCATCCGAAACTTTATAGAAGACATCGGTTACACCAAATATGACGGTGTGATAGACCAGGAACTATTGGAACATAGTATTCGCGAACACCTTAATAAAATAGCACCTCGTGTAAGTGCCGTTCTTCATCCGGTCAAGCTGATTGTCTCCAATTACCCGGAAGGACAAGTCGAATGGAACGAAGCCGTCAACAATCCGGAAGATGAAACGGCAGGAACGCATCTGGTGCCTTTTACCCGCGAACTTTATGTTGAACGGGAAGACTTCATGGAAAATGCACCAAGCAAATATTTTAGGTTGACTCCGGGGAAAGAAGTCCGTTTGAAAAACGCTTATGTAGTACTTTGTACTTCCTGTAAAAAAGATGCAGAAGGAAACATGGAAGAAATATACTGCGAATATATTCCTGAGACCAAATCCGGACAAGCCAACTCCAACAGAAAAGTCAAAGGTACCATCCAGTATGTAACGACAGAACATTGTCTCCAGGCTGAAGTACGTCTCTATGATCGTTTATTGACCGTCCCCAATCCGGCAGAAGAAAAAGATCGCGATTTTCTGGATATGCTGAATCCCGATTCACTGAAAGTCCTGAACGACGTAAAAGTGGAAGCCATCCTGAAAGAAGCCAAACCTTTGGATCATTTCCAATTCCAACGTGTAGGCTATTTTAATCTGGATCCCGATTCGACACCCGGTCATTTGATATTCAATCGGACCGTATCTTTAAAAGATACCTGGGGAAAGATTTCGGAAAAATTATAAATTGATTGAATGATTCCTTAATTTAGGAAAAATCATCATACTTTATGCAACAAGAAGATAACGACTTCAATATTCCTGAATTGGTTAAACGTTACGAACGTAGCCTTTCGGAAGGTCATCCGGGTTATTTTGACGTGGACGAACTTGAGGAAATATCTGACTTTTATCAAAAAAAAGGCAGAAACAAAGAGTCCTCTGAAGTTGTGGAAATGGGATTGCGCTTGCATCCCAACAGCAGCATCCTTTTGCTTAAACGTGCAACCCTCTATCTGGAAATCGGGGAAGCAAGACGTGCCTTGCAAATTATAGACCGATTACCTGAAAGGGATGATACGGATGCCAATTTGGTTCGTGCTGAAATTTTTATGCAACTTGACCGTCGAGAAGATGCGCTTAAATTGCTGCACAAGGTGATGGACGAAGAATCGATAGAAAAATCATCGCTTTGTTTAGATATCACAGGTATTTTGGTGGAAGCAAGCATGTATGGGGAGGCTATTCTGTTTTTACAGGAAGCCCTTGAAAATGATTCGAAAAACATAGACTTGCTTTTCGAACTGGCATATAGTTATGAACAATTGGGTAATACCCAGAAGGCCATTCTGACCTATCATCATATTCTTGACATTGATCCTTATTCCAGTGAAACCTGGTTTAATCTCGGACAAGCCTGTTTCAATGAAAACCTGTACGCTGAAGCCATCGAAGCCTACGACTTTGCGATAGTCATCAATCCGAACGATTTTATGTCTCAATTACAGAAAGCACATTCTTTGTTTCAATTCGGACAATATCTGAAAGCCGCCGAAGTCTATCGGGAATATGGTCTGAATACTGAAGTGACAGATATCGTCTTGGTTTATGAAGGTGAGTCATACGAAAAAGCCGGTCTGTTTGATCAAGCCATGGATTGCTATCAGAAGGCCTTGGATCTCAATCCGAAAAATGTGGATGCCTGTACAGGAATGGGTATTTGTCTGATGGAAAAAGATCAATACAATGGCAGTTTGGTCTGGTTTGAGAAAGCTCTTCGGATAGATCAATCCATCAGTGAAACCTGGGTTTATGTGGCAGAAGTCTTTGTCAACCTTGAAATGCCGGAAGAGGCTTTGATGAGTTATAAACGTTCACTTGATATCGATCCTGCGCAGGCAGATGTTCTGGCGTCCGTCGGGAATCTCTATTTTGATGCCAAACAGTACAGTCAGGCTTTGGCCAGTTATCAGGAGGCGGAACTACTTGATCCGGATTTGACAGGATTGCCTCTTTTTTATGCATTGGTCTATGCCAAGATTGGTGATACCGACCTTGCCGGGGAATATTTGACCAAAGCTGTTCAGGCAGATGAAAATGCCCGGAGAATTTATGATGATATCATGAATGACAAAGAGGAGGATGAACCTCTCAAACAACCAATTTAAAATGAGACAATACGGTCTGTTGGGATATCCGCTTTCACATTCTTTCTCTCATGGATATTTCGCGGAGAAATTCAAAAAGGAGGGCATTGATGCGCAATATGAAAATTACGCCATCGCTTCCATCAAGCAATTACCTCGACTGATAGCCGAAAACGCTCAATTGGTAGGGTTAAATGTTACCATACCCTATAAAGAATCCGTTCTTTCGTATCTCGATATGCTTGATCCGGAAGCGGAAGCTATCGGTGCTGTCAACACCATCCGAATAGAACGTGACGATCATCATAAACCACGTCTCACCGGATATAATACAGATCTTGTCGGATTTCGTGAATCCATACTTCCTTTGGTGGAAAAACTGCAAAATTCATCCCGGATTCGTTTCCTTGAAAAAGGACGTGGAGACTTTGCGTTGAAAGCTTTGATTTTGGGTACGGGCGGAGCATCCAAAGCCGTAGCGTACGGCTTGAGGCAAATGGGTATTGATATTCTCTATGTTTCCCGTCGTCCTGAATGCGGGAGGGTCACTTATGAAAATTTAAGTCATTCTTATTACGAAGATTACCAAATTATTGTAAACACTACGCCGTTGGGCATGTATCCCAATGTTCAAACCTGTCCTTCAATTGATTATCAAAGTATCGGACCTGGTCATCTGCTTTTTGATGCCGTCTATAACCCGGAAAAAACACTTTTTCTTCAAAAAGGGGAAAAGCAAGGGGCAATCATTAAGAATGGCCTTGAAATGTTGCATCTTCAGGCTGAGGCTTCCTGGAAAATCTGGACGGCTGAATAACGAAACGGCATCATCATCCAAGAAAGTATTTTACTGGCTGATAAAAAGCAGGATGGTCGAATGATAACCTGCATTTTTTGTTTATTTTTGTTAGAATTAAATAAATAATTAAACAAAAAGCGTAAATATTTTGTTTTTATGTAATACTAATTAAATTTTCGCCTGCGATTTCTCCATAAATAATTATAACCACCTCATCGTTGTAATCGGGTTCTTGCATGCCTCACACACTCCGGGCTAGAGAACCCGATTTTTTTCAGGAATCTTTACGGATCAAATTACAAGGTAGCGGAGTATTGACAAAATGGGCACCGCTTCTTTCGGGAAGCGGCATAACCTCCGTCTCCACTAGTCCAGGTTTGTGTCCGCTCGACTCCGGCACAAAAATTTTGTCTTTTCAAGCCTTCAATATTTTGTTTTGCCGGACTCTTCGTGTCCACTGCACCTGTCCGTCGAAGTCGGCGTCGGCCATGCCGCTCCCCTTCAGTGCGCTACTTGGGGCATATAAGGTCTGTGGTACTTCTCCAGTATAAACTATTCCAAAATTATTCGAGTTCGTCCTCAATCTTCAACTTGATGATCTTGCGGTAAAGCATGTCCATGTCTTCAGATTTGCCGAAGATTGCAGAGGAACTCTTTCTACTATTTTTCAAGGCTCATCCGGTTAGGAGGACGCTCATTATTCCATACCTTTTTCTTTATCCAAAAATCCGGTACTTATTCATAAACATTCCTGATAGCAACACTTGTGATACTATAAATGACAACGACTCACCAAGAACTTAAAAGCTTTTTGTTTTCATACATCGGATGCAATCCTTGTATATCGGTTCTTGTATTTGTAATAAATGCCTTTTTCGACAAGTAGTTCCATTAAATGGCGAATCGGCTCTCATGTGTCCAAAGTAGCGCACTGAAGGGCAGCAGCATGGCTGACGTCGACTTCGACGGACAGGTGTAGTGGACACGAAGAGTCCGGCGATATTTTTTGTGACGGCTCTTGAGACTAACAAAAAATGCCGGAGTCGAGTGGACACAAACCTGGACTAGCGGAGACGGAGGCTATGCCGCTGCACGAAAGGGAGCGGTGCTTTTTACCTGCACGAATGGAGCGATGTTAAATATCCCACAGATCACAAATGCCATACTTTTGACACTTCTCCACAATTTTTCAATTTGATCCATCTTTACACCTTTCAGGTTTTTTGAAAGATTTAAATTTTACAAAAGACTTCGATTTTTATAGCAGAAGCATTTTAGATTCTTTTCATGCGAAACATAATGAACCTTAAATGGAACTTATTATCACTCTTTATCACTCTTTCTTTATTCTTCGTCTATAAATCTTTTGGACAAATCGTAGGCATCGATACGGCGGTCGCGAAGAAAGGGCCATCCTCTTCTGACGTTTTCAGAACGTGTCAGATCAATATCGGCCAATAGAATCTCAGGTTTGTCGGAAGAAGCCTGACAGAGTATTTCACCTTGAGGACCGGCTGCGAAACTGTTTCCCCAAAATTGGATACCATCAGTCTGACCGGAAGGGTCTGCTTCATAACCCACCCTGTTTACGGTAATGACAAATAGCCCGTTGGCAACGGCATGTGCCCTTTGTGAAATGATCCAGGCACTTTGCTGACGCATTTTTTCATCTTTCATATCACTGTTATCCCAACCAATGGCTGTGGGATAAATCAGGATATCTGCTCCCTGCAGTGCCATCATGCGGGCTGCTTCGGGATACCATTGGTCCCAGCAAACCAATACCCCGAGTTTGCCGATGGAGGTCTCAATAGGCTTGAATCCAAGGTCTCCTGGCGCGAAATAGAATTTTTCATAATAGGCTGGATCATCCGGAATGTGCATTTTACGATATTTTCCGGCAATGGATCCGTCCTTTTCAAAAACGACAGCCGTGTTGTGATACAAGCCTGTCGCCCGTTTTTCAAACAACGAGCACACCAATACGATACACAGCTCTTTTGCCAATGCTCCGTAAAATAAAGTGGAAGGACCCGGAATGGTTTCAGCCAGGTTAAAGGCAGAAACATCTTCCGTTTGGCAAAAATACAGACTGTTGTGAAGTTCCTGCAAAACCACCAGCTCTGCACCCTGTTTACGACAGGCACGAATCTGTTCTGCCAAAAGGGTCTTGTTCGCTTCTACATCCTGTCCGATGGTAGCCTGCACCAGACCGGTTCTGATTATTCTGTTCATGAATGGTCGTTTTTGCAAAGAAATAAAATAATGTGCGGATGTGCAAATTCATAAAAATTTCATTTTGTTTAAAAAATATGATATTTTTGAGCCCTGAAATTTAAGTAATCATTCATTAATCGTACCTGTAGTGAAAAACAAATCCATTATCCACGTTCTCGCCGTTGTGTTGTTTCTTTTGGTTTCCTGTGCTCCTGTATACAGTCCGTACATTTATGATCAGACGGCAGATTTGAAAACCAGATCTTTGACCATCATGAACAAAGCAACAGCCCCTTATTCAAAACATGAAAAGGCTGTTGATCAGCTCAAGTCAGATCTGGAGTTCGTCCTTCAGCAGGAAAAAATGCGCAAACACAATCAAGTCAAAGTAAAACAATGGAACCTGTTGCTGGCACCGGACGGTTATTTGCTGAACGGAACCTTCGGCAAATGGCAGCGTGATACCACCATGAGTGAGAACTTTGTAGGTTTGCAATGCAAGCTCATAGGTGAAGCCTTCGATTTGATTCAGGAAACAGAAAAACAAAGATTAAAAAATTAGACTATGGATTTTGACGCTTTCTACAAAGACTTGGAAGAAGAACTTCTGAAACTGGTCAAAAAAAGTTTTAAAAAATATCGCATTGCTGCTCAAAAAGATGTCACAGAGTATCTGAGATTGTCAAAAGGTCGTTTGAGAGATTACACCCAATTGGTATCCCTCCAAAAGATCACACCGGAAGAACAGGAATTTTTGACACAGGCTCTCAAACAGAATGCTTTGCTCTATTCCTTGAAAGAATCAGGCAGAGCGGCGGTAGGCATGAAACGTTTTGCGGAATCGATGGTGTCGGTGACGCTTGAGGTGGCTTTGGCTTATGCTGTTAAGATGCTTTAAGCATTTTGAAGAACGCGTTTCAGGGTGATGCGGTCTATTTTTCCGCTTTCTGTGCGAGGAATTGCCTGAAGAACGACGACTTTTTTCGGAATCTGGTAAGCGGGGAGGTGTACAGCCAGTTGTGTCTCATCAATGGCTTGTTCCACCGCCAGCACAATGATTTCGCCGAATTTGGCGTCAGGTTGTGAGGAAACGGCAAAAGGTACGTGTATGAAAGTGCTTAAAGTCGCTTCCAGCGTTTCTGTCTGGATTTTCAGTCCCCCCGTATTGATCACGTTGTCTTTTCTGCCAAGAATGCGAAAGGTGCCGTCCGAGTATAGTTCTGCCGTATCATTGGTATACAGCAGCCTTTCACAGACCAAGGGTGCCTCGATCACCAGAGTTCCTTCCTCCGATAAAGTGAGTTTGACGGATGGGAGCGGGGTGAAATTCAGGGATGCCGTACTGCCGTTTATTCTGCGCAAAGCAATGTGTGAAACCGTTTCTGCCATACCATAGGAAGCATAGACCGGGTTTGGAAAATCTTTTAAAGCCTCTTCCAGTGCAGGGTTGATGACACCACCACCAATCAGCAAAACACCTGTGTCCTGAAGGCGTTTCGTCTCAGCAGGCTTTTGCAGGGAATTGAAAATCTGTAGCGGCACCATGGAAGCAAATTTAAAATCCAGCGAAGTCTTTTTCAACGGATGCCCCGTGGGCGACATCGGGTAAATGTCCAGCCCTGCCACCAACGCCCGTACGACCATCATTTTTCCGGCAATAAAGCTCAAAGGCATACAAAGCAGAATCTTGTCCAGAGGCTTCAAACCAAAATAGTCGCAGGTGATGCAGGCACTTTGCATCATGAATTTCTTTTGGACCATCATTGATTTGGGCTTTCCCGTGGAACCTGAAGTATGAATGATCATGACTTCGGATGCATCAAACCAGTTTTGTAGGAAACGAAACAATTCGAGGTGAAAATCTGAATAATTCTTCGACGAATGAAGAGCCACGGAAATATCTCCCGGGGAAAAGGTGACTCCTTCAATCAAAATGGTTTGTTTGTTTATATCCGTTTGAAACATCCGTCAAGGTTTATACCATAAATATTCTCCTTCCAAATGAAGTGGCATCTCTATGTTGTTTGTATATAAAAGTCCCGTTCCAAGCCCTTGAGGCATCGGATTCCCCAAAGTGGCTACCCATTGTGCAATGGCATTCAACCCGACATTCGATTCGAGGGCGGAAGTGATCCACCAGCCGATATGCAGGCTTTCAGCAAGTTCAATCCATTCGGTACAACCGGAAAAACCTCCGTGTAGGCTGGGCTTCAAAATGATAAACTGCGGTTTGATGTCTTGCAGCAATCGGCGTTTTTCTGCATAACTGTTGCAACCGATCAGTTCCTCGTCCAAAGCAATGGGCAGGGGTGTGGTTGCCGTCAATCCGGCCATTTCCTGCCTTTGTCCGGCACGAATGGGCTGTTCGATGGAATGCAAATTCAGTTCAGACAGGCGTTGTAGCTTGGACGGTGCCTCTTCAGGTGTAAATCCGCCGTTGGCATCTACGCGGAGCGTAATCATCTCCGGGGTAAATCGTTGGCGGATGCGTTTCAGCAAATCCAGCTCTTCTTCAAAGTTGATGGCTCCGATTTTTAACTTGATGCAGGTGAAACCAAGTCGGAGCTTTTCCTCGATCTGCTCAGCCATTTGCCGGTATTCGCCCATCCATATCAAGCCATTGATTGGAATTCCTTTTTCACCTCTTGAAAAAGGAGTGTCCCACAAGGCATAGCTGCCCCGTTCAAAATGTCGGACGGCTGTTTCCAGTCCGAAAAGGATGGAAGGATAGGGGCGGAGTGCTTCGTCGTCGATTCGGCCTGAAAGTTCCAGGTCCCGGCAAGCCTGAAGCAAAATACTTTCATAATCCGGCGTCGGTAAGGCATCACAGCTCAAGTCCGGCAAGGGCGCACATTCACCCACACCAAGATGATGGACATCATCAGGGTCGAAAATCCGGACGAACCAGACTTTGTGAATTTGGTAAACTCCTCTTGAAGTTCCTGCCGGCTTCTTGAATTGTAACGTATAAGGTTCAATGCTTGTTTTAAAGTGCATCTGTTCAAGGAAATTTCGGGAACTTTTTAAAATCAGGTTTTCTTTTTTCGAGGAAAGCATTTTTTCCTTCCTGCGCTTCTTCCGTTAAATAATATAGCAAGGTCGCATTGCCTGCAAGTTCCTGGATTCCGGCCTGCCCGTCCAATTCTGCATTCAGTCCGCATTTGATCATGCGCATGGCCATCGGGCTGTGCTGCATCATAATTTTTGACCATTCCACCACTTCATCCTCCAGTTGATCCAAAGGTACGACCTTATTGACCAGCCCCATTTCGAGGGCTTCCTGAGCAGAATACTGCCGACAGAGGTACCAGATTTCCCTGGCCTTTTTCTGCCCGACAATACGGGCCAGGTAAGAGGCACCGAAACCGGCGTCAAAGCTGCCGACATTTGGCCCTGTTTGTCCGAAGATGGCATTTTCGGAGGCGATGGATAAGTCGCAGACCACATGGAGCACATGACCGCCACCGATGGCATATCCGTTTACCATGGCTATGACAGGCTTCGGGATGGAACGAATCTGTTTTTGAACGTCGAGGATATTCAGTCTGGGTATGCCGTCCTTGCCGACATAACCACCATGACCTTTTGCATTTTGGTCGCCTCCGGAGCAAAAAGCCTTGTCGCCTGCACCGGTCAGCACCACAACGTAAATATCCTGATTTTCTCTGCAGATGCTCAGGGCATCGCTGATTTCCATCGACGTAACCGGTGTGAAAGCATTGCGGTAACGTGGTCGGTTGATGGTTATTTTTGCAATTCCTTCGAAGTAATCGAACAGAATATCTTCATAATCCTTGATGGTTTCCCATTTTCTTTCTGTGGACATAACTTATTGTTTTTTAAGTTGATGATAGTATGATGTAAAGGCGGCCTTGTTGGTTTCCGTGTCGGTGAAAACTTCAAGGACCATGGCATGAGCGGAGTCCGGAGCTGTAAATTCAGCCAAAGCATGGACCAAATCCGTCCGGTTTTCGGCTTTCAGGTATTTAAATCCGGTGGCTTTCACCCAACCTTCTGCGCTGATATGATGCCGGGCGGCGATGAATGACTCCAATGCTTCCGATTTATCTAAACCCGGCAAGAGGTTGAAAATACCGCCTCCTCCGTTGTTGATCAGCAAGATGCGCAGATTTCCGGAGATATATTTATTCAATAGTCCGTTTAAATCGTAGAAAAAGCTAAGGTCACCTACCAGTAAGAATGTCAGCCCTTTATGAATGGCGGCATAGCCACCGGCCGTGGAAATGGAGCCTTCGATACCGTTTGTACCACGGTTACAGAACACTTCCGTGTCGGCAGGCATCGGATAAAGCTGAATGTTTCTCACTGAAGAACTGTTCCCGACAAACAAGGAGGATTTTTCAGGAAGCATCTGTAGAAAAGCTCCGACAACGCCGATATCGGAAAACGGGAAATTCTGATCCGGAGCATGGATGGAAGAGGCGGCCTTCATCCAGTTGTGAACAAAACGTTTACCTTTTTCGTCCGTGGTTTTCATTTCACTGAAAAAGCAGGTCGGATCGGTTTCAATCAGGTCGGTCAGGCATTGAAAAGAATCTACGCATTTTCCGGAAGTTGAAAGATGCCAATGATTGACCGGCGGATGATTCCTGAAGAATTTCTTGATTTTTTTGGATACCACATGTCCACCCAATGTGATCAGCAGGTCAGGAGCCAACTCCTCAGCCTCTGTTTCTGAAAAGACCTCCGTCAAACTGTCAAAATTTCCTATAAAATGGGGAGATACCGCATTGGAAAGATGTTCACAAAGCACTACGCAGTCCAGCCTCCCGGCGAGAATATCCAACTGTTCGGTCAATGCTTCGTTTCGGGGCATCTGTCCCAGCAGGATGATGCGTTTTTCGGAGGCGTCCCACCGGGAGGAAAAATCGGATAAATCAGACAGCCGGTTTCCGAAAACGGATTGAATTCTCCGTACCTGAGGCAATGCCTCTTCCGAAAAATCAAATAAAGGCTCGGAAACGGGAATGTTGATATGTACGGGACCTGCCCCTCTGCCGGTGCATTCAATCAGACATTCGTTGATCAACCTGTTGCAGTGCCATAAATCTTCATCAGAATGGATTTCAGGTAGTTGTACCGATTTCCTGACCATGCTGCCAAAAACACCAGGCTGAGGCAAAGTCTGACCGTCCATTTGCCCGATCCAGGCAGGGGAACGATCTGCGGAAATTACCACCAACGGTAACTCCTGATAAAAGGATTCAGCTACAGCAGGGCCATAGTTCAATAAGGCAGTACCGGAAGTACAACAGATGGCAACCGGCCTTTGCAATTTGTTTATCAGTCCGATGGCAAAAAAGCCTGCACTCCGTTCATCCACAATGGAAAAACATCTGAAAAACGGATCCTGGCTAAAAGTCTGTGCCAAAGGAGCATTCCTCGAACCCGGAGAAATGACAATATGATCAATGCCATGAGCTTTCAATAAAGCGACTGTTTGAAGTACGTTCTTTTTTGTCGAATACATAGTTTCATTTTTATTTTTCCATTAAAGAAAGCATGGTTTGCAGTTTTGCTTCCGTCTCTTCCCATTCTGATTCCAGTCTGGAAGAAGCGAGCAGACCGCCGCCGGCAAAAAGGGTCAGAAACTTGGATCCAATTTGCATGCACCTTAAATTAACAAACAAACCGGTCTTTTCACTTAGGGCCAGTTCTCCGATAAAACCGCTGTAATAACTTCTGTCGTAACCTTCTTTTTCTGTAATCAGGCGATAGGCTTCTTCTTTCGGATAGCCGCAGACGGCAGGTGTCGGATGCAATATATTCAACAAATCTCCGATTTTTCCGTTGTTAATCATCCGGAAACAGAATGTTGTCTTTAAGTGCATTAGTTTTCCTGCACGACACGCAAAAGGCCCTTTTATAGTATAGGCCAGGTCGTGTTTATGTAATTGCTTTTCGATATAGTCGGCTACAATTTGCTGTTCCTTGATATTTTTTTCGTCCCATTCCGGTGTTTCGTTTTCTTTTGAGATATTTTTGGTTCCTGCCATTGCCACTGTTTGCCAGTTTCCATCTTTTCCCGATAGAATCAATTCCGGTGAGCTTCCAAGCCAGGTACCGGTCTTAAGACTATGGAACAAATATACAAAGGCATCAGGATATGCTTTACAGGCAGTTTGAAAGGTTTTTCCTGCTGAAAATCCGGAGGGTTTAGGCAAAAAGTCAGGCCGCGAAAGAACAATCTTTTCACAATAACCGGAACATAATGCCTTGTGAAAAAGGTCAAAGACTTCTTGATAAGTTCTTCGGTCATCAAATCTGCAATCAATGCCGTCATTGATGTCAGATTGCATTTCATCAACAGAGGATTCATTCAAAAAGCCCAGTATCTCTTTTTCGCCGTATAGCATGATGTCTGGGTGTAGAAGCACAACCGGTGTCAGGTCCGTAACCTTGAATGGTGAAAAAACAAAGCCCTTTTTGCCGTTCAGTGCCGTCAAATCCTGTAGATATTCAGGTTCTCCATTTTGTTGCATGACGAAATGGATGGTTGTCTTACCGGGACTTTTATATACGGAAAAACATTTGTTTTGTTTTATCAGAGTATCAAAAGCACTATCATCAAGAGCCTCGTTCATGATCATCACACAATCAGGTTTAGCGGGCACAAATCTAATAAAAAGATGTCATGCCTCAAACCCACTTCTGTAAGGAGTGATGGTATTTCATTGTAATTTCTTTACTTTTGTCCATAAGTTCACAAATATCGTTATATTTGCAGTTTCGAATTTGTCAAGCTGCGTTATTTCTAAAAAAAAATTATTGTCAATAAATATTTACGATGATGAAAAAAGAAATTGGTCAAACTGAATGTTGCCGGATGTTTGATCCAGCTCCATGGGATGGGAAAATCTTAGAGTGGGACAGCAAGAATTTCGTGAAAGACAAAGTCTGCACATGGATGTATATGCCTCTGAATTTTGGTAGAGTCATAAAAAAAATCATGAAAACAGTAGAAAAAGCCGAGGCAAACCCCCTGGAATGTATGTGTCTTTCCGATCATACTTCCAAATGGAACATGGACATTTATGTGGAGGTCGATCATGTCATTCCAGGAACTGATAATGTCATGATTTCCGGGAAGTTCCTGAGTAAAGTTTATGAAGGAGACTTCAAGGATACCGATAAATGGTGCAAGGATTTTGAAGAATATGCCAGAAGCCAGTCTTTGAAAGTTTCCAAATGGTATATGTGGTATACCACTTGCCCGAAGTGTGCTAAAAAATTCGGAAAAAATTATGTCGTAATTCTGGGGCAAGTATCATAATTTCAAAGAGAAAATTTTTCAAAGGAATAACAGTCACATTGTAAAATTGGATTTTAAGAAAACATACTGATATTTTTTTTACTTTTGTGCTGAAAAATTCGAACAACCTGTCAAAATTATGGAAGAAATCCGAGAAAAATTTCGCCGTTTTATAAAAAAAATCATGGGATTATCCATGATGAACCGATGGATTGTCTTTGCTATTGATTTGTTCCTATGTCTGGTAGGGTTTGTTTTTGCTGCTTTTATACAGGTGAAGATTTATAGTAATCAGCTTTTTATCAGCAATTTGGTAGACCTTTGTATTCCTTTCCTTTTGATCAATGTGTTGTCGTTTCTCTATCTGAAGCCTTTTCGAGGACTAATCAGACATACCAATTTTCTGGAAACGTGGAGACTATTCGTTTCTCTGTTGATTTCGTGTGTAGCATTATTTGTTTTGATCGTTGTTTTTAAAATTTACATAGGTCAGCCTATTTTCTTCATTCTGAATTTATTTCTCATTTGTTTTGTGTTGATGATCTTTGTCCGTTTTTGGATTGTGCTGATTTATAATTACACGATGAACTATACGAACAAGATCCGCAAAAAAACACTGGTCTTTGGTATCAATAACCATAGCATCGCTCTGGCACAATGGATCAACAACACGGTTGCCAATCAACATCAGGTACAAGGTTTTGTGACCCGAAACTCGAAAGCCAAAAAAACACGTATTCAGGGTTTTCCGGTTTACTATCTGAATGGAGACAATGTTGACTGGTTTATGCGTAAAAATGAAATTACGGCTATTATTTTTCCCGATTATTCCACGGTAAGAAAAGAACAGGCTTTTGTTTCCAGATGTCTTGATATGGGGCTTTCTGTTATGGTGTCTCCTCCTTTTGAAGGTCTTGGAGCCAATAAACAGATCCGTTACCAGATGAAACCCATCCAGTTTGAAGATTTGCTTGGCAGGGATGAAATCAAGATAAACATGGAACGTATCGGGGAACAGACCCATGGTAAAGTGATTCTCATCACAGGTGCCGCGGGTTCCATCGGCAGTGAACTTGTGCGTCAGATTTCACAATTCAAGCCCAAATTGCTACTTTTGTTTGATATGGCAGAAACTCCGCTTCACAATTTGCACCTCGAAATAGAAAAAGACTATCCGGACATTAATTTTATCACCATCATCGGCGATGTACGAAGCGAAAAAAGACTGGATTTTGTTTTCCGGAAATACCATCCGCAAATCATCTATCATGCAGCAGCATACAAACATGTGCCGTTGATGGAAGAAAATCCCTGTGAAGCTATTTTAGTAAATGTGAGGGGTACCATGAACTTAAGTAATATTGCATTGAAATACAAGTCGGAAAGTTTTGTGATGATATCCACTGACAAAGCAGTCAATCCGACCAATGTCATGGGGGCCTCCAAACGTATTGCCGAGATTTATGTCCAGTCTTTGGCCAAAGAAAATGAAGGAAAAGTAGGAACACGCTTTGTCACTACGCGGTTTGGAAATGTGCTTGGATCCAATGGATCTGTGATTCCACATTTTAAGGAACAGATAGAAAAAGGTGGGCCGGTTTCTGTAACACATCCGGATATCATCCGCTATTTTATGACTATTCCCGAAGCTTGTCGTTTGGTGTTGGAAGCTGCGTCTTTCGGGAAATCCGGAGAAATATACGTGTTTGATATGGGTAGTCCCGTCAAGATTGTGGATTTGGCCAGACGAATGATAGAGTTGGCCGGTTTTGTTCCGGATGTGGACATCAAGATAGAATATATCGGGTTGCGTCCGGGTGAAAAATTATATGAAGAATTGTTGAACGATAAGGAAAAGACCAAACCTACCATTCATGACAAAATAACAGTAGCCTCTGTGCGCCAATATGAATTTGACAAAGTGGTAGATTCCATCCAAAAGATGATTGAATTATCTCAGGACGTTGAAATCAAAGAAGTGGTCAAGTCGATGAAAAAATTGGTACCTGAGTTCAAGAGTCAGAATTCACCTTTTTCTGAGTTCGATGATTAAACGCCTTTTTAGTGAAGTAGATTTGCAGGCATTTGCTGTTAACACCGATGAATGAATTCTTACTCAAATCCTGAAATCATCAAATCAAACAAATATGTCAAAAACTGCATTAATTACCGGAATTACCGGTCAGGACGGTGCATATTTAGCCGAATTTCTAATTAAGAAAGGTTATATAGTCCATGGTATTAAACGTCGATCTTCCATGTTCAATACGGATCGTATTGACCATTTGTATCAGGCACCTTCGGTGAAAAACAGAAACATGATTCTGCATTACGGCGACCTGACGGACAGTATGAACCTCACTCGCATCATCGGAGAAGTCAAACCGGATGAGATATACAATTTGGCGGCCATGAGTCATGTCAAGGTTAGTTTTGATACTCCTGAATATACAGCCAATGCCGATGGACTTGGAACTTTGCGAATTCTGGAGGCTGTGCGCTTGCTGGATTTGACGCAAAAAACGCGAATTTATCAAGCTTCCACCTCTGAACTCTATGGTTTGGTTCAGGAAGTTCCTCAAAAGGAAACTACTCCTTTTTATCCGAGAAGTCCTTATGCCGTGGCCAAGCTGTATGCTTATTGGATAACCGTCAATTATAGGGAAGCTTATGGAATGCATGCCAGTAACGGTATCTTGTTCAATCACGAATCACCTTTGCGCGGAGAAACCTTTGTGACCAGAAAAGTGACCAGAGCCGCTTCCCGTATTGTACTCGGAATGCAGAAAAGCGTATTTATGGGCAATATGTCATCCAAACGAGACTGGGGGCATGCCAAAGATTATATCAAGGCCATGTACTTGATTCTTCAACAAGACCAGCCTGACGATTATGTTATTGCTACCGGTGTCACCACTACCATTCGGGATTTCATCCTGATGGCTTTCTCCGAAGTGGGTGTCACACTCGAATTCAAAGGTTCGGGTGTTGAAGAAAAAGGATATCTGGTTGCCGTAGACCGTGAAAAATTTGAAGAGCGGGTAGGAGCTTCTTATTATGATGCTTTTGTTGCCAGAATGGACGAAGTCATTGTGGCTGTGGACAAAGCTTATTTCCGGCCAACAGAAGTGGAAATGCTGATCGGTGATGCAACCAAGGCCCGCACCAAATTGAACTGGATGCCACAATATGATTTGAAAGCCCTTTGCAATGACATGATGTTGAGCGATATCAAGCTGATGAAAAAAGAAACCTATCTGAAAGAAGGCGGTTATCGCATTATGAATTATTTCGAATAGAATCTATGGAAAAATCTGCCAAAATATTTGTGGCCGGCCATCGCGGGCTGGTAGGATCGGCCATTCTTAAAAACCTACAGTCCAAAGGTTATGATCATTTTGTTTTACGCACCTCCTCAGAATTGGATTTGACCGATCAGAAAGCTGTGGCTGAATTTTTTGCTGAACAAAAACCGGAATATGTCTTTTTGGCTGCAGCCAGAGTAGGAGGCATCGTGGCCAATTCCATTTATCGGGCGGACTTTATTTATCAAAATCTCCAGATACAAAACAACGTCATTTACGAATCCTGGCGCAATCAGGTCAAGAAATTATTGTTCCTCGGCAGTACTTGCATCTATCCGAGGGAAGCACCGCAACCAATGTCGGAAGATTGCCTGCTCACTGCACCGCTCGAATACACCAATGAACCCTATGCCATTGCCAAAATTGCCGGTCTGAAAATGTGTGAAAGCTTTAACCTGCAATATGGCACCAATTATATCGCCGTCATGCCTACCAACCTGTATGGCCCGAACGACAACTTCAACCTTGAAAAAAGCCATGTGCTCCCTGCACTCATCCGCAAGGCGCACCTTGGAAAATGCCTGATGGCAAAAGACTGGCCGGCCCTTCGTTCGGATTTTAACCGATATCCTGTAGAAGGAGTTGATGGAAATGCTTCTGAAACGGAAATATTGACCAAATTGTCAAAATACGGCATCACGTCCGAAAAAATCACAATCTGGGGTACAGGTAAACCTGTCCGTGAATTTCTCTGGAGTGAAGATATGGCCGATGCCTGTGTCTTTGTTATGGAAAAAGTCGATTTTAAAGATTTGCGCGGCAATAGTCCCGAAGTCCGCAATTGTCACCTCAACATCGGTACCGGCAAGGAAATCAGCATCAAGGATCTGGCAAGTTTGGTTGCAAAAATAATCGGCTATTCCGGTATTTTGTCCTTTGATGCCACCAAGCCTGACGGAACTTTGCGGAAACTCACGGACCCGTCTAAACTACACCGGCTTGGCTGGCATCACCGTATGGAAATAGAGCAAGGCATAAACACTTTGTATCATTGGTATTTATGCTGATAAGAATTTGTTATATTTGTCTTTATCAAAACGAATAGCAATGAAAGGAATTATTTTGGCCGGCGGTAGCGCAACACGTTTGTATCCTTTGTCAAAGGCGATATCCAAACAAATCATGCCGGTTTACGACAAACCGATGATCTATTATCCTTTGTCTACTTTGATGTTGGCCGGCATTCGTGAAGTCTTGATTATTTCGACTCCGCGGGACTTGCCTATGTTCCGGGAACTACTCGGTACAGGAGAAGATTTGGGTATGCAGTTTCAATATCAGGTACAGGAAGTTCCCAACGGCTTGGCGCAAGCTTTTGTTTTGGGCGCGGATTTTCTCGACGGAGAGCCCGGCTGTCTGATATTGGGTGACAATATGTTTTATGGACAAGGCTTTTCGACCATGTTGAAGAAGGCAGCCTCTATTAAAAAAGGAGCTTGTATTTTCGGCTATGGCGTTAAGGATCCGAGAGCCTATGGCGTTGTTGAATTTAACGAATCGGGTCAGGTGATTTCTTTGGAAGAAAAACCGAAAGAACCGAAATCTCATTATGCGGTGCCAGGTTTGTATTTTTATGATTCGACGGTTACGCAAAAGGCGGCGGCACTCAAACCCTCAGCCCGCGGTGAATATGAAATAACCGATTTAAATAGAATTTATCTCTTGGAAGGCAGCTTGAAAGTTGAACTTTTCGGACGTGGATTCGCTTGGCTTGATACCGGTAATTGCGACAGTCTGTTGGATGCTTCCAATTTTGTGGCAACCATCCAGAGCAGGCAGGGCTTTTATGTGTCCTGCATTGAAGAAATAGCTTGGCATAACGGATGGATTGACGACGCACAATTGATGAGGCTTGCAAAAAGATTGGAAAAAACAGCTTACGGACAGTATTTGACGGACTTATTGAACTGATTATGAAAACATATATCATTACCGGTGGTGCAGGTTTTATTGGTGCCAATTTTGTCAAATACATGCTGGCCACTTATCATGATGTTCAGCTTATAGTTCTGGATGCGTTGACCTATGCAGGCAATCTCGGTACTATTGCTAAAGATGTGGACGGAAAACGTTGCATCTTTGTAAAAGGCGACATCTGCGATTCATCTTTGGTGACCGGCTTGTTTGAAAAATATCCGGTGGAAGTGGTGGTAAATTTTGCAGCCGAAAGTCATGTGGACAGGAGCATTGAGAATCCAAGACTATTTTTGGAAACCAATATACTCGGAACACAAAATCTGATGGAAGTGGCCAGAAAATTCTGGGCTGTCGGTAAGGACGATAAAGGTTATCCCTCCTGGAAAAAAGGCGTACGCTTTCACCAGGTTTCCACAGATGAAGTGTACGGTTCCCTTGGCGCAACCGGGTATTTTACGGAAACCACCCCTTTGGATCCGCATAGTCCCTATTCCGCATCCAAAACTTCTGCCGATCTGATAATCAAAGCCTATATGGAAACCTATAAGTTTCCTGCCACCATTACCCGTTGTTCCAACAACTATGGCCCCTATCATTTTCCGGAAAAACTGATACCCCTCATCATCAAGAATATTCTTGAAGGCAAGAAACTACCGGTTTATGGGGATGGCAAGAATGTACGCGATTGGTTGTATGTGGAAGATCATTGCAAGGCTATCGATCAGGTCGTCCGTTTCGGTCGGGCAGGAGAAATATATAACGTGGGCGGACACAATGAAAAACAAAATATTGAGATTGTGAAACTCACCATTGATACCATTCGACATTTGATGGAAACGGAACCGGCGTACAGAAAAGTCTTGAAAACAGACCTATCCAACGTATCTTACGATCTGATCACTTATGTGACAGACCGTTTGGGACATGATCAGCGGTATGCCATTGATCCAACCAAAATGAAAAACGAGCTCAACTGGGCTCCGGAAACTTCTTTTGAAACCGGCATTATCAGAACCATTCGCTGGTATCTGGAAAATCAGGCCTGGGTCGATGAAGTGACTTCAGGAGACTATCAGAAGTATTACGAGAAAATGTATTCAAACAGATAATATGCAATATATAGAACAATCCATACCAGGGGTATTTGTCATTGAACCCAAGGTTTTCAGTGACCAACGGGGCTATTTCATGGAATCCTGGAAAGAATCGGAATTTGAAGAACATATCGGAAAAGTCCATTTTCTACAGGAAAACGAGTCGAAATCGGTCTATGGCGTTTTGCGTGGTATGCATGCACAAGCAGGTGAAGCTTCGCAGGCCAAGCTTGTCAGGGTCATTGAAGGGTCTGTACTTGATGTTGCAGTTGATGCCCGTCAATCATCTCCGACTTTCGGAAAATACGTAGCTGTTGAACTTTCGGCAAAAAATAAAAAGCAATTTTATATACCCCGCGGATTTTATCATGGTTTTTTGGTCTTAAGTCCGGAAGCTATTTTTTCTTATAAAGTGGATAATAGTTATCAGCCTCAGAATGAAGTTTCTTTCCATTTTTTAGATCCTTCCGTCAATATTATATGGCCCATTCGTCATAACTTGATCTTGTCTTCCAAAGATGAATCGGCTCCCTTGATGAAGGATACTTATTTATTCGAATAAGCCATCCGAGACTCTTCTATTTATTTTTATATTTGCAGGAAATACTTAATGATCATGAAGATTGCAATTGTTGGTACCGGTTATGTCGGTTTGGTTTCCGGAGCTTGTTTTGCTGAAAACGGCACAGATGTAGTGTGTGTAGATGTCGACGTAAAAAAAATTGAAAACCTTCAGAAAGGAATTATCCCTATCTATGAGCCTGGTCTGGAAGAAATGGTACTGCGGAATCAAAGTGCAGGTCGTCTTACCTTTACAACGGATCTTGTGTCCATACTTGACGGTATCGACGTTATTTTCAGTGCAGTCGGAACACCTCCCGATGAAGACGGCAGTGCCGATTTGAAATATGTACTCGATGTTGCCCGCACCATCGGCCGTAATATGAAAAAGTATGTGATGGTTGTTACCAAGAGTACGGTCCCTGTAGGTACGGCTAAAGTAGTGCGTAAAACCATCCAGAAAGAGTTGGACGACAGAGGCGTTTCCATTGAGTTTGATGTAGCCTCTAATCCCGAATTTTTGAAAGAAGGTGCAGCTGTTAAAGACTTTATGAGTCCGGACAGAGTTGTGGTGGGTGTTGAATCCGAACGTGCCAAAAAATTGATGGGTATGCTGTATCGTCCTTTCATGTTAAATAAATTTCGGGTTATTTTCATGGATGTGCCTTCTGCCGAAATGACTAAATATGCAGCCAATGCGATGTTGGCAACCCGTATCAGCTTTATGAACGATATTGCCAACCTTTGTGAAATTGTTGGTGCCGATGTGACCATGGTACGTAGCGGAATCGGTACGGATACCCGTATCGGCGGCAAGTTTCTGTATGCCGGTTTGGGCTATGGAGGCAGCTGCTTTCCAAAAGATGTCAAAGCATTAATCAAGACGGCTCAGAAAAGCGGCTATCAAATGCGGATTCTGGAAGCCGTAGAAGCCGTCAACGAAAGTCAAAAGTTGGTGCTCTACCACAAATCGGTCCAGTATTTCGGCAGTTTGGCATTGAATAGAAAGTTGGAAATAACAACAGCCCTTGATTCTCAGGATAAGGCATTGTATGCAGCAGGTGAAAAGGCCATTCAAGGAAAGACCATCGCAATTTGGGGCTTATCTTTTAAGCCGGAAACGGATGATATGCGTGAAGCTCCGTCCATGGTTTTGATACGGAAGTTTGTGGATGCCGGTTGTAAGATCCGCGCCTATGACCCCATTGCTATGCCTGAGGCAAAACGTAGATTGGGCGAGGATTCCATTGAATATTGCAAAGATATTTATGATGCGGTACTTGGTGCTGATGCCCTGATGCTGCTGACAGAGTGGAAAGAATTTCGTTTACCGGCCTGGCCGGTTATCAAAAAATTGATGAATGTTCCGGTTATTTTTGACGGAAGAAACATCTACGAAAAGCATGAATTGAATGAGTTGGGGTTTGATTACCACTGCATCGGTCGAAAGTAAAATAATCATGTTGCCGTTTGTTTGTCTTCACATATATAGACTATGCTCCGGTATGATTTCCCATCGTGTTTCGGTTATTGCTTTTTATACCAAAAGAACTGATCTCTTTGCCTTAATTTTTCTTGCTTAGTTTTGGCTGTGTACACAGGTTTCATGGTGTATGGATGCACTCCGGTGTAATAAATTTCTGTGGCCAGAGTCATGGGGGTGGGTGTGAAATCCTGAACCTGCTCCAGCCTGAAGTTCAGGCGTCTGGTTTCGTCTGCAAGTTCAGCCATGTGTTTGTCGGTACAACCCGGGTGGGAGGAGATAAAATAGGGGATCAGTTGCTGGCGGCCTCCTTTTTCGGTTTGAAGGCGTTGGTCCTCTATCTCTTCGAAAATACGGTTAAAAGTCTTAAATTGCTCAAAATCAGGCTTGCGCATAAGGTGAAGCACTTCGGAACTCGTATGTTCGGGGGCTACTTTCAATCTACCGGAAACATGATGAAAAATCACCTCTTTAGTATATTCTCCGGCAGCGCGATTGATCTCAGCAGCCTCTTTTATCGTCTTTGGATCAGCCTTATGCAATAAAAGGTCATAACGGATGCCACTGCCTATAAATGACTTCTTAATGCCGGACAAAGCGTCTATAGACTTGTAAATATCCAGTAAAGGCCTAAGATCGGTGTTTAGGTTGGGACAAATTCCGGGATAAATGCAAGACGGCTTTTTACAATGCTCACAAATTTTCAGATCCCTTCCGTGCATCATGTACATGTTGGCTGAAGGTCCACCGACATCGCTCAAATAGCCCTTGAAATCATCTCTTTCCATCAGTGTTTTCACTTCTTTCAGAATGGATTCCTTGCTGCGGTTGACAATGAATTTCCCTTGATGGGCAGAGATGGTGCAGAAGGCACAACCGCCGAAACAGCCTCTGTGAATGTTCACGGAAAATTTGATCATTTCGTAGGCCGGTATGGTTTTACCCTTGTATTTTGGATGTGGCAAACGGGTATACGGATATTCGAAACTTCTGTCTAATTCTTCTGTAGAAAGCGGCGGATAAGGAGGATTCACTACCAATTCCATGTTCCCGACACTTTGTATCAGCGTGCCGGCTTTCATTTTGTTGGACTCTTCTTCAATGTGACGGAAATTTTCCGCTTGCTTGAGTTTGTCTTTGAGGCAGTCTTCGTGCGAATGAAGCATGATGACACCGTTTTCAAAGAAATCTGTTTTTACAGGATGATCGGAAGATGCTCTTAAATAAACGGTCTGTCTGATATCTGTCATATCCTGAAAAGCAATGCCCTGCTTCAAATGGTTGCAAATTTCTGTCAGCGGCTTTTCACCCATGCCATAGACCAACAAATCTGCATGACTGTCTACCAGAATGCCGGGCATCAATTTGTCCGACCAGTAATCATAGTGCGTCAAGCGTCTGAGAGAAGCCTCAATGCCGCCAATCAGGATGGGCACGTCCGGATATAGATTCTTCAGTATATTGCAATAGGTAACGGTGGTATAATCAGGACGGCCACCGGCACGTCCGTCGGGCGTATAAGCATCATCGGAACGCATTCTTTTATTGGCTGTGTAATGATTGACCATGGAGTCCATGCTGCCGGCCGATACAGCAAAAAACATACGGGGTTTGCCCATCTTTTTAAAGTCCCGGTAATCTCCCCGCCAATCCGGCTGTGGTACGATGGCCACTTTCAATCCCTGTGCTTCCAAGAGCCTGCTGATGACGGCAGCACCAAAAGACGGATGATCTATATATGCATCTCCGGAGAACAAAATTACATCCAGTTCATCCCAACCTCTCAGTTCAACCTCCTTTTTAGTAGTCGGTAACCAATCCGTCAAACGATATTCTTTTGTCATATTCATTTTATTCCAAATCGACAACCGTCAGCCCGGCTCCACCAAACTGCACATGCTCATCGTAATACTGTTTAACTCCGGGTACGGTGCTTAGATATTGCCTGATCAACTGGCGCAAAATGCCGGTACCTGTTCCGTGCAGGATGCGAACACGTGAGACACCTGTCATAATGGCATCGTCTATGAAGTACATCACGGCTTGTAGAGCTTCATCCCCACGCATGCCGCGTACGTCTATATCCTGCTTGAACTGAAGTTTCTTTTCGTGGATGTCTTCAGAAGTTCGTCTTCCAAGGGTGGTGTATGGATTCTCTTTTTCCTTTTTAGGTGCGGCATGTTCCAATTGGTCGATTGTTACGGTCGATTTCACCATACCAAAAGCCACCTGTGCCTTTTTTCCCTGAATGTCGAGAATGGTTCCGACTGTTTGTTGTCCTTTGAGCCTGACCGTATCATTCTTGGCAAAAACAGGTTCCAAAATGGGTTTTCGGATTCCCGCATTTTGATTGTCTCCGGTTGTCTTCGGCTGTATATTTTCAGAAAGATTCCTTGCTTTATATTCTTCTTTTCGCTTGATTTTCTGAATCTTGCGTGTTATTTTTCCATCCGTCACTTCATCTATATCTTCCACTTCTTTTTTGAAAAGCCGAAGGTCTTGTCTGAGTGACTTTGTCTGTTCCTTTTCTGCCTGTGCCTCTTTAATGCCACGGATGGTATTTTCAATTTTGGCGTTGGATTCGGTCAGAATACGTTCTGCCTCAGCCTTAGCTTTGCTCACGATTTCTTTGCGCTGTTTGCCGATATCTTGTAATTCAGATTCATATTTTTCGGTCAGTTCGGCCAGCTTCTTTTCCTGAAGGTGTATATTTTGTCGTTTTTTTTCCCAGTAACGTTTGTCCCTGACGATGTCTTGCAGAAACTTGTCCATGTCGATATAATCGGAACCGACTTTGGAAGAAGCATCTGATATCACCTCTTCCGGCAATCCAATTTTTCTGGCAATTTCAATCGCGAAAGAACTGCCCGGACGACCAATCTCAAGGGTGAAAAGCGGGCGCATCTCATTTCTGTCATAGAGCATGGCTCCGTTGATCAGTCCATCATGGCCATCGGCGAAATGTTTGAGGTTGCTGTAGTGGGTGGTGACGACTCCGTAAGATTCCTGTCGGTTAAACCTATCTATACATGCTTCTGCAATGGCTCCGCCAATTTTCGGTTCCGTACCTGAACCGAACTCATCAATCAGAAAAAGGGTTTTGGCTTGACCGTTTCGCAGAAAGTACTTCATGTTCATTAGGTGCGAACTATAGGTGCTCAAATCGTTTTCGATGGATTGTTCATCGCCAATATCTATGAAAATCCGTTCAAACCAACCGGTTCTTGAATTTTCATGAAGTGGTATCATGAGTCCGCATTGAAGCATATACTGCAAAAGCCCGACTGTCTTGAGGCAAACTGATTTTCCACCTGCATTTGGTCCGGATATGATCAGAATCCGATTGATTTCATTGAGGGTGATGTTAAGTGGAACGATCTGCTTTTGTTGTTTGCGCAGCGAGAGAAACAACAAAGGGTGAACGGCACGATCCCATTCTAAGCATGGACCATCATCCACCCTAGGTTTGATGGCTCCCAAATCTATGGATAGTCTGGCTTTTGCACGCACAAAATCAATTTCACCAAGAAAGCGGTATGATTCTATCATCTCAGGAGAAAAAGGCCTGATTCCGTCTGAAAAAGCACAAAGAATCCGGATGATTTCCCTGCGCTCTTCGTTTTCCAGTTCACGGATGCGGTTATTGGCTTCCACCAACTCTTCCGGTTCGATGTAAACAGTTTTTCCTGTTGCCGATTCGTCATGGACAATGCCTTTTATCTTACGTTTATAGGCCGGTGATATAGGAATGACCAGCCGTCCTTCACGCATGCTCGGCGCGGCATCCTTGTCGACTAAGCCGTCCGATTGAGCTTGTTTCAGTATTTGATTCAACCTTCTGGAAAGACTGCCGAGGGTGGAGGTCATCTCTTGTCTGATCTTTGCCAGTTCAGGAGAAGCATTGTCCTTGATTTTGCCGAAATTGGAAAGAATACTGTCGATTTTCTTGATTACCTGCGGATAGACATCGGTTTTTGCAGCCAATGCCGCTAAGCGAGGGTAGGGGGAGTGTCCGTTTTCATCCGTCTTGAAAAAACGGACTATTTGATCAATGCTGTATAGAGAACGCCGCAGGTCGAATAGTTCCGGCTCTTCCAGATAGGTGCCCTCAACGCGAAGTCTTTTTAAGGCAGGACGGACATCTAAAAAAAAACTTTCAGGAAAAATGTTCTCTTCTTGAACGATGCGGACAAACTCTTCGCTGCGACTGAGCTGTTCTATGATAGGTTCATAACTGCTCATAAAGGCCAGCTCATCTACTTTTTCTTCTCCCAAACTACTCGAGCATTCCTTTTTCAAGAGTTGCCTGATTTGGTCAAAACCAATTTTCTGTTCGAAATGTTCGGGATAAATCATTTTCCTTAGTTTTGCTTTACGCAAAAATAAGAATTAAAAACTGCGCAGTCAATACCCTCAAAAACATTGTCAATGGATATACCGTAGAATAGGCTATGGCTGACCGGTCGTTATTGCTGGTGCTGTTGGCATAAGCAAGAGCAGGGGGATCTGTGGTGCTTCCGGCGATCAGTCCCATGATTTCGAAATAATCCATTTTAAATATCCCTCTGGAAATGCAGCCGACAATCAACAACGGTATGATCGTAATGGCGAATCCTATGCCAACCCACATCAGACCGTTTGTCGTAAAGACCGTTTCTACAAATTGTTCACCGGAAGAAAGGCCGACACTACCAAGAAAAAGTGTGATGCCGATTTCCCTCAACATCAGGTTGGCACTCATGGTGGTATAAGTCGGCAAATGTAAATTGGGACCAAAACGTCCGATCAAAATGGATACGATCAATATGCCACCGGCCAGGCCCAGTTTTATACTTTGAGGTATGCCGGGGAAGGTAAATGGAACACATCCAAGTAGAACTCCCAACGCTATGCCTATAAAAATCGGACCAAGATTCGGGTGATCCAGACGCTTCAAAGAGTTACCCAGGACTTTCTCCACATTCTTGATGGATTCTTCACGACCGACCACCATCACCCGGTCACCTATTTGGATAGCAACGGAAGGTGTAGCCAAAAAGTCAAAACCGGCACGGTTGATTCGTGTAATGTTTATTCCATAAGTCTTGCGCAATTGCAGAGAACCCAGGGTTTTGCCATTGACACCATCCTTGGTAACCAATATTCGACGTGATACCAAATCGCCGTTTTCCTTATACCAGTCTTTTTCGACTTCTATGCCCAACAAGGCTAAAACCCTGTCACGCTCTGCAGTTTCGGTGGCAACAAAAATAATATCCTCCAATATCAAGATCGTATCGGCATTACATAATTCAATTTTTCCATCCGACCTTTGAACCCGTGAAATTACAAAATGACTGTCTAAATAATCCTGGATTTTTTGTACAGATTTGCCGGAAATAGCCGGATTGGTAATCCGGATACTTAGAAGGGTGAAGGCATTGCTTTGTGTATTTTTTTCTTCAATCAGTTTGATTTCATCTGCCATCTTTATGCGAAAGAGATATCTAATCAGAACAATCGCTCCGATAATGCCAATCACTCCCAGCGGATAAGCAGCAGCATAACCAAGAGCGATGGTCGGATCGACCAAATTACCGTTCACCTGCGTATAGGCTTCCTGAGCGGCACCTAGGCCGGGGGTATTGGTAACAGCTCCCGATAGAATACCTACTATGGTTGAAATGGGTAAATCTGTAGTATAATAGAAGGTGATAGCCACTCCGACGCCAAGAAATATAATAGCTGTAGCCAAACAATTCAGACGTATACCGTCTTTTTTTATAGAAGAAAAGAAACCCGGACCAACCTGTAAACCTATGGAATATACAAACAATATCAACCCGAACTCTTTGATAAAATTGAGAATTTTCGAATCGACGACCATCCCGAAATGACTGACAACAATGCCGATGAATAGCACCCAAGTGACGCCAAGCGATATGCCACCGATTTTTATTTTACCGAGCCAGACACCCAAAGCAATCACAATCCCAATTATAAAAATAGTATGAGCAACCGAGTTGTTCGAAATGAGGTCGAGTAGCCAATCCATTTTGAATCAATTTATTAATACCTAATACGCAATAAAAACCCATTGAAAACCTTGAGGAAAAATTTGGTTTTAGAAAACCTTTCTTTCAGGCTGCAAAAGTACATATTTATACACAATGAATCCTTTCCGGAATCATGGAATGATATGGTATTAACATATATTAACGTGATAGAATTTCAAGAATATAGCCGACGCCCCTTAATGTTTTAATTTTGATATTCGGGTCTTCAGAAAGATATCTACGAAGATTGTGCATGAAAACATCCAGACTTTGATTGTTTAGGTATTGTGTTCCGCCCCAGACTTGTTCAGCTATGGTCTCTTTGGTGATAAGCTGTCCCTGATTCTTGAATAAGAGATCCAAAAGTACAGATTCCCTGATGGACATTTCAATTTTTTTGGTGGGGGTAATTAAAAATTGTTGTTTGACATTGAATTTAAGATTGCCGATATTGGTGAAGTCTTCAAACGTTTTGATCGGTTTGTTGGCAAGACGTTTCAACAACCCTTGAATATAGGCATGCAACTCTTCAGGTAGAAAGGGCTTTTTAATATAATTGTCAATGCCAATCTCATAAGCTTCGAGGATAACTTTGCTCGAAGAAATGCAGGTTTCAAGAATAATAGGTATATTCTGATTCTTTCCCCGGATTATTTTGACCATTTCCAAACCCGTCATTCCCGGCATCTCCACATCTGATACCACCACATCAGGCATGAATTCGTCAAAATCCCTCAACCCATCTTTGGGAGTATTGGCCCAGCAGACTTCATAGTCACCGATCAATTCCATCCCTTCTTTAATAATATATCCTAAAACCTCATCATCCTCTACCAGCAAAATCTTTATCATGATTATATCTCAAAATTATTTGGTAAAACAATTATAAATTCGCTACCAAGTCCCTCTTCACTTTTTACAGAGATAGTCCCTTTATGAGCTTTGATTACTTTGTTCACATAGTTTAATCCTATACCGAAACCGTCGATACCCTTGCCTTCTACTTTATCACCTCTTTCAAAGTTATCAAAGATGTGTTTCTGATCTTTTTCAGCAATACCAAATCCATTGTCCTTGACACAAATACGTAGTTCTTTGTCAAAAGAAGTACAAGATACAATAATTCTGACAGTATTGTCGGAATATTTTATGGCGTTATCAATCAGATTGTTGAGCACGTTTTCCATTAGAAATGGGTCAATGATACCTGTCATGGTTTCTGACTGATATTCGGTACATAATTCAACACTTTTCATACGGAAATTGTTTTGTCGCCGATTGTCAACAATTTTATCGATATAAGGTTTTAGCTCCATTTTTGTTAGACTGGGCGTGATTTTGGAATGTTCTGCTTTGGCTACCAGTAATATTCGATCTACAGTTGTCAGTAATTTTTGGCTCTGGTCTTTACACATCTGATAATAACGCTGTCTGGATTCAGGTTTGTTTTCGAATTGGCCGGAAACCAATTGCGAGGCTGACATATAGATTCCGCTGATGGGGGTTTTTAGTTCGTGTGTCAGGGCGTGTGTGTACTCCTGGATAAAGCTGACGAATTGTTTTTCACGTAACATGCTTCTGAGTTGATAAACCAGAATAATCCCTATTAATATAACAAGTAAAATGGAAGTTAATAATATCAACTGTGCCTGCCGTAAAATGGAACCAAGGGGGGAGTTCAATACGACTTCAACATATTGTTTTTCGGTAACTTTTGCGAAGAAAATGAATTTGGAGCCTTTTGCGTTTTCTTTTTGTTTTGCATTTATAAACCGAATGGAATATTTCGGTATAAAGCCTATACTTTCTATCATTTCTTTTTGAAATAGAGTATCGACTCGCTTAATCGAACATGTTAAACCAATTGATGCCATTCCTTCTTGTATGATATTATTGATATCATTCGATTGATTGATACCACCTTTGGCAAGAATTTCAGATTCATTATTAAAATTATTGTTTTCGATTTCGACAAATGGAGTCTTCGAAACACTATTAAATCTTTCAAATAATTCATTTTCAACTGATTTTTTTAAATTAGTCTCGCTTTTTTCGATAATGTCATGCTCCATCAATATATAGGAATTTTTGAACCATATGTACTGAAGTATTAATAGCATAAGTATACCGAAAATAGAAAAGATTCTGATAGATTTTGAAGTAAACATAGTATGAGAATTAGTGGCTCTCGCAAAGATATAAGATTTCATTTAGATTTTACAAGATTTCGTTTAGTAGTTATAGTGGGTTCTAATCTTATTTTTGTAAAAAATAAGATCAACCATATTTATAAATCTAAAATAGCCCAAATTATGAAAACAATTTTTTTTAAGAAAGCAAGTGAAAGCAAGAAATCAGAATTGATGGAAATGAGTAAAGAAGAGTTAAAATCTATCCAAGGTGGAATTTGGTATTTAATTCGTAGAGAAGACGGCTCAATAGGTTTAGTGTTTAGAAGAGATTAGTTATTTTGATATTTATTTGTTAATTAATATTTTTCTATTATTATATAATTATGTCCTGTATAATTCTAAATAACAAAGACTTATTTCGTGCTGAGAGATTATTCTCTGAGCGAGTAAGTAACCCGATACCAACCAGTTCATTTTACGGATCCGGAAATGATTTAAGCCGTGATGATTCAGCTTCTGTTCCTTTTAATAAATTCATTTCCAGGCTGTTAAATAACACGAAGAAGTATCGGGTTGTTAAAATATGAATGGTTATTTCCATCTTTTTTCTTGTTGCATTCCTGTGAAGGGTGCCAAAAAAGCAGTTATTTGTGATTTGCAACGCAATATCATTCAGCCTATTCCGCTTTTCTTGTATGATATGCTTGTGGGTGAAGATATGAGTAATACTCAAATTATTGAGGATGCTGCTTTTAAATATGGGGAGAGAGATAAACAGCTTATTCAGGAATATATTACATACCTCTATCACAATCAATTTGGATATACAACAGAGAAGCCAACTTCTGCCATTCATATTGATTTAGCAGAATATCAAGAATCCAGAAGCATCACCAATGCCATAGTGGATTTTGATTTAAATTCAAAACATACGCTTAATCAGATTGTTCCGCAATTGAATGAATTTTATTGCGAGGCTCTTGAAATTAGGTATTATTTTCCTGTTTCTTTTTTGAGATTAAAGAGAGATTTAGCACCGATAACTCGGTCAACAATTAGAAGCCTTGAGATTCTGGTAGAGCTCCATGAAGATTATACTTTAAGCAATATATTAAAAATCAATAAAATATATCCGGCTCTAAAAAAGATCACCATTACCAGTGCTCAAGAAAACATTGTATATAATCACGATGATTTATCCATCATATACACCACCGATAAAATTGCAGATGAACGTTGCTGTGGAGTGACCAATGAGCTCTATTGTATAGCCGAGACAAAACTTTTCATTGAGTCCGTCCATTTTAATTCTTGCCTCAATAAAAAGATATCCGTCGACAAATCCGGATTAATTAAAAACTGTCCATCCATGAAAGACAATTTTGGGCATATCTCTACAACCAAATTAAAAGATGCTTTAGCCAATGATGCCTTTCGAAAAGTTTGGAAAATCAATAAGGATCAGATTGAGGTTTGTTCAGACTGCGAGTTGCGGTATGTATGCCAAGATTGTAGAGCTTATATTGAGGATAAAACAAATATCTTTTCCAAGCCCATTAAATGCAATTATGATCCCTATCAATAAGACTTTTTTTTGAAAGTTTTTTACAATGTTTTCTGGTCATAATAAATCATTTGTCCTATATTTGAAGAAAAATGATGTGTTATAGATAAGACTATCTATGAATACATTAAATCAACTTGTATACCGCTATTTCAATGAAGCCTTTCCCGATTTATAGCCAACTGGATGCAATGGACTGCGGCCCAACCTGTTTGCGAATGATTGCAAAATATTACGGTCGAACCTATTCTCTTCAGACACTCAGAGAAAAAAGTTTCCTCACCAGACAAGGTGTGTCGATGTTGGGTATTAGTGAGGCTGCTGAATCCATCGGTTTCCGTTCGACGGGTGTCAAGGTAACATTCAAACAATTGATTGAAGATGTTTCACTGCCTTGTGTGCTTCACTGGAAACAAAATCATTTTGTGGTCTGTTATGACATTCGAAAAAGCAAAAAAAACGGTAAGACCATATATATAGCCGATCCTGCTGCCGGTTTGCTGTCTTATTCAGAGGAAGAATTTCTTAAATGTTGGATTAGTACTTCGCATCATGGAGAAGAAATGGGCACAGCTTTGTTACTTCAACCTTCTCCTGAATTTTTTAAGCAAGAAGATGAAAAGGAAATCCACCAAAGAAGTTTGTCTTTTTTCTTCAAATATTTCAGTCCGTACCGAAAACAAATTATTCAACTCATCATTGGAATGCTGGTTATCAGTGTTCTACAACTTATTTTCCCTTTTCTGACGCAATCTTTGGTGGATGTCGGTGTCCGGGATGGAAACATCGGTTTCATCAAGTTGGTATTATTGGCACAACTGGTCATATTTGTTGCCAAACTTTCCGTGGAATATATTCGTAGTTGGATACTCCTGCACATGAATACCAGAATCAATATCTCCCTGATTTCTGATTTCCTGATCAAACTTATGAAGTTGCCACTGCGATTTTTCGATACGAAGATGGTGGGTGATATCATGCAGCGCATCGGCGATCACAGCCGGATTGAGAGTTTTCTGACTGGAAATTCGGTCAGTACCCTTTTCTCTTTTATTAGCTTTTTTGTATTTGCCATTGTTTTAGGTTATTATAACCTGATCATTCTTGGAGTATTTCTTTTCGGAAATGCGTTGTATGTTGTTTGGATTCTTTTCTTCATGAAATATCGGCGTAAATTGGATTATAAACGTTTTGCCCAGGCTTCATCTGAGCAAAGCAATGTAATTCAAATGATTACGGGTATGCAAGACATCAAACTCAACAATTGTGAAAAACAAAAAAGGTGGATATGGGAGCGCATTCAGGTCAGACTGTTTAGAATTAGTGTGAAGAGTCTTGCACTTGGGCAATTTCAACAAGTAGGGTCTGTCTTTTTCAATCAGACTACCAATATTCTGGTTACTTTTATCGCTGCCCAGTCTGTAGTGACCGGAGGCATGACGTTGGGTATGATGTTGTCTGTCACCTATATCATTGGACAACTCAATTCTCCTATTGAACAATTTATCGGTTTTACCCAACAATTTCAGGATGCTAAAATCAGTCTGGAACGGTTGAATGAAATACATGGTAGGGAGGACGAAGAACAAACTATTTCTTCCAAACTATCCATATTACCTGACAAAAGAAACTTGATGATTGAAAATTTGAGTTTCAGTTATGATGGAGCCAACCGGGATTTTGTCCTTGAAAATATTCAACTAACCATTCCGCAAAATAAAGTGACTGCCATCGTCGGTGCCAGTGGCAGTGGAAAGACGACATTGGTCAAATTGATGCTGGGCTTTTATGAACCCAACATCGGTGAAGTCAAGATTGGAAATACCCCTTTGAACATCCTGAATCCACATTTTTGGAGAAGCAAAGTCGGGGCGGTCTTGCAGGATGGATTTATTTTTTCGGATACCATAGCCAACAATATTGCCATCGGTGAGGATCAGGTCAATATTGAGCGTCTGCGTTATGCAACAACGGTGGCTAATATCAGAGATTTTATAGATACCTTGCCGCTTGGATATAATACTGAAATCGGTATGGAAGGTAAAGGCCTCAGTCAGGGACAAAAACAAAGGATTCTGATTGCCAGAGCTGTCTATAAAGATCCGGAATATCTGTTTTTTGATGAAGCCACCAATGCATTGGATGCCAATAATGAAAAAGAAATTATGCAACAACTTTATCATTTTTATCAAGGCAAAACGGTGGTAGTAGTCGCTCATCGATTAAGTACCGTTCGGGATGCTGACAAGATTGTGGTGCTCGATCAGGGAAAGATTGCAGAAGAGGGTACACATCAGGAATTGACAGAAAAAAGAGGCATTTATTATCATTTAGTGAAGAACCAGTTAGAATTGGGAAATTGATGAAGGACGAGCCGCAAAATGACATAGAACTTCGCAGTGAAGAAGTTCAGGAAGTGATGGGGGAAATTTCACCTGGAATTGTGCGTTGGGGTATTACGGTCATCTTTTGCATTATTGCTATATTATTGATAGGTTGTTTTATTTTTAAGTATCCGGATGTTATCACGGCAACGGTGACCATCACAACAGAAGAACCTCCTGCGAGTATCATCGCCAGAGCGACAGGCAAGATTGATGAAATTTATGTAAAAAACAATCAGAAAGTCAAAAAAGGAGCGGCTTTGGGTGTGATTCAGAACCCGGCACGGACAGCCGATATGTTATTGCTTTCTGATCGGATGAATCGATGGAAAAATGAGCAGCAAAAACTGTCTGTTGCCAGGCTGCTGTTTGATGACCGTCCCCTTCAACTCGGTAGCGTACAGGAAACTTATGCTTCATTTGTCAGTATTTTGAGAGAATATATTGATTTTGAAGAACTCAAGTATTATCCGCAGAAAATCACCTTGCAGGAGTTTCAGGTGAAAAGCCAGAAAGGAAATCTGAAAGAAATGATGCAACAAGACAGATTGATGAAACAACAGTTGGTTACAGCAATATCCACTTTCAAACGTGATTCCCTGTTATATAAAAAAGGTGTTGTTTCCGAAGATGATTATGATACGGCAAAAAATAAATTTCTCCAAAGCCGGCAATCATACAGCTCTTTGCGTTCTTCCATCAAACAAGCTGAAATAAGCATTACCCAATGTCAGGGAAATATGCTTGATTTGCAGCAAGAATTCAAAGAAAATAAAAATAAATACGCCATTAGCTTGCGGATGGCTACCGAACAGCTTGCGACCGATATCAAATCGTGGGAAAGATCCAATTTATTGGTGAGTCCAATCAATGGTGTTGTCAATCTGATGGGATTTTGGAGCAACAACCAGAACGTAGAGTCCGGAGAAACGATTTTTACCATCCAACCCGATGTCCGGACAGCACCGATAGGGAAAGCTCTCATGTCGATGAAAGGTTCAGGAAAAGTTAAAGTCGGACAACGTGCCAATATCAGGCTGAACAATTTTCCGGATCAGGAATTCGGTTATCTCGAAGGGGTCGTGCAGAATATTTCAGCTACGCCCAATTCAGATGGTATGTATGTCGTAGAAATCAGTTTTCCGCAAGGACTTACCACCAATTATAATCGGACGTTACCCATTAATAGGCAGATGGACGGTAGTGCCGAGATTATCACGGAAGATATTCGCCTGATTGAAAGATTCTTTAATCCCATCAAAAAAATAGTCAAGAAACACCTCTAATCATAATTTTATTGAAATCTGTTCGGAATGTCAATGATGAATTCGGATCCGACACCTTCCGTACTGTTTACCGTTACATTTCCTTTGTGAGCTTTAACAACCTTGTATACGTAGTAAAGTCCGATACCAAAGCCCTTGATTTGACTGCTTGGAATTTTTTCCCCTCTTTCAAAAATTCGAAATACATGTTTTATATCCTTTTCAGATATTCCAATTCCGTTGTCTTTGATTTTGATAACAAGATGTTTGTTTTCTATTGAACAGGAAAGGTTAATCAGCAATGCTTCTTTTGAATATTTGATGGCATTTTCTATTAGATTAAAAATGACGTTTTCCATCAAGTCCGGATCAATATTGGCAATATATTCTTCCGAGTCACAGCTTGTTTCAATTTTAAGATCTTTACGCGGGAAGTTGTTGCTTTTGTATTTGTCCGCAATTTTGTTTATAAAGGCCCGCATATCGACAGTCGATTTAGTAATCATAAATTTTGATTGTTCAGCTTTGGCTACCAAAAGAATATTGTCTATACCCAAAAACAGTTTCGAACATTGACTTAGGCATTCGTTGTAATAACTTTTTCTTTTGATAGGATCTACAAGGTCATCGGACATCAGTATCGATGTCAGCATATAGATGTCATTGACAGGTGTTCTGGTTTCATGTGCCAATATTCTGGTATAATCTTTCATGAATTTTGTGAATTCTTTGTCTTTGATCATATTTATAAGCTGAAAAATGAGGATGACTCCAATCAGTAAGACTAGTAAGATAGAAATAATAAAAATGTATTTGGACTTGGCTATAATGGATGTGGTGGGGGAGGTTAAGATAAGTTGAAATGACCGTTTAGAATCTAATTTGATATAAATTGTATTTCCATATATTAAATTATAAACTTTGCATAGATTATTTTGATAAATTGAATCAGTCTTATTGTTTGAATTCTTGATATTTAAATATTTAATAGAATCTTCAATGATTTTTAATCGATGTTCTGGTATAAAACCATAAAGTTTATAGATTTTTTTCTGGAAAATTGAATCAACAATTTTAGACGAACATGGTCTACCAATTTTGTTTAGCACATCCTGAACCCCAATGTTTATATCACTAGATTTATTGATTTTAAATTCCGATAAAACCTTGGCTTTAGATTTAATGGTATTTTTAAGATTAGTATTATTAGTCACATCTTTAGAAGGTTGGTTTTTACCCATTCTTTTAGGAAGCTCTTCATCAATTGCTTCTTTCAAGCATCCTTTGCACTTCTCCATCATATCCCGCTCCACCATCCGGTAAGCATTATTAAGCCAAAAATATTGCAGCGTCAATAGTGCAATAATACCTAATACAGAAATAATCCGCATAAATTTTGATGTCAACATGCTTTTATCGTGTTATAATAGAATTATTAATATGTTTTTGTAAAATTATAGAGAACAAATTAGACTATCAAGATGAAACTCCGCACAAATCAGACAGATAAGAGAAAATTATCCCAGTTTATGAAGTTAAATAATTTAGATGTTAACATGGAATTATCTAATGATTTTTGCAAAGATATTATTTTTGGCTTAAAATGTAGGTCATTTGTTAAAAAAACTATTGCAACAATGTCGGTTCACATCATTGTGTTTTTTGTCGTAAATTCAGTATCTTTGCCATTGTCTAAATAATCGAAGATCCGCTAAACGAATAGTCAAGAATGCAATCTGAAGAACTTCGCTGGTATGCCGTCTACACCGCCCCGAGAGCTGAGAAAAAAGTCAGTGAAAGGTTTGAACAAGAAGAAATTGAATATTACTTACCCCTTCAAAAAGTAAAACGTCGCTGGAGTGACCGCCTCAAGGAAGTCATTGTTCCGGTAATTCATGGATATATTTTCGTGCATATTCCCGCAACAAAATTCAGGAAAGTGCTTACTGTGTATGGTGCCATAGCTTTTGTCAGGGAAGAGGGCATACCTGTATCCATACCTGAAAAACAGATAGATAGATTGAAATTTATGGTGAATTATTCTGAAGAGCCGGTGGAATTTAGTCAGGAACAATTTGAACCAGGTGAAACTGTTAATATTTGCCGTGGGGCATTACAAGGTTTGATGGGAGAGCTTGTGCAAATCAAAGGCAAACACAAGGTTGCGATCAGGCTTGAGCACTTCGGTTGTGCGCTGACCATCGTGCCCCTTTCTTTTCTTGAAAAGGTACAATGATATGCCAATGATGTTAAAATTCGGACATGTTAATAAAATATTGAAAACAATATTTGTGATTCAGAATCTTTCTCGTAAATTGCACCTTGTATTGAGTAATAAAAATACTCATCACAATAAACTTCCGATATATGGGAAGTGGCTTACACAGAGGTCATAAACAATGCTTGACAGCTTAATAACTTCCAAGACTAGAATTAAAGTGTTGATGAAATTTTTCATTAACAGTGATACTACTGCTTATCTACGTAACCTCGCCTCTGAGTTTGGAGAGTCAACCAATGGTATCCGTCTTGAATTAAACCGTCTTGAAGAAGCCAAACTGATAGAAGCAAAAACGGTGCAAAACAAAAAAGTATATCGTGCCAATACCAACCATCCTTATTTTGGCGATATTCATCACTTGCTGCTCAAATATGTGGGCATAGACCAAGTGGTTGATGAATTGATCAAACAAATCGGGTATCTTGAAAAAGCTTATGTCATCAATGATTTTGCTCAGGGTAAGCCTGGTAAAATCCTTGATTTGGTATTAGTCGGTTCCGAATTTAATATCGCTTATTTGAATAAGTTGGTGCAGAAAGCGGAAGGAAATGTCTCGTTCAAAATACAGTATATTACTGTTGATGCCGGCGGACTGTCTCAATATATACAGGATAAAACCAAATCGTTGTTGGTTTGGTCGGCTGTGTGATTTTTAAATAGCTGCAATTGCAGCATCTTTGTGTTTCAATTCGTTACATCCGACCTCTGGGAGTGACGAACCTTTTTGTGTCCAGACTTCAATAAAAATAAACAAGTTATCAAATACAAGTCATCTATGAAATCACCCATTTTGAAAATGCAGTCATTATACGTACTGGCATTGGTCATTTCTTCTTTTGTGTATGTTTCCACATCCGTTCAGGCACAAAATGTTTCACCGGCCATCATGCAAATGGCAAGCGGAGAGTTGACCAAACGCGGTCTGACTGAAGACGAAGTTCGAACAAGACTCCTGCAAAAAGGTATTGACCTGGAAACGGTTCCACCGGCAGAGTATCCACAATATCAGGCAAAAGTGATAGCCGTACTTGACGAACTGGAGAAAGAAAAGAAAGCCGGAACAACAACCGCCCCTGCAGCAACTTTAAGTCAGCCCATCAATATTAATGTGGGTAGTACAACACCGACAACAGCCGGATCTTCAACCTCAAGTCAGGACCCACAAGCTGGAAATCAAATGACGACTCCTACACCGATAGCACCGGAGACAACTCCGGAAGAAGCCGCAGCAGAAGCCTCCCAACGAGTATTACAAGCTGAAGCGGCAAAAAGCATAAGTGGCTCAAACATCTATGGCCATTCTATGTTTACCGACAAGTCATTGGAAGTCTTTCGTACCACAGATGGTGCTCAAGCTCCTGATACTTATGTTCTTGGTGAGGGTGATGAAATACACATCTCCATTTTCGGAGCTTCCCAAACCGACATTCAACAACGCATTGCTCCCGATGGATCCATTCAACCTGCCGGTGTAGCCAAGCTTTTCTTGAAAGGACTTACCCTTGCCCAGGCGCGCGAAGTGATCAAAAAGAATTTATCCGTTTCTTATTTATTCAGAAGTGACCAATTGGCTGTTACCATCGTAACTGCCCGTACCGTCATGGTCAATGTCTTTGGTGAAGCTAAAATAACCGGCGGATTCAGTCTTTCCGCCTTGAATTCAGCTTTCAATGCTTTGTCTGCAGCCGGAGGACCTACGGAAATAGGATCTGTTCGCTGCATTCAACTGATTCGTGGTAACTATCGAAAAAATATCGACCTTTATGCTTTTATGAATGATCCCGCCGAACAATTTAAGTTCGGTTTGCAAAACAACGATATTCTTTTTATCCCTGTTATTAAAAAATTAGTAACCATCGAAGGTGCGGTTAAACGCCCGATGTCTTATGAGATGTTGCCGAATGAAACGCTGGCGGATTTAATCAAATTTGCAGGTGGATTGAATATGAATGTATATCCAGATTTCGTTCAACTTCAACGCTTTGTGGACGGAGAAGAAGTCCTGATGGAATACAATTTGAAAGAAGTCCGTTCCGGTAAAGTTAAAGTACCACTGCTGAACGGTGATGTGGTTCGCATCAAAACCATCGGGAAGCCTATGGATCAATTCGTTGAGATTTCCGGTAGTGTCTATTATCCCGGACAGTTTGACTTGTTGGCAAACTCAACACTCGGACGCTTGCTTAAAAATGCCAAGCCAACCTATGAAGCTAAAACCGATTTCCTGCTTGTTGAACGAACCAGACCTGATCAGACCGTCGAAGTTTTGACTGTTCCTTTTCCGGATTCTAAAAAAGAAAATACAGATTTTGCACTTCAGCCAAAGGATCGCATTCGCATCATGGATCAGTCTGCCTACCGTGATGTGGCCACCATTTCAGTGAGTGGTCACGTTCGTCAACCATTTGAAAGGACTCTGGCTCTTAATGATCGACTCTCTGTAAAACAAGCCATCGAACTTGCCGGTGGTTTAAAAACCAGTGCTTATCCTGTGGCCTATATTTTCCGTCGTAATCTTTTCAATCCTGTTGAAATGAAGTACATTCGCATTGATTTGGAGCAGGCAGAAAACATAGAATTACAACCGGGTGACAGTTTGAATATTTATGATAATTCCACCTATACCAATGTCGGAGAAATTAAAGTATTTGGGGCTGTGAAAAATCCAAGAAGTTTTACTTATGATGCTTCGATGGGTATTCATGACCTTTTGACAAATGCCGGTGGTTTCAATGTCGGAGCAGCTTTCAACAAAGTTGAAGTATTCCGTACCGTTCTTTCTCCCACAGAAAAAACGAAGCTACAGTTAATTACGCTTCAGGTCGATTCAAGCTATCAATTGATAAATCCTAAAGGCTTCAACCTGCAACCTTATGATCAGGTTGTTGTGCGCATGACGCCTGAATTTACGCTGGGACGTACCGTAGAACTCACAGGACAAGTAGAATACCCCGGTGTATATGTTTTGGAATCGAAGCAAACTACCTTGGGTGACATTATTAAAAAGGCCGGCGGATTACTGGATGATGCGGATCCTTATGGTACCAATCTTTTCCGTACCTACAAAAACCGTGGTAATGTAAGTTTAGATCTGAAGAAAACCATGAAACATCATTCTGGTGTCAATAATAATCCGATATTGTTTGAAGGTGATGTGATAAATATCAACCGTTTGGAAAATACTGTCACCATTCTTGAAACCGGTACCCGCATGGCACAATACTCTCTCAATCCAAAAGATAATAGTCTCAGAAACGTCGTTTTTCAAGGTGAAAAATCGGCAAGCTGGTATATTAAGAATTTTGCAGGCGGTTTTCAAAGGAATGCAGACCGTAGAAGCGTAACTGTCACTTTACCCAATAATCAGATGAAATCCACCAAACAATTTCTGTGCTTTAGAAGTTATCCTACCGTCAAATCCGGATCAACAATCACACTAAAAATGAACGCAGAAAAAGTAGAAAAAGAACTTGAACCAAAAGAAAAAATAGATTGGGAGTCTACTGTATCTAAAGGGCTTTCTACGTTGATGTCAACACTTTCGATTATTTTATTATTACAACGACTTTAATTTAAAAAGATGATACAAGACCAAAATATAAATGAAAAGCCGGTCGTTATTACGACAGAAGATGATGACGAAATAGACCTCATAGCCATAGCTAAAACATTATGGACAGGACGTAAAACCATACTGATTTCAATTGGTGTGTGTGCTGTTCTTGGATTTTTTGTAGCTATATCTTCTTCTGAAGAATATACCGTCTCTACCGTTTTGGTTCCACAGATGGCAACCAGTAGCAAGTCTCAATTGAGTGGACTTGCTTCTTTGGCGGGCATAGATCTTGGCTTGACCCAAAGTTCAGAATTGTCTCCGGTTATTTATCCGAAAATTGTCAATAGTGTCCCGTTTAAACTGGAGTTGATGAATGCACCGATTCATTTCAGTAAAGTAGATAAACCTGTTTCCATGCTTGAATATTATTCAAATCCCGACTATAACAAACCATCCGTTTTGAGCATTGTAAGGAAATATACTTTAGGATTGCCCGGTGTCATTCTTGGTGCTATTCGAAAAAAACCTCAGGAACAAGAACTTTCTAAAAATATAGAAAAAAGTAATCTGATTAATCTTTCAAAAGATCAAAAAAAAATCATTCATCAGTTGAATCGGGATGTTTCTTTGGCTGTAGATAAAAAAGAAGGCTATCTAACCCTTACGGTCAACATGCCGGAAGCATTGGCGGCGGCAGAGCTTGCTCAAAAGGCACAGGAATTGCTGCAACGTGAAATCATTAAGTTTAAAGTGGAAAAGTCTCAGGCTGATCTTGATTTTATTCAAGGACGTTATAATGTGGCAAAAGCGGAAGCTGAAGGATATCAAATTAATGTAGCCGTTGCTTCGGACCGTTACAAAAATCTGACCAGTAATGTGCCTCAAGTTGCCGGTGCCAGGGTTCAAACAAAATACGGCATTGCCAGTGGTGTATATCAGGATTTAGCCAAGCAACTGGAGCAAGCGAAAATTCAGGTAAAAAAAGATACGCCTGTATTTACGATAGTAGAACCGGTAACGATTCCGACAGAAAGATCAAAACCTAACCGGGCCATGATATTGATAATTTGGTTGTTTATGGGTTGTGTTATCGGCTGTGGTATTGTGTATGGCAAACAATGGTTGAAAGATATGCGAAGCAAGTGGCAATCAACAGATATTCAAAAATAGTACAGAAATGGAAATAAAAAACTCACACTATCTTACGATGCCCTATTCTGGTACGTTCAGGCTATACTCAACCGATTGGCTATCAACTTGAGTACTGAACGGAGGGGTGGAGTCGTGGAATAGTGCTACTTATGAGAAACGATTTTTTATGGAAAATGCTATTTATAAAAAACATTTTTGCATCTTTGCCGAAAAAGAACTTTTATGGAAGGTTTGGTAAAAATTTACCTGCGATTGTTGCAGGAAACGGATGCGAAAATGTTTCGATACCTCTATAGGAACATTGATTGGGATGAGCATTGCATTGCCATTATTGGGGCGAAGGGTTGTTTATGAAACGCTGGAAGGACTGTCGTTTAGAGAATTTCTGAAGTTTGAAAACATCGGTGATTTTCCTGTTTTTCCGTTAGAAGAAATTGTCGAAAATCATCAAAATATAGCCATGCAGATTACAGAGGGCATAAAAATAATGCCGTTGTTCAAAAAATATCTGAGAAACGGCTATTATTTGTTTTACAAAGAAGGAGTGAAGAAATACGAAACCAAATTGCAAGAAGCGATAAACAATGTCATTGACGTTGATATTCCGGCTGTCGAGAATATTGAATTTGTTTCACGGCATAAATTGAAAAAGTTGTTGGCGGTACTTTCCACATTAGTTCCCTACACGCCAAACATTAAAGAGTTGAGTGATGCGATTGATACGAATAGAAATCTTACTGTCAAATATTTATCGTTGCTTGCTAATGCAAAATTGCTGAATCTCGTATCTTTTAAAAACAAAACTATAGGAGATTTGACAAAGCCCGATAAAGTGTTGCTCGACAATACAAATTTGTCGTATATCTTTGGTGAAAACGCAAATATCGGAAGTGCAAGAGAAACCTTTTTTGTCAATCAGTTGAATGCTGTCTCTAAAGTTTCGTTAGCAAATCAGGGCGATTTTGTGGTGGATAAATATACTTTTGAAGTGGGAGGAAAACGAAAAACTTTTGACCAGATAAAAGATGTTCCAAACAGTTTTGTGGTTTCCGATGATCTCGAAGTTGGACACAAAAACAAAATTCCGCTTTGGCTATTCGGAATGATGTATTAAGAACGTGTCCATTATGAATGCCGCGCTCGACAGCAAAATATACTTTACCAACTATTTGGGACGTAGGGAAGGTATATAAACGACTTATAATAGCTATCGCGGAAAACAGAAACGACCATAGCCCTATCGATATTTTGATAGAAGTCTATAATTCGTGGATTTCACGTAAGATAGAAGATTTCAATAGTAGCATGTACTACGAAAATCCTGATTATATTTTCCAGTCCTATTTGGCTGGAGATGTGTTGGCTTAAGGAATAGGGTGAGATTAACATAAACGGGATGTACTTTCAAAATATCACGGATTTATAAATAAGAATTTCACGGAATAATTATTCAAAATCTCACGGTGTATTATATCTTTGCATCAGAAATGCGAAAAGAAGATGCCCCCATTATGGATATAAAAAATTACAAATCTCGAATCATTGACGCGAAGGTTGCATCTTTGCTGGAAGCTTTTGGCGCAGTTTGCATAGAGGGCCCAAAATGGTGTGGTAAAACGTGGACCGCCATTCGTCACAGTCATAGTCAAGTCTTTTTGGGTGACCCTTCGGGTGGTTTTCAGAATCGCCAATTGGCACAAATAAATCCGGAACTTGTTCTGACAGGCGATTATCCACACTTGGTGGATGAGTGGCAAGAGGTGCCTGCCATTTGGGATGCCGTCCGGTATAAAGTGGATTCACTTGCACGAAAAGGATTATTCATCCTCACAGGATCTGCTACACCCAACCATAAAGGAGTGCTTCATAGTGGGACGGGGCGCATCGCAAGGGTTTCTATGAGCCCGATGTCGCTATACGAATCAGGCGATTCCAATGGGAAAGTTTCTTTGATGGATTTATTTAACGGTACGCAACAAGATGTGATGACCGGAAATGTTGATTTGATGCATTTGATAAACCTGACCATCCGTGGTGGATGGCCCGCAGCGATAGGTGTTCCCGATGACGTGGCGTTCGAGTTACCAAAATCGTATATTGATGCGGTGGTTCAGGATGATGTCTATCGCGTTGACGGGGTGAAACGTGACAAGCACAAAATGAATCTGCTGTTACGCTCTTTGGCACGCAACGAAAGCACAACCGCAACCAACAAGAAGCTTAAAGATGATATTAAAGATATTGATAACCAAGATGTTGATATTGATACGATCGCAGAGTACCTGAATGTATTCGGACGCCTTTTCATCCTCGATAATCAGTTGCCCTTCTCACCCAATATCCGTTCATCGGTCAGAGTGAAACAATCTGAAAAAAGGCATTTTGTAGATCCTTCGCTTGCTTGTGCTGTTTTGGGTGCATCGTCATCTATGTTGATCAATGACTTACAAACATACGGCTTCTTATTCGAGTCCTTATGCGAACGGGATTTGAAGATTTATGCCCTGGCACTTGGCGGACAGTTATTTCATTATCAGGATTATTACAACTTCGAAATTGACGCAGTCGTGCAACTTTCTGATGGACGTTGGGGAGCTTTTGAAATTAAACTTGGTATGAATCAGGTAGATGAGGCCGCCGAAAAATTGTTGCGCATTGGCGAATCAGCAAAAAACAAACAGGGTGCAGAGCCAACCTTTTTATGTGTGATATGTGGTATGTCCAATGCCGCCTACAAACGTCCGGATGGTGTTTATGTCGTGCCAATTACAGCCTTAAAAAACTGATAAACGGAAGTATCAGATAACGGAACGGCAATTTGATTTTCGTTGAAATATTCAAGTGTATTTGAAATATTATTACTTTTATTTGAAATATTAAAGCATGGTTGAAATATTCGATTCAATAAGAAAATACAACTTCTGGGGCGGTAATATTGTTGAGACGGGTTTTGAACGGACCGCTTACACGAATAAGATTATTCAATACACAGAACGGGAATACGCATCACTGAAAAATATTGACGACAACTTCCCGAAATATATAGTAAGTATGGATGATTTCCACCTCCCCACCAACGAAGGCATCGAACACATAACTCCATGGCAGGTAAAAGAGGTCGTAGTACCGAAGGGAAAAGCCTTATAAGTATTGGAAGGGAAACTTAATAATTGAATAAAACCAATATTGTTTGCTGATGACAAATAATTATTCATATATTTGTTCGTTTTAAACGAACGATATAAAAGATCCCTATGAACAAAGATCGTCTTAAAGAAATAATGCTAGATCAGAAAGAAGCTTTCAATAGTACAAAGCACCTGATTCGCCGAAATATCCCGTTGGAGAAATACACAAAAACCAACCAGGTAGTCATTATTTCCGGAATTCGCCGATGTGGAAAATCTTCTTTATTGCGTCTCATCAAGGAAGATATGAAGTTGGAAGCATCCGATTTTTGCTACTTCAACTTCGATGATGAACGCATTCTTGCAGAAGTTTCCATTCTTGAAGAACTCTTTAATCTCCATATAGAATTATACGGTAAAGAGCCAATACTTTTTTTTGATGAAATTCAAAATGTTGACAATTGGGAAAAGTTCATCAACCGGAAGTACGAACAAGGGGTGAAAATATTTGTAACCGGGTCTAACGCGAAACTACTTAGCTCAGAGATATCCACCAGCTTGACCGGTCGGAACAAACTGATCGAACTGTTTCCCTTTTCGTTTTCTGAGTACCTTCTTTTTCACGAGAGGAAGTACGATATGGATCGTCTGACCTCGAAATCAAAAGCGTTGTTGCAAAAAGATTTCAATACCTATATGCAAATGGGGGGATTCCCACTCGTGTTGAAAGAAAACGACACAGAGCTGGTAAATGGCTATTTTCAGGACATTCTATATCGGGATATCATTTCCCGTTATCGGTTGACACAGGTAAACGAGATCAAACAAATCGGTCTTTATTTCGCATCAAACATTGGAAAATTGTTTTCGTACTCGACACTCCAAAACATATCGGGCGTAAAGAGTTTAAGCTCAATCAAGGATTATTTGTCTTACTACGAGCACTCGTACCTCTTTTTTTACTTGAAAAAGTTCGATTATTCGGTCAAGAAACAAATCATGAATTCCAAAAAGGTCTATACTGCCGATCATGCGTTCGTCACTCGGTTGGGATTCAACTTTTCTGAAAACAAAGGTCGCATATTGGAAAATATAGTTTACATAGAGTTACTGAGGCGTGGTTGTGAAGTCTATTACTATTCAGGCAATAACGAATGTGATTTTCTGATCAAAAAGGGTCTGAATATCGTTCAAGCCATACAAGTGGTTGATCAATTAGACAAAACCAATTACGAACGCGAATACCGGGGTCTGCAGGAAGTCATGCAAACTTATCAGATACCACAGGGAATACTGATAACTAACAGCACCGAGACAGCCGTTTTTCCCGAGAACAAAGGCGTAGAACGTGTCTCTGTCTGGAAATGGCTTCTGTCTGAATATGGTTCGCTTCTGTAAACGTCATAGAAGATAGCATAAAAACAAAACATAATAAATCATTGTGAAACCGATAAGAATTTTTATAAGCAGTGTGCAGCAGGAGTTCCCAATATGGATATGAAGATGCCGAAGGAGTCTCTCCTACAGAGCGTGAGTATGATATAGCGACAGCCGCCAATAAAAACCGGTTGATATTTATTAAAGAGACCGATAATCGTCATTCCAAAGAAACGGCTTTTATCCGTAAAGCGGAAAAGAGGTGGTAAGACAGTCTTTTGGCAGTTATGACTTATCCCGCATAGATGTCAGGGTAGGTACCCGTGATAAAGGTCCGTCGGTAGATGTTGATTTGGAACTACCCACTTGAGGTGTGGAATCCGGGGCATCTCCCTTTCGGATGGACTACAAAAAACTGTTTTTCGCCCACAACTCCATTCCGGCAAATCCGCTGATAGCTACTCCCATGTATTTGGCAGGCACCATAGAACAGGCCGGTACCGGTACCGAGGAGATTGTGAAAAAATGCTTGGCGTATGGACTACGTAAACCTGAATTCATTCAAGAGAATGGATTTACTATCGTGGTTTGAAGGAAAGAAGCGAGTGCCGTAAAAGAGGTCATGGAAGATGGCGGATTATATATCCCTGAAAATGTCCCTGAAAACAGAAACAAAGAGAACTTAATAGTAGAATTTTATTTCGCATTTAGCGTATCGCATTTTGCGAAATAATCCGTATCCTTGTTTGATGAAAATAAAAAAACCACACAACCCGTTTTTACTTGCAGGTTATTACAGCCTTGAGTATTTCTGTGATCGCGAAGCAGAAACAGCAAAAATTTTTTCCGCTCTCGAGAATGACAGAAACATCTCTTTGATGAGTCCTCGCCGTTACGGAAAAACAGGTTTGATTTGAAGATTGTTGGATTTTTAAGCGAGAACAATACTCTTTCAGCGAAATCCATAGCCAATAAAATGGATATGACAGAACGCACTGTACAACGATATTTAAAAACTTTGGCAGAAAAAGGGCTTATCCGTCGCATCGGCCCAGCCAAAGGCGGGCACTGGGAAGTCTCCGGCCAGACCAAAAAAACCAAACCTGTCAAGTCCGGGGAATCAAATTAATGACAAAAGAAGAACTACTCGCCAGATTAGCCAGCATTGAATGGGATGATTTTGAAGTCAAAGAATCCCGGAATGAGTTGCCCAAGACAATTTGGGAAACGGTCAGTGCATTTGCCAATACGGTAGGGGGGTGGATTGTACTCGGCGTACGCCAAACCGGTCAACTCTTTGAGGTTACCGGCATCAATAATGCCGAAAAGATAGAGCAGGATTTCTATGCTGTCATTCGGGGACGGCAAAAGTTTAATGTCCCCGTTGATGCTCAGATCGAAAAGTTTGATATTGAAGGGAAATGCGTGTTTGCCGTTCATATACCTGCATCGTGTTGCTTTGGCAGAAAAAAGGCGGACTGAAAGTGCATTTCTTCGACGACAAACAAGACCTGTCAAAAGTGGTCTTTGAAAGATTCTTGTTAGATACCCCCCCAATCACCCCCCCAATCACCCCCCCAATTGTAACCGAATTGGAGAATAAGATATTGGAGATGATTGATAATAAATCGACTATTACTCGAAAAGAAATTGCTGCTGTATTGGGAATAAGTGCAGATGTAGTTAAAGAGTATCTTAAAAAACTAAAAGACAAAAGCTTGCTTGAACGCGAAGGAAATAATAGAACGGGGCATTGGAAAATCCTCAGCAAACATGGCGAAGCATGAATGTTGTTTGAAAAAGGTCTATTTTGAGGGCGTAGAACAGAGTAAGGCGTGGATTCCCATTTGGTGAAGATGTTGAACCTTTTGAACTGCTTACCCATCTGAATTTGTGTCAAGGGAAAAGAATTACGAAATGCTTGGCATATGGACTACGCCAACCTGAATTCATTCAAGAAGATGGGTTTACAATCGTGGTTTGGAGGAAAGAAGCGAGTGATGTAAAAGAGGCCATTGAAGATGGCACATTAAATGGCGGATTAAATGATACGCAAAAACGTGTATTGGAATATATATCCGAAAATGGAGGCGCAAAAGTTAAAAATATGTCGGATATATTGTCGATACCGGTAGATACTCTTGACAAAGTCGTTTCTTTTTTAGTTAAAAAATTATTAATCGAACGCTGCCGTAGCAAAAAGACCGGAGGCTACTGGCGGATAGATGGAGAAAAATAATGTGTAACAATTTTCAATGTGGGAAATCACGGGCCGGACATAGCGACCGGTAGCTTGTTTGATATACCCTCAGAAAGAATGAGATATATGTGTCTCCGTACAGACATCCCCTTAACAGATTGACACGATGGCTAAGAAGAACGACAACCGTATTAAGACCATATCAGAGCCGGACACAAACGCTGTCCCGATGCCGATGATATCGGGCGCATTTTCACAAGAAGACATACAGCGACGGATATATACCATCCGTGGGGCACAGGTAATGCTTGACCGCGATTTGGCTTATTTATATGAAGTAGAGACAAAGCGAATCAATGAAGCTGTTAAGCGTAATCCAAACAGATTTCCGAAAGACTTTATGTTTCAGCTTACTCAAGATGAACTAGATTCTTTAAGGTCACAAAATGTAACATTAATTACTGGCTCCGAAACAGTCGTTTACGATGATTTTTCACGTTTGAGGTCGCAAAATGCGACCTCAAACAGGCGCGGTGGATTACGGTATTTGCCTTTTGTCTTCACCGAAGAAGGTGTCGGTCAGCTTTCCAGCGTACTGAAAAGCCCGATTGCCGATATTGTCAGTGTCCGCATACAGCGTGCCTTCGTCACCATGCGCCGCTTTATCTCGGCCAATGCCGGACTCTTTCAGCGCATCGATACCATAGAGCGTAAACAGATAGCCACCGATGACAAGATAGAACAGGTTATGCAGCGGATGGACGAACTTTCACCTGCTCCTACAGCAGACCAGCTTTTCGCCACAGGCTGTATCTGGGATGCATGGAGCTACATCTCCGACCTTGTCCGCTCAGCCAAAAAACGGATTATCTTGATAGATAATTATGTGGATGACCGAGTACTCAGCCTCCTCACCAAGCGTGCCGAAGGTGTCACCGCCACCATCCACAGCAGATATACAGAATTATTCTTGCAGGACCTCAAGAAGCACAACGGACAGTATCCTGAGATACAGTTCATCCAGTTGCCCCACAAGGCTCACGACCGTTTCCTCATTATTGACAGTCAGACATACCTGCTTGGTGCCTCCGTCAAAGACATTGGAACAAGTCTATGTGCCATAACCAAGATGGAAATATCGCCGGAAACCATTCTTTCACTATTAGCTCGTTTGATATGCCCTCAGAAAGAATGAGATATCTGCGTCCCCGTTTCCGCCCCCGTACAGACATCCCCTTGACAGGTTGTTTAAAAGAGATGGACAGTTGCTTCATAATTCCAAAAAACGAGGATGACTTAATGACTATCGTTGAAAACCTGGATCCTTGGGAAACGATGGCATTGAAAAACCTGAAACAGGGAAAAGTCCCGGAAGCACTTGAAATCAGTCTTGGCATATTGGAAGAGATAGGATACCGCTTCGAAGCCGATGAATACTATTGCTGCTTCGATGATATGTGTGATACCGATGAATGTTGTAAAAGAGCCGCCTATATCATTACTCAGGTGATGCAGTCTCCCATAACGGATGTTGCGATAAAAGAGACTGTAATGCGACAATTGAAACAAATAGCCCGCCACAGTTCATTTGATGATTACGGCTACTTCGATATGGAGCAGTTTATAAAAGATGGCGGGGTGATGAACTTTGAGGAGTGGTGGAGGCATTAATGAAAAATAAAGACAAGAACATTCGACTTAGAGTCTCATAGAAAAAAGGATCAGGTCTTCAGCGTATTAACAACTATTTTGCCGGAATCTATATATTTGGCGAAATATAAATTGTTTTAAGATGGAGAAAATTATTGGAAGAGAAGATTAATTAGCTCTGTTATAAAAAGTTATAAAATCAGAAGAGGCTGAACTTCTTGCCGTATATGGTCGCAGGAGGGTTGGCAAAACCTTCCTAATACGCAATGCTTTTCAGAAACAATTGGTCTTTGAATTTTCCGGCATACATCATGCAACACTCGTTCAGCAATTGGAAAATTTCAGCGATACATTATCCAGATCTTTAGGCAATTTGCCTTTGGCAAAGCCTCGATGGTAACAACCCATGGTATAAGAAATAGCAAGAGCAATACCGGACTCATTCAAAATGAAGTGACAATGGATGCCTTATTTAGTAATTGAGATGAATTATGATTAAATCCCAACTTAGCGGCTTAACATCAATGGCCGGCTTTAATATTGAATCAACAAACAAATCATGACCATTTTTAAAGACAAAACCCTCCTCATTACCGGCGGAACCGGCTCTTTCGGAAACGCCGTGTTGCGACGGTTCCTCGATTCTGATATCAAGGAGATTCGCATTTTTAGTCGCGACGAGAAGAAACAAGATGACATGCGGCACCGACTGCAGAATCCGAAAGTTAAGTTCTATATAGGCGATGTGCGCAGTCGCCCCTCGGTGGACAACGTCATGCAAGGAGTGGATTTTATTTTCTCTGCTGCTGCACTCAAACAGGTTCCAAGTTGCGAGTTTTTCCCGATGGAGGCCGTACATACCAACATCGAAGGCACCAACAACGTGCTTGAATCGGCCATTGCGCATGGTGTAAAGAATGTTGTGGTGCTTTCCACCGACAAGGCCGCATACCCCATCAACGCCATGGGTATCAGCAAGGCCATGATGGAGAAGGTCGCCATCGCAAAAGGCCGTCAATTAGGGCCAGGTGCTGCAACGACCATATGCTGTACCCGTTATGGCAATGTTATGGCATCCCGAGGTTCTGTCATTCCACTTTGGGTCGAACAGATCAGGAACGGAACACCCATTACCATCACCGACCCCAACATGACCCGTTTCATGATGACACTTGACGATGCTGTCGATCTGGTGATGTATGCTTTTGAACATGGTGCAAACGGCGATCTTTTTGTCCAAAAAGCCCCTGCCGCAACCCTCGATATTCTGGCAGGTGCACTCAAACAACTCTATCAATCAAACACAGAAATAAAGATCATCGGTACCCGCCATGGGGAGAAACTGTATGAGACTCTTGTCACCCGTGAGGAAATGGCAAAAGCTATTGATATGGGTAATTATTACCGTATTCCTTGCGATACGCGCGATCTGAACTATGATACATTTTTTGTGGAAGGTGATGAGGAAATTTCCAGAATCGAAGACTATCACTCTCATAATACAACCCGACTTGACATTGAAGGCATGAAGCAGTTGCTTCTAAAACTACGTTTTGTACGTGAAGACCTTGGTTTGCAGGAAAAGTCACAAATAAAGGAAATCCGAAGCGAATAGTGCTATGAATATACTTGTTACCGGAGCCAAGGGCTTTGTAGGAAAAAATCTCTGCGCTGAACTTAAGAATATCAGAGATGGAAAGGACAAATCGTTTGGAAATGTAGAAGTGGATGAAATCCTTGAATTTGATATAGACACCGATCCCACGTTGCTCGATGCGTACTGCCGAAAGGCTCATTTTGTCTTTAACCTGGCAGGTGTCAACCGCCCGAAGGAACAAAGCGAATTCATGACCGGCAATTTCGACTTTGCCGGCACCTTGCTTGACACGCTGAAGAAGTACAAGAACACCTGTCCCGTAATGATTAGTTCTTCTACCCAGGCTGCCCTTGATAATCCATACGGGCTATCCAAGAGAGCCGGTGAAGAGCTTATGTTCCACTATTCAAAGGAAACAGGAGCCAAGGTGCTTGCCTACCGCTTCCCGAACCTCTTCGGCAAGTGGTGTCGCCCCAACTATAACAGTGCTGTGGCAACCTTTTGTTACAATATTGCCCATGATTTGCCTGTTACCATCAGCAATCGTGAGCATCCGTTGAATCTGCTCTATATTGATGACCTGGTGGCTGAAATGATTCATGCGCTGCAAGGGCAGGAACATTGTGAAGGTAATAACTGTTGTGTGCCTACTGTATATACCACCACTCTTGGGCAAATAGTTGACTTGCTCCATTCGTTCAAAGAAAGCCGCAAGACGTTGAAAGTTCCAAATATGAGCAATGCTTTTTCCAAAAAACTCTATGCCACCTATCTTTCATATCTACCCGAAGATCTGTTCTCCTATCCCCTCAAAATGAATGTGGATGAAAGAGGTAGTTTTACCGAGATTATCCGTACACCCGATCGCGGACAATTCTCTGTTAATATCAGCAAACCTCATATCACGAAAGGCAACCACTGGCACCATACTAAGAATGAAAAGTTTGTTGTGGTCAGTGGCAAAGGGGTTATTCGCTTCAAGAAGATTTGTGATCCTGATGCGGAAGTCATCGAATACTACGTTTCCGGTGAAAAATGGAGGTTGTGGATATACCGACAGGTTATATCCACAATGTGGCGTCAAGTCGGTTATCTGCTTATCTACCGACAAGGCCGCTTATCCCATCAATGCCATGGGCATAACCAAGGCCATTGAAGAGAAAGTTGCAGTAGCAAAGTCGCGTAACTCACGCAATACCAAAATCTGTTGCACCCGTTACGGCAATGTGATGTGCTCCCGCGGCTCTGTTATACCACTTTGGATAGACCAGATACGCAGAGGCTACCCTATCACTTTGACCGAACCCGGTATGACTCGTTTTATCATGTCGCTCGACGAGGCCGTTGATTTGGTAATATTTGCTTTTGAGCATGGAACTAACGGTGATATACTGGTACAGAAAGCTCCTGCCTGTACCATACAGATACAGGCCGAAGCCGTCTATGAACTCTTCGGTGGCAAAAAAGAGGAGATCAAAGTCATCGGCATACGTCACGGAGAGAAGATGTACGAAACCCTGCTCACCAAAGAAGAGTGTGCCAAAGCCGAAGACATGGGCCATTTCTACCGCGTTCCGGCTGATAACCGTGACTTGAACTATGATAAGTTCTTCACTGAAGGTGACGTTAAAAGCGTAACCATCGAAGAATTCAATTCAAACAACACTCGCCGTCTGAACTTAAAAGAGACAATTGATAAGATTGCTTCATTAGAGTATATTCAAAACGAACTAAGTGGCAGGGAAAACATATCTAAATAATGGAACAGAAACAGCCCAAATTAGATTATAGCGGCATCAGCTTCCGTAATGACGGTCGCATCAAGCTGATTATCATCGTAGGCACCCGCCCGGAAATTATCCGTTTGGCTGCCGTCATAAACAAATGCCGCCACTATTTCGACGTCATACTGGCGCATACCGGTCAGAACTATGACTATAACCTCAACGGAGTTTTTTTCCGCGACCTCCGTCTCGCTGATCCGGAAGTCTATATGGATGCAGTGGGTGATGATCTAGGCTCAACCGTAGGTAATATCATCAACTGCTCATATAAACTCTTCGTCGCTACTAATCCCGATGCTGTATTAGTTCTTGGTGACACCAACTCCTGTCTCAGCGTGATAGGTGCCAAACGCCTGCACATCCCTATCTTCCATATGGAAGCCGGTAACCGCTGTAAAGACGAATGTCTACCCGAAGAAACCAACCGCCGCATAGTAGATATCATCTCAGACGTCAACATGGCTTACAGCGAACATGCCCGCCGCTACTTGGCAGACTGTGGCCTGCCCAAAGAACGTACCTACGTCACAGGTTCACCGATGGCCGAAGTGCTTCATGAGAACCTACCCCAGATAGAATCCAGCGATGTTCACACGCGTTTGGGTCTACAGAAAGGTCATTATATACTCCTCTCCGCACACCGCGAAGAGAACATAGATACAGAAAAAAACTTCCAGAGTCTGTTTAATGCCATTAATACAATGGCTCAGAAATACGATATGCCGATACTCTACAGCTGTCATCCACGTTCTCGCAACCGTCTGGCCGCCAACGGCTTCCGTCTCGATGCCCGCGTCATTCAGCATGAGCCCTTAGGCTTCCATGACTACAACTGCCTACAGATGAACGCCTTCGCCGTAGTCAGTGACTCCGGCACCCTACCCGAAGAAAGCAGCTTCTTCACCGGCATAGGTCACCAGTTCCCTGCCGTCTGCATCCGCACCAGCACCGAACGCCCTGAAGCATTGGATAAAGGAAACTTCATAATAGCAGGCATAGATCAAAAATCATTACTGCAAGCGGTAGATACAGCCGTAGAACTCAACAAAAATGGTAACCATGGTATCCCTGTACCTGACTACACGGATGAAAACGTCTCTACCAAAGTAGTCAAGATCATCCAGTCCTATGTAGGAATCATCAACAAGATGGTCTGGAGGAAATAGAAGTCAGCGAGTTGTATTAAAATAGATTAATCTAAAACCGATAAGAAGCTAAGATTCAGAATTAATAATTATTCATCATCACACCTATTTTCAGAATGCCAAAGAAAAACAACACAATAGCGGAGATTAATCCACAAGCATTTAAAGAACTAATATATCAGTTTAGAGGACAGCAAGTTATGCTGGATTCTGACTTGGCGACAATATATGGCTATGAAACACGTGATTTTAATAATCAGGTAAAACATAACATAGAAAAGTTCGATGAAGACTTTATGTTTCAACTCTCAAAAGAAGAAATTGAAATCTTGAAGTGGAAAAAATCCACCTCAAGTTGGGGCGGTCGAAGATCAGTTCCTAATGTCTTTACAGAGCAAGGAATATATATGTTAATGACTGTACTAAAAGGACCTTTAGCTACAACACAGAGTAAGGCACTTATCCGAACGTTCAAACAGATGAAAGATCACATTGTACAGAATCAACCTTTACTTGGCCAACGTGAGTACATGCAACTTTCTCTACAGACTTCCGAAAATACTCGTGATATTATTGAGGTAAGAAACTCACTTTCGGAAATAGATGAAAAGGTGGCCAATATAGTTGATTCTTTAGGTGAGGTTGTTACAAAATCTCAATTAGCTAATGTAATGTTGGATTTTGGTGAACCATCAGTACGTAGAGGATGGCTCATTCTTAATGGACAGCCTGTTGAGTCCGATTTGGCTTATCATCAAATCTATTCTGAAGCAAAGAAGAGCATTTATTTGATAGATAATTATCTTGGATTAAAAACTTTGGCACTTTTGAAAGATGTTCCTTCGAGTGTGGAAATACAGATTATTTCAGATAATATTCAAGGTAAACTACATAAAGCAGAATATAATGACTTCTTGACTGAGTATCCAACTATAAATATCTTGCTTAGGTCGGCTGGCAGCGTTTTTCATGATCGATATATAGTTCTTGACTATGATACCACAAATGAGAAGATATATCATTGTGGTGCTTCTTCTAAAGATGGAGGTAGTAAAGTAACGACTATCACTTTGGTTACAGATGCCAAGATTTATCATTCGTTAATTGACAAAACTTTAATTAATCCAATATTAATATTGAGATAGATGAAAATATTAGTAACAGGAGCAAATGGTTTTGTAGGAAAGAACCTATGCGCCCAGCTGACCAACATAAAAGAGGGTAAGGCCCGTTGTTACGGTGACCTCGCGATAGATGAGGTCTTCCGTTACGACATAGACTCTACCTCTGAAGAGCTGGACCGCTATTGTGCAGAGGCAGACTTTGTCTTTAATTTGGCCGGCGTAAACCGTCCGCAGAATACAGAGGAGTTTATGCAGGGCAACTTCGGATTTGCAAGTACTTTGCTTGACACCCTGAAGGCGCATCACAACACTGCCCCCGTTATGCTCAGCTCCTCCGCCCAGGCCTCCCTAACCGGCCGCTTCGGTAATAGCGAGTACGGCCGCAGCAAGAAAGCCGGCGAAGAGCTATTCTTCGATTACTCCGTCGAAACAGGTGCCCGCGTTTTAGTCTATCGCTTCCCCAATCTATACGGCAAATGGTGTCGTCCCAACTACAACAGTGCAGTAGCCACATTCTGCAATAACATTGCCAATGACCTGCCAATCACGGTCAATGATCCAAGCGTAGAGATGGAACTGCTCTACATAGATGATTTAGTAGAAGAGATGATATTGGCACTACGTGGTCAGGAGCACCGATGTGAATTTGAAGGCTTGGAACCCGTACCAAACCCGGAAGGCCGCTACTGTTACTGCCCCGTGACCCATAGTGTCACACTTGGCGAGATAGTAGACTTTCTACATCAGTTCGCCGACCAGCCCCGGACTTTGATAATTCCTGAGATACCGGCTGACAGCTTTGCCAAACGTCTGTACAGCACCTATCTGAGCTATCTGCCCAAAGAGAAGGTCTCATTCCCGTTACGGATGAATGTCGATGCCCGCGGCTCTTTCACCGAGCTGATCCACACCCTAAACTGCGGTCAGGTCAGCATCAATATCTCGAAGCCAGGTATCACCAAAGGCCAGCATTGGCACAATAGCAAGTGGGAGTTCTTCATCGTAGTTTCCGGACACGGCCTCATTCAAGAACGTCGCATAGACTCGGACGAAGTCATAGAATTTGAAGTAAGCGGAGAGGATATCCGCTGTATCCACATGCTTCCCGGCTACACCCACAACATCATTAACCTTTCACAAACTGAAAACCTTGTTACTGTGATGTACTGCAATGAAATATTTAATCCCGAGAGACCAGATACTTTCTTCGAATCGGTAAAGGAAATATACTAAAAGCTAAAATTGAGATATTTCTGACAATATAATCAAGTGACCTAATAATGCTAGTGGCTACTTTTCAAAAGTTTAAATAAACTTGTTTTTTGCAATTGCGAAAACCTTAGCTATTGTCTTTAATATTATGAAAATAGATGAAAAAAATAATGCTCGTTTTCGGAACCCGTCCAGAGGCAATAAAGATGTGCCCACTGGTAAAGGAGTTCCAGAAGTATTCACAGGATTTTGAAACAATTGTCTGTGTAACAGGCCAGCATCGAGAGATGTTGGATCAGGTACTCAGGATTTTCGAGGTATCTCCTGATTATGACCTGAACATCATGAAGCAGGGCCAGGACCTGTATGATGTCACAGCACGTGTCCTTACCGGTATGCGTGACATCTTCAAGGAATGCAAACCAGATGTGGTCTTGGTTCACGGAGATACTACCACTTCAATGGCTGCCGGTTTGGCTGCTTTCTATCAGCAGATCCCTGTTGGTCATGTGGAAGCAGGTCTTCGTACACATAATATGCTCAGTCCATGGCCCGAGGAGATGAACCGTCAGGTAACTGGACGTATCGCTGATTTTAACTTCAGTCCTACACCACTTAGCGAGCAGAACTTGAAAGAAGAGAAAGTTCATGGCCAGATATTCGTTACAGGCAATACTGTGATTGATGCACTACACATGGTGGTTGACAAGCTTAAGAGCAATGCAGCTTTTGCAACTGAACAGGATGAAGTACTGAAGACTGCTGGCTATGATTTAATGCGTTTGACGAGTGGCAAAAAACTGGTTCTCATTACTGGCCACAGAAGAGAAAACTTCGGAGATGGTTTCATTTCTATGGTTACTGCAATGAAGGACCTTAGCGAAAAGTATCCTGAGGTAGACTTCGTTTATCCCATGCACTTGAACCCAAATGTCCGTAAGCCTATTCACGAAGTGTTTGGCGAAGACTTGACAGCATATAAGAACTTCTTCTTCATTGAGCCACTCCAGTATTTAGAGTTCGTTTACTTAATGGAGAAGAGCACCGTGGTTCTTACCGACTCTGGTGGCATTCAGGAAGAGGCTCCTGGTCTTGGAAAGCCTGTACTGGTTATGCGAAATACTACTGAACGTCCAGAAGCTTTGAGTGCAGGAACTGTGAAACTTGTCGGTACAGACCACGACCTGATTGTCAAAGAAGTCAGTCAGTTGCTTGGAGACAAGGCATACTATAACAAGATGAGTCATGCGGTAAATCCTTACGGTGACGGCAAGGCATGTAACCGTATTGTTAAAATATTGAACGGCGAAGACGTTATACAGTATTGCGTGTAAGTAATTACATCATGTCATTTTTACCTGTCAAGTAAAATTCTTTCTATGAGTCAATGTAACGAAGGCAAACAGATTCTCGATAAGACCCATAACGCCAAACTTGGTATTGTATCTGGCCTTGTAAATAAGGTAATAACACTATTACTACCTTTCGTAGTTCGAACAATTCTTATTCGCGTTATTGGTATCGAATATGCTGGCCTTAATAGCCTTTTTGTTTCTCTCCTTCAGGTTCTTAACCTTGCTGAATTAGGATTCTCTAATGCGGTAGTGTTTAGCATGTATAAACCTATTGTAGAGAAAGATAATGACACTATTTGCGCGTTACTTGCTTTTTATAGGAGAGTATATAAGATTGTCGGTGTTGTTGTTCTTGTCGCAGGTGTTATTGCGATTCCATTTCTACCTTATCTTATCAATGGGAACCCACCTGATAACATCAATCTGTACGTGGTTTATGTGATTTTCCTTGTTAACTCTAGTATAAGTTATCTTTTATATGGTTATAAGACGTCGATACTCAATGCATATCAAAAAACATATGTAATCAATAACATTAGTTCTATTACGCAATTATTATTGAACATATTTAGCATAGTTGTCTTACTAGTTTATCCAAACTATTATTTATACATATTAATCATTCCAATCTTTACAGTCATTAATAATGTCTTAGTTTCTGTTAGAGTAGATAAAATGTACCCGCAATATAGATGCTATGGACAAATCAAATATGAGTTAAGAAAAGATATTGGGAAAAGAATATTTGGATTGGCTATTCAGAGACTTTGCGTCATGACTCGTAATAGTCTATCAAGCATTGTACTTTCTGCATTTATTAGTTTATCTATGGTAGGAATTTATAATAACTACTATATGATCATGTCTTCATTAACCGGAGTTATAAACATAATATTAACGGCCATTTTGGCTGGAGTTGGGAATGATGTGCAAGTCAAATCTAAAGAAGAAAATTTCACATCAATGAGGAAATTCAATTTCCTTTATATGTGGATAGGAGCATATACCGCAATATGTCTAATTTATACTTATCAACCATTCATGAAAATATGGATGGGTGATGATTATATGCTACCTGCATCTACAGTATTCTTATTAGGGTTGTTTTATTATAACTTAAAGTTGGGTGACATAAGTTCAACTTATTATAGCGCGGCAGGTTTGTGGTGGTATGGCAAATGGCGTTCAATATTGGAAGCTGCTTTGAATCTAATATTAAACATAATATTTGTGCAGTTATGGGGCGTTAACGGAATTATTCTAGCCACATTATTGGTTCATTTCTTTATCAATATCTTGTATGGAACAAGTATTCTTTTCAAGTATTATTTTGGATATAAATATATGTGGAAGTATTTCCTTATACAAGTATACTTTATTTTAACCACCATAGCGATATGTGCTATTGTATACTTTATTATCAATGGAATCGAAAGAACACTTTCTATTAGCAGTGACGTACTTGTTATTTTGGAGAGACTTATTATTTGTACTTTGTTTGTTAACCCTCTTCTATTCCTTTGTTACTATAAAACTGATGATTATAAGTGGGCAAAAGAATGGGTGATTAATACTAGAAGATCGCAGAATAATGGAAAATAATTGTAATAATTGCATTATGTTATCGGTTATTATTCCGTGCTATAATAATGGTAATTATTTAAAAGAGATGTTAAATTGCTTTAAGTATCAAACATCTTCAGCATGGGAAATGATTATCGTAGATGATGGATCTACAGACGATACTCCACAAGTTATTAACAATGTCATTAATAACATGTCTCAGGTTCATTATATTAAAAGAGATAGAATACCTAAGGGATCTGTAGTTTGCCGTAATATTGGTTTTGAACATGCCAAAGGAAAGTATATTTGCCATCTTGACGCAGATGATTTGGTAAGTGACACTTTTGTAGAGCAGCGGTTGGCTTTTATGGAAGCTAACCCCGATGTTGATTATGCTAGTTTCCCGACGAAGTCATTTAGTGATAAGAATAATTTGCCAACTTTTAACAATCCTGGGTATACTTGGGGGATTAAGAGAGACAATTGCGATTTGTTGAAAGAAATGTTAAAGGGTTATGATTACCCGTTCTCAGTATGGAATAATATTTACAAGCATTCTGCTGTCGAAAAGTATAGGTGGGATGAAAAGGTATTGATATACACGGATTTTAGTTATATCGTACCTTGCATTTTAGGTGGGCTTAGACATCGGTTTAGCGAATCCATAAACGTAGACTATTATTATAGGAATGTTCCCAATAACAAAAATGTTATGACGTCTAATTTTGTTTCAAGGGAAAAATGTGAGAGTACAATATACCTGTTTGATAAGACACTCAATTCTTTTAATGCACACGGAATCGACAAGAAATATAAGAAATATTTTTTTGTGTTTTTTTTGACCCACTTTAGTCGTTTAGTGTTAGGAAAATGTGAACCAGAATTGATAGTTTCGTTTACACAGTTCGCAGCAAAACATTACAGATGCAGAATGAGGCTTTCGCTGGTTGGGAATATTAGTATAATTAACAGTGTTCCATTGAGACATTTTATGTTGTCTATCACATATGCTGTTTTCTTTGGCAAATTCCGCTTATTAAATACCTATTTGATATCTATCAAAAAACGTTTGTTGCCATCTCAAGAATAGTATGACGATACACATCAATAGAATAACACGGGCAGCATTTACATATTTTATTCCACTAATTATGCTAAATACGTTTTTAGCAATTTTTGGGATAGATACAGATGTCTTGATTTATTATCCTTCTGTTTTGATTTTGTTTATATTGGGCATATCGTATGCATTTAATTTTAATTCAAAAATAAGTACAACCATTAAAACGGCCACTTTATTTTTATGTTATCTGCTATTCTCTGCTTTTTTGTATAATATAAATCGCACTCCATTTAACTGTTACCTATTTTCTATCCTTCAAACAATCTTCCCATTTCTTTTTATCTATTTAGGTTATTACTATTCTGATGATGATGTTTATAATAAGTGGTTCCTTTATGGCTGTGCTTTTTGTTTTATTGTAGGCTTGATATTTTATTTTACAACTCCTCCCTTTTATGTTCATTATTTAGCAAATTTGAGAGATGTTAGTTGGTATAGCGATATGGCCGCTGACGAGAATACAATTATGGCCGCTTTTCGTTTTTCTGCTTTGTTTGGAGATTCATATTCAGTATCGTATTTTAGCGTCCCGGCATTAGTTTTATCACTTAGCAGCACAATTAACCATAGAATAAAAATTAAGAAGGGTGTTGTTTACATATTTGTGCTTGCCTCATTTGTTTCTGCAATTTTATGTCAGCAGCGTATTGCGATTGCATTTGCATTATTTACGCCATTATTCTATGCGCTTCTTTCTATAAGAAAGGGATTTGGCTTTCGGCTGTTACTTATCTATTTTGCTTTGATTATTCTGATAATTGTAGCTTTAAATGTCATTAGCAACTTAGATAGATTTGTAATAATTAAAGAAAACGTGGTAGATAGATTCTTGAATTTGAATTTCAAAGATGCAATGTCAGAAAGGACAGATCAATATTCGTCTTTCTCTCGTCAAACAGATTGGTCTCTTTTTATTGGTTTAGGACTTGGTTCATGTGGAGGTTACGCACGAGCAGCTGGCTTGAGTGGCATTACCGACGGCTGGTTCGTAAAAACTTTTTACGAAAGCGGAATCATTGGAATATTTCTATTTGCATCAGTAATAATCCCCACAATTCTACGTGCTATTAATAAAATAAAATTATTCGATGTAGAATTATTAATAATTGGATTCTTTCTTGCGGCTTGCTTAGGCGCTGATGCATTATCTGCAACAATCCCGTCATCTATTTTTTGGTATTGTGTTGGTCGAATATGGAATCCTCGATATATGGGTAATCTGAGGAATATGTCTTTAAAAAATAAATATAATTTTGATGGAGATAAACAACAATAGTGGAGAAGCAAAAATTCTTGCTTTTTATTTACCCCAATTTTTTCCTACGCCATTCAATAATAAACATTATGGTAATGGATTTACAGAATGGACAAATGTTGGCAAGGCGAAACCGTTATTTAGAGGACATAACCAGCCCAGGATTCCTGCTGATTTAGGTTATTATGATTTGCGTGTTCCAGAAGTGGCTGAACAACAGGCTGATTTGGCGCGTGAATCTAGAGTGTATGGGTTTGCATACTGGCACTATTGGTGGAATGGCAAAATGCTGCTTAATGAGCCAGCAGAACGTATGCTCCATACGGGGAAACCAGACTTTCCTTTTATGTTTGCATGGGCAAATGAGAATTGGTATAAGAAGTTGTGGAGTACAGATAAGAAAAATGATATTCTTATCATGGAACAGACTTATCCAGGAAAGGATGACAATAGGGCACATTTTGAATATTGTTTACCTTTTTTCAAGGACAATCGTTATCTTACGTTTGACGGGCGTCCCATTTTTATGATATACCGTCCTACACATTTTAAGGAGGTCGCATCTTTTATTCAAGAATGGAATAGGTTAATAAAAGAATCAGGCGTAGCTTATAGTTTCTATTTTGTGGGAATGCAGTATGATCCAACGGAAATAGAGTTGCTTAAAGAATTAGGCTTTGACTGTATTTCACCACAGCATAACCTGCGTACCCCTATGGCATGGGAAACAAAATGGGAGCGAATAAAAGTCGGTATTCAAGGCTATTTGGGACAGCATTTAAACGTATTACGCACAATGGACTATTCAAAATATCCTGTGACTGTCTGGAAGGACGATGTGGATTCTCGCGAGGATATTGCTCCACAACTGATACCCAATTGGGATAATACACCGAGAGCTGGGCGCAGAGGACTTGTATATCAAAACGCAACACCGGATATTTTTGGGAAAGCCGCCGATGTTGTTATGCGTGGCGTGAATGGAAAAAGGAATAAGCTGGTCTTTCTAAAATCTTGGAACGAATGGGCGGAAGGCAATTATATGGAACCGGATTTAAGATATGGGAAGAAATATATTGAAGCATTAAGAGATGCTGTTCATAAGAATATTGAAACCAAATAAATAAATCAGGAACAATGAAAGTATTCTATTGTGTAAGAGACTTGTCGCAGGTGCATTCTTGTATCTACAATATGTACTTAATTAGGCAGGTTGGTTATGAAGTTGTGCCCATTTTGGGTGCAACTACCGAAGAACTTAATGGAATTTTGGCACGTAATAGTATTCAAACCGAGTATTTTTCCCTTTCAAAGAAAATGTCTCATTGGAAATATTTTTTAAGGCTAAACAGATGTTTCTTTAAAAATATGAAGGAGGGACTAAAAACATACAGAAAAGGAGATCTGGTTATTATTGGAACAGCAGATTCTGCATTATTTGCTTACCCGCTATACATAAAAAAGCGTTTTGTTATATGTCTACTTGAAATGCATGAGAACCAATCTAAATTGCAAAACTTTTTGAGACATGTTTGTAATAAAGCTGATTCTGTAATTTGTTGTGAAATGAACCGTGCAAGATATGCACAGTTTAGTTGGGGGTTGAAACAACGTCCTTTCGTAATTTCTAATAAGCCATATGGATTCTCGCAGGTTTCAGAACAAATTAGCGAACATAGTACACACGCATTGTCGCAAATTAATGGCAAAAGAACAATTCTTTATCAGGCTTGGCACATACATCAAACAGATGTGATTTCTAATTTGTTGCGAGCACTAGCATTGCTAAATGAAGAGATCGTTTTGGTAATAATGGGTATTGTGGATTCTTGCGTCGACAAATCAGCTTTGTCAAGCATCTATCCGAATATCATTTGGGCTGGACATATTCCTGCACCGAAACACTTAGAAGTAACAAGGAGTATAGATATTGGCGTAGCTATGTATTCAGAAACATCACTTAATAATATGTTTTGTGCTCCAAATAAAACGTTTGAATACACAAGTTTTGGTAAGCCTGTATTATGTAATGACATTCCGGGACTTGTCGAAACTATCGGCTTGAATGACGCAGGAACATGCGTAAACTGGAATAGTCCACAGGATATTGCCTCTGGTATAAGTTTGATACTTTCTAACTATGATGAATATTCAAAGAATGCTAAATCCTTCTATGAAAGAGAGGACAATGTGGAAAAAATGCGTATAATTCTATCTAGTTTATCAGAATAGTATTATGTTTGGTAGATTGTTGGAGGATGAAAAATAATCTTCATATACAGCTTGCTGATCGTGGGCGTTGTACGGGGTGTAGGGCTTGTGAAGATGCTTGCCCCAAAAGATGTATATCATTTATGGTGGAGGAGGATGGTTTTTGGTATCCACAGATCGACAATAATATTTGCATAGGATGCAAAACCTGCCAAAAAGCCTGCCCGATTATTTCTCCTTTATCAGAAAATAATACACATATTCCGAAGGCTTTTGCTGTGTGGATTGATGATTTAAGCATACGCAAGAGATCCGCATCAGGAGGACTGTTTTATGCCATAGCTTACCAGATGATAGAAAAGGGTGGTTATGTGGTAGGAGCGGTCTTCGATGGGATCAATGTCAAACATATTATTACAAACAAGCTTTCTGAAATACATAATATTCAAGGGGTAAAATATTTTCAGAGCAACACATCGGGTATCTATAATGAAGTCAAGCGTCTGCTGGGTGAAGGCGAAAAGGTTTTATTTAGTGGAACGAGTTGCCAAGTGGCTGGATTGCTTAAACATTTAGGTGGAATGAATGAAAATTTGGTAACGGTTGATCTGATTTGTTTTGGCGTTCCATCAGCACTAACAGTTGGTGTAGAAGAACGAATGAGAGGGAAAATACTAAAGCGTATTATCAGTAGTAGAGATAAAGAACACCAAGGGGGGTGGCTTGATCCTTATTATATGACGTGTGAATGGGAGGATGGGTCAATTACTGTATCTTCGCAGAGGCAGTCTTTTATGCTTGGAAGTTTCTGTAGTGGAAAGGTTATGCGCAAAAGTTGTTATCATTGCCCATTCAAATTGATTGTTCGACAATCAGATATTACAATCGGTGACTATCATTGTATTAAAGATTTTGAAGAACAGAAAAATGACGGGATTTCGTTGGCGTATGTTCAATCAGACAAGGGAGCAGAAGTATTGAAAGATAATATTAATATTACTATTCATGAACGTGAATTATTAGAAAGTCTTCCATATAAGCGTGCAATTTTTTATAACGATAAGATATATGAGAATAGCCTAGCACGACGTTTTATGATACCAATTCTTCATAAAGCTCCTTTGTGGTTTGTTAATATTTTTTATCGGCATATAGTAAAGTCAAAGAACCCTTTAATTTGGCCATTTACTGTAATTGATGTCGTTTACTTTTGGTTGAATAATCGCATGGCAAAAAATAAAATCAATAAAATAATTAAACAGTTGCAACGATGGGAGTAATTATAAATATTAAGAAGGTATATTTTCGACTTTTTGGTAGAATGCACAATTATTTAAATGCCAATAGTTATATGAAGCATTACTTAAAATATCTGAAACAATAAGGAGTTTGTATAAATGGAACGCCATGTTACATATCAAGTGATGCTTATTTTGATGGCCATTTTTATGGCGGAATTACGATTGGGGATAATGTGACTGTTTCTAGAGAAGTAATGTTCTTAGTTCACGATTATTCGATTGTGCAGGGCTTAATATCTATTGATTCGTATGATTTTAAAGGTGGACAAACTGATACACCTCATATCATGGGGAGAATTGAGGTAGGAAATAATTCTTTTATCGGAGCAAGGGTTTCCCTATTGCCAGGGACAACTATTGGTGAGAATTGTATAATTGGTGCATGTAGTGTTGTGAAGGGGACAATCCCAGATAATAGTATTGTGGTTGGGAATCCTGGTAAAGTTGTCGCAGATACGAAGTCGTGGGCAGATAAAAAATTACACGATAACGCTTTTTACCTAACAAAGAACTATGATTAGTATAAGATAAATTATGAAAGTAGGAGTTCTTACATATCATGATGAGTTGAGTCAAGGCGCAACTTTCCAAGCATATGCGACATATAGGGCATTGCGGGAATTGGGATGTGATGTGGAGGTAATAGATTTGCATCACATCAATAAATCTCCCCGTCCAAAATGGCAGGTCATATTAATTGACTTATATTTAGCTCTCTCTAAATATAGACAGGCGAAATTTCGTCGAATATTTTATCCGCCATATAGTAAGCATTACAATAACTTATCAGAACTCCAGAAATACCCACCGGCAATTGACGCTGCATGCGTTGGCAGCGACCAGACTTGGAATGTAAGCATTGCTACCAAAGAGAATATGCCCGCTTTTTTCTTGGATTTTGGCCCATCTTCCTTATTTAGGTTTTCTTATGCGTCTAGCTTTGGGTACCCAAGATGGCAAATTGAAGACTCAAATGAAACTTATAGAATTGGCAAAATTCTAAGTAACTATGTTGGTCTCTCTGTTAGGGAAGTGACCGGGCAACAAATTTTAAAAGAAGCATTTGATATTGATGCGACATTAGTCTGCGATCCAACTATCCTTCATTCTAATTATCAGGAATTTACTAAAGGACTTAAACAAAAAAACGAAGTAGTCTGTTATTCTCTAGCAGTTTCAAGCAATCTTAAGTTACAAGCCATAAAGGATATTAGTGAATTTGCTGGTGCACCAATACGCTGGCTGGGTAAGCCTTTTTTTGTAAAGGGTACAAGGTATACTTATTTCCCAGATTTTTATAGATGGTTCAGATTTATTGCAAGATCAAAGTATGTTTTGACAGACTCTTTTCATGGAACAGTTGCAGCATTGTTGTGCCATAAACCCTTTGCGGTTATATATGAAGAAAATGGTTTGAGTTCACGCATTGTTGACTTGTTAACAAAAGTCGGTTTACAAGACCGTATTTATTTTAATTATAATGATTTCTCTAAGAGTGATGCGTGGAGAAAACCAATTGACTACGAAAAAGTTGACGTGATTTTGGAAGAGTATAGAAAAAGTTCTTGGAATTATTTAAATGGCGTCATAGAAACAATACGTATTACTTGTAATAAACTCATTAAGTAATTTATTCGCGGCTAGATGAGATATTGCACTCTTCGAACTTTATGCCCAGATTTGTTTTATGAAAAAATGTTCCAATTTTTTCGCATGCTGTTTATGTTATCAAGCTTCTAGTACGTGACTGAAAAGGGAAATGTAGTCACAAAAATATTGTTGGCCATACGATTAGTAATTTGTGTGGGATAATATAATTGTTAATTAAGGCGAATATAATCGAGAATTTAATTGCAGTTAATGGGAAAGAGAGTGTTATTGCAAATTAATGAGTGCTTGAATTTTTCCACCGGGAAAATTGCACAATCAATAGGTGAAGTGGCCAATCAACAAGGATGGGAATCTTTGATTGCATATTCTGGCCGCGAATCAATTGTAACTTGTAAGTCAAAAACAGTAAAAATTGGTTCCTATTTAGATTCTTGCCTGCATTTTCTTAAGCAAAGGCTATTCGATAATGAAGGTCTTAATTCTTCAGGGCCAACTCGTGATTTGATCAAGCAGATTGATACAATAAAGCCAGATATTATTCATCTGCACAACATTCACGACCACTGGTTGAACTATAAACTTCTATTCCAATACTTAAACAATACAAATATTCAAGTCGTCTGGACATTTCATGATTGTTGGGCTTTCACTGGGCACTGTATGCATTTTGTTACAGTAGGATGCAAGCGGTGGAAATCAGGATGTTATAATTGTCCTATGAAGGGACAGTATCCAAAATCATTTCTCGATAAATCAAGAAGGAACTGGTTGCTAAAACGGGATCTGTTTGCACAGAATAAAAACTTACATATCGTTGTCGTATCCAATTGGCTTGAATCTTTTGTAAAAGAATCGTTTTTTAAGGATCACGATATTCGAGTTTTCCATAATGGCATAGATTTGGACTTGTTTAAACCATGCTCGCAAAAGACGTATGATGTTGTTAATATTTTAGGCGTGTCCAATGTGTGGAGCAAAGAGAAGGGGTTATATGACTTTTATAAGTTAAGAGAACTTTTTCCAGTTGCAAAATATATCATTACTCTCATTGGCTTAACAAAAAAACAAATAGACAAGCTGCCATCCGGAATAGAAGGTATTGAAAGAACTGAATCAGTACAGGATTTGGTATCCTTATATTCACAGGCTAATGTTCTTGTTAACCCTACATATGCGGACAGCTTTCCAACAATCAATATTGAAGCATTAGCTTGTGGCACTCCGGTCGTGACATATCGAACAGGTGGTAGTCCAGAAATAATTGATGATCAAACAGGAGTAGTTGTTGGGCAAGGAGATCTCGTGGGGCTTGTTGAGGCAATAAATAAAGCAATTCAAATACAACCTGGAATATGCCGCATCAGAGCGGAGACATGTTTCAATAAAAACGATCGATTTGAGGATTATATCCAGTTGTATAACGAATTATTAGAAAAATGAAATATTTGATAGTAGCCCATCCAGATGATGAGACATTAGGTTGTGGCGCTTCAATGAAGAAGTGGTCTTCAGAAGGTATTAATGTTGATGTGTGCATTATGTGTACAGAAGCAAAGGCTATAGCTTTTCGTCTTGAGGAGAACGAACTGGATGATGATATGAATGCAAGCACTAAGTTCCTTGGTGTTAACAAGAACTACGAAGGAACATTTCCAAATATTGAAATGAACACAGTTCCCCATTTAAAGTTGGTGCAGTTTATTGAAGCTTCAATCTAGGAGGGTTAACCTGATATAGTGATAACCCATCATCCCGCGGATACAAATAACGATCACCTTCAGACTTCAATGGCTTGCCAGGAGGCAATCCGTCTGTTTCAGAGAAGGCCAGAAGTGAAACCCATCAAGGATTTCTGGTATATGGAAGTGCCTTTATGCAGTGAGTGGGCTATCAACGATGCAATGAACTTATTCATACCAAACTGTTTTGTCGAAGTTGGCAAGGAGAATGTTGAGGCAAAATGTAAAGCTTTGGCAATGTATCGTGGTGTAATGCGTCCATATCCGCATCCAAGAAGTGTTTAATACATCATGGGACTAGCAGCAGTCCGCGGTTCCCAGTGGGGATTGAATTATGATGAAGCATTCCAGGTTGTATTAAGGAAATATTAATATGTATAGGAACTTCTTCAAGAGGCTAATTGATACCTTGCTTTCCATTTGTGGTATAGTTGTTTTGGCTATTCCAATGATTGTAATAGCAATTGCCATTAAATGTGAAAGTAAGGGGCCTGCATTGTTCAAACAGAAAAGACTTGGAAAAAATCAAAAGATTTTCACAGTTTATAAGTTTAGAACAATGTGTGACCATGCTTTTGATAAGGGTGGGGTTGCTTCATCTGAAAATGATTCGCGTATTACAAAAGTTGGTGCATTCCTTAGAAAAACATCATTGGATGAATTCCCGCAAATGTTCAATATCATAGCAGGTCAAATGGCAATTATTGGTCCGCGGCCAATTTTGGATTTTGAATTTGAGCCCTATCAGGATAACAAGAAGTTTGCTCATAGATTTGATGCCAAACCAGGCATGTTCTGCACTGTGGATCTGGACTTGAGGGCAACTGCAAAAAGAGAAAAGCAGTTTGATATGGATGCTGATTATGTTGATGCTATGAGTTCCAGAGAGGATTTTAAGGTGTTTTTCGGAATAATAAGGACTGTACTATCACAGAAAAATGTATATAAGGAACAATAAATATGAATTCAACTTTTGATGGACATCTGTGTATTGTGTTTGCCCTTGAGCATTACAATCCATTGAATATGATTCGTGCCTTTGGCGAGAATGGCATAAATCCAGTATATATCTCAGCAAAGCTCCGTTATGAGGTTGCTTGTCGCAGTAAATATATCTCAACCCTTCACCGTGTGGATTCTGTAGAAGAAGGTTATGAACTTCTTATGAAACAGTACGGTAACATTGCAAAAGAGACTGGCAAGAAGCCTTTCATTGTATTCTCTGATGACAAGTCGGTCGGTTATTTTGACCTTCACTATGATGAGTGGAATGATAAGTTCGTTACCTACAATGCAGGAAATGCAGGCCGAATAAATGAATTTATGGATAAGTATAATATCCAGCAGCTTGCAAAGAAACATGGTTTTAATGTACTTGATTCATACGTTATTGGCAAGAATGATCCACTTCCAGATAACCTTTGGTATCCTATTATTACTAAAGATATTTCACCGAACTCTGGTAGTTGGAAGGGTGATGTTTTCATTTGCAAGGATGAAACTGAGCTTAAAGATGCTATACAGAAGATTACCAGTCCGTTGATAATGATTCAACATTTCGTTGACAAGCAAAATGAGATAGCTCTTGAAGGCTATACCATCAATCATGGTTGCGAGATGCAAATTATTACCCAGATGAAGTGGAAGTACCTCATTCAGGGTTACTATAGTCCTTACCATGATGTCTGTATGTTTACCGACAAGGCGATGGAGGCAAAGCTTCAAGCTATGTTTGAAGAGATTGGTTTTGAAGGTGTATTTGAAGTGGAATTCCTTGTTGATAAAGATGGAACAATATACTTCATGGAGACAAACTTCAGAGCTTCCGCTTGGAATCCTACTTGCAAGTTTGCCGGTATGCCTTTAGACTATCTTTGGGTGAAGGGTATGCTGAATGGCAAGATTGATCCAGCTGACAGAAAGGAGTTTGAACCATTTACTTCAATGAGTGAAGTCATTGACTATGGTAAACGTGTTGAAGGTGGAATGGTAAGCCTTGCAGAATGGCTTCGTGATTTCAAGGATGCAAAGTGTGTCTATATCTATGATAAGGAAGACCGCGGTCCTTGGGATGAAGTAATCAGGAATTTTGATAGTTTTAAATGAGTCTTATCATAGTTACTTAGTTTTTTAGAACAAAATGATGAACCCTATTTCATTAAAACTTAAACGTGAGTGGGTAATATTTGACAAAAGATTTAGGCTATAACTCAAAGAAATAAGATTGATATGAAGAAGGTAATATTAATAGGTGTAGGTGGTTACATTGGTAGTAAATTTATAGAATACATAAACACTAACTATCCTGATTGGCAAGTAGATGCTGTGGATAGCATGAATAGAAAATGGTTTGAAAATAGTTTTCATGGCTATGATGCTGTATATAATGTGAGTGGTTTGGCACATGCTAATGCAAGAAAAGGAAGTGAGGAGCAGTATTATGCCGTTAATGGACAATTACCTATTGATGTGGCAACTAAGGCGAAAGCTGAAGGGGTTCCTTTGTTTATACAGATGGGTTCTCAGATCGTATATGGCGATATGAGCAAATTAGGAGAAGAGAAAATGATATACTCTGAGACAATACCTTCAGAACCAACAATATACGGAAGAAGTAAGATGATGGCAGAGAGAGGTTTAAAGGAACTAGAGTGTGACTCATTTCAAGTGGCGTACTTACGCCCACCATTGGTTTATAGTGAATCTGCCCGCGATAATTTTGCCCGATTAGTGAACTTTGCTAAAAAAATGCCGATCTTCCCGATACTGAAGAATAATCAGAGTATGGTATATATAGATAATTTGTGCGAGTTAATTAGACTAATTATAGAGAATAATAAAGGTGGAATATACTTTCCCCAGCAAGAAGTCTATATTGAAACTAGTAAGATGGTAGCTGATATAGCTAAAGCTATTGGTAACAAAATGTGGCAGACCAGAATTTTTAATCCTTTTCTCAGTTTGTTAAGTAAGATTCCTCAAATGGGATTTATTCGTAAAGCATTTGGTAGCCTCACTTACGATATAGAGTTGAGTAATCATTTTAATGGCAAATATCGAGTTGTTAGTTACGAGGAATCTATATGTAGAATCGCAAAAGTACATTTGAAGGCATAAATTCTATGAACCAGAAAAGAATATTAGTCGTTACACAATATATTTATCCTGAGAATTTCAAAAGCAATGAAATTGCTTTTGAAATGGCTAAACGTGGGTATCATGTAGATGTGTTAACTGGTATACCCAATTATCCTGAAGGAGTATATTACAAAGGATATGGCCTGTTTAAAAAAAGAATTGAAAAAAAAAACGGTGTAACGTTTTACAGATGTTTTCAAACGCCTCGTGGCAGAAGAGCATCTGGTATTGGATTGACTTGCAACTATCTATCTTTTGTCGCCTTTTCTATATTGTGGGTTATGTTATATTTTGTGTGGAAAAAGAAATATTATGCTATCATTACACATGAACCTTCCCCAATCACTCAGTTAATACCTGCTTGTTTGTTAGGTATGATTAGACGAGTGCCTGTGTATTCATGGATTATGGACATTTGGCCAGATGCAATGAAGAATAGTGTAAGTCCTAGATTGAACAAAATGATTGCACCAATACTTACAGCTATAACCGAATGGACTTATAGACATTCTGATAAAATTCTTATTACATCAAAAGGTTTTGAGCAATTAATTTGTAGAAATGCTGACTACCATGATAAGATTGTATATTATCCAAATTGGAGTATAGATATGTCAATTGGTACTGATAAGAATAATGAGATTCCAAAACTGCCAGAAGAATTTAAGATTATGCTTGCTGGTAATTTGGGTGAATCACAAGATTTGGATCATATTGGTGAAGCGATAAAACTTCTCCGTGATTGCAAGGAGGTAAAATGGATATTTATTGGCGATGGCAGTTGGAAAAAATGGCTGGATGACTTTGTTAAAGACAACCATCTTGAAGATACAGCGTTTATTTTAGGAAGATTTCCAGCTCACTTAATGCCAGCTTTCTTCAAGCTAGCTAATGCTATGTTGGTTACTCTTCGCGGAGGTTTTATTGATCTTGACATGACAGTTCCTGCTCGTGTTCAATCGTATATGTCTGCTGGAAGACCTATACTTGCAATGATAGGGCAGGGTACTATTGATCTTATCAATGAAGGAGATTGCGGATATGCTGTAGGTCCAAGTGATTATATAGCCTTGGCTGATGTGATACGCAATAAAGTCCTAACTGATAGAGCAGGTTTTGAAAAGAAGGGATTAAATGGTCGTAGAATGTACGAAAAAGAGTTTAACTTGAGTAAATGTATAGACCACTTAGAAGCAATAATAACAATATGACAAACAATGGTAAATGAACTATTATCATATAATTCCTACGATCTAGACTCTCTTGATGCAATAATACACGAATTATCGCCTACTTCATTCTGCTCCAAAGCTAAGCTATATGCTGTGATTAAAGACCCAAATTCGCATCTATATATTATTAGAGAAGAGCAGCAAATCGTAGCTATTGCTACCTTGTGTGTGATACATACACTCGAGTTTACAGTTGGGACAGTTGAGGCAGTAGTAGTGGCATCTGTCTGCAGAGGAAAAGGTTATGGTAAGCTTTTAATGAAACATATTTACAAGGAGGCAAAAAACTACGACTGTGTTAAAATTCACCTGACTAGTAACCCTAGGCGAGTTGTTGCAAACAACCTATACCAGTCCCTTGGATTCCGACAGTATGAAACGAATTATTACGAACTAGAGATAAAATAGAAAATCGTATGAAATACTTAATTGTAGTAGCTCATCCTGACGATGAGACGTTAGGCGCAGGAGCATCAATGTGGAAATGGACTCTTGAAGGTCATATTGTTGATGTCTGTATAATGTGCACAGAAGCTAAGGCCAGAGCATTCCGTCCTGAAGATAATGAGTTGGAGGACGATACTAACGCTTCCAACAATTTCCTAGGTGTGAACAAGATTTATGAAGGTACATTTCCAAATATCGAGATGAATATTGTTCCTCACCTGAAGCTAGTACAGTTTATTGAGAGTGCTATAAAGGATAGCGAACCTGACGTCATAATTACCCATCATCCTGCTGATACCAACAACGATCACTTAATAACCTCCATGGCATGTCAAGAGGCAATACGACTTTTTCAGCGTAGACCGGAAGAAAAGCGAGTAAAGGAGTTTTGGTATATGGAAATTCCTTCATGTACAGAGTGGAATGTAAACAAATCGCTCCTGACATTTAATCCTAATTGTTTCGTAGAAGTTAGAAAAGAGGGAATTGATGCCAAAATAAAAGCATTATCTATGTATCGTGGAGTAATGCGCTCATACCCGCACCCTCGCTCAATAGAGTATATTACAGGATTAGCTACAATAAGAGGAGGCCAATGGGGACTGCAATATTCAGAAGCATTTGAAGTAGTGTTGAGAGCATACTAATGATTCTTAAAAGCGATATAAGGTATTGCAACTTTTCGGGGATGTAAATTGTGAATGCTCATATTATTATGTTAAAGATAGATGATACGTTGATGGCAGAGCTGCTGAGGCAGGCGGTTGGATCTGACCGTAAGCGGCAGAACTATGACCTGAGGACTTCTGCTTCCGATACGTCACAGCGAATGCTGAATGCGTTGTTGCCAGGTACAATGGTGCCTATTCATCGCCACATGGACACAACGGAGACTGTAGTCTGCATCTCAGGCAGACTGGAGGAGGTGCTATATGAGGAGGAGGTCTCTTATGAGGGTGCATCCCAATCATCATCATCAGATGCTGTAATGAAAGATGCGCGTCAGATGGATGCCCAGGATACGCTGAGGCATACCACGCTGGTAGAGAAACAACGTATAATGTTATGTCCATTTGAAGGTAGCTACGGCTGTCAGATACCGAAAGGAGCCTGGCATACGGTGAATGCGCTGGAACCCTCAGTAATCTTCGAGTCAAAAGATGGCGCATTCATTCCTGCAAGTCCTTGTGATGTGATGAAATAATGAATTATTAGATGGTTAAGATATTTAGGTTGATATTACTTTCCTTGATTGTTGGATGCTCTATTGATGCTCATGCAGTATCGGATTCTTTACGAAATGATAAATCTGCGCGGGTAGACTCTATAGAAAAGCCACAGTCTCTGAGGGTTGAGTTAAATTGGGCACAGTCCGGAGGTAGTGGCAGTTTTGCACCGTTTTGGTTTACATCTAACAGACAGGGTTTTTCTGTTGTGGAAAATGTAGGGACCTTACTATGGGCGGGACTCAGCGGCAATCACAGTTTTAATGACAGATGGCAGATGAGTTATGGTGCTAAGGTGGGCATGACTAATTATTTGTTCCCGGATGATATCAATATGCGTTGGATACCGGTCTATTATTTTGACACCAAATATCGCTGGCTTACACTCTCTGTCGGAGCAAAGGAGAGATGGGACCAGACGGTAAATCATAGGCTCAGTAGCGGAGGTCTGACCTGGTCCGGAAATGCTCTTCCTATGCCGCAGGTACGTATTGAGATTCCGGAGTTTCAGAGAATGAATATTTTAGGCGGATGGTTTTCACTCAAAGGGCATATTGCTTATGGTCGTTTTACTGATGATTGGTACCGCAGTGAACGACATGAATTGGCCGGAGACGGTTCTGCATGGTCAGACGGGTTGCTGTATCATAGCAAAGCAGGATTTCTGAAGTTCGGCGATGAGTCGCGCTTTCCGTTAGAGGTCACAATAGGGCTTGAGATGTATACTCAGTTCGGTGGTACAGCCTATAATAATTCGACATTTGGCACCGACCGTGTTCATAAACTTCCATCAGGAATAGGTGCCTATACGGAAGTGTTGATGCCGTTTAATCCGTTAGGGGATCAGGGTGATGAGAATGGAAATAACTTGGGCAGCTGGCATCTATCTTTCGACTATCATTTGGATAAGTGGAAAATCAGGGCATACTATGAACATTTCTATGAGGATCACTCATCGATGCTGGGCATAGAATACAAGAATAACAGTCAGGGTGAGAAGGAGTTTGTATTTTACGGCTTTCGACGCAACTGGATGGACGGGCTGTTCGGTCTGGAGCTGAATGCTCCGAAAGGTCTGCCTTTTAGTAATATCGTTCTGGAGTTTATGAATACTCGCGGACAGTGCGGTTCAAACTGTAACTACTGGTACGAACTGGCCCCTGAGGGTGTGGATGGTCGTGATAATATGTACAATCATGGTATATATAAGTCTTACTCGCATTGTGGCTATGCAATTGGTAATCCGGTGCTGATTTCACCGTTATATACTGATTCAAATGGTTCTATAAGTTTTACCGGCAATCGTGTGCGGATGTTTCATTTCGGTGTTGACGGTGATGTGACATCGTGTATAGGATACAGGGTGCTGGCTACTCACTCTATGCTATATATAGTTCTTAAAGGATACCGGGTGTAGTGAAGTGACCCCAAAAAGTTGGACACAAAAGAAGATTCTCGGCATTAGGAAATATGACCATTGATGAATTTTGGGGAAAGTACCGGATTAATAACAAAACAATTATGGATGTAGCTTAACTTAATATCCCGAAAAAGTTTGCAAGTCCAAAAAGAACATTAAGTAAATTATGATACAAAATAAAACCATCTTAGTAACCGGCTCCGCCGGTTTTATCGGTTTTCATCTGGTGGAACGTTTGTTGTCTGAAGGTTGGCAGGTCGTTGGTCTTGACAGTATAAACGATTATTATGAGGTGCAGTTGAAGTATGCTCGTCTAAAAGAATCTGGTATTGTTCGTGAAGAAATAGCCTATAACAGTTTGGTTAAAAGTAAGAAACATCCTGCTTACAGCTTTATTCAATTAAAGCTGGAGGATGCAGATAATATGCGTACTTTATTTGACCAATTTTCTTTTTGGGCAGTATGTAACCTGGCTGCTCAGGCAGGGGTTCGCTATTCTATTGAAAACCCCATGGCTTATATCAACAGTAATATAATTGGTTTTACGAATATTCTGGAACAGAGTAGGCTCCATCATGTGAAACATTTGGTTTATTCAAGTTCGAGTAGTGTTTATGGATTAAACGGGAAAATGCCGTTTTCTACACACGATTCGGTGAACCATCCTGTTAGCCTTTATGCAGCCACAAAAAAGAGCAACGAATTGATGGCTCATGTGTATTCAAAGTTGTATCAGTTACCAACCACAGGATTGCGATTCTTTACGGTTTATGGGCCGTGGGGCAGACCGGATATGTCGCCTATGCTGTTTGCTGATGCCATTATGCACGACAAGCCTATCAAAGTTTTTAATTATGGGAATATGGATCGCGATTTTACTTACGTTGGTGATATAGTTGAAGGGGTCGTACGGGTTATTAATGTTCCGGCGACACCCAATGCTGAATGGGATGCACTTAATCCGGATCCGGCGACATCTTGTACGCCCTATCGGATTTACAATATTGGGAATTCTGTACCTGTCAAATTAAAGGATTACATTGAAACGCTTGAAGAAGCATTTGGAAAGAAAGCAACCAAAGAATATCTTCCAATGCAACCTGGAGATGTTGTAAACACATACTGTGATGTGTCTGATCTTGAAAAAGAGTTTGGTTATCGTCCAAAAACGATGATTCGTGAGGGGCTTGAAAGCTTTGCAAAGTGGTATAAAGAGTGGGTGGGTTAATTTTGACTGCCATGTTTTTGCTGATCGTATTGGACAACAACAACTGTACTAAATTTTCAATCCATTCTAATAGGTTATTTAAATTATTTGTATATTTGCAATAATCTATGATGAATAAATCTAATCCATGGAAATATACATTGCTACTGTTGATGAATGTATGCATTCTTCCGAAACAAGAGCTATCATAACGAACAATTTGCATTGCATTCATCAAAATGAAGATATTGATAAGGACATATTGAATAATATCGATAAATTTCTGGACACTTTAAGGAACAATTTGACTGTAATTATGGAAACGGATTACGTTGATAAAGTGTACAGGAACAGTTTTTATGGGTACTATTCGACAAAACTCAGAAAATATGGCAGGGAGTGTATCCGTTTATCCTTTTTTGAACCGGATATTAACGAGCAGAGTTTTACGTTAAAGACACTGGATGAGGAATTAATTAAAAAGAGTTTTCTAGGCTTTTTAGTCATACGTCCATTAAGCAGTTCGTGTATTGGGCGTAATGTTATTTCTCCAAAAGCAAAAAAAACGGTGTTAAATCATATGCGCATCTGTACAGTTGGCATCGATACAACTGTTTTTGGTTTTAAATTGAAAGCTACCGGCTTTCCTCATTCTTCTCAGGATGGAGAGACAATGTCATGTGCGGAAAATTCAATATGGTCGATTCTTGAATTTTTTGGAAATAAATATCCTGAATATAAGCCTGTAATGCCTTATGACATCATTGAGCTATTAAAACCTTTTTCCTATGAAAGACAAATTCCTTCTTGTGGTTTGACTTTTGAACAAATATCCGTAGCTTTGCAAGGACAAGGCTTTGGGTGTAAGGTTTATGCAAAGGAAAATCCGATGTTCAGAGAAGTGTTTACGTGTTATATTGAAAGTGGCATTCCGTTGGTTATATGCCTGGAAGACAAAGAAGGACAAGGGCATGCAGTGGTATGTATCGGGCGAAAGGATTTACACCCATCTGCTATTGATGCATATTGTAGAGTGGATATTTTGGGTGTCGAGTGCTATTGCTGGAATCAAAGTGTTGAAGATTTTATATTTAACGATGACAACCTTCCATGTTATCAGTCGGTTAAATTTTCCAATCCAATAACTTATTCTGGAACAGAAGGATGGGAAATAACTCATATCGTCGTACCACTTCATTCCCGAGTGTATTTGGACGCAGAATTAGCAATTAAGGCCTCAAATTACATAGCTAAGAATAAAATTGATATTGAAAGTGGTTCTGTTATAAAAACTTTTTTAGTTTCCAATCGTTGTTATCGTGAATACTTATTGAAATGTTTCGAATTTAGTGAAAAGGCAAGATGGAAGCTCTTGCAGATAAATATGCCCAAGTTTGTATGGGTTACGGAAATATCAAAACATTCTGACTTTATCGCCGGTTACGTAAATGATTTGATCATTTTGGATGCAACCGGCAGTTCGGTTGTTGATGATAGTTATGCTTCTTTGCTGTATTTCCAAAAGCAAGGAAAAGGTACCTGCTTCGATGAAAGCATCAGATGGTTTAAGGAAATGGAAAAAATATCCTTTCCTGAAAAATTTAAAGCATTTAATGAGAACTTACAATCCTTTGAACAATGAAAAAATTAACTCCAAATCAGGAAAAGCCGAAAAAGCTCATGGATTCTTCAGACGTTAAAGATTTTAACAAATATATGAAGGATGCAGCTCAAACAAGCGCAACTTACAGTCATAAAGCTCATGTATCAGCTTCAAAGGTTATATTAACTAAGAAATCCTCATATAAAAGCCCTCCCGCATCAATGGAAGAGAGGTTGAAACGTATTGATGAAGTCAGCGAAAAAATTCTAAGTTCGAAAGAAAACAGTCTTGAGTTCTTAAAAACAGCCGGCATTATCAAATAAATATATGGCTAAGTCAAAGTATGCTGCCAGACCAAATCTGTTTATTGGTTTCCATGGGTGTGACAAATCTCTTGTAGAACGACTTGCTTTAGGGCAAGATGAGCTGAGGCCAAGTTGTAACGGTTATGATTGGCTAGGTGATGGTATCTACTTTTGGGAAAATAATGTAACACGTGCTTTTGAATTTGCTGAGGAAAAACAAAAAAGAAATCCTGACGTTATAAAAGAACCTGGGGTAATAGGTGCTGTGTTATACTTAAAAGATTGCTTGGACTTAACTGATAGGGAATCGTTGCTTGAAATGGAAAAAGCATATACGGTTCTTGTAAATTCATTAAATCAAACGGGTAACAAGATTCCTAAAAATTCAGAAAAGATGTTATTACGCCCTTTGGATTGTAGTGTGATAAAATCAATGGATCATTTAGCTCATGAAATTGGTACAAAACCTTATGACACTATAAGGGGCAGTTTTTTTGAAGGAGATCCTGTTTATCCTAATGCTGGGGTATATAAAAAAAATCATATTCAAATATGCATCAGAAATTCTGAATGTATTTTAGGCTATTTTATTCCGAAACTATAAAAATGACTAAAATAGACAATATCCTGCTTGGCGAAGTATCTCGTCAGGCTCAATCCAGTCCGCGTTTGCGGATGAATCATAATTTCCACGATTCCATGCAATCGCCTTCACAACGTCTGCTGAATGCATTGGAGCCGGGCACGGTTTTGCCCATACACCGACATGCGCTGACGGACGAAACATACATAGTTTTGCGTGGTAAGCTGTGGGTTCGGTTTTACGATGATGATAAGCGGGTAGGGAAAGAAGCCCTGCTGGATCCGGTAAACGGAAGTTACGGGGTTAATATCCCTGCTGGGCAATAGCATTCGATTGAGGTGATGGCATCGGGCACGGCTATTTTTGAATGTAAGGATGGGCCGTATAATGCTTTGGAAGAGACAGTGTTGCTCTCGAAAAAGTGTAAAATATTATTGTTTATTTTATGCGAAAAGTGTATTTTTGAGCCCGTAATTTTGTTGTAAAAGTGTGATTTATGTTGTTTAGAAAAATACAGGATGTTATTGAAACGTACTTGAAATCGGGATCGAACAAGGTATTGATCATTGATGGAGCACGGCAGATTGGAAAAACGTTCATTATTAGACATGTCGGGAAAACACTTTTCCCCAACTATATTGAGGTTAATATGCTGGAAGATGCCATTGGTGAGCGTTTGTTTGAGCATGTCAAATCTATCGATGACTTTTACTTGCGTCTTAGTACCCTGGCTGGCAACAAGATGAAGGAAAAGAAGAACACGCTTGTCTTTATCGATGAAATACAGGCATATCCGCAACTACTTACGTTGTTGAAGTTTTTGAAGGATGATGATAAGTACACGTATATTGCCAGCGGTTCACTGCTCGGGGTCACGTTGGCAAAAACAACGTCCATTCCGATGGGTAGTATTGAAGTGAAGCACATGTATCCATTGGACTTTGAAGAATTCCTTTTGGCAAATGGCTTTGGCACATCAACCATCAATATTTTACGTGAAATGTTCATCAAGGAGGTTAGTCTGGATGAACCTATGCATAACAAAATGATGGATGTGCTTAAAAAGTATCTGTTGGTTGGTGGTCTGCCGGATGCGGTCAATTCTTTCTTAAAAGATGCCAACATAGTCAAGGTCCGCAACATTCAGCAGGAAATCCATGGCTTTTATGCGATGGATGCTTCAAAATATGACTCGGAGAAAAAATTGAAGATTCGACGTGTATTTGATATGGTGCCGTCTAATTTGGAGAACAAGAAGAAGCGCATTGTTGTAAAAGAAATTGAAAACAAGAAGGGTAAACGGTATTCCGATTATCAGGATGAATTTGACTATCTGATAAGTGCCGGAATTACATTGGATGTGAAAGCCATCTCTCAGCCGACGTTTCCATTGATCGAATCAAGTGGTAAAAATCTGCTTAAGCTCTATCTGAATGATGTGGGCATCCTTACCGGCCTCCTTTACCGCAACAACATCACTGCTGTACTCGATGATGTCCGCAGCATCAATCTGGGTACGGTGTATGAATCGGTTGTTGCCCAGGAATTGAAAGCACATGGGTTCAATCTTTATTATTACGACAATAAAGCAAACGGTGAAGTTGACTTTCTGATAGATGACTATGATACGCTTTCTGTTGTTCCGCTTGAAGTGAAATCGGGTAAAAACTATTCGAAGCATAGTGCTCTCAACCACTTTCTTGAAACAAAAGCATACAATGTTCAAAAGGCTTACGTGTTGTCGAATGAAAGAGCAATTAGCCACAAGGGTAAGATTACATACATCCCGATTTATGCGATGATGTTTCTTTAACCTTGGTATAAAGAGTGGATGGGTTAAATGGAAACGCTGGAGTTTATACCCATACAACCGGCGGAAAAGGTGCAGTGATACGGCATTATTGATGGCGTGGTATTGAAAGACAGGGTGCTGCAGGCCAGGGATTTCGTGGATTATGTCAATTTTAGATGAGTGAGCTAATCTAAAATAGTATAATGTTTCATAAAATCTAAAAATGATTAACCTTATTGGTGAATAATTTTGTATATTTGCAGTGAAAATATCATACAAGAACAATAAACTCGAAAAAGCACTTGCCAATGATAAGGAACTTATCAAAACTTACGGTGAGTTGGCTAAAAAGATAAAGCAACGGCTGAAGGAGCTAAAAGGAGCAGATAGTCTGCTTGTAATATCTCAACTCCCTGCTTTGCGTTTGCACCCTTATAAAGGAAATAGAATTGGTGAATGGTCAGTTGATATTAAGGATAATTGGCGTATAATTTTTGAAATTGCTCAAGATCCAATACCCAAACAAGAAAACGGTGGAGTAAATCTCATTCTGATTACAGCCATAGAAATTGTTTCAGTAGAAGACCCTCATTAAAAAAACGAAAGTCATGACTGATTTAGAAGCAAAAAAACTACTTTTATCTTGCCCTGGTGATACAATTCAGGAAACAATAGATGAAATAGGTATGTCGCAAGCCGAATTGGCTGAGCGTCTGGGCAGGTCTATCCCTAAACTCAATGAACTAATAAAAGGTAAAGCTCCGATAACAAAAGAAACCGCCACCAAACTCGAATATGTATTGGGCATACCTGTCAGCTTCTGGCTCAATTTAGAACGCAATTATCAAGATGAATTGTTGGAAATTGAGCAAATGGAGTTTTTAGAACAATGTATTGAATGGCTAAAGGCATTCCCCATTTCAGTAATGAAAAAAAATGGGTTGTTGCCAAATACGAACGACAAACCTCTGTTGGTCGAAAGTCTTTTGAAGTTTTTCAGAGTGGCATCGCCTGTTCAGTGGTCAAGTCTTTATACTAACAATCAATTAGCGTTTAAAATTGACCTCAATCATACAGCCGAGCCACAAGCTATTTCTGTCTGGTTGCGGTTGGGTGAATTACAGGCAGATAAAATACAAACTGCGGAATTTGATAAAAGATTAATCCGGGAACGCTTTGACGAGATTCAGACTTTGTGTTACCAAAAGCCTGATAATTGGATGGAACTTTTGCAGCAAATATGTAGCGAATGTGGTATTGCTTTGGTTTATACACCTTGCATTTCTAAAGCTCCAATTTATGGTGCGACACGATGGATTAGAAATAGTTCAAAGCCATTAATTCAGATTGCCGACCGTCAAAAGGATTACAATGCTTTTTGGTTCTCTTTTTTTCATGAATTGGCACACATTCTGCTTCATAATAAAAAAGACATTTTCATTGAAGGTTTAAGTGAAATAGACCAAAACGATGAAAAAGAAAAGCAAGCAGATGACTTTGCTGCCCGTATGTTACTGTCAGAAAAAGAAAGGAATGAGCTGTTTCGAAATTCAAATTACCCAGTCGAATTAATAATGACATTTAGTCAGAAATATAGAAAGAATCCCTCTATTATTGTCTCTCAAATTCAAAGAGAAGGTAAGGCCGAATATAATGATTTCAGATTAAACAAAATGAAGATCAAAGTGGAGTTTGATAAATTATCTTTTTGAAGCTGTCCAATTATGCAGCTTTTACTAGAATGCTTTTAATTGATTGATCATGGAGGGTCCTCTTTTTTCTGTAATTATTCCGGTATACAATGTGGAAGCCTATATTTCACGTTGTCTCGATTCTCTTTACGACCAGGATTTTGAAGAGAATAAATATGAAGTGATTGTAGTGAATGATGGTACGCCTGATCATTCTATGGATATTGTGGAAAAATATGCAGACATACATCAAAATATCATTATTATAAATAAAGATAATGGTGGCGTATCTTCTGCGAGAAATGCAGGCATTAGTGTAGCCAAAGGGGTTTATCTGATTTTTGTGGATCCTGATGACGCCGTTGAACCTAAAGTGTTGAAAACAATCTGCGATGAACTCAGTCAAGCAGATATTGAAATATTGATTTTGAATTCATTCGAGCAGAAAATGGACAGAGATGTTAAATCGGAAATCCAAATTTTTCCTCGAAAATTAACAGGTTCGACTTTATCCGGAATAGAACTTTTCAAAAAGGGTTACTTGGGCAAAACAAGTGTCTGGGGAATTGTTTTTAAACGATTATTCATTTTGGAGCATGGTCTTGAGTTCCCGGAATTTTTATTGAATGGAGAAGATACGCTTTTTATGGCTTTGTGTTTTGCTTTTGCCGTCAAGGTGAAACATGTCGATCTGAATTTTTACTGTTATAGGGTAAGAAATGATGGTGCTTCTCAGGCGTGGGATTATGAAAGAGTGCATTTGATATACCTGCATTTTGATGACATGAGAAGATATTTTGAGAGAGATGTATTTTCCTCAGATCAGAAGATTATTATTCATTTTCATATATATCGGACTTTTTCTTATATCCTCCACCGTTTTTTTGAGGTACATTGTTTGAATAAATATTTCGAAATAAAACATGCCGTTTTTGATAGTGGGTATTATCCGATAGAAGTAAAGCCGTTGAAGCAGTTCCGGGCAAAGATCATGCTCCTGAATTTCTCCTTTGGTTTGTATTGCTTTACTTTGTTTGTCAGGCAGTTATTTTTAGATATTTTCAAAAAAACGATTAAATTGCTTCACGGGATTTGTTGAAACAAAGTTCAGAGTCTTTGGTAGGAAGAATAAGCTATAAAAGATTAACTCCTTTTTTGTAGAAAGAGTTGGAAGGTAAATATACCATTGAAAAATATTTTGCTCAGGGTTCATTCCCCCGAAGTTTACTTGCATATGATGCCAAAGCTTCCTATGAAAGTACGTTTATGGTGGAAGTCGTACCTTCTTATATTTCAAATCTTGGTAAACGATTGGTAAAAGTGGAGTTGCAAACTTAGTCTGCACAAATAGTTAAGCATAATATAATAGCCTAACTTTTGTTCTGGATTCTGTTAAAATTCCAGTTCATATAATAAATAACTTTTTGAAGCGTTTTAATTATAAATAATTATAAATAATTATAAATAAATATTTCTTTCTGATGAGAAGTATGGGATGAACATTTTTTATTATCTTATAGAACGTTGAATATTTGATCTTGTCTGTTGTGTCAACAAGAGGAGGTAACAAACAAAATTTTCTAAAAAGAAAGAAAAAAATGTATAGATTAATATTGTATTTTTGCGAAAATTATAGATAAAGAACTAAGCGGTATGAAAAGATTTTTTTTTACGGTGATATCCATGCTGATGGTCGGTTCCTTGATTGCTCAGAACCTTAATGATTTGACTCCTGAGCAAATAGAGTTGTACAAAAAATATGCAACGCAGAGTGGCCTGTCAACATCTGCAACGAATATGCAAGAGGGGGCGGTAACAGAACGCACCATGAGCAACGAACAGACAGAGGATAAGAAATTGAACAGTAAATCAGATATTTATGAGCAATCTCAGTTCAAGAAGGAAATGCCGGAACAGGGTAAAATAAATAAGAAAGATACCTTGAGCTTAGGAGATGATTTTCAGGTGGACGCACTGAGAAGCAGTAGGTTGAAAAAAGATCAAAAGCCGGCACTAACAGTTTTTGGTTCCAATTTGTTCAATACACAAAACCTCACTTTTGAACCCAAATTGAATATACCGACTCCTCCAAAATATATTTTAGGGACATACGATGAATTGATTGTTGATATCACTGGCCTTTACGAAGCCAATTATAAAGTTAAAGTATCTCCGGACGGATTTGTCCGGATTCCTACGATAGGATTGGTTAAAGTGAGTGGTTTGACCATGGAGGCTGCATCTTGGAGCATTAGAAATAGGTTGTCCAAGATTTATTCAGGCATATCCTCTGGACAAACACATGTCAGTGTATCACTTGGTAACATCAGAAGTATAAGGGTAACTGTTATTGGAGAGGCTTTTCGGCCAGGTTCCTATACTTTGCCTTCGCTGGCAACGGCTTTCAATGCGTTGTATGCTTGCGGCGGTCCTGGAAAAATGGGATCCATGCGTGATATAAAGGTGATTAGACATGGCAAAGTGGTTGCCAACATCGATATGTATCGATTCCTTATCGATGGTATACTGATGGATAATGTTTCATTGCAGGATGAAGATATTATCAAAGTAGAGCCTTATCGGAATAGAGTGACCATTGATGGAGCCATTAAACATCCCGCCATATTTGAGGCTTTTCAAGGGGAGAATTTGAATGATTTGATCCGTTTTTCAGGAGGCTATACGGAAAACGCATACAAGTCTAATATTACCTGTTTCAGACTGACCGAGAGAGAAAAGTCTGTAGTCGATGTCAACGAAAAAGATCGGTCATCATTTATTCTCCGGTCTGGAGATGTTTTCAAAGTGGATATTACGAGCAATAAATTTATCAACAGGGTGGATATTTCAGGTTCAGTCTATCATCCGGGAGCATATGCCCTTGACTCTGGGTTGACGGTCAAGCAATTGATAAATAAAGCGGACGGCCTTAAACAAGATGCTTATCTGAACATGGCTTCCATCTACCGAAAAAAAGAAAATCAGATTCCTGAAGTACTTAGTTTTAATTTAGGAGAGGTAATGCACAATATGACTCCTGATATTTTACTTCAGAAAGATGACTCTGTTAGGATCAGTAGTTTGTTTGACTACAGGGAGAAAGAAACTGTTTCTATTTGGGGATCTGTCAAAAAACCAGGAATCTATAGATTAATTGATAGCGAAACTGTTAAAGACTTGATATTCAAGGCAAAAGGGTTTACGGAGATGGCTTCGACGGATTCTGTTGAGTTAATCAGGATTATCAAAGATCCCAAGCAATTGGTGGAAACAAATGTCAAAACAATTGTGATGAAATTCAAACTCGATAAAGACCTTAATTTCCAGAAAGGGGAGGGTGATATGTTGCTTCAAAATGGGGATCAAGTAGTAGTACGTGATATTTCGGGTTATGAAGGTGTCCGCATGGTACGTATTGATGGTGAAATCATGCAACCTGGAAAATATAACATCATCAATAAGGCAGAGAGAATATCAGACTTGGTGAAACGAGCCGGCGGTTTTACCAAATATGCCTATCCGTTGGGTGCCTATCTGATACGTTATGAAAAAACCAGCGGCGTAGAGAATATTTTGAGACAAAAAATGATGGCCAATGCCAAACGCCAGCTGGTGAATCAGTCATCGAATAACATTGATGTAAATTTGCTCAAAGAAACGGGAGCCACTGATCTGCAAACTGCAAAAGAAGAACTATCCGGAGCAAAGTCTGTAGAGCAGATTATGGAATCGGAAGGTATAGTCGGCATTAATTTAAAAGAGATTATGGCACAACCTGGTCTTAAACAAGACCTCTATTTGGAAGAAGGGGATGTCATATATGTACCTCGTGAACTCCAAACTGTACGTGTTTTGGGTGAAGTACTTTTTCCGACCTATGTGGGTTATGAGAAAGGCATGTCACTGAGAGATTATGTGAGCAGTGCCGGTGGATTTTCTGATCGCGCGCAAAGAAGCAGAACGTTTGTCTTATATGCCAATGGCACAGCCAAAAGCTCTAGCAGCTTTTTGGGAATAAAACATTATCCTCCAGTAAGACCAGGATCACTTATTATGGTTCCGGAAAAGCCAACTGAACTCAGGAACAAAATGACGACGGCTGAGACGGTTTCTATCTTGGGATCATTGGCAACTGTGGCTGCACTGATTATTTCTATATTTAGATAAAAAGAGTAACAATGAATGATCATAAAGACAACACAATATACACTGTCCGAAAAAACAGAGAATTTTCTTTAAAGGAAAGGTTGTTGAAAGTCCGGGAATATTGGAAATATTTACTTACCCGGTGGGTGATTATTGTGGTGATTGGACTTGTAGGTGGAGCTTTGGGACTGCTTGTTTCTTTGATTAGCAAACCCAAATATACGGCACATCTTTCTTTTGCCTTGATAGATAATTCAGGGGGTGTTTCGAGCCTTGCCAGTCTTGCTTCCACCTTTGGCATGAGTATCATGAGTGGCGGTGATGGGGCTTTTAGTGGAAATAACTTGATAGAAATCATTCTATCACATCATACGGTGGAAAAAACCTTATTGACGCCGGTGTTATATAATGGCAAGAAACAGAATCTGGTGGAAGTTTATATACGGATTAATGAACTGCGTGATGCATGGCTGAAGGATAAGAAAAATGTGGAAATTCGTCGTCTTTCTTTTCCTGTCGGACAGAAACGTGAATCGTTCAGTAGATTGCAAGACAGTGTTCTATATAGTATCGCTGAAAAAATCTTGCAATCCAAGACATTGAAAGTAGAAAGGAAAGATAAGAATCTGGATATTGTCAATATGAGATATATCAGCAATGATGAGCTTTTTTCAAAATTTTTCGTCGAAAAGTTGATGGATGAGACCTATCAGTTTTATTGTGATACACGTACTTCTCAAAGCAGGAGAAATGTGGAGATGATGCAGGCTACTGCGGATTCCATCAAACGATTGTATGAGGCTTCACTATACAGAAGTGCCAACATTTCCCAATTCAATATTAATGCTGCGATTCAGGTAGCCGCAGTGCCGAAAGTGGAGCATGAAGCGAATGCCAGGCTTTATGCCACTGTTTATGCAGAAGTTCTTAAAAATCTGGAGACTTTGAAGTTGGATTTAGCCAGAGAGAAGCCGATTGTACAAATAATCGATATTCCGCGTCTCCCACTTAAAAAAGAACATTTGGGAAAAGCAAAAGGCATTGTCTTAGGAGGTTTTCTGGGTGGTATCTTGATTGTTTCCTGGTTACTCGGTTCGGTTTATATCAAGAATGTTCTGAAATCATGATGACTGCAATACGGTTTTAAAGAGCTTTTTAAAGTGATATGGGAATGACATTCAATGAACTGAAGAAAAATTTAAAAAAAGATTTTTCTTTTTTTAAACAACTGAAACTGGTACTTTTGGGTGATTCCGCCACACAATTTCTGGCACAGTCTATTCGTGGTGCTGGATATGAGGTGCGTCTGGATATTCGGATTTTTGAGGCTGATTTCAATCAGGTTGAAAGACAAATATTTGATTTTAATTCAGAGTTGTATAGCTTTCAACCAAATGTGACTGTTATTTTTGAATCCGGTCATATATTACTTCAGAAATATTTCAGGCAAGATGAGAAGTTACGTGCTTCTTTTGCAGATGACCAGCTATACCGTATTACCGATATGGTTGAGGTCATACAACAGCATTTAAAGACAAATGTCGTCTTTTTTAATTATGCGGAAGAAGATGACAAGGTTTTCGGAAATTTCGCCAATAAGGTGGAGGAATCATTCATCTATCAACAACGGAAACTAAATTATTCTTTGTCTGAATATGCAACCCGGAATTCCGATTTCCATATATTCGATCTCTCATCGGTTCAGAACAAAATAGGACGGGATCTTTTATTTGCTCCTGCCATCTATGTAAATAGTGAAATGGTGCTGAGTTTGGATGCACTGCCGTTGATAGCAAGATCGCTGGTGCAAATGATTGGTGCTTTTGAGGGCAAAATAAGGAAGTGCTTGATTTTGGATTTGGACAATACTGTCTGGGGGGGTATTATCGGAGATGACGGACTTGAAAAAATTCAGATAGGTAATTTTGGTATTGGTAAGGCTTTTACGGAGTTGCAATGCTGGATCAAAAAGCTGCAGCAACGAGGCATCATTATATGCGTGTGCAGTAAAAATAATGAGCAAGCGGCCATGGCCCCTTTTGAAAAGCACCCAGATATGGTTCTGAGGATGAATGATATATCGGTCTTTGTCGCCAATTGGGACAATAAAGCTGATAATATCAGGCAAATTAAGGAAATATTGAATATTGGATTTGATTCCATGGTATTTCTCGATGATAATCCGATGGAACGGAATCTGGTACGCCAGTATTTTCCGGATATAAATGTTCCGGAGTTGCCCAATGATCCGGCAGATTATCTGGATTATCTTTATTCACTCAATTTATTTGAAACGGCATCTTATTCATCAGAGGATGCGAAACGTACGGCACAGTATCAGAAAGAATCGGAACGTACAAAATTCAAAGCTTCATTTGTCAATGAGAATGATTTCCTGAAAAATTTGGATATGTTTTCTGATGTGCAGCCGTTTAATGAATTTTCTATTCCTCGTGTTGCCCAATTGTCACAACGTTCCAATCAGTTTAATCTGAGAACGGTGAGGTATACGGAAGGAGAGGTCAGACGGATAGCAGGTTCAGAAAATTATGCCACCCTTTCTTTTACGTTGGAGGATAAATATGGCGACAATGGATTGATTTGCGCGATAATCCTTGAAAAACATCCTCAACAGGAACTTTTTATTGAATCTTGGTTTATGAGTTGCCGGGTTTTGAAGCGGAGCATGGAAAATTTTGTTTTGAATATGGTCGTGGAATATGCTATCACGAATAGTTATAAAACAGTTGTCGGTGAATATATTCCCACAGAGAAAAACGCTTTAGTGAAAGACCATTATTCCAACTTGGGATTTGTTGAGGATTCCGGTCTATGGCGTCTTGATATGGCAAACTGGAAGCCTTTGGAGTGCTTTATTAAACAAAAATAGCATCAAACATGAAAGATAGAATAGAAATAATTGGCATACTGAACGAAATATTTGAAGATATCATCGATGAAGGTCCTGTCTATTTGTTAGAAAATTCAACATCTAAAGATATAGAGGGTTGGGACTCTTTGACGAATATTCAGATAGTCGTTGGAATTGAAAAACATTTTAATATACGATTTACTTCAGAAGAGATTATTTCCTGGAATAATGTCGGAGAAATGATAGACTGTATATTGAACAAAAATACAAACCAATAATATTTTTAATGATCAATATTTCCAGAAAAGAGGACTGCAATGGTTGCTCTGCATGTTTCGACATCTGTCCTTCCAAGGCTATTACACTCGAGACGGATATAGAGGGATTCTGGTATCCCAGGGTCGATTCAGAATTGTGTATTGATTGTGGACTTTGTGATAAGACTTGTCCGGAATTGCATGTCGGGGAGTTAAAACAGAATGGATGTTTCGAACATCCAGTGGTGCTGGCGTCTAGACACAAAGATGACAAAATCCGCCGTGAGAGTACTTCTGGAGGCCTTTTCTCTGCCTTGGCAGAAAAGATGTACGAGGAAGATGGGTATGTTGGCGGTGCGGTTTATACTGACGATTTTTATGCCAGACACATTGTGAGCGACAAACGTGATGATTTGGTGCGCATACGTGGGTCCAAACATTTTCAAAGTGAAACGGCTGGCCTTTTTACCCAAGTAAAAAGTTTATTAAAGCGTGGAGAGAAGGTGCTGGTTTGCGGAGCACCCTGTCAGATGGCTGGTTTACGTCTCTTTTTAGGAAAAAATGATAAAAATCTGATTCTGGTCGATTTTATATGTCTTGGCATCAATTCTCCCAAAGTATTCCATAAACATCTGCAATCATTGGAACAACTATATGGAGCCAAAGCGGTTTCTGTACAGGGGAAAAACAAAGATCTTGGATGGCGAAGCCTTGCTTACAAGATCAGGTTCGCAAATGACAGAATTTATTTGTGTGAAGGAAAAGACGATGCTTTTACCCGTGGTTTTGTATCGTTGCACATTAATTGTCGTCCAGCCTGTTATGAATGTAAATATAAAGGCTTTCCTCGCATAAGTGATATCACGCTTGGGGATTTTTGGGGAATTGAAAAAGTGGATAAGACGATGGATGATAATATGGGAACATCGGTTGTCTTGCTGAATTCCCAGAAGGGAATGGACTTTTTCCATTCAATGGAGGATAAGGTTCATTTCACTGAAAAAAATATGGCAGATGTTTTTCCGGGAAATAAGGCTTTACAAATATCCATTGAAAAACCGTCCATCAACCGGGATGAATTTTATGCCGATGTTGACAAACTTGATTTTGCAGACGTGGTAAAAAAATATTTTCCTCCCAGTCTCAATATCTTTCAAAAGGTCAAAAACAAGTTGGCCATATTTGAAGACCTAGCATTTCAAATGGGCTGTTCACCAAAAGCATACCTGCAATTTCTACGGATTAATTTTTTCAGAAAGAATACGCAATGTGATGTACTTCATGCCAACTTGTTTTACCCAACCAGATATACTGTTCTGAATATTCATAAAAGTGCCGTCTTATCTATAAATGGATCTTTGCTCTTGGGTCACAAACGTATTAAGGGATCCCGTCTGGAGACAAGATTCGCCATTGAAGAAGGTGGATCTTTGATACTTGAAAAAGGTTTTGTCTCCATTTTTTATGGAACAGATATTCTTGTCTTCAAAGGTGCTAGTTTGAAGTTAAATGGACAAATGACAATTAATCAGAATGTTCAGATTATTTGTATGGATAGCATTACGATTGGCGAAGATGTTATGATTTCACGCGACGTAGTGATACGAGATAATGATGGAGGGCATGAGATATTGTCGGCGGGATATAAGAAGACCGCTCCGGTAGTCATCGGCAATCATGTTTGGATTGGTCAGGGTGTTATGATCATGAAGGGGGTGACTATTGGAAATGGTGCCATCATCAGTGCTGGGGCTTGGGTAAGCACCAATGTAAAACCTAATGCTTTGGTAATGGGCGATCCGGCCAGGACAGTCCAGAAAAATGTAGAATGGAGACACTAACCTCATGACTCATTCGGCAACAAACAACAAGCAAATAGCAAAAAATACGACGATGCTTTATTTTCGTATGCTATTCAATATGTTGGTGACCCTTTATACTTCCCGTATCATTTTAAATACGCTGGGGGTAAGTGATTATGGCATCTATAATGTGGTTGGTGGTGTTGTCATAATGTTTTCTTTTCTGAATTCGGCAATGGGAGCAGCAACCTCGCGTTTCCTTATTTTTGAGTTGGGAAAGGAAGATTTTCCGCAATTAAAAAAGGTTTTCAATGCTTCCTTAAGCAGCCATATGGCGATTGCGCTATTGGTTCTTATACTTTCTGAAACGGTAGGCTTGTGGTTTTTAACTCATGAACTGGTGATTCCTGAGGAAAGGATGGAAGCAGCGATGTGGGTTTATCAGTTTTCCGTCCTGAGTGCTATGATTTCTTTGACTCAAGTGCCATACAATGCACTAATCATAGCTCATGAAAAAATGGATATCTATGCTTATGTATCTGTCTTGGATACTATTCTGAAACTTTTGATTGTATATTTTCTGAAAATAGGGAATTTTGATAAATTGAAATTGTATGCCGTTCTGTTTTTCGGAGTATCGTCCGTTATTGCTTTGATTTATCGTTTTTATTGTGTGAGAAATTATGAGGAATCTTTTATTTCGTTTAAATGGGATAAAAAACTATACAAGGAACTTTTTTCTTTTTCGGTTTGGGAGTTGTATGGTGGATTTGCGCTGATGGGCATGGGGCAGGGATTGAATATGCTTTTGAATATTTTTTTCGGGCCAACCGTCAACGCTGCCCGTGCGGTTGCCTATCAGGTTCAGGGTGCGGTTTTGGGCCTTGGTGAAAATTTTATCACTGCTGTAAAACCCCAAATCATCAAATATTATGCAGAAAATAACATAAAGGAAATGATGAAACTGGTCTTTTCCTCTTCCAAATATTCTTTTTTTCTAACCTTTTTCCTGACTTTGCCTTTGTACTTGGAAATGCCTTTTGTCCTGAATATATGGTTAAAAACAGTACCTGATTACACGATTTCCTTTTGTCGTCTAATCTTGATAAACAATTTGATTTGGTCGATGAGGAGCCCTATTGTTACATGTTTTCATGCTGTTGGACAGCTAAAGGTTGCTAATTTAGTGTGTGGCAGCCTTTTTTATTTGATCGTATTTGTATCCTATTTCTGCTTGAAAATGGGAATGCCGCCTGAATCAGTCTTTGTGGTGACGATTGTGGTTTCCATCATGGTGCAGGTTACAGAATTGTTTCTTTTAAAGAATTTTATTGCTTTTTCTGTTAAGGATTATGCCCTTCAGGTTGTTTTTCGATGTATCTTGGTTATGATTCTTTCGGCAATTGCACCTTTTTTGCTTTCAAATATACAAGAATCGGGATTATTGCGTTTTATTATAATAAGCTTTACTTGTGCGTTTGCTGTGCTTGTATCAGTTTATTCAGTTGGAGTTGATCAGGAAATACGTGCTATGATAGCTTCAAAATGGAAGGCTGTCATTCATAAAATAAAATCTTGAGGTGATAGAAAATGTAAAATTGAGTAATGGTGTGGAAATTCCTTGTATAGGAATGGGAACTTATCCTTTGCAAGGAAATGCGATGATGAAAGCCGTTATCGCGGCGACTCAATGTGGATACAGAGCTTTTGACACTGCGCATGCTTATGGAAATGAAGCCAGTCTTGGGAATGCCATCAGAGAATCATGTCAGGTAGGAGGTTTGAATCGTACGGAGTTGTTCATTACTTCTAAAATCGGAGAAAATTTGTCAGATGGGATACCTGACGGAAATCTGTTTTATGCCTCGTATCCCAATGAAAAGAAAGATATCAGACGTATCGTTTCTTCTCAAATGGATGAAATATTGAAAAATCTTCAGACTGATTATCTGGATCTATTGTTGATTCACTGGCCGCATCCTGATTATTTTCCTGAAATTTGGGCGGCTGTTGCTGAAGAATATCATGCCGGCAGAACAAGGGCTATTGGCGTTTCAAATTGTCGGGAGAGGCATTTAAAAAGATTGTCGGACGAGGGCCTTCCTTGTCCGATGGTCAATCAGTTTGAGTGCCATCCTTTAAATAGTAAAAAAGAACTTATTCGATATTGTCAGGATAGGGCTATTCAGGTGGAAGCTTTCAGTCCGTTGTTGGTGATGAATCCCAAACTGATGGGTAGCCCTGTTCTGAAACCTTTGTCGCAGAAGTATCAAAAATCCATTCCGCAGATTATTCTTCGTTGGGACATCCAGCAAGGGGTTATTCCCATTCCGAAATCAGGTAATCCTGCCAGGTTGCAGGAAAATATCCATATTTTTGATTTTGATCTGACCAGTGATGAATTAAATGTAATTGATTCATTGAATGAAAATTATAAATATTTGGTTGAATCTAAATATTGTCCAGGTTATTGAAACGAAAGAATGCAATGAGAGCAAAGTTGAAGTTGGTTTTGGTCGAATGTCTGAGCAGTTTTGTCATTGCTGCTATCGTATATTTGATTTTTAAATCTGCATGGTGGACTGTCCTTGTCTTTTGTCTGCTGTTTGTTTTGACTATGATCCAGCCTGGATTGATGGTGCTGGACAGGTTGGTGAAACGTACCAATTGGTATAAAAGCCGGTTGGCAGATGGATGGAAATTCCGGAAAGACATTCCCTGTGAATTGGATATTTGTAATATGGGAAGCAATTCCGGAAAATATGCCTTTGACTACGAGGGAACGGGACTAAAAGGGGAGAACTGGGCTGTTGGGCCTCAGACTTTATCCTATGATTTCAGGATCCTGAAAAATTATTTCAGCTATTTGAAAGAGGGTGCCACAGTGTTACTCCCGCTTTGTCCGTTTAGTGGTTGTATCAAGGATTTTGAAGAGGAGGATATCAACCAAAAGTATTATTCTTTTCTGCATCCGAAATTGATTCTGAATTTTTCGCAGGAGACAAAAAAGGATGTGATGCATTTTGTGGATAACCCTTTTCAACACACTCCATATGTCTCATTTAAACGCCTGATTAGAGATTATCCCTATATAGATACTCAAAAGGAAGTCAGTGATGGAAAATTTCTGGAAAAAGATGCCGAACATTGGATAAATTGCTGGATGGAACAGTTTTCCATAACAGATTTAAATGCAACGGTTTCTGAACAGAATAAGGAAAACATCAGATACAACGCGGATTTGTTGCGCGAAATAGTTGCATTTTGCCAAGAACGGAATTTGCGTCCGGTCATGGTATTGCCTCCTGTCACAAAAGTACTGAGTAACAAATTTTCAGATACTTTTCGTGAAAACTACATTTATTCCATGATACGGAATGCCACTGATGGGCATGTTCTGTTTCTTAACTATTTAGATGATGAAAGATTTTCGAAGTCGGATTTGTTTTTCGATGCCTATTTTTTAAATAAGAAGGGTAGTAGAATATTTACCGATTTAGTATTAAATGATTTAAAATTAACTGTTTACGTATGAGTAAATCTTTACATCCTTTAAAAAAGATCGGGATTATGACTTTGTCTCATACTTCAAATATGAATTATGGGGCTATGCTTCAATGTTTTGCCCTCTGTAGTACAATCGAAAGTTTAGGTTTTGATCCTTATGTCATTGATTGGAAATTCAGGAAAAGACAGACTTTATCGTTCGATGATATTGCCTGCGTTTCTAAAGTAAATTATTTTTATTTGTGTTTCCGACGTTTTTTAGGCATAAAACTGAAATTTATCCTTGAACGGATTGCTTCCTGCCTGGGCGAAAAACCTTTTAAGATTTTTTCTAATTTGTTTATTCCTTATTTTCCAACTAAAATAACCCGTAAAAATATTTCTGACCTGAATAATCAATTGGATGCTTTTATTGTAGGCAGTGACCAGGTCTGGAGGTATTCATCCTGTCCTGATTTGAACGCTTTTTTTCTTGATTTTGCAGATGATGCTCATCGGAAGATTTCGTATGCAGCCAGCTTTGGAATTGACCAATGGAATGAGGCTCCTGAAGATGTGACGAAGCGTGTTCGGGAGCTGATCGGACGTTTTGATGCTCTTTCAGTCAGGGAATCGTCCGGCTTGGATATTTGCCATAGCGTGTTTGGAGTTCAGGCACAGTTTGTGCTCGACCCGACATTGTTGCTGTCTGAAACCGATTACAAACCCATCTATGAATCCGAATCAGATGCTGATTTAAATGATAAAGATTACGTGGCATGCATGGTTCTGGATGCCAGAAAAAGTGCCGGTATTTGCGATTCCTTGTCTAAGATGATTGGCATTCCTGCTATCAGCATCCGGGGAAAAGATATTAATTTACTGACCTTGACTTTTATTCGTTACAACTCTGTAGCCAGATGGCTGAATTATATTCGTCATGCCCGATTTGTTGTAACGGATTCTTACCATTGTGGCATTTTCTGCATACTTTTTAAAAAGAATTTTGCCTTACTGACTAATAAGAAGAGGGGGGTATCTCGTATGGATAGTTTTTTGACTTTGGTCGGTCAAAGAAATCGTTTGTTTCAAGGATTGGATGATCTTTTGAAATCGGAGATCTGGCATCAGGAAATAGATTATATTCAAGTTGAAACCAAGTTAAACGTGGTAAGAGAGAAGTCAAGAGAATTTTTGATAAATGCTTTTAATTGATTGAACATGGAGGGTCCTTTTTTTTCTGTAATTATTCCGGTATACAATGTGGAGGCCTATATTTCACGTTGTCTCGATTCTCTTTACGACCAGAATTTTGAAGAGAATAAATATGAAGTGATTGTAGTGAATGATGGTACTCCCGATCATTCTATGGATATCGTGGAAAAATATGCAAACGTGCATCAAAATATTATCATGATCGATAAAGATAATGGTGGCGTATCTTCTGCGAGAAATGCAGGCATCAAAGCAGCCAAAGGGGGCTATCTGATTTTTGTGGATCCTGACGATGCTGTTGAACCTAAAGTGTTGAAAACAGTGTGCGATGATCTCAGTCAAGCAGATATTGAAATATTGATTTTGAATTCATTTGAGCATAAAATGGACACAGATGATATATCAGAAATTCATATTTTCCCTCAAAAACATTCAGGTACGACTTTATCCGGAATTGAACTTTTTCAAAAGGGTTACTTGGGTAAAGGCAGTGTCTGGGGAATTGTATTTAAGCGATTATTCATTTTGGAACATGGTATTGAATTTCCGGAATTTGTATTGAACGGAGAAGATACGCTTTTTATGTCTGTGTGTTTTGCTTATGCTGTCCGGGTAAAACATGTCGGTTTGAATTTTTACCATTTTATGGTGAGAAAGAATAGTGCTTCTCAGGCATGGGACTATGAAAGGGTGCGTTTGATGTACTTAAATTTTGATGACTTGAGAAGATATTTTGATAAATATATGTTTTTTACTGATCAGAAGGATATTATTCATTTTCATATATATTTGACCTTTTCTTATGTTATCCACCGTTTTTTTGAGGTACATTGTCTGAGTAAATATTTCGAAATGAAACGTGCCATTTTTGAAAGTGGATTTTATCCGATAGAAGTAAAGCAGTTGAATCAGCTCCGAACAAAGATCATGCTCCTGAATTTTTCCTTTGATTTGTATTGTTTCACTTTGTTTGTCAGGCAGTTATTTCTAGATATTTTCAAAAAAACGATTAAATAAGGATATGATCCAGACCTTATTGATATACATATTGTTGTTGATTGTGATGGTTTATATGACCTCCTTATCTGCTACGTATAATGAGAAGGAAGGGACATATGCATTTAGAAATTTTTTTAATGGTCCTGTTCTGCTTACCATTATCCTGTTTTCTGTCATCTTTGGAATGAGGTATAATGTTGGGGTGGATCATCTTTCGTACATGAAAGATTATGAAGAATTGAGATTGTATAACAATATTTCTGATAAACGAACGGAACCGGCATTCAATTTGATTTCAGATATTTTTTCAGGTTTGTCTTTACACTATACTTTTTTCTTTGCCTTTTTGGCTTTCCTACAGATTTCCTTTATGTTTCTGGCTTTCAGAAAATACCGGGATGTACTGCCTTTTGTGATGTTGACGTTTATGTTGGAATGTGTTTTTTTGACATTCATGAACGTCATGCGACAGGAAATAGCCTTTTGTATTTTTATGTGTTCCCTCGAGTTTATCCGTTCGAAAAAACCTTTACCTTATTTTTTGCTGATTACGCTTGCTTTTTTGTTTCATAAATCAGCCATTTTGCTTTACCCTGTATATTTCTTCTTTCAACGTAAGGATTTCTATTTTAAGAATATAAAGCTTGAACTTATTTTATTGACAGGTGCATTGTTGATCATGTTGATCAATGTGTTTGGAGAAATCTTTGCTTCCATGGATATACTCATGAACATTTTGGGATACAATAAATACATTGATGCGGTTAATATGGATAACAGCTTGCTGTTTTCCTTAAACCGGGAACGTGGGCTTGGCTTTTATCTGGTTCTTTTACTGGATATTATCCTGATTTCAAATAGCAATCAGGTTAAGGACTATTTCAAGGGTACTCTTTTTCCGATGATTTATGACCTGTATTTTATAGGGGTGATCTATGGATACATTACCAATGGAAGTATCATACTGAGTCGTCCGAATTACTATTTTGCAGGTTTCGAATTTATCGTTACTGCATTTAGTATGTTATATTATTTTCGTAAAATGATGGAAAGCACCAAAAACAGATGGCTGTTCTTTACATTGCTGGGAATCAATCTCATGATATTTGCAGCATATATGTTTAGGATGAAAGACAATATGGCTCTTTTCACTTTTTTCTGGCAAGTTTAAAAGTTTTGACCGGGTTATATTTGATTTATGAATTTTATTATGAATGAGACTTTTGATATTCCAGTTCTATTTGTGATTTTCAACAGGGAGAAAATTGCGTGTGATTCTTTTGAAAAAATCAAAGCGGTTAAACCTGCCAAATTATATATAGCATGTGATGGGCCCAGATTTTCTGTAGTTGGCGAAGATCTAAAGGTAGAACAAACAAGAAAATCAATCATAGATATGATTGATTGGGCTTGTGAAATCAAGACAATGATCCAGAAAGAGAATCTTGGTTGCGGTCCAGCTATGTATGCAGCCATCAGTTGGCTTTTTTCGTTTGAGGAAAAAGGAATCATTCTGGAAGATGATTGTATTGCGAGCAGGAGCTTTTTTGAGTATTGTGCGGAATTGCTGGAGAAATATCAAGATGATTCAAGAATTGGAATGATTTCGGGACATAACACGCTTGGAAAAATTTATTCAAATGATTCTTATTGCTTTTCGAATTTTAAAGCTTGTTGGGGTTGGGCAACCTGGAAAAGGTCATGGTTGAATATGGACTACAACTTGAGTTGGAAATCGACCCCCTATTCGCGTTCGATAATGGATAATACAGGTATTCGTTATAGGGATAAGAATTATTGGAAATATCGCATGTCACTGATTGATAGAAACTATGTTAGTGCATGGGATTGGCAATGGTATTTATCTTTGTCCGCTCAAAATCAAATGGCTATATTTCCATCTGTTAACCTGATAAGGAATATTGGTGTGGGGGATGCTGCTACGCATACAACTTCTTTGTTGCAAGATTGTCCTGATGAGAGGGAAATGTGTTTTCCGATGAAACATCCCGATTTTGTTTGTCCGGATACTAGGTTTGATCGCGCTTTTTTCAAGAAAAACCATACAATATACAATACAATAACTACTTTGATTCCTTTGAGATTAAAAAAAGGATTGAAAAGTGTAGTTTATAAATTTTTATAATTTTGTTATGCCGAAAATAAAAACGAAGAAGGGTGAGTATAAATACAGGACAAAATCTTTGTATCCTGGAATGAAGAAAATCGACAGAAAAATTGCCAAAGAAAACTTACTGCTTTTTCAAAAGATTTTGGATGCAAATCATTTGAATTTTGGTTTGCTATATGGTACTTTGTTGGGTGCAGTCAGGGAGCACGATTTTATTGAACATGATGAGGATATTGATTTGTTTATCTTGGACGAAGACCATGAGAAATTTCTTGATTTGCTTTTTGAATTGGATGCTAATGGTTTTAGAGTGATCAGATATGATCAGAGGGGGCTTATTTCTATCATGAGAAAAAATGAATATATAGATATTTACTTTTTTAGTGTTCTATCTTCGGGGGTTCGTTGTTGTAGTGGCTTATGTGTCAAAGAGCCTTTTTTGCTGGAGACGACTATGTTCGATTTCTTGGGAAGCAGGTTTCTGATTCCTCGTGATTACATTGACTATTTGAATTTCGAATATGGAAACGATTGGATGATCCCCATTGCATATACGGATTTCAATGTCTCTGGATTCCATGCATTTTATTACCAATTGAAAGATTGGTTGAAATCTTTTCTTCCAGATTTTATTTATTTTAAAATAAAAAAGAGGAGGGAAGAAATGATGATTGCGGATTTTAATAATAAGAATTTGGAAAAGAATTAATGTTTTTATTTATGAAAATATCTATTGTAACAGTCACTTTCAATAGTGCAAAAACAATACGAGATACCATTGAAAGTGTTTTGTCACAGAACTATCCTGATATTGAGTATATTGTTGTGGATGGGGCAAGCAAAGACGGTACCCTGAATATAATAAAGGAATATGGTAATAAGATAGCCAAAGTGATTTCTGATCCTGACAAAGGACTGTATGATGCCATGAATAAGGGCATCCGTGCTGCTACCGGAGAAATTGTCGGCATTATCAATTCAGATGACTTTTATCATAGAAAGGATGCTATCTCTATAATAGCGAACACTTTTGAGAATATAGAGACAGAGTCTGTATTTGCGGATGTACGTTATGTGAATGCGAATAATCTGAACAAAACCGTGCGTTATTATTCATCCAAACATTTTTCTCCAAAGTTTTTTCGTTATGGTTTTATGCCGGCACATCCAACTTTCTTCACTTATAAGAAGTATTATGACTTATATGGTTATTATAAGACATCTTATTATATAGCGGGTGATTTCGAATTGCTCGCTCGCTTTCTATATAAAAATCGATTGAAATATAAGTATTTGCCTATAGATCTTATGAAAATGAGGACTGGGGGCAGAAGTGATTCTTCGATTAGGAACAAAATAATATTAAATAAAGAAGATGTAAGGGCATGTGCTGAAAATGGTATTTATACCAATTTCTTCATTATACTTATCAGATATTTTGTTAAAATATTTGAATGGATTTTTATTAAGAAATGAGATTCCATTTTTTTGTATAAAATAACTATAGTTGAAAATGAAAAATAAAAAAAACAAGACTGTTTATCTTGGAATGACAGCGGATATACTTCATCCTGGATTATTTAACATCATTAATCAAGGAGCCAAATATGGTGATTTGATAATTGGGTTACTTACAGACAAGGCTATCGCAACACATAAGCGATTGCCATACTTGACTTATGAACAAAGAAAGCAGATGTTGGAGAATATCAATGGGGTTGCAAAAGTTGTTCCTCAGGAAGATTGGAGTTATGTTTCCAATTTAATCAAATATAAACCTGATTATATTATTCATGGAGATGATTGGATTTCTGGACCTTTACAGCAGATTAGAGAAGATGTATATAAAACGATGAATGAAATCGGAGGAAAAATTATTGAAATTCCATATACGAAAGGAATTAATTCTTCAGATCTTAACCGAGATGTCAAATCTATTGGAACGACCCCTGAAATTAGATTAAAGTCTTTAAGACGACTGATTTCGGCAAAACCTATTGTGCGGATTATGGAAGCACATAGTGGTTTGTCTGGACTGATTGTCGAGAACATTTCGACCCAGTACGGAGATACAATCAGGGAATTTGATGGAATGTGGTCCAGCAGTCTCACCGATTCGACTTGTAAAGGGAAACCCGATATAGAGGCTGTTGATTTGACGACCAGACTTCAGGATTTAACGAATATACTCGAATGTACCACAAAACCCATCATTTTTGACGGTGACACAGGTGGAAAGCTGGAACATTTTGTTTTTACGGTGAGGACGCTCGAAAGAAACGGTATATCAGCAGTTATCATTGAAGATAAGGTAGGCTTAAAGAAGAACTCACTGTTTGGAACGGAGGTGGTTCAGACACAAGATACCATTGAGGGCTTTTGCGACAAAATACGTGCTGGTAAACAGGCTCAGGTAACTAAAGATTTCATGATCATTTCTCGAATTGAGAGTCTGATTGCCGGGAATTCTGTTGATGATGCGCTTGAACGTGCATTTGCCTATGTTGAGGCTGGTGCAGATTGTATAATGATTCATAGCAAGAATGTAGATGGTGAAGATATCAAAGAATTCTGTATGCGTTTCAGAAAGAAGAATGCCAAAACGCCCATTGTTGCCATTCCTACAACTTACGATCAAATTACAGAAGAAGAATTGAATTCTTGGGGAATCAATGTTGTTATTTATGCAAATCATATGCTGAGGGCATCCTATCCTGCGATGTATAAAGTGGCGAAAATTATTTTGAAAAACAGTCGGTCTTTGGAAGCGAATGAGTACTGTATGCCGATTAAGGAAATTTTAGAACTTATTCCTGGTACAAAATAGTAATAGAAATGATTGATGTAGAAAAATTTTATAATGTATTGATTGACAATGATGTCGATTTTTTTGCTGGAGTTCCTGATTCTCTTTTACAAAATATATGCGCCTTTATCACAGATCAAACATCTTTGGAAAAAAATGTAATAACCGCCAATGAGGGTGCTGCTGTAGGTCTTGCATGCGGTTATTATATGTCAACCGGCAAGATTCCTGTGGTTTATATGCAAAACTCGGGATTGGGAAATGCTGTTAATCCATTGTTGTCATTGGCAGACGAGAAAGTGTACAGTTTTCCGCTATTACTGATGATTGGTTGGCGTGGGGAACCTGGAATTAAGGATGAACCTCAGCATAAGAAACAAGGTGAAGTTACTTTAGGTTTGCTGGAAACAATGCAGATTCCATATGTGATACTTGATTCAGAGGAAACAACTGCAATTGTTCAAATAAAAAATATGGTGAATTCTGCAAAAGTTAGAAGCATACCCCATGCAATTGTTATACGTAAAGGTATTTTCGGAAAATATGTCTTGAAAAATAAACCGGAAAATAATTATCCGGTTTCCAGAGAAGAAGCAATGAAGTTGGTGGTGGATTACATGCAAGATCAGGATATTGTAGTTTCAACAACAGGTAAACTCTCGAGGGAACTATTTGAATATAGAACATCAAAAGGATTGGGCCATGCCCGGGATTTTCTAACTGTGGGATCAATGGGGCACAGTTCTTCAATAGCACTTGGTATTTGTATTGGGAACAAGAACAGAAAGGTTTTTTGTTTTGATGGTGATGGTGCTTTTATAATGCATATGGGAGCCATAACGAATGTTGGTAATATCGCTCCCCCAAATTACCTACATATCCTATTTAATAATGGAACCCATGAATCTGTGGGTGGACAACCGACCTTGGGTTTCAGTCTGAACATTCCAGCCATAGCCAAAGCTTGCGGATATAAGAATGCTGTCATTGCAAAAACAAAAGAGGAAATCGTTGAAGCGATGGAATCTATAGTCTGCATGGATGGACCGTCTTTACTGGAAATCAAGGTTGGGATTGACTCAAGAGATAATCTTGGAAGGCCAACGACGTCTCCCATCGAGAATAAACAGAATTTTATGCGTTTTATCAAATGATTTTGCTATGATAGAAAGAAAAATACTACTTAATCCTGGCCCGGCAACTACTTCGGATGAAGTAAAAATGGCTATGGTTGTGCCGGATATATGCCCGCGAGAACAAGAGTTTTGTGATATTATGAGTTCTATAAAAACGGATCTTCCTCAAGTGGTAAATGGTGGAGATGATTATACATGTGTGCTTTTTACTTCTTCCGGAACAGGAGGGGTCGAAGCGGTAATCACATCTTCCATACCAGAGAACGGAAAAATTCTTGTTGTTGAAAATGGTGCATATGGTGCAAGAATGGCATCCATTGCTGAAACCTATAAAATTCCTGTAATCAGGTACAAACTGGCCTATGGAGATTTTCCAGATGTTTCTCAGGTGGAACAAATACTTTTGAAGGATCCGACGATCACTCATATTGGTGTAATTGACCATGAGACAACGACGGGTATGCGCAATCCTGTACAAGCATTGTCAGATTTAGCTCACCAATATGGCAAGGAAATCATTGTTGATTGTATAAGTTCATTTGCCGGTGTTTCTATTGATTTGCAGCAATGGAAGGCCGAATATATCATATCTTCAGCCAATAAATGTGTTCAGGGTATGGCTGGCCTTAGTTTTGTGATATTCAGGAAGGAGCTTATGGAGAAGCTGAAGTCAAACAGGAATAAACGATCTTTCTATTTTGATATTTATTCTCAGTATGAGGGTTTTCATAGTACAGGTCAAATGCCGTTCACTCCTCCGGTACAAGTGGTTTATGCTTTACGTAAGGCTATTGATCTATTCTTTGCTGAGACTGCAGAAGGTCGGATTAAACGTTATAGAACCAATTATAAATTGTTGAGTGAAGGTCTTCAAAAATTAGGATTCAAGTTGTTATTGGATGAAAAATACCAGTCTGGTTTGCTCATTGCAGTGGTAGAGCCAGCCAATGTAGAATATGATTTCAGCAAAATGCATGATTATCTATATAATAAGGGTATTACGATCTATCCTGGAAAAGGAGCAAAGGAACTGACCTTTAGATTGGCAATTTTAGGTGATTTGTATCCGGAAGACATTGAGAAATCCCTGAAAGTTATGTCTGAATATCTGAAAACGACTGGAATCACAAAAATTAAATACGAAAAATATGATTAAAACAGCTGTTATCATGGCTGCTGGTCTTGGTACGAGGTTTGGAAAGAGGACAGAATCCATTCCCAAAAGTTTTATTGAAGTGAATGGAAAATCGATGATTATTAGGGAAATCGAAATACTTTTGGGTACAGGTATTAAAAAGATTATAATCGGAACAGGATACAAGAAAGAGATGTTTGAACAATTGAAGGAAAGGTACCCCCAGATTGAATGTTGTTATAGTGAATACTATGCATCGACAAATAGCATGTGGACATTGTATAATTGTAGAGAAGTCATTGGAAATGATGATTTTATATTATTGGAATCTGATCTTGTTTTTGAGAGAAAGGCCATCACGGCATTGATGAATGATTCACATCCTGATATTTTGCTTGCGACAAATGAAAATAAATTTCAGGATCAATACTTCGTCGAATATAATCAGGGAGGATTTTTGACACATTGTTCTGTAAACAGACAGGAACTCAATGTTTGTGGCGAATTGGTAGGAATCCATAAGATAAGTAACCCTTTTTATAAAGATTTGTGTGATTACTATTTATCCATAAAACAGGATTATCCAAAAATGGGTTATGAATTTGCTTTATTACATCTTTCTAAAATTGCCAAACCCATCTATGTGCTTAAAATTGATGGATTGAAATGGTATGAAATCGATGATGAAAGGGATCTGTCCTATGCGGAAACAATAGATGATATTTTTACAAAAAAATTTCATGAGCTGTCAAAAAAATAAATAGAAGGGTGCGCTGAATAATAGATATAATATTGAGCAGCCCAGCGTCCGTCTCTGAGACGGATTATCAGTCGGATTCCACCCGCTTTTATCACGATAGTGAAAGATATTGCTATCGAAGGCTTGTGCATAGATTCTGATATTGCGTGTGCATAACTAGTCGATTATGAAAAAGTATTCAATGCATTGAATAACAGTACAATAAATTACTAAAACCCTTTTAAAATTAACCGAAAAGTCTTATCTCTATGTCATAAACCTGCAAATTTATGACGCTATGTTTGGCAAGACTCCAAATAAACATCAAGCAAGAATCTTTCAAACACCTCTGGTAAACTTCATCAAAATGGATCATAAGTTAGTCCATTTGGCTCAGCAGATCAACTGGGTCGAGGTGGAGAACGAGTTCAATGGATACTTTTCCGATAATGGTCACCCGAGTGTTCCCATCCGCAAGATGGTGGGCTTGATGTTGCTGAAGAGTCTTTACAACTTAAGCGATGAGAGCACGGTTGCCAGATGGGTTGAAAGTATTTATCTCCAATACTTTACGGGTGAATATGTGTTCCAGATAAAACCTCCGATTGATTCTGCCGACTTCTCCAGGTTTCGTCGTTTACCCGAACAAGTAGAGCAGATCAAACGGCTCTCGGAAATGACCATTGAGAATGTACTGGTGGACAGAGGATATCGTGGCCGTAAATGGATCGGCGATACAAAAGTGGAGATTTCCGGTTCAGGTAAAGCCATCGAGAGCTATTACAAAAAGCAGAAAGCCAAAAAAAAGTTCCGTCGCAGGGCTGGGATTGAACCCGTCATCGGTCATTTGAAACATGACCATAAAATGCAGCGGAGTTACCTGAAAGGAAACGTGGGTGACTCGATCAATACGATGATGGCTGCAGCAGGCTTCAACCTGAAACACTGGCTGAACAAGGTTATTCTTGTCTTTAATTTGATTGACAGAATATTAATTGCTGAGCTCCTCAATCTTTTAACAGAAAACCGGAATAGGATGACGTTGCAACCTGTTGGGAACAACTGCGAAAAAAAAGGGGTTTGGCAGAATTAACTAAATATAATTCCCGCTCTATTGCATCTACAGTAGATATTTTTATGGATTTGAATTTAAGTCGGATATTAGTAAAAAAAAAACTTGTATCTTTGGTGTCGTTAAAATTCTATGTTAATGAATCTATACATACAAACACTTGCAGCTTTTTTATTAAGTTCGCTGTTAGTCTATATATTGATCCCTGCTATTGTTCGACTTTCTATTGCAAAAAAACTTTTTGATGTACCAAATGAACGCAGAGTGAATAAAACTGTCGTTCCTAATCTGGGTGGTATAGCTCTTTTTGCAGGGATTAGTATATCATCGTTATTATGCGTTCAAGAGATTGCTTTTATTGATTTACGCTATATTATGGTAGCCATGATCATCATGTTTTATACAGGCCTAAAAGACGATATTTTGATGATTACGGCCAAGAAAAAATTCCTGGCTCAAATATTGACTGCAATCATTCTCGTTATACTTGGAAATATTCGTATTACAAATCTGCATGGAATTTTAGGGCTTAATGAAATAAGTTATGTCTGGAGCTCATTATTGAGCGTGCTGATTATTGTAGCGATCATTAATTCTATCAATTTAATTGATGGTATTGATGGATTGGCAGGAGGTCTTGGCGTTTTGATTTCAGCATTTTTTGGCTCGACATTTTTAATGGATGGGCTTTTTGAGTATGCTATTTTGAGTTTCTCCATTACAGGTAGTTTGATTCCATTTTTAGTTTTTAATGTCTTTGGTAAGGAAAACAAGATATTTATGGGAGATACAGGAGCTTTGTTGCTTGGTACTCTTTTCTCGGTATTAGCCATTAGATACAATGAGTTTGCTATAACTTCGAATAACTGTTTGTATTCACCGGCATTGTCTTTTGCTGTTCTTTCTGTCCCAGTTGTTGATATGGCAAGAGTTTTTTGTGTTAGGTTTATTCAAGATAGATCGCCTTTTAAGGCCGATATGAGCCATATTCATCATAAATTGTTAAGATTGGGCTTTTCTCAAAGGAAATCTGCAGCAACTATCATATCTATGAATATTCTCATTGTATGTTTGGTCTATTTTTTACGAGATTTGGATATTCATATTTTGCTTGTTATGATTGTCCTACTGGAACTGCTTTTTACATTTTTGGCTGATTTTGAGATTGGCAAAAGAATTAAAAAACAGATTTGAATAGAGGTCTATTGAAAAATATTCTATATTTGATGTTTGTCACTTGATTTCTACCATTAATTCTTACTCAAATGAATATTTTGATTACTGGTATTCATGGTTTATTGGGATCTTGTTTGGTCAATGTGTTTAAAGAAAATAATATTATTTATGGTTTGGACTTTGATGCGACAGAGAAGGATGGTGTTCGTAAAGTCTTTACCAGTAATGAAATGAAAGAAATTCCGGATGTCGATGTCGTGATTCATATTGATGGAATGCATTGGGATCCCCATGATTTATCCGAGGCTTTGGCCTGTTCTGAAAGAAATGTCGGGTTTACCAGAAAAATATACAATTGGTTTACTCAATCTACTGCTAAATATTTTATATATCTAAGTTCTATCAAGGCGGCGGGGAAATCTCGTGATGCTCATTATGCCTTGACCGAGGTCTTATCACAGAAACCTTTTGGAGTATATGGGGAGAGTAAATTTTTGGCTGAAAGATATATTCTTGAGAAATGGACTTATGGGAAGAAAATATATATTTTGCGTCCTGGTATAATTCATGGTCCTTCTACGCTTGGTTCCAAACATTTGGACCTGTTGTTCGACTGGGTAAAAAGGGGCAAGCCCTATTTATTTGGAAAGTTTGTTTGTAGAAGATCTTTTACGACTATAGATAATTTGTGCTTTGTTTTGAAACGGATACTGGAACTGGATATTCCGGGGGGCGTATATAATGTGGTGGATGATGAGTCTTTGCAGTTGGTTGAGATTTATGAAATGATGGCATCTGTGCTTCATAAAAAGCCGAGAGTCTATGACGTTAGTAAGTGGACCATACGGTTTTTAGCCATGGTTGGGACTCGTTTTAACCTCTGTCTGGATACTTTTCAATATCGAAAGCTTTCGACTGATTTTGAAGTAAGCAATGAAAAGCTGAAAAGAGCTTTAGACATTAAGCGTATGCCTGTTTCTGTGGTAGATGGATTTAATCAGTCTATTATTAATTTTGCAAATAAAAAGAATTAAAATCGTGCATATCATTCATACCGCTTTATTGGATCATCTGACAAATCTGGCAAAGAAAAACAGACGGCTCCGGATGAATTATAATTTTCATGAGGGAAACGAATCGGCTTCGCAACGTTTATTGAATGCAATGGAACCGGATACCATACTGCCTGTACATCGTCATCTACTTACTGCAGAGACTTATGTGTTGTTGCGCGGACGTATTGAGGTTCAGTTTTATAATGATGAGAAGGAGATTGTCGATACTGTGATTCTCGATCCTGAGATCGGCAATTATGGGGTGAATATCCCTGCAGGTCAATGGCATTCGCTCAAAGTGTTACTTTCAGGAAGTGTTATCTTTGAGGCAAAGGATGGGCCTTATGCACCACTTTCCCCCAAAGATATTCTTTAAATCTTGAAATGAGAAAATAGACAAGCGTTTCTTCACTCTATAGTTGTCTTAAACAGATCATCGGAGAAGGACTCTTGCGCGTTGGTTGTCCAGGGTTCTTGTCCAGGGTATTCGGGAGTGGACTCCAGAGCCAGTGATATGATATTGTCGAGCCGGATGCATTGCAGGTCCGGCGTTTGATACGGACGCAGATAAGTGCTTGAGAATTCCTTGTTGTTTTGATGGTGGGTGTTTTTATCTTTTTCCATTTTTTTCTGTTCTTTTATTCATGAATGGATAGGTTTGGCCGTTTCTGATGACTTGGCCGCAAAGACGTCGGTTTACTGGCCACGGGGCAGGGTCTGATTCTGCCCCTGGTTGAATGTCATTATTTCTTTACGACAACTTTCAGATTCCTGATATTTCCCTGCTGCTTTAATTGCAGCAAATAAATGCCATCGGTGAAACTGTCCGTCCGGATGCGGTTGATGGAACCATTTAGGATGGCAGTGGTTATGCAACGGCCCTGAAGGTCGTACAGCGTGGCGGTGGCATCGTTTTTCACAGTACCGTGGATGATGATTTCTCCGTCCGATGAGGTCACGGTCAGATTGGAAGAGGTGCCTTCTATACCGGTGGTAGAGTTGCTCACATTCAGGTAGAATCTGTTCCGTGTAGTGCCGGATGTCACCTCGGCGATAAGTGTTTTGGTACTTTCGTCTATGACGGTGGAAGTACCGGCCCGGGTATCCTCGAAGGTCAAAGTGCAGCCTTCCGGTAAATCGACCGGCGTAAGGCTGAACTCTACGGTTCCGCTTTCGGTAGTTTCCAGTTCCACCGGTATCACGTATCCGTTTCCGGGGTCAATCGGCAGGCTTTGAATGGCGAAGTCCACTCCGTTGTCCTCCACCAACTTGGTGTATACGTCGAATCCTGTCTTGAAGGCTCCGGCATCGTAGCCGAAGTCCAGCCCTTTGGTGGCATTTTCAGTAAAACGTACTTTTGCCGTACTTTGCTTGCCGTTCATGGTGGCATCAATGTCTATTTCAGGTTTTTCCGCCGTCGCACTCCTGAAGGTCGCGCCGGGTTGATGCCGTTGCATGGCGGAAGTGAAACTGATCTGTGTGGCACCGGTTTTTGCTTTCACGAAGAATCCCTGACCTACCGGAAGATAATAAGCTGCATCACTCTGATTGAAGGTTAAATATTTACTTTGCGTCTGATCCCAGACGTAGATGGCTCCGAAGCTTGTGTCCATATTGTCGCTGTTTGCATTGATAAAGCTGGATGTTCCGGCTGCTGTGTTGTTATTGATGGCGATGGACGAAGCATAAGGGTTCCCAATGCAATTCCATCCGTAATCACCCGTGCGCGTCACAGTAACCGTTTGAGATCCCGTTGGCAGAGTGCCGGTGAAGCTGACGACTCCGGCCGAAGACGGCCATACGGCATAGCCTTTTCCGAGGTTCAGCAGATCGGTTGTGCCGGTTGTATAAGTCAGGTCGTTCCATGTGTTGGTCGATTCGTTGTAATCCTTCAGGGCTTTTTGGTTTGAGTTGTCAGGATTGGACTTAATGTTAGTGTTCGCAGTAAGGAACGATCCGATGGTCTGTCCGGATACCGGCGGAGTGATGAGGTGCCAGGCGTCCGCCGTCATGTATCGTTCCACGGTAGCAGTGACAGTACCGGTGGTCGTATTTCCGAGCGTCAAAGATCCTGTTCCGGTATTATCCGATTTTATAGAAACCGTACCGTTGTTGGTAAGTGTGCCATTGACGGAGAGTTTCCCCGCAGGTTCTATTGATAATGAACTTCCCGAACCCACATATAAATTACCACAATTGCCGGTTGAACTTAAAGACGGAGCATAAGTCACTCCGGAATAGATCCCGACATTGTCAGACGCAACCGGTACACTACCGCGATACCAATTTGAAGTACTTGACCAATCCGATGTACTTCCCAACCAAGTGTTGAATGCTGATGATGCTACCCAATCACTGCTTGAATCCATGTTTTTTAATGTACCTGTATGTCCATGTCCTGTAACATCCGTAAGTGATGTTCCGCTTATATTATCAAAATTGTAGTACGCGACTAAATTACTTTCACTACCTGTCAATTTATGATACATGTTTTGACGTATTTCATCGGCAGTTCTGACATCGTTCCATATCCTGACTTCGTCAATCTTGCCATTCATATAGCGGGAGGAAAAATCACTGCCAATGGACACATAATCCGAATTGGCTACATTCGTGATCGGAGTTCCTGTTGCTGATACTTGACTTCCGTTTACATAAATAATTCGTGAACCGTTGTTGTTAACGACAGCAATATGATACCAGGTTTGGGCTGCTGTTATAACCGCAGATGTAGTTCTGACCTGATCGAAATCAATTTTTCCACCACTGACAACCCTAAAGGTAAAACCATTTGCATTTAGGGTTTGATATTTACTGATAATTCCTTGAGTAGATGAAGGCACGGCATTGAAATATACCCATGCTTCCAGTGTATAGTTGGTTGTCAAATCCAGAGCACTATTATCCGGAATTTCCACATAATCATCCGTCCCATCGAAATCGAGTGCATAATTTTGTGCAGAAATTGGAAGAGAACTCACAACAATGGCTAATAGGAGTACAATTTTGCTTTTCATTTGTAATATTTATTTCGTTCATAACCATAATAATTTTACAAAATTATATAAAATAAATTCTTTACAGAAATACACAAAATAAATTCTTACGTCATTTGTTCGGTATGGACAAAATGCGGACATTTTCGGATTTCAAACTATGAAATAAAGTTGTCAGGAAGGCTATTTATGGGAAAGTTTACAATCGTATCAGAAAAAATGAATCTTGATGAAAATATCAATTTGAGTCTTTTGATAATTTAAGTTATATTTGCTTAATGTTTTTTACGATACATTTTAGACGTAAAATTTATGAAAAGTTTATGCCTGCTTTTCTTATTCATTTTACTTTCAGCCACCTCTTTTGCCCAAAAAGGCATTATCAAGGGAAGAGTTTATGATGTTAAGACCAATCAACCCATTGAATCTGCAACAATTATCATACAAGGTACAACGATAGGCTCTTCTTCAGACCTTAACGGAAATTACATTTTCACAGGTGTTGAACCTGGTTTTAAACGTTTGATGGTAAGCTCTATCGGCTTTGAAACGACAATTTCACCGGAATTTCAGGTACAGGGGAATCAAATCACATTTATTGATGTAGCCGTTTTGGAATCATCAACTCAACTGGCGGAGGTTACCGTCAAACAAAACCTCAATCTGAAAAAAATAGACAGTCCTCTATCCCTCATAAGAATCGGCGTTCAGGAAATTGAAAAAAGTGCAGGTACCAATCGTGATGTGTCTAAAGTTGTCCAATCCATACCAGGTGTCGGAGCAACAGCCGCAAACAGGAATGATTTGATTGTACGCGGGGGTGGCCCCTCGGAAAATGTCTTTTATCTTGACGGAATTGAGATACCGGTCATCAACCATTTTGCGACACAGGGCTCTTCCGGTGGAACAATCGGAGTCATCAACCCTGACTTTGTACGTGAAATCAATTTTTATACAGGAGCCTTTCCCGCAAATCGCGGAAACGCACTAAGCTCCGTCATGGAAATCAAACAAAAGGATGGCAGTAAAGATAAAGTTCATACCAAGCTATCTGTAGGTGCTTCAGATGCAGCCTTAACCATAGACGGACCATTGGGGAAAAAATCCACATTCATTGTTTCGGCCAGACAATCCTATTTGCAATTGCTGTTTAGTGCCCTCGGATTGCCTTTTTTGCCGACTTACACAGATTTTCAGGTAAAAAACAAAATCATGCTCAATGCCAAGAACGAGCTGTCATTTATAGGAATCGGAGCCATTGACGATATGGTACTGAATACAGGCATCAAGAATCCGACAGAAAGCCAGCGATACCTTTTGGCCTACCTGCCCATTTATAAACAATGGAACTATGCTGTCGGAGCTGTTTACAAACATTTTTCGGAAAATTATTTCGACACTTGGGTACTGAGTCGCAATATGCTTCACAACGCCAATTTTAAATATCAGGATAATGATGAAAGACTGCCGAAAACTTCAGATTACGCCTCGGATGAAGCAGAAAACAAGCTACGCTTTGAACGTAGTTATCCCGATATGCCTGTCAAGTTACTGATTGGTGGAGGCCTGAAATATGCTCATTACACCAACGACACTTATCGAAAAATATATAGTAACAGTGCAGTCAGCGAATTGAATTACAGCACAATAATGAACTTGTTCGGCTATCAGGCATTTGCGCAGGCATCCGATGAATATTTCAACAACCATTTGAAACTTTCTTTGGGCATCAGTATCAGCGGTAACAATTACAACTTAAACATGAGGAATCCACTCAACCAGTTTTCCCCCAGATTGTCGGCATCTTATGTCTTATCAGAAAAGATGGACCTGAATGTCAATGTCGGAAGATATACCATGCAACCTTCTTATACCACCCTTGGTTACAGAAATTCAATAGGAGAACTGGTTAATCAGAATGAAAATCTACGTTATATCGCATCCAATCACGCCATTCTCGGTTTTGAGTATCGTCCCACCGAAAAAATACGTATGAGCATGGAAGGCTTTTACAAGCAGTATCAACATTACACCTTGTCCGTGGCCGACGGATTCAGCACAGCCAGCAAAGGCACGGAGTACGGGCAAGTCGGCGACGAAGAAATCGTTTCGACAGGTAAAGGCAGGGCCTATGGTATAGAGATCTTGTTCAAGCTCATGGATATATACAATCTAAACCTGACTTATACTTATACTTATTTTCGAACTGAATTTACTGATATGGCAGGTATTTATTACCCTTCATCCTGGGATACCAAATATTTGTCGAATTTGACAGCTAACTATAAACTGCCGAAAAATTGCAATGTATCTATCCGACAGCGTCTTGTCGGCGGAGTACCTTACACTCCGATTGATGTGGCTTTATCAAGTAAAAAAGCGGCATGGGACATTCAAAACCAGCCTTATTTGGATTATAGTAAATTTAATTCTTTGCGTTTAGGTCATTCGCATATAATGGATGTTCGGATTGACAAGGAATATTATTTCAAGAAATGGGTACTCAATTTGTATGCGGATATACAAAATGTACTTAATTTTAAATCTGAAGGTATTCCTATCTATACCAATCTTGATAAAAACGGACAGCCTGTAACGGACCCGAATGACTCCTCCAGCTATCAATTACGTAAAATCGAGTCATTGGGTGGCAGCATTTTACCAACCATCGGAATGATTATAAAAATGTAGGTTTTTATGAATCAGGTTCCGTCTATTGCACCGTACCACCTTGAATGATTGGATTTTTGATGCCGAATTACTTGCAAATCTTGTTTTCAATTCCCATCTTTGATGTTGAATTTTAAAATTATCTATAAGTTTTAAGCTTAATACTTTTCCCGGCATTTTGTCATAGATTTTGTGTTAATACTTTTCCGGTTTATAAATCCTATGATCATGAAAACAAGTATAGACTTTTTTTATGAAAGATTTTTAACTTTTCTGTTGCTTTTTGGAATGCTTTTTTGTTCCGAAGGGTTGTCTGCTTCTTCTGCAGGTCAGCTGAAGGCTCAATCTGACTCAGTCGACTTTGTGTTGTACAAAGGCAAGGTGATGGATCATAAGAGTGGTAATCCGCTTGCTTTTGCTTCCATTATGTTGAAAGGATCCAATATATCCACGATTACTAATTCAGAAGGTTCTTTTTCCATAAAGATTCCTTTGAATTTATTGGATGGTAATTTGATGGTGACTTTTTTGGGATATAGGAACAAGGTTTCTCCGATTTCAAGTCTTGATCCTGAATCAAGCATTCTTAAATTGGATGAGCTGACTGTTATGCTGCCGGAAATCAGTGTGGTTTTTAGTGATGCAACCTCTTTGATTCTTGCGGTGCTGGAAAAGAAAAAGGACAATTATCAAAATAACTCGGCATCGATGACTGCTTTTTATCGAGAGACCATCAAAAAGCGGAAAACGTATGTTTCTCTTTTGGAGGCCGTGGTGAATGTTAACAGGAGCCCGTATACTTCAACAAGAGAGGATGTGGCATCTCTTTATAAGGCCAGAAAAAGTACGGATTATCAGAAGCTGGATACTTTGATCTTTAAGTTGATGGGTGGCCCATACAATACTTTACATGCAGATATGATGAAGTATACCGACGATATTTTTGACAAGTCCATGATGAATTCTTATGAATTTTCATTCGATCAGGCTACACGTATTGATGACAGGCTTATCTATGTAGTGGATTTTAAACCTCTTTCATATATTTCTGAACCGATGTATTATGGGAAATTATACATTGATTCGGAAAGTTTAACCATGATCAGCGCGGTGTATAGTTTGACATTGGATAATAGGGATGCTGTCAGTGCGATATTTATCAAGAAGCGGCCTCTCAATGCCAAAGTTTATCCGACAAAGTTTAATGTTCGTGCCGATTATTTACAAAAGGATGGGCGTTGGTATTTGGGCTACAGCCGTGTTGAATTGGATATTCATATCGATTGGAAGAGGAAATTGTTTAATACGAATTATGGATCGGTGATGGAAATGGCTGTTACGGACTGGACATTTCCTGAAGAAGGGGAGAAGTTGTCCATACCAAAAGAACGTCTGAGGCCATCAACTGTGATATCCGATGAAGCAGAGGGGTTTGCTGATCCTGCTTTCTGGGGGGACTATAACGTCATTGAACCTGAAAAATCGATAGAATCGGCCATTAAAAAAATTCAGAAGCAGCTTAAAAAGCAGCATTGATCTTTGATTATTACCAATTCAACAGCTTGGTTTTCCTGAGTAACTTTATTTGATAAGTACTTTTTGTTCTTTTCCGTCTGCCGATACAAGATACATTCCGCTTAAAGGAAGGCTGCATTCATTCGCATTGTATTTCCTGACAACATTTATACCCAATAGATTGTACACGGAAAGTTGACGGACAGGATTTGAAAAATAAAGGTGATGCCCTTTAATGACAAACTGCAATTTATCCTGAATATGTTTCACCACACCCACATTACTGCCAAGTGTCACTTGTACTGTAACAGGCGAACCACAGAGTTCTTTTTCAGGTAACGGAACATTCAACAAATAAGTTCCACTGTTGTTTGTTACGTTATCTCCAGATAGCGGAAGTGTTGTTGTCAGCGTTATCTGTTTTAGGGTACTATCCATTTTGGCATCTGTTACAGTAATTAAAGCCGTTGAATTGTCTTGTTTCTCAATCAACAAGGCCGCAGGTGATGAAAGTTTATAAGAATAATTGCCAAAATAAAGACTTTGTGAATCATCATAAAATACGGCACCAATCACAGCACTATCAGCAGAAGCGGCAGCCTGAATGGCAGTCGTATTTGCAATTAATTTTGGCAAACTGTCTGGTATACCATTTGCAGAAACGAAATAGACATAAGAACCGTTTGTTACTGTTTTACCATGATCAATATGAAGCTGTACCATCTGAGTCGTGGTTTCACTGATGGATTTATTTGTTGATGGAGACAACGTCTTCCAGATGGTATTACGTGTCTCCGCCGTCAGTTTTACCTCTCCCGTTGTATATGCGGGTACTACTCCAAATGTAAAGCCATTGTTGCACACCCATTTTATTGCGGCAGAATTGTCAGTGCTGCTTTTTAAAATTTCGCTGTAAGTTGCATCAGTAATGGGGGTGCCATTCACCGACAAATCTGATTTACGGAGCGTTTGCTCTACCGTTGTATAAATATTTCCGCTGAGCGAGGTCTTCAGGTTGGTGATTCCGGCTCCCATGGCCACCATGATATCGCCGAACATGAAATATCCTTTATACGCTTTTACGCCATAAATGGCCGGATTCTGATTGCTCTGACTTGAACTGCCTTCACTAACAGAGGCATCCTGCTTTTCAAATATAAATCCACCTGCAAAATGATCTCCAAAACTGGTGGCTCCTGCTGCAAAATGATGTTTACTGTTAAATCCTCTCCAATGTGTAATTGGAACCAAAGCACTATTATTTATCTGCCTGGCAGTGATACCAGGCATCGCGCTTTGATTCATGGCTCCGATAGCCTTTACATATTCATCTCCGGAACGTTGAAATAATGTTGTTCCATCAGCCGAATAAAAATTATAGGCATTCCCATCTGCTAAAGCACTTTCCAATCCACACACCCTCCAAGATGCCATATTGATGAAAATCATATAGTTCTTATTTATCTTCACCAGATCATCATTGTTGAAAAAATAACGCGAGCCGTGATAAGAGCCGTTCGGATACTTATCCATCACAATATTTTTGTTGTTGGCTTCCGTTTTAAATTGGTTCAATTCTGCAATTTCCGCGGAAGTCAGTGACGATGAAAAATAGCTGAGTATCGAATTAACCAATGTCAAAGATCTTATTGTCGCAGCTGCTTTGTTTGCTGTCGCATTTGCCCTGGTAAACAATGGCGGTGCATATCCCTTCTGATAATAAAAAGCAGATCTCCGAACATAATTCATCAGTGCCTCCACATTCGTCCTATCTAATTTTTGAACCCAAGGGGTAGCATTCAGCTCACTGAGAATACCTAAAGCACTGCTGATGCCATCAACAGGATAGTCCCATATCAGACATTGTTTTCCATGTCCCCAACCGGCACCGTCCGCTGTCAATCCTTCAGTCCAAAAAGCCGAATCATAGGTGGTTTGCGTTACAACAGACAAGGAGCCTTTTGCAACATCTGTAACGACTTTAACCATATCTGCAGAACGGAGCATAGTAGCCGCCGGAAGTAAAGCACGATAAGCAAGCGCATTACCGCCTACCCACCAAACATGGTTACGGAATCGGTTGACACTGACTACATGATTGTCCGTCGAATCATCCCTATACGGCTGAGTCCAGGCTTGCATTCCCAATGTCTTCAACATGGAATTGACGGCCAGACTCTGAGCATCGGTTATTTTCCCGTTTTCTATAGAATCCATGGTGGGAAGTAAACAATAATATATATTGGCACAAGCTATGGGAATTGTAAAGCATGAAGCACTAAAACGCCCGCCAACATTTGCACGTGAAGTTTCGAGTGCTCCATAATATAATATGGATTGGTACAGCTTGGCTTTTATGTCATTTGGAATCGTTTTTTTACGATAATTTTCTGCAATGCGCCAAAGACGATTGAAGCAAGGTAATATAAAATCATTTACATGATGCTGGGCAGTAGAATAAAGGTTACTGAATGAGTTTGAGCTTTTTAAGGAATTTTCAGTAGCAATAAAGTCTGTAAACTGGCCGTTGCTTTGTAATTGAGCGATACAAACGGCATAGCTGGAACCGGTTAAATTCCACGAATGATAGGCGGTATTGCCATACTTTGTCCGCAAAGCACTAATTGCTGCCGATTCTTCGGACGTCATGGCATAAGAAGCAACGATTGCACAACAGAAAAACACAAGTAAACTCAGATATCGCATAGGGTAAGTTGTTAATTTCCATGCTATTTATTCCGTAATCCGATTCTTTTGAATGATATATAAATCTTGACTTTTCAAAGATACGTCCTTTTCTGAAATGACGGATTTGAAAATCACGTAGGTGTATCCTCAAAAAACGCCGATGTGGGGTGGATATATCTGATTATCTATGAGGATTTGTTGTGGTAATATGCAGGCTTAATTTGCCGTACGAGGACAGAAATATTTAGACATTGTGCAAAGTGTAAGTTTTTATATATAGTTTGGTTAGATAAATTTTCAAAACTATGCTGAAGAACATATAAATACGAATAGTACTTATTTATTTATTCATCGTATAATGATACAGGTCAAAGGTGGAATTTCTAATTTAGCCCGGACACAGAGTTAAGCATAAAAACTTAATTTTGTGAAATGAGAAAACAAAGGACACATTATGACAAGTCATTCAAAGAGATGCAGTCAAATTGAGCATAGAGCGCAAGAATATGACAGAACTTGCGCATGAACTAGAGATTGAGCCACTTCTGTTGTACCGATGGCGCAAAGAGTACCAGTATAATGGGCATCTAAGCTTTCCAAGCAACGGGGTGCAAGCCTTAAGTGAGGAGGCCAAAGAGTTGGCCGACCTCAAGAAAAGGCTTTTGGAGGCCGAAACAGAGCTTGACATCCTAAAAAAAGCTTTGGATATCATCTCCAAGAGCGACCGTTGATCTTCCAGTTCATTAAGGATAACAAGTCTGGAAGATGGATGATTGAGGGCTGTGCAAGGTGTTGATGATATCCAGCAGCTCGTATTACGGTTGGCTTCATGATCCTGAAGGCAAATGTGCGCGGAAATGCAGAGAACTTGACGAGAAGATCAGACAAAAGTATTTTGAAGCCAAAGGTTGCAATGGGATCCCTCGACTGGCTAAGGAGCTCCAGATGTCTGGCACGCAAGTTTCCAGGTTTAGGGCGGCCAGTCATATGAAGCAAATGGGACTGCGCAGCAAGCTCCCTAAACGTATTAAGGTGACCACGGACTCTTCACATGATTACAAAGTGGCTCCAAATCTCTTGAACTGTAATTTTCATAGGTAGGAGTCTGCTGTTGTAGGCGTTTCTGACTTGACAGATGTTCCTGTTGTTGATGGGTTCATTTGTCTGACGATGGTTCTATATCTTTTCGACCGTAAACCGATAGGCTGGTCCATTAGTAATGGCATAAGTGCTACTGAAACCGTCATCCCTGCCATTATGATGGCGGGCAAGAACCGGAAGTTCACTAAAGGCATGATCTTTCATTCTGATAGGGGGGCAATACGTATGTAAACAGACAGTCAATGTTCTGGAGTCTTTCGGTGTTACACAAAGCATGAGCCGTAAAGGAAACTGCTGGGATAATGCAGTGGGTGAAAGCTTTTTTAAGTCCTTCAAAGCCGAATTGGTTTTTGGAACCAAACTCAAGACTAAAGAGGAAATGAGTCTGTGCATCTTTGAGTACATCGAATCCTGATAAAATCGAAAGAGAAGACATTCGGCACTCGGGAACTTGACTATTGAAGAGTTTTGGAATCAATATATGATGAGTAAAAATTTAATTATGAATGTAGCTTAACTTTTTGTTTGGAATTCGTTTGCAATTCCAAAATGCTTTATGCCACAGTAATACTACCTTAAAATTTAAAACTAAATGGAAACTGACATTATTAAGTCTTATATTAAAGAACTACAGAAAGGCTCTCACAAGGCTTTTAATGTAATCTATGATATGTATGCCGACAAACTTTATGGATTTCTGTTGGCACATACCAAATCGCGACAAATGTCTGAAGATATCGTTCAGGATACTTTTCTGAAGTTATGGATTAATCGGAAAACACTATCGACTGATGGCTCCCTACAGTCATTCCTTTACACAATATCGAAACATGAAATGATAGATTTATTTCGTTCTCAGATTAATAAAGTTGAATTTGAACTATATGTTGAATATATAGACGAAAAAAAACTTGATTATAATGATATTGAAAAAAAACTTTTTTACGACGACTTTTTAAAAGCATTGAAGCTAAGCAAAAAACTATTGTCAGAGAAACAATTAGAAATATTTGAACTAAGTAAAGAAAAAGGAAAATCTATTGAAGAGATTGCAACACAATTACAGATATCAGAACAAACAGTAAAAAACCATCTTACTACCTCTTTGAAAAAGATACGTACTCAATTGTCGAACATGAACATTTTGTTCTTAATCATTTTCGAAATATGTTTTATAACACAATAATTGATATAGTATTTTTCTTGAATAATAACGTGTAATAAATAGAAAAACAAAAAAATGGAAAATTTTATAACTGAATTATATAAGAAGTTCCTCTATAGTAACATTTCTCATGATGAATTTAGAGAGATGCAACATGCAATAAATAATTCTAAAGATACCGAATTGTCGGATCTTTTAGAAGAAGAATGGACAGAAAGTATTTTTCCGGGTGAACTTGGGAAAAAATCGAAAGAAAATATTCGAGCAAAACTTGACTTCTATATTGAGAATGATAAAAAATGGATTGATAAAAAAAGGATTCTTCAAATAGCTGTGGTAGTCATTCCATTCTTTATAATAAGCACTTTATTCATAAGCAGGCAGTATTCAATTGAAGAACCAAACAATTTTGTGGTTTCAGTTGAGCGTGGTAATAAGGCATTGGTTACATTACCCGACCAATCTAAAGTTTGGATGAATTCTAGCAGTATTCTCGAATATAAAAGAGGAGAAAAAAATACACGTGAAGTTAAATTATCTGGTGAGGCTTTTTTCAAGGTATTTAAAGATAAAAACCATCCATTTATAGTTTCAATGAACAATTTACAGATTGAGGTATTGGGCACATCCTTTAACGCAAAAGCAAGGATTGGATCTGATATAATTGAAACTTCACTTGTAGAAGGGAGCATTAGACTGCGAAGTCCGGATCTATCACAAGATTATTATTTAAAACCCAATGAAAAAGCTATCTATAGTCAATCTTCAAAGCGAGTGCAAATAATGCATACCGATAATGAACTTGAAACAGCATGGAAAGACAATAAATTAAAATTCAGTTCGGAAAGATTTATAGATGTCATGCATATGATAGAGGATTGGTATGGTGTTAAAATAATCTGTAAATGTCCTGAAATAGAAAATGATTTGATTAGCGGGGCTTTTAAAGATGAAAATCTTGAATCAACATTGGAGGCTATAAAAATTCAATATAATATTCACTATAAAAGGAATAGAGATACTATTACAATTGAAAGCAATAAATATGAAAATTGAAAAATCTGACAAAAATATAGTAAGATCTTTTTTAAATTCTAATTCTATGTACACAAATCAAAAAACGCAATTATTTCACAAAAAAAGGAATTGGTTAAAAATTGGCATGCTTTCTATCATGTTAATTTTTATGGGACAATTGAATGCACAAAATTACGCCCAGCCAATTTCGTTAAATCTAAAAAACGTAACATTAAAAGATTTTATTAAACAAGTAGAATCAAAAACACCATTTACAATTGTTTATCGTGACGTGTTAATTGATAATAAAAAGGATATTTCAATCAGCGTTTCTAGTAGGCCATTGAACGAAGTGATAAAAAAAGTGCTTGCAATGAAAGGGCTACAGGCTGATTATAGCAACAATATAATTGTAATAACAAAAATAGAACCAGACCAACAGCCCATTAAAAATAAAAAGATTTCTGGTTTAGTTACAGATCAAAATGGAGAACCAATTATCGGAGCTTCAATTGTTGAGAACAGTACAAACAAAGGTACTGTTACTGATATTAATGGACAATTTTCACTTGAAACACCTAATACAGGCCAGATCAAAGTTTCGTATATCGGATATGAAAATCAATTGATTGATATTACCGAAAAAAGTTCATTAAGAATATCGTTGAGAGAAACTTCAAGAAATTTGGATGAGATTGTTGTTGTTGGATATGGAACTGTAAGAAAAAGCGATTTGACTGGTGCTGTAACTTCAGTCAAAACAAAGGACCTCCCTTTCGCTTCTAATACATCAATTACACACATGTTGGCAGGACAAGCAGCTGGCGTAATGACCAGACAAGTAAGTAATCAGCCTGGTGGAGGAATTGAGATTCTTATTCGTGGGGCAGCGTCAACAGGTGCTGGCAACGATCCTTTATTTGTAATAGATGGATTTCCTATTACAAACAAGAGTGTAGAACCGGAAAGTGGAAATCGATATGAAATGGGAAGTCGAAACCCTCTTAATTCAATAAATCCAAATGATATTGAATCTATTGAGATATTAAAAGATGCTTCTTCTACAGCAATTTATGGTGCAAGGGCGGCAAATGGCGTTGTGTTAATAACAACCAAAAAAGGGAAAAAAGGCAAGCCTGTAGTAAAATATAACGCAAATTATTCTACACAAAGAATTAGCAAGCGAGTGAATATGCTTTCAGCTAAAGAATATATGCAGGTTTCAAATGAGATATCAAGAGAAAAATGGATGATTGATAATGAATTGGCTCCATATGGTCCTGAAAAAGAGGTAGATGCATTACCATATAAAGGAGATCCGTTTACAATTACTCAAATAAATAACGCGGGCCTTGGTACAGATTGGTTTGGAGCGATAACTCGTCAGGGAGCAATTAATCAACATAATATTTCTATAAGCTCTGGAACGGAAAGCACTCGATATCTTTTTTCTTTGAATTACTTTAAACAAGATGGAGTAGTGAAGAATTCTGATTTTAGAAGAATATCTGGTCGTATTAATTTGGATCAAGATATTGGTAAATATATAACTATTGGAATTAATACCACATATAGCGATATTTTTAACAACAACGTTCCTTTAGGTAATGGAAGTGCCGAGAATTCAAGCTTATTAAACTCAGCTTTACAATATGATCCTTTAACTCCAATACGTGATGATCAAGGGAATTTTCCCATAAGTTCCAAGCTTGGACAAATACCAAATCCTGCTTCAATGCTTGAAATAACCGACCAGACAAATACAAAAAGATTATTAGCTAATATTTATGCAGAATTGACTGCTTTTAAGAATCTTAAAATAAGATTAAATTTGGGTTTAGATCAAAATCAAGGATATAGAAATACTTACTTGCCTAAAACTACTCTTTATGGAAAACAAGAAGGTGGCAAAGCAAATATTAACAGTAGCAGTACACTTGATTTGCTAAGTGAGTTAACTCTGAAGTATAGCAAACAGATATTTGATAAAAGAGATAAATTCGATTTTTTACTTGGCTATTCTTATCAAAAAGAGAATTGGGACGGTGTTAGTGCAGGAAGTTCTCAGTTTTTTACAGATTTGTTTTTGTGGAATAAATTAGAAGCTGGCAATGTTGCTCGTCCACTAGTTACATCCTATAAAGGACAAAATATTTTGGCCTCTTATTTCTCAAGAATTAACTATTCTATCAATGACAAATACCTGTTAACAGTCTCAATAAGAGATGATGGTTCTACAAAGTTTGGTGTAAATAATAGAAGAGCATTCTTTCCTTCTGGAGCTGTAGCATGGAAAATTAATAATGAAAGCTATTTAAATAAAATTGATTGGATATCAATATTAAAAGCAAGAGTTAGTTATGGACAAACTGGTAATAGCAATATAGGTGGAAATGCCTATGAATATTATGCATCGGGAAGTCGGTATGTATTTGGAGATGCTGTACTTTCTGGAACTCAAAAAAGTCAGTTAGAAAATCCAAATCTTAAATGGGAGACCACAACAGAATTGAATATTGGTTTTGATTATGGTTTCTTAAAAAATCGAATATCGGGCTCTTTTGAATACTTTAACAAGATAGTAAGTGACCTGTTAGCATTTAGAAATCTTAATTCATTGATGGATGTACCAATAATTGCAGATAATATTGGTGCTACGCAAAGTTCTGGCTTTGAATTTTCGTTAAATACAGTAAATATAGATAGCAAGATTAAATGGAAGTCTATTTTTAATATTTCAAACTACAATGATCGCTGGAAAGAACGAAATCCGGATGTTGTATTAGCTCCATATCAAAGAGTTGATGATCCAATACGTGCTGTATATGGATATTTATCGGATGGGATTCTACAAATTGAAGAACAAAAACCGATTGCAATGCCTAATTTGTTGCCCGGTCAAATGAAAGTAAGGGATGTTAACGGTTTTGATCCAACTGATGGTACAAAACTAATAGGACATTCTGATGGGAAAATAGATGCTGCTGACCAAGTGTTTTTAGGGACAACTGATCCTAAGTTCATTATTGGTTTTGGAAATTCATTGGAATATTCGGGATTTGATTTTAATATTTTCTTTTATGGAATGTTTGATCAATTCGTATGGGATCCTAATAAATCAAAATACGGACCTGGTAGTTGCGAGTATATTCTAGATGGACAGAATTATTCAACAGATGTTATGAATCGTTGGACTCCTCAAAATCCAAACTCAAAATATCCTTCAGGGTTTGTAAGTCAATATTATGGTTCAAATGACTGGCTACGTCAAAAAATTTCATTTGTCCGTTGTAAAAATATAACAATTGGATATACTTTACCATCGAAACTTATTCACAAAGTATTTACAAACGCAAGGTTGTACATCGATTTTGGAAACCCTTTTGTATTAACGAACTATGAGGGAATTGATCCTGAAGGAGACTCTACAGGAGGATACCCTCCTCAAAAAACATTCTCAATAGGAGTTGACATTGTAATTTAATGAAATTTATTAAAACGGTAAAATGAAAAAGTTAATTAAATGCTTAATGATACCTGTTTTCTTTTCAGTTGTATCTTGTGAAGGAAACCTAGAACCTCAGCTTTTTGATCAAATAACCCCAGAAAACTTTTTGAATAATGAGACTGATATGAAAACAGCCGTAACAGGTGTATATTCAGAATTTAGAGGAGCGACAGAATGGGGAAGATATAAAACATCATGGGGTTCATTGATGACACTTCAGGAAATCCCAACTGACGAATTCGCTAGCACATGGAATAGAAAACAACACACCGATTTTATGTGGAAACCCACGGATTATTGGGTTACCGAAATATTTAATTTTTTTGTTCCTGCAGTAACTAAAGCCACATCTCTTATTGAACGCATTAAAGATGCTAAAATCGCAGTAGAGCTAAAAAACAGATATATTGACGAGTTGCGTACAGTAAGAGCTCTCTGGATGTATGACCTTTTTGATTTATATGGAACTGTCCCTGTTGTTGTAAAACGAGAAGATATTTTAAATCCAACAAATACTTTAAACATCAATATTAAAAGGCCAACTAGAGATTGGTATGTTAGTTTTCTTGAAAATGAACTAAAATCTGTTATAGATTCTGGCTATTTAAAAGTTGACTGGGGAGTTAGTGAATATGGGCATGTGACAAAAGGTACAGCTATGATGGTTTTATTACAACTTTATATGCATGAGGGTGGATATTGCCGTACAAATAATATTGGAAATTGCGATGATTGGTTCAGAAAAGCAGAACATACTGCTACTCAAATTATGGATTTAAATTATTATAAACTTCAACCCGAATTTAAAGATATTTGGTCGCCAAGTAATCAACACAATAAAGAAATAATTTTTTCTCTTCCAAGTTTCCCAATTCCGGTAATGGGAAATAATGCCTTGGCTCATGCGCTTCCAACAGATTATAAATCAAGACAAGGTATTCCAACAACAGGTTGGGGTGGAGATCGTACACCATGGACTATCTATGATTCATTTGATCCCAGTGATAAAAGAAGACAGACAAATCTTATAGAGTATTTAAATACAAAAGATGTTGTGGTAACAGGTCGAACAGGTGAATTTAGTCAAGGTGCAATTCCTTATAAATATCCGGAAAATTCTAAAACTGACGGAACAAATAGTGCCTCGGAATATGTTATTTATAGATATGCAGATGTTATTTTACTTAGGGCTGAGGCGAAAAATGAGCTTTATGGCCCAAGCGGAGGAGGTAGCCCTACGGCTAAAGATTTATTGAATATAGTGCGTAATCGCGCATTCGATAATTATGAAGGCTCACCTCAAAAAGCTATTGTAGATAATTTACAAATGAAAGATGAATTTAGAGATCATTTATTTAAAGAGCGAACTTGGGAGCTCATTTGGGAGGGAAAAAGAAGATCTGATTTAATTCGATGGGGTATATTTATTTCAAATGCTCAATTAAGAGGGAAAAAAGTGGCTGATATACATCATTGCCTATATCCAATTCCACAACAAACAATTTATGATCTTAAAATTGATCAAAACCCTGGATATTAAAAATATATTAAAAATGTCTAAATGAAAAAACTAATTATTTTTATATTTTTAGCAGTTAACTATACGTGCTTTGCTCAAATAAATGCATACGAACTTGCTGACTTTGTTGAATCGAATGATCCTGAAACATATGATCAAGCACAATGGAATGGAGTTCCTGGTGGTTTACAGATATCATGGGGTTCTATAGACGTATTATACAAGAAAGGTAATTGTCCTTCACTAGTTACAACCACTCAGAATAAAACAGTATGGAGAGGTGAAAAAGTAAACTTTCAATTTTTAATATATTCAAGTTCCGATTTATCAGGCGTAAATTTACAAGTGAGTGATTTAAAAAGTAAAACTGCAACAATACCTGCAGCAAATATAACAGCAAATTTTGTACGGTATACACTATCTGATAAATTTACAATAACTCCGGGCGTTGTCTACGCATGTGCATCAAGGTTACCTCATATTCCTTCAAATAGTATTTTAGTACCAGATATCATTGATTACATAAAAGAGATGAATATTACGGCAAAAACTTGTCGTCCAGTTTGGGTTACTGTTGAGATACCTCGAGATGCAGAAGTCGGTGAATATCAAACTCAGATTACGGTTAATACAGGGTCAGGTGAAAGCAAGTCTTTGCCCTTAAAAGTGAATGTTCTTGGTCATGTGATTCCCGAAAGTAAAAATTGGAAGTTCCATTTAGATTTGTGGCAAAATTGTGTTTCTATAAAACGTTATCACAAAGTAGATTTATGGAGTGACCAACATTTTCAGATAATGAAAGAATATTATAAAGTATTGGCAGATGCTGGGCAAAAAATAAGTACAGCTGTAATTAATTATGGTGGACAAAGTTTTGACGATTGGTACGAGCCTATGATTGGCTGGAAAAAAAAGATCAATGGTACTTGGGAGTATGACTATACTGTGTTCGATAAATTTGTAGAAATGATGTTCTCTATAGGTATTGACAAACAGATTAATTGTTATTCAATGTATCCATGGGGAGCAACACGCTATTTTGATGAGATTACAGGAACATTTGTATCTATACAGCCTCAGCCTGGTACACAAGAGTATTCTGATTTTTGGAAACCATTCTTAATCGATTTTAAGAAACATCTTGTCGAAAAAGGATGGTATGAAAAAACTGCAATCGCAATGGACGAAAAATTAGAACCAATAATGAAAGGGGTTATTGACTTCATAAAAGCTACTACACCCGATTTTAAGATTGCATTGGCTGGTCAATATAATTCATCTTTACAAAATGATATTTATGATTTATCGATATTAGTTTCTTACCCTACAACATTTGAAAATATAAAACAGAGAACACTACAAGGAAAGCAGACAACTTTTTATACAAGCTGTGCCTGGCCGGAGCACCCAAATCAATTTACATTTTCAAAACCTGCTGAGAGTACAATGGTCGGTTGGTTTGCCTATTCACAAGGATATACAGGTTTTTTACGTTGGGCATATAATATATGGAAAATCAATCCATTGAAAGACACTCGATGTTCTTCAGCACCGGCTGGTGATCAGTTTTTTATGTATCCTGGTCCACGCAATTCTGTTCGAATGTCCCGGTTACGTGAGGGTATTCAAGATTATGAAAAATTAAATGTGATTATGGATAGGCTGAAACAATTGAATACTCCAACTGCAAATTCCAATATTGCAAAATTAAATACAGTAATAAATAATTTTACTTACAATGAAGTCTCAAAGGATAATAACAACAATATAACTGGATTAGTAAACGATGCTAAAAAAGTTTTAGATGAAGTTTCAATTAGTACAACTCCTGTTGTTACCGATATTATTGACATAATAAATGATAATCTATTGAAAATTTACCCTAATCCATCTAAAAATGAACTTTATGTAAGGTATCAAGGGAAACTTCCTATTGCTTACAAAATAACAGATCTCAATGGTATAATAATTAAAAAATCCATAATAAATAATACTGATGAGAAATTGGATATCACTTTCCTTAATAGTGGCAATTATATTATTAGTTTTGAAATAAATAATCGTGTATTTTCTAACCAATTTATTAAAATTTAATAATCTTATTTTTATCAATTATGAAATCAACTACAAATTTAATTAAAATGGCTTTTTTGCTTTTTCTATGTTTTTCAACACATTTATCAGCAGAGAACATTAAAGCAGTGAATTTTATTCATGATCGCAACATCAGGCAAACTAAGGTTATTCTTCAACAATTAGGTAATCCATATTTTGATCCTATTTTCAGCACTATTCAGACTATTGAAATGTGGGTAAAAGTAAGTGAAACTGCTGATGCACAGGGTGGTGTGCTCTATACAACAAAATCTAATTATGTTGGAGATCCTACTGATCCTAACAAAGCCGGTGGATTTGAAATAAAACTTCAACCAGGTGGTTGGGCACGAACAACTTTTTGTGTAGGAGACGGAGGTGTAGATGTAAAATGGATAAATATGCAAACCGTTAAGGGAGAATGGACACATTATGCATTTGTAATTAATGCCCAAAATCTTAAAGTTTATAAAAATGGAGTAGAAATTGTAAATCAAGACTTCATGGGATCAATTGCAAAAGGAACTGGAGATTTAGTCTTAGGCATGAATCCAAATTGGGATGTGGATGAACAGTTTCAAGGAATGGTTGCTGATTTTCGAATATGGACAAAAGCATTAACTCCTGCTGAAATTTTATCGAATAAAGATGTCTACTTTACCATTAAGAAAGTAGACTTATTTTTAAACTGGACTATGCAAGAAGGCACGGGGTTAGTTCTTAACAATTTGATGCACTCTACACGTAATAAAGGGACAATCGTTGATATTAATGATATTGGAGATAAAGGAGTTGAATGGGCTGATAATAGTGGGTGTCCAATACATGCTGAAGGTACAACGGCTTTAATCGATATTCAAAATACGAATTTAAATGCAAAAATCACAAACAATGGAAACTCTTTACTAATTAATACCGACTCTTTTATTAATATTAAGATATACTCAATAAATGGGAGTTTATGCTTGAATGAGAATATTACTGGTAATCAAGTTGTTGATATTAGTATGTTACCAAAAGGATTCTACACTATCCAAGTTGGAAATAATACTTGTGAAAAATTCATCAAGTAAATGAATCTACATCTTTTTAGCTTATAAATATTATCAAGATCCCCATATGGGGATCTTGTCTTTTCCCCAAGGTGTAATTTAGAAGATCCATTTTAATCAACAAATTTCTTATTTATGAGTCCGAGATTGTATATCTTTTCAGTTTTCTTATTTTTCATATCTTCGTTTCATGCCGAAAATATAAAAAAAAATGAGAAATTACCCTCACCGTTTTGTATAATTCCAGAACCTAAAAATGTAATTTTACTAAAAGGAGTTGGTTTAACACCAAATAGTTTGGAATTCGTCAAAATGGTTGGTGATTTTGAACAACCGGTAATGGGAAATATCCTTTCACGTTTAACAAAATCTGAAAAATTAGGCAAAAATGTGCTTACATTATTACTCGACAGTACAGAGAATACTCCTGAAAATCAAGAAGGATATGTTTTGTTAATTTCTGACGATGCTGTTGCTATTTCTTCCAAAAGCGAAACAGGTCTGTTTTATGGTTGTCAATCCCTAGAACAACTTCTAGAAGATTCCCAAAATAATAAAAAGTCAATACCAGCTTGTAAAATTACTGATTATCCGGTTCTTATGTATCGTGCTGTCCATTTCGATGTCAAGCATCACCTCGACCACATGAACTATTACTATGAGAGCATTGATCGACTTGCAAGATATAAAATCAACGCCGTAGTATTTGAATTTGAAGATAAACTGCGTTATCAACGTCAACCTTTGATTGGAGCTCCACAATCAATTAGCATTGATGAAATGGCTGCACTAACCCGGTACGCCAAGAAAAGACATATTGAAATTACACCACTTGTTCAGGGCTTAGGTCATGCATCTTATATTTTGAAACATAAGGAATATGCTAATCTCCGTGAGATTCCATGGAATACGTGGGCGTTTTGTCCTATGGATGAGGGTACTTACCAAGTTTTATTTGATATGTATCGAGATGCTTTTGAAGCAACACCAGGTTCTAAATATATACATATTGGAGGGGATGAGATTGGAAATATTGGATTATGTCCTCGTTGCAAACCTTTGGCTGATAAAGAAGGAATGATAAGTTTAAATTTTTATTGGTTGAAAAAAGTATGTGAATTTGCAAAAGAAAATAACCGGATTCCAATATTTTGGGATGATATGCCTTTACAGTATGCAGGATTATATGAAAGTACATACAGTAATAAATTCACAAAAACTGATGCCGCCAAAATATGGGAAAAGAGGGTTCCAAAACTTGACAGTATTCTGATTGATTTTCCAAAAAACTGTGTTTACATGCGTTGGAATTATACAATGGCAAGACAACCAGGAAATATAAATGCACTCAACTGGTATAAAACTCGTAGTTTAAATGCAATGATAGCCACAGCAACAAATGCTGAAGGGGGAATGTTTTTTGAGAATGAAAAAAGAGATCAGGGAGATTCATCTAAGGGTATATCAGTGATAAAAAGTTTTATTCAACTTGCAGCAGACAAAGATGTCAAAGGGGTACTTTGTACAGCATGGGATGATAATTCGCCCCATTTTGAAAATTTTTGGCGCGGTTTTATTGCTTCAGCCGAGTATGCTTGGTCTCCAAACGGTCGAACACTTGATGAATATGATGCTGCATGGTTACAAAAAGAGTTTGGGCTATCAATGCCTGACTATGTGAACTTTAATAATCAGTTAAGCCTCGGTTCAATTTTGTGGTACGAAGCATTTTTTGAAAATGGAAATCTCTTTAGCCATGAGAACAGGCTACAAAGCTTGGTGCAACTTGAGCACTGGTTAAAACCTTTGGAGGGACAAGAGAAAATAGATTTTGATTATTCAACAAAACTAATTGAATTACCCGATTTGAAATCGCCAGGTTTGTGGAGTAAAAAATATCAGGAACGCCTTAACAGGTCTCTGATAGAAATGAAAAATTATAAGTCTGTCTCAGAAAGACTTGCATATCTTTATAATTCTTCCAAACGAAACAAATATTATTGGAAACTAGCATCAGTCCTTTATAATCTTCAGATACAGTCTCCCAAAATATTGTTGGCTTTAAAGGAATGTGATACTTCTGAAAAGAATCAGCAAAAGTTAGGTTTCGAAAAAGTAAAAATAGCAATAAAAGAATTTGAACAATCATGGGCAGATGTACAAAACGTTTATAGTCAAACACGATTTGTGTCTTATCCTTCTAATTATATCCCTGATCGGTATTTCCATTTAGCCAGCCAGCGAGAAGATTTAAGTTGGATGATACAGGCTGAAGAGATGTATTTAAAAATGGTTGAAAAATGGATACAGAGCAATCAATGATATAAATAAATGATACTAAATACAGCCGAAAATAATCACATATGTCGTATGTGTTTACCAATTTTGGAGAAAAATGCGACATTATATTTTAGACACTCCTTAAATTACTTTAAATACAAAAAACACATAAATAAAATGAGATATTTTTTCTTAGTAGGTTCGTTTTTCATATTGTTATACAGTACTACTTCTGCGCAACCAAATAACAAAAAAAAAACAATACCAATAGGGTTAGGAGAAAAGTGGTATGGTGCGGCTGTAAACGAGGGAGAGATGATGCCTTTCTCAGAAGGTTATTCTATAAACTTGAATGGTGATACAAAGACAAATCAAGCCGCACCCTTAATATTATCAACTAGAGGAAGATATATTTGGAGTAATGCTCCTTTTGCATTTTTGATTAAAAACGATAAAATCGTTTTATCTAATTATACTGATAGCATCTTACTTGAAAAATGCGGCAGTAATTTAAAAGATGCTTATATGGGCGCATCCAGACGATTCTTTCCCGCCACAGGAAAACTTCCTGACTCGCTTCTTTTTAAAAGTCCCCAATATAATACTTGGATAGAACTAGTTTACAATCAAAATCAGAAAGATATATTAAAATATGCACATGATATTATTAATAACGGATTTCCTGCAGGAGTATTGATGATTGATGACAATTGGGCACCATATTATGGAAAGTTTGAGTTCCGAAAAGATCGGTTTTCTGATGCGAAAGCAATGATTAATGAATTAAAGTGCCTGGGGTTCAAAGTTATATTGTGGGTCTCTCCGTTTATAAGCCCTGACACTGAGGAATCGAGAGAATTGTTGAAGGATAAGTTTATCCTAATGAGTAACGAGGGGAATATAAACAAGACTTGGGAAGAAACAAAAACACCTGCATTGATTAACTGGTGGAATGGATATAGTTTTGTCATGGATTTCTCGAATCCGAATGCTGTAGCATGGTACAAAAATCAATTACAGAAAATGACAGTAGAATACGGATTAGATGGATTCAAATTTGATGCCGGAGATCCTGAATTTTATCCCAATAACACTATCGCCTATCAAAATATTTCTGCAAATAAGCATACCGAACTTTGGGGCTTATTCGGATTAGAGTATTCTATTAATGAATATCGTGCCATGTGGAAAAGAGGAAACGAACCCTTGGTGGAAAGACTTCGGGATAAATTACATACATGGTCCGATTTAAAGAAACTTATTCCGCACATTACCACGGCTGCATTGTTGGGTTATACTTTTTCATGCCCCGATATGATTGGTGGAGGTAATTATTCATCATTTATTTCAGGGAGTAAATTAGATCAGGATTTGATAGTACGTTCTGCTCAATGTCAGGCATTAATGCCTATGATGCAATTTTCTGTAGCACCTTGGCGAGTACTGGACAAAGAGCATTTAGAGGCTATAAAAAAAGCAGTAAAAATTAGACAATCTTTTGTCCCTCAAATTATGAGATTAGCACAAATAAGTGCAAAAACTGGTGAACCTATAGTAAGTAATATGGAGTATTCGTTTCCAAATAAAGGTTTTGAAACTTGTAAAGATCAATTTATGTTAGGTGAAAACATTATGGTTGCCCCAATGATAGAAAAAGGATTTAAAAGAACCGTTATTTTCCCAGAGGGCAAATGGAAAAGTAACAAAGGTTTATTTATCAAAGGACCTGATGCTAAGCAATTCGAGGTTTCATTGAATGACTTGCTTTGGTTCGAAAAAATGAAATAATCATTTACAAAAACGCTAATTAACAAAATACATCAATCATTTTTCAATTTTCTGGGTCCAAACATGTATCGACAAACAACTCGGCTTTATAATATTGAATGTGTAAATGAGTACAGAAATAATATAATGTTTAAATAAATTAATATTAAATATTTAATTAATCAATAAATAAAATGAGATATTTATTCCTTGCAAGTCTGCTTTCCATACTATTGAACAGTAGCTTTGCACAACCAACTTATCAAGGAAAAACTATTGGCTTGGTCAAAGCTCAGGTTAAAAATACATTCTTTGAAGTTGAAAATAATAGCATGGAGGCAAAGTGGATGGTAATCAATCAAGTGGTTCATACACAAAGCTTTTTAAATAAAGAAACCAAGCAAAAAATCAACTGGAAGCAAACGCCATGGTTTTATCTGGAGTTGAAGAATGGAGAACGTTTAACTTCAAATGATTTCAAATTAATAGAAAGTCCATTTATTAATTCCATAAAAGGTCAGTCTAATTCCATAAAAAAATCAGACCGTTTTAATGGTAAAAATATAACTGTAGATTTTTATAATGAAAAATTAGGTTTAAAGATTCATTGGGAGGTTTCATTAAAAGATGAATCAAATTATTTAAAACAGACTTTTACATTAAGTGCCGAGGATTCTCTCCATGTTGATAAAATTGGACTAATTGAATTTCCAAAAGAAAGTGGTATAAAGCCTTGTGGTGTGGTTGCCGGATCACCACTTGCAGGAAACAATTTTTTTTTCGCATTAGAACACCCAATGAGTCAGGTTGATACAATTGGACAATCGGTAGTATCGTTTGTGAAACGTTATGAATCAATTACAAAGTCAACTCCATTACGATTTTCTACAGTTTGGGGGGTTGCACAAAACAAACAAATGCGTAGAAGTTTTTTATATTACTTGGAAAGAGAACGTGCTGTTCCTTATCATCAGCAGTTGCATTATAATTCATGGTTTGATGTTACCTGGGCAGATAAAAAGTTGAACGAAGCATCATGTTTGGATAGGATTCAAACATTTTCGGATAGTCTCATTGTAAAAAGAAAAATTAAAATGGATGTTTTTCTTTTTGACGATGGTTGGGATGACAATCAAACACTTTGGCAATTTAATAGTGGGTTCCCGAATGGTTTCAATAAACTATCCGAACTAACCAAAAAGTATCAATCCACATTGGGAATTTGGATTTCACCATGGGGTGGTTATGACGAGGCAAAAAGTCAACGACTTGCTTATGGAAAGAAACAGAGTCCTCCTTTCGAGTCCAATTCTAATGGTTTTTCACTAAGCGGAACTAATTATTACAAACGTTTTTTTGATGTAGCCTCTAACTTTGTCAAAACGCAAGGAATTGCTATGTTTAAGTTTGACGGTGTTGGTTTCGGAGATGGTTCAGAGGGAGCTGACGCAAGCTACGAAAAGGATATCAATGCATTGTTGAGGCTCATACCTGATTTAAGAAAAATAAAACCCAACTTGTATATAAACTTGACTGTAGGTACATGGCCATCGCCTTACTGGTTATATTATGGAGATGCTATTTGGCGTAATGGTGGTGATACGGGCTTATGCGGAGTAGGATCGAAAAGACAGCAGTGGATAAACTTTCGTGATGGTGAAGCATATAAGAATATTGTAAAAAGGGGACCATTATTTCCCTTAAATTCATTAATGTATCATGGTATTTGCATTGCTGACCATGGAACACCTGCTTCTCTTGAAATGTCTGATAAAGATATAGCAGACGAGATTTGGTCATTTTTTGGAACTGGAACAAGTTTACAGGAACTATATATCAATCCTCATAAATTAAATAAAGCAAACTGGGACTGTTTGGCTAAAGCTATCAATTGGGCCAAAAAGAATGAGGATATTATGGTTGATACACATTGGGTTGGTGGATCACCTATAGATTCTCAAATTTATGGATTTGCATCGTGGTCGCCTAAAAAAGCCATATTAATGCTAAGAAACCCTTCAATGGAAAAACAGATATTTAAAGTTAACGTGACTAATATATTTGAGCTACCCAACAATAGCACCAAAGAATACCTTTTTTTTGATGCTAGGACAGAAAAGGCATCTCCCTTGGTTGCTCAAGGTAATATTTTTGAGATTGCACTCGAACCATTTGAGGTTAAGGTTATGGATGCTATTCCTGTTGAATAAATCAGGCAGACAAAATAAAGGTTCGTCTATCAAGCTCCCTGAAAGGGCTAAAGACAATTCAAAAAACCTAAGATATGCATAAAGGTCAAATTTGGTTAATATGTAAATATGATGGTGAGCTTCTTTATTTTTCACAATTACTTGGGGTAAATTAACCGCTAATTGATGTGAAATTGGCAAATATAACCTTTAATCTCTCCTGTTTTCAGGTTTATAACAGTACATCTCACTTTATCGACAGGTTTTTTTTTAGGGAATATATCCATAACTTCCATAATAATCCAAGCTGATAGTCAGTTTCTACATTCAAGTGGAAGCGAATTGACTGAAATAGGGTGGGATAGACAATGAGAAATAAAAAAAATATGTATGTTTGTACCATCAAAAAAGACCTTGAATAAACTGTTACATGAGATTGTCACATCCAATCACTAAATGCAAAAGAATCAAATTCATATAGATTACGAATTGCTAATGAAATTGCGCGATGGGAACGAGAAAGCATTTTCGGTTGTTTTCGAGACCTATCATAGGTATTTATATGTGCTGGCTTGCCGGTATTTAATGTCTGACAGTTATGCTGAAGATGCTGTGCAGTATACTTTTATGCGTTTGTGGGAGGGGAGGGAAACTTTTGACTATAAAACAGGCATCAAAAATTTGCTGTTTACCATTCTGAAGAACTACATTCTGAATGAAATCAGGCACAATAATCTGGTGATTCAGAAAAATTATGAACTGGCACAGTTTACAGAAGAAATGGAAACTGATTTTTTGCATGAACTGGAAGATGCCGATTTCCGGTCACATTTATATCGGTTGATTGATCAGTTAGCACCGCAGAAAAGGGAAGTTTGTTTGTTGAAAATACAACAGGGTATGTCCAATCAGGAAGTAGCTGATGCAATGAACATTTCCATATTAACGGTAAAATCACATTATACACAGGTAATCAAGTTGTTACGATCGCAGATAGACAAAATTATTATAGTTGTTCTGGCAATCAGGTCTTTTCTGTAGATATTACACATAAGACTCATACTTTTCATACTAATAACTGTTTATTAGAATAAGAGATATTAAAATATAAATCCAACAAGATGGATCCGAAGATTATAGATAAGGTACTTTCGAAAACTGCTTCATTAGACGAAGCCCGACAGGTGGCTGCATGGTTTGCTACCGACGAGGGACAGGAGTATTTCTCGCAACGTTACGACAGAGAGTCGTTCTTACTGAATGAAAAGATTATTACGGAATGGTCTGATCACGAAGTTCCAACTGAACGCATGAGGGTACGTTTCTTTTCTCAACTAAAAATGCGTGTACTGACTTTCCGCTTCAGAGTTGCTGCAGCGGTGATAGTTCCTTTTTTATTGCTGGCAGGTGCATTTGCATTTGTAGCTAACCGTACGGGATTGTTCGAATCGGAAGAAATGGCTGAGTTTGTTGTTCCTTGTGGAGAGCAACTGCAAGTTGTGCTTCAGGATGGAACAAAAGTACAATTAAATTCAGACTCACGGTTACAGTATCCTAAAACATTCGGTTTATTCAGCCGAAAAGTAAAACTCAAAGGTGAAGCCTATTTTACGGTAGCAAAAGAAAAGACACGCCCTTTTGAAGTAGATTTGAATGAAATAAAAGTCAGAGTAACAGGAACACATTTTAATGTAAAGGCTTATTCTGATGATCAAAAAATCAGAGTTGCATTAGAAGAAGGTAGTGTGAATATCACCGACAAAGAGAATAATATTTACCCTTTGCAAGTTGGGCAGAGTGCTGAATATGACAGAGAATCGGGCATTTGTACAGTAAAAAAAGTTCCCGATATGACTCTGTACACGGCATGGCGTACTAAAAGTTTAAATTTCTATCGAACGCCGCTCAGGGATATTATCAAAACCCTTGAAAGACAATATGAAGTGCAGTTTAGTGAAAATGACTCTGCTTTGCTAAATTATAGGTTTAGTATTTCAACAAGCAGAATTAAACTTGATGAAATACTTAATGACCTTGAAAAAGTTTCAAAGATCAGGTTTAAGTTGAATAAAGAAGGGAAGTACACTATTTCATCGATGAATTGAGAATTGTAAAGCTCAGAACTTTATAAATATTCTACAATACCTGTTGATTATAAATCATTTATGATTGTATTTTCAACAGGTATTTATTTTTTTTAAGATTCACTCATACCTTTTTTTGCTTGGTGTGTTTATTAAGAACCAACACAACAAAAAGTAACTTTAAAATCATAAATGCATGAAAAAAACAAGATACATTGCAAAAGTCATTTTGCTCTCCTTGTTTCTGACAGTATTCGCATTGAATACATCTGCTCAGAAAGTGACACTTTCGTTTCAAAACGAGACCTTCGAAAAAGTGTTAAGCTCAATCAAACAACAAACCGGTTTATTGCTAATATTCAGCGAACAGCTCGTTGATCTAAATCGTAAGGTTAGTATAGACGTTAATTCCATTCAGGTAGAAGATGCTTTAAAGCAATTGTTGAAAGGCACAAACCTTAGCTTCGAAATCAAAAATAACAAATTGTATCTGATAGAAAAAAAAACAAGTGAGAAATCTGATTTCAACTCTAAACAAAAAAAAGTTACAGGTTTAGTAACGGATTCTAAAGGAGTACCAATTATTGGTGCTATAGTAAAAGGGACAAGTTCCGGAACCATTACTGATATAAATGGAAGGTTTTCGATAGACACAGACATTAATTCACAAATTCAAGTATCTTATATTGGATATAACTCTCAGGTAATTAAAATTGACGATAAGTCTATTTATAATCTTACTTTAATTGAAAAGACCAATAGTCTCGATGAAGTTGTAGTTGTAGGCTATGGAGTACAAAAGAAAAGTGATCTTACAGGATCAATTTCATCTATTACTTCAGAAAAATTGAATTTAACTCCTTCTTCGAACTTGGGTGAAATGATAAGAGGTGCTGCACCAGGTGTTCTGGTAACTTTAAATAGTGCTGCACCGGGTGGTAGTTCTAAAATATTAATTAGAGGCAGAAGATCTTTATCCGGTGAAAATGATCCACTTTATATAGTTGATGGAGTACCAATGGGTAATATAGATGATATGAACTCAAACGATATATCATCGGTAGAAGTATTAAAAGATGCATCGTCTCAATCAATTTACGGAGCGCGTGCAGCCAATGGCGTTATATTAATTACCACAAAACGAGGTCTTACGGGTAAGTTAAAAGTGGATTATAATAGTTATGTTGCACAACAAACTATAAAAAGAAATTTTGAATTATACAATGGAGAAGAATGGATGGCATACCGGCGAGAGGCTTTTCTTAACGGAGCAAATCCTAACGTCTCCAATTCTTTAACGGATGAAATAATGGCATCAGGTCAGTTTATTGATTGGGAAAAAGAAATGATACAACCCGCTATTCAACAAAAACATGATATTAGTATTCAAACAGGTACAGAACAAACCAAATATTCTCTGGGACTTGGATACTATTCACAGCTGGGTATGATAGCAACTTCCAGTTTCGACCGACTCACAGGACGATTGAATATTGATCACAAATTGACAAAAAGCATCTCCATAGGATCAAATATTTCTTATACAAAATCTTGGAAGAATTCAGCAGATGGAACCTTTAATTCATTTATCACAACGCCTCCCGTTGCAAAGATTTATAATGAAGATGGTTCAATGCGGCAGGATGTAACTGGTCTTGGAGAAACCCATACAAACCCACTCTGGAACATGAACAATGCAGAGAGTTTGACTGAAGCGGAAAATACGTTAATAAATTTTTTTGCAGATTGGAAAATAATAAAAGGATTAAGCTATAGAGTAAATGCAAGTTTAATTTCGCGTTCTGAAAGAGATAATATATACAAAGGCATATTGAACACGGCTTCAACTTCGGTTGGTGGAAAGGCTAGCATTGAGAATGATTTCTATACGGAATATTTGTTGGAAAACATTTTTAATTACGAAAACCAAATCAATGATAACAATCGGTTGGATGCAACATTGATGCAAAGTGTGAATTACATTCAAAGCAAAATAGTTGGTATATCCGGATCAGGTTTTGCCAATGATGACCTGAGTTATCATGGAATTAGCACCGCAAATGAATTTGGTACACCCACATGGGCAGAAAGTGAAAGAAAGCTATTATCCTATATGGGGCGAGTACGCTATTCTCTTTTGAATCGATATTTATTTACAGCTTCATTACGTATAGATGGTTCTTCTGTTTTTGGTGAAAATAATAAATTTGGATATTTTCCTTCGGGAGCCTTTGCATGGAGAATAAATAATGAGAAATTTCTGATTGATGCAAAATGGTTGTCAAATCTTAAATTACGAATTAGCTACGGGCAAGTAGGAAATCAAGGTATAAGCCCCTACCAAACACTTGGTCTTGCAGACCGATACATCAATGAATTTGGAAATGATAATAAACAAGTTGGTTATTTACCAGGATCAGAACTAACAAATCCAAATCTGAAATGGGAAACTTCGACTACTTCTAATATCGGTTTAGATTTTGGATTTTTTAATCAACGCATTACAGGAAGTGTTGAGCTTTATAACACTCAAACAAAAGATATGCTAGTGGAACGTTCTATAAGTCAAACACTTGGCTATTCAACGCAATTGGTGAATATTGGACAGGTTGAGAATAAGGGTTTAGAAATAAGTTTAAGTGCTTTGGCTATTGATGCGAAAGACTTTTCGTGGACTGTTAATGGCTCCTTTTCTGCCAATCGCAACAAAATTATATCTATCACAGGTGAGAAAGATTCAAAAGGGAATCCTATAGATGATGTAAATAACAATTGGTTTATAGGAAAACCTATCAATGTATATTACGATTATCAATTTGATGGAATATGGCAAAAGGATGATGATATTGCGAACTCTGCTATGAAAGATGCAAGTCCAGGTAGTATCAAAGTAAAAGATGTTGATGATAGTGGAAAGATAGATGATAAAGATCGAATTATTATAAAACGAGATCCTTTATGGTATGGCAGTCTTGGAAACACAGTGAAATTTAAAGATCTCGACCTTGCTGTGGATTGTTATGTCTCCTATGGTGGAAAAATCAGAAACCCCTATTTATCAGACTTTAATTTGGGTGGAGATTTAACGGGAAAGCGCAACGGATTGAGAAGAGATTACTGGACAGAAAATAATCCTTCAAATACTTGTCCTGCACCAAACTCGGCTCAACCACCGGCATATTTAACTTCATTATCTTATCAGGATGCGTCCTATTTCAGAATACGCAATATTACACTTGGATATACTCTACCAAGAAATATCAGTAAGAAAATCACTTTGGAAAGGTTACGTGTGTATACCACTATAACGAATATTTTTACTTACTCGAAAGTTTACTCTTATAGCCCGGAACAGAATCCAGGTGCATATCCCGAAGCACATACAGCACTATTTGGTTTAAATGTTTCATTCTAAATATTGAATCTATGAAAAATATAATATTTACAGTATCTTTTATTATCATCTTGTTGTTAATGAATTCATGTGCTGACTTTCTGACAGAGAAAAATGAAACAAATTATTCGGCTGAATATATCTATGGATCTCCCGATGGATTAAAATTGGCAACAACTGCTTTGTATGCTTTAGACAGGGACTACTACAATGATACGGAGGCTAGCACAAGAGTTGCTTTAGACCGTTCAACCGATTTAGCTACTTCTATTGGTGGAACGGGTAATTTCTATGGTAATTATAATCCGGTTTACCTTAAACCTTCTGCAGCTCAACCTAAATGGATGTGGCAGAAGATGTATGCAATGATAGGTAAATGTAATGATATTATTGCTGCCGGAGAAGAAATGCCTCAAAACTCCTTGGTCACACAGGCGATAGCTGAAGCAAAGGCCTTTCGCGCTCAGTCCTATTTCTTACTTTTTCGCACCTTTGATAGAATCTGGCTCAATACCGAATCAACTACTTCTGAAAATGTTAACACACCACGTGATTACAAAGCTGCATCACGTAAAGAGGTGTTTGATTTGTTATATGCAGATCTTGATTATGCTATAAAAAATTTAGCTGAGAAACCTGAAGATATCGGGCGCTTTACTAAAGCCGCTGCACGTCATCTCAAAGCCAAAGTTGCTCTTTGGAATGAGGATTGGGACACTGTTATTGCACAAACCGATTCGATTGAAATGGCCGGATATGCTTTAGTTAATCTGGAAGATGTTTTCAATGCAGCAAATTTAAATCACAATGAAGCACTATTGGTACAACAATTCAGTAAAAACCCCGGAGGATATCTTGTCACAGCATCACCTAACAATGTAGTAGGTCATGATATGGCTACACAGTTTATAGCTATTTACCGTAATGAAATACCCGGAGATGGTCCTGACAAAACGTGTTCATTTCTTAATTGGGGATATACCTATGGGCGTTGTCTTCCTAGTCCATATTTACTAGGATTGTATGATAAGGCAAAAGATAAACGCTACCAGATCTACTATGTTCACAAATATGTAAACTTCACCAAAGACACCATAGTATATGGAGATCCTGCCAAAAATGTAAAAATTGCTCCTGATTCTGTATTCCCTATCCAGAAGTGGAATAAGGATACAAAATCATTAACATGGAACCAGCAAGTATTTCCTGGTTGTGTAAAATTTGGAGATATTTATACCCGTGCAACACCCGGTGAAGCTAAGAGTTTTAAAGATATTATTGTTTATAGGTTAGCTGAAACTTACATCATGGCTGCTGAGGCTGCTTTACGGAAGGGAGACCAAACGCTTGCTAAAAAATATTATAATAAAACGTGGCAACGTGCAGGTAATGATGAATTCACCGGAACACTGAGAATGGTTGATATCATGAACGAGCAAGCTCGGGAACTTGCATTTGAAGGCGATCGATGGTATTTTTTGAAACGGACTGGTAAACTGATTGAACAAGTACAAAAATATATTGGTGATGATAGGTTACCTGCTACTATTGTAGGACGTAAGAATCTACCGGCCAATCCTCAATTTTTACGTTGGCCTATTCCCGAAAGTGAAGTGATTAATATGGGAGCAGATAAATTTCCACAGAACCCGGGTTATTAATTTATTATAAATTTATTATGAAAATATTCAGATTTTTACCATTGTTATTTCTGTTAATGGCCTGTGAAAATAACGATTTTAATTTTCCTATTCCAACACCTTCCGATGCACTTGTGCCGGTTAAAGTAGAACTGGTGAAAACAAACGGACAATGGCAAATGATTCGTGCTGGCGAAGAATTGTATATCAATGGTGCTGCTGCAAATAATTTTTACAGTAAAGTGGCTGATTTTAAAGGTAATGCCATCAGAACTTATAGTGTAGATGATAATACAAAGGAAATATTGAATACTGCTAATAAAAGGGGCCTTGTGGTATGTCAGGGACTATATATTCAACCGGCTGCCAATACATTTGATTATAACGATTCTACTCAGGTACAAACCCAGCGTAACAATCTGTTAGATCAGGTAAAAGCATATAAAAATTATCCTGCATTGCTTATGTGGTCTATTGGTAACGAAGCGGAATCAAAATTAGCTCAGGACTCTCCTGAATATATAAAACTTTGGAAAGAAATAGGTCAAATAGCCAAAATGATCAAACAGGAAGATCCAAACCACCTGATTTCAACAACGTTGGCAAGTTCACTTGTAGCTCACGTTACGAATGTGAAAAACTATGCCCCGGATATTGATATTTTGTGTGTCAATTCCTATTATCCACAGGTTGATGGGATTGCTGCAAATTTACAAGCAGCCGGCTGGGAAAAGCCCTTTCTGGTTAGTGAATTAGGTCCTCGTGGCACATGGAACATGAACTCCGAGCCAACACGGCAATTGCCATGGGGAAGTCCGGTTGCCTTAGTTGAAGAAACAAGTACAGAAAAGGCTGCTGTTTATAAAAAAATTGTGAGTGAATCTGTCATGGCAAAAAAAGCAGATGGTTGTCTGGGTTCTTTTGCCTTTTTATGGGGATATCAAACCCATGGTGAAGTACTCAACTGGTACGGATTGTTTCATAAAAACGGTTACTCATATGGTGCTGTTGACGAATTGCAGAATCTGTGGTCAGGAACGTATCCTGCCAATCGGGCTCCGGTTATAGCTTCTCGCCAAACAGACGTACTGATGAACGGGAAAAATGCTGAGGCTGCAATTCAAGTAGTTGTCGGTTCAAATAATACAGCGACAGTAATAGCTTCCGATCCTGATGGTCATCCCTTGCGTTATGAATGGTATATTTTTAAGGAAGGAACAACAGATACCGACGGTTCAATGCCGCCTTGTATTCAAGGTCTATGGTCAGACAATACAAAAAAGGATCTGACTTTTAAAGCTCCGACAATTCAGGGAGGGTATCGGCTATACATATTTGTGTATGACGATATAAATAAAAAAGTGGCAAGTGGCGTGATACCTTTTAATGTGCTGTAAATACTCTGAAATAAGAAATCATAAAAAATGTCGCATCCTATTGGTTCTTAAATAGAATTGGATGCATAAATAATTACAAATCATGAAAAAACTTTTAATCTATTGTGCTATTTTGATTGCTTTTGTGAATTGCAACCCCGAAGCAGAGGAGATATTAGACAATGTAGATTCAATTAAGATTGAATTACCGATAGATATAAAATCTGTCGCTTTCCCTGCAGACTCTAGTAATTTCGACATCAATTTAAGTTCAACCATTGGATTGGATTCAGTATATGTAAAACTTGATGGTGCCGTAATTGCCGGTTTAAGTAAAAACTTAGAAGGTGCAAAATCTGCCACCTTTCGGTTTTCATATGTTCCAAAAACAGCGGATGTCGGGAAGACACTCAACTTCTTTATTGAAGCCATTGATGTCAATGGAAATTTAAAAAGAGCTGAATACTTGCTTTATGTCCAGGCCAACTTGCCTCTAATCAGCTTTGACCTTTCTCAAAGTGTACCTGATACAGTTTTTAGTGGTCAACCGATTGAAAAGATAATTACGATTACATCGGGGATTGATTTGAAAAGTATAACCACGTTCTTGAATGGAATAGAAATATCCACATTGACAAAGACAACTTTTACTAATCCTTTTAAAGATGCCTATTCAATTGCCTATACTCCAACAGTGACAGATCTGGGACAAGTTCTTAAACTTCAGATAAAGGCGGTTGATCAAGATGATAATGATTTATCACAAGAGTATAAAGTTTTTGTTAAAAGACCAGCTCCACTATTGGGCGTTACGGAATTTTGGGGAATAAAACTAGGAGGACAAACCAATGCGACTATCGGACAGTTTTTGGATGTGGAAACCGGGAGTGTTTATACCAAAGATCAAAGTGCTGCACATGCTGCCGACATTGATATTATTTCTTATTATTCCAATAGTGCCAGCGGAAAATACTCTATCAACATAACCTATCCTCTTACAACAAATGCATCAATAATTTATCCGGATTTAAAAGCTGTTCCGGCAATATGGTCTGTCCGTAACACCACACAATTAAGAGATGCCGTTACAGCTATTGCTCCTGCCGATTTTAATACGATGGATACACCGGAAAAAATAAAAGGATTATATGATGCTTCTGGTATTTCTACCAGTTCCTCTATCAATTCTATGAAACAAGACAAACTGGTGGTTTTCAAAACTGGCATAGAACCTCCGTTGGCAGGTGATACTTATGGTGTAATGATCGTACGTGCCAGTGCTGGAACACAAGCAGGACAAATTACTTTTGACTATAAAATATGTAAGTAATCAAATTCTTAATAAATGAAATCATGAAAACAAAAATTATTTCTTTGACAGTAGCTATTTTACTTTGTTTTTCCCAAATAGGGAAAGCTCAAAACACAATGCAGGTCAATAAGCTTGATGGAAGTATTGATCATACTGCTATAAGTGATATTCGCAAATTAACCTTTCCGGACGGTAATCTCTTGATTACCAAAAAGGATGCGAGCACAATTACATTTGCACTTGCAGATGTAAAGTATATCAATTTTACAAGTGTTTATACATCTGTGCCTTCAGTTTTTGGAAAGAATGTACAAGCTCTCAAACTTTATCCCAATCCGGTAGTGAACGAGTTGTATTTCAACCTAAATGAAACAAATACTAAATCAGTAGAGGTTTCTGTGACAAATAGCTTGGGAGTAATTCTTTTTACTCAAACTATTGAGAATAATCCAATGCGCATTAATGTTTCATCTTTACCTGTAGGTTTTTATTTTTGTATGGTTAAAGGGGGTGGCAAAACATCAGTTGGTAAATTTATTAAATAATGTTGCACTTAAATTCTATAAAAAATGAAAACAATATATACTTCTTTAATTGTATTATTTATGACCGTGAACAGTCTTTTTGCTCAAGACTCTGTTTATGTATTTAAATCCAACTACCCTGTTTTCAAAGAATCTGCGGACAAGATTGACAGTATGAGAACATTCTCCGGTAACTCACTTTTTCAGTGTTATGGTTATTCCAATACATTACTTTTCTCCTCAAGAATTTCAAGCGTCGACAGTGTAACTTATACGCCTTCAACAATTCCGGCAACGCCTCTTGGAATGACATCTTATACCGGTTTGAATATCGGCGCATCAAGCAACACCGCTATAGGATGTTATCTCAATGCTTCAACAAGCCGCATATTTACGCTCGTAGGTAGTGCTGCAAAGTGTGACAGTATTGACCTTGGGGTAGGATACAGTTCAACAACAGGAGCTGTAGGTTTATTTTTTATCTCACCCACAGATGTTGCAAGTTATATTTTATATGACGCAAGCACATTAGGAACTGATAGGATAACCTTATGGAATTCACGAAATCCTACATTAATGAGGCGGTTAGATGCTACCACTTTCCTTCGTACGAATTTTGATGCAATCGCTACCGGTGAAGATATAAAAGCAGTGTTCACGAATGCTTCAGCAATCCCGGAGTCGCCTAACACATCGACTAAAACAATGTCAATGGGAGTTGGTAAATCTATGGCATTTAAAACTATTGATGGAAAATATGGGGTGTTATGGGTTACAGCTGTTGTCGGCTCTCCGACTGCAAGTAGAAAAATAGTGATCGATTACAAAATCACCAATTAAATATCTTTTAATCATAAAATAAAGACATTTATCACAATATAGTAAAGAATGATTTACTTTTTTCAGGTTAAGTGTATTAAGAGAACCATGTTTATAATTTGATTAAATAATATAAATATTATTTAAACATTATGAAAACAATATATATTACATTTATTGCTCTATTTCTACTCATCAATGCTATTTGTGGAGCGAATCACAATTCATTGATTGTGCCAGATTCAATTTATGTGTATGATAAAAATGAAGTTGTTTTTCAGGAATCAACCGCTTCAGTGGATACAATGAGATTAGTCTCAAATAACAAATTCTTTCAGTGTCTCGATTCCACTAAAATGCTTCTTTCATACCCTGTTTCTATTGTCGATAGTGTCACTTTTAGGGCACCTGCTAAAGTAGAAATCACTGAATATGAAAATGTAACAATTGGTTCTTCAAGTAATACCACTTTGGGCTGTTATTTCAATCCTGCAACAAGTCGTATATTCACTTTAACCGGTAGCGGGATAAAATGTGATAGTATAGATTTAGGTGTTGGATATAGTTCCACTGCCGGTACTGCGGGGTTATTTTTTATTTCAGCGACTGATGTAGCCAGCAATATACTCTTTGCTTCCACTACAATCGCTACTGAAGACCGTATAACTTCATGGAATACAAGAAATCCAACTGAATTGAAATTTCTGTCAACTTTCACTATAGACAATTATAATGAAATTTCTTCAGGGAATGAACTAAAAACCTTGTTCGATAACACTCCAACTTCATCTACGCCAAATACCTCGACAAAAATAGTTCAAATGGGTGTAGGTAAGGCCCTTGTTTTTAAAACAGTGAATGGAAAATATGGGGTTTTGTGGGTAACAGCAGTGAATGGATCTCCAGCAGCTGATAGAAAAATTGTTATCAATTATAAAATTGCGAATGAGTCAATAAGTAATACGCAATTAAACTTGGCACTAAACACTGCTCAATGGACAAGTTATCCTATTCAATCCGGAGTCGTTCTTAAAGTCAAAGATTTCATCAATGGCGAAATAACAGGCAAAAACATGAAGTTTAGAATTTTGGAAGTGGACCCTTCAGCAAATGTAACATTTAATGTCGTTTCTCCAGGTGTATTGACAAAACCATCTGAAGAATTAGCTTCAACTGTTAATGGTCTTGCCGCCATCAATGGATCTTTCTTTGATGGAACTACCGGACTTGCTCAAACCTATCTGAGAATTAACGGAACCAAAATAAATGGTGATGGTTTAACAGGTGGGGAGGCTGACAACAAAAATCGTGCAGGAGGTAGTGTGGTGGTTGATGCTTCCGGAACACCAACTATTCAGTTAAAACCAACGCCGTATGTTACTGATTGGCAGGATGCAATTCAAGGTCAGGATGTGTTATCAGGAGGCCCTGTACTCTTACTTGACAGGAAAAAAGTGGTATTCTCTCCTTCTTCCTATAATACTGAAACGTCATATAGACGAACTGTTATTGCAAAGAAAATGGACGGAACAACGGTTCTTCTTGCCATCGAAGGAAGTAATAGCTGTTTTGATTTGCAGCAACTTGTTTATGCACTTGGGTATAAAGATGCTATAAATTTAGATGGTGGTGGTTCTACAATGATGGTCATTAAGGATCGTGGTTTAGTAATTACTCCTACTGATGCTGATGGCGAACGAAGTGTTTCTAACATGTTGATATTAAAGAGTAAGTAGTCATCTAAAATCAAACTCAATAAAGTTAATCAAATAGGTTATATCAGTTATTACATTTCGATCGAGGCATTTCTTACGCTATTTTTTTTCTGCAATCATCTGTTTAATGGACATATAGGTTAATGGATCACATCTGTGCTTTATATTTAATTTACCTCACATGAGAAAAATCTTTTTAATAATACTTATTACTATTACAAAACCTTTAATGTCGTTAGGCGCTGATGCTCCTATATATTTAGATCCAAAACAGCCGATTGAAAAAAGAATTGAGCACTTGATGTCGCTGATGACTTTAGAAGATAAGATTGTTCAAATGTGTCAATATGTTGGGTTGGAACACATGAAAGAGGCCGAAAACCACATGACGGAAAAAGAATTGCAAAGCAACGATGCCCGCGGTTTTTATAAGGGTTTGCATTCTTCTATGGTTGCTCAGATGGTTGAACAGGGTAAAATTGGTTCTTTTCTACATGTTCTGACTTCCGAAGAGGCTGATTATTTACAACAACTTGCGGAGAAAAGCCCTCTCAGAATCCCTTTGTTAATCGGTATTGATGCAATTCATGGAAACGGACTTTATAGCGGTTCTACCATTTATCCTTCACCAATAGGAATGGCATCTTCATTTGCTCCTGATCTGGTAGAAAGAGCAAGCCGGCAGACAGCTCTTGAAATGAGAGCAACAGGCTCACAATGGGCTTTTACACCTAATATTGAGATAGCCCGTGATCCACGTTGGGGAAGAGTGGGAGAAACTTTTGGAGAAGATCCCTATTTAGTTAGTTGTATGGGTGTAGCAACTATTCGTGGACTCCAGACGAATGATTTCACAGGAGTAGATAAAGTAATTGCCTGTGCAAAACATTTGGTTGCAGGTGGTCAACCGGTAAATGGTACAAATGCTGCGCCAATGGATGTGAGTGAGAATGCACTCAGAAATTTGTTTTTGCCACCATTCAAAGAAGCGATTATGAAAGCAAAACCATTCACATTAATGGCAGCACATCATGATCTGAACGGTGTTCCTTGTCACGGCAATAAATGGATTTTGACAGACATTGCCCGAAAAGAATATGGTTTCGATGGATTTATTGTCAGCGATTGGATGGATATGGAAGCTTTGTGCTCCAAACATAAAGTGGCAAAAACGATGAAAGATGCTTTCTGTCTATCAGTAGATGCAGGTATTGATATGCACATGCACGGACCTGAATTTGCCGAAATAATGAAAGAATTGGTAGAAGAAGGGCGCATTTCAGAAGAACGTATTAATCAGGCTTGTCGTAAGATACTGGAAGCAAAATTTAGATTAGGACTTTTCGAACATCGGTATACTGACAAAAAAACAATTGAGAAAGAAGTCTTTTCTTCCGAACATCAAAAAACTGCCTTAGAGTTGGCTCGTCGTTCAATTGTTCTTCTTAAAAATGAGAAATTATTACCTTTAGATAGCAAGAAATACAAAAAAATACTCGTAGCGGGTCCCAATGCCAATAATCAATCCATTATGGGTGATTGGGTGTTTCAACAACCCGATAAAAATGTAATTACCATTTTACAAGGCATTAAAAAAAGTGCTCCCTATTCAGAAGTAAACTTTGTAGATGTAGGTTGGAACTTATCAACAATAGATTCGGCAAAGATTCAGCAAACAGTTGCACAAGCAAAGAAATGTGATTTAGCTATACTGGTGGTTGGAGAAGACTCCTATCGTCAACACTGGAAAGAAAAAACGGATGGTGAAAACCGGGACAGAATAGATATTACTTTGTGGGGATCGCAAGAAGAATTGGTAGAGGCTGTTTACAAAACAGGAACTCCTACTATTGTGATTCTGGTAAATGGAAGACCACTTGCAACTCCATGGATTAGTAAACATATTCCAGCGGTTATCGAAGCATGGGAACCTGGTTCGATGGGAGGTCAGGCTGTCGCAGAAATTCTCTTTGGTCAGGTTAATCCCAGTGGAAAATTACCCATTACAATTCCGCGACATGTAGGTCAGATTCAATGTGTTTATAACTACAAACCGTCTTATAATTCACATCCTGTAATCGACGGATTATCCACCCCCCTTTATCCTTTCGGATATGGCTTGAGTTATAGTAATTTTCAGTATAGTAACTTAGTGCTTTCTTCTTACGAAATCAAAAAGGAAGAATCATTAAAAGTGTCGGTTGACGTAACAAATACAAGTGCTGTCGATGGTGAAGAAGTTGTACAACTTTATATTCGGGACAATTACAGCCTGCCAACCAGACCCGTGAAAGAACTGAAGAAATTTAAAAGAATCTCAATCAATCCGGGAGAAAAACAAACTATAACTTTTGACCTAAAACCAGATGATCTGGCATACTATAACAGCCAAATGGAGTTTGTGGTTGAATCGGGTGAATTTACGATCATGGTGGGCGGTAGTTCTGAGGATAAACAATTATTAAAAAAACAATTATCAGTATATTAATCGAAAATGAAAAAAATACTTATTTTATCTTTCTTTCTTATTCTATTATCGTACAATGGTGTTGCTCAAAACTACGATGTGGTAGTTTACGGCAGTTCGTCAGCCGGTGTTATTGCAGCCACTAAAGTTGCCCGAATGGGTAAAAAAGTGCTGTTGATAAGCAATACAAATCATATAGGTGGACTAACTGCATCCGGCCTGGGGGCTACTGACCTCAATAAACCTACTCATATTGGCGGCATGTCGCGTGAGTTTTACAAACGTATATACGACTATTACATGAACCCTGAAGTTTGGACAGCGCAAACTCGCAAAGATTATTTCGATCATATTGGCAAACGCATTTTCGGTGGAAAGAATGAAAAATTAGGCATACAGTGGGCATTTGAACCCAAAGTTGCCGAAAAGGTATTTAATGATATGCTTCATGAGAAAAACGTAAAGGTGGTTTACGGACAACGGCTTTTGCTCAGCAAATCTGGTGTAGTGAAATCAGGGACCAAAATACGTACCATTATCATGGAGAGTGGTCAAAAATACAGTGCAAAGGTTTTTATCGATGCTACATACGAAGGAGATTTAATGGCAATGGCTGGCGTTAGCTATCATATGGGTCGTGAAGCTAATAGTCAATATAACGAAACGTATAATGGAATCCATGTTAGCTTCAAGGAAAAGTTCGATCCTTATCTGATTGAGGGAGATTCCAAATCAGGGCTTCTTCCTTTTATTGAACCTAAATCGCCTGGAGCCAATGGACAAGCTGATAATCGTGTACAGGCTTATTGCTACCGTTTCCCGCTTACAACTAACAAAAACAACTGGCTGGAAGTTAAAAAGCCACTCAATTATAATCCACTTTGGTTTGAGCATTATGCCCGTATAGCAGAAGATACCGACAGCCTGACACTAAAAAAATTTATCACCATTTCTCCGCTTCCAAATAAAAAGACTGACATCAATCATTGTGATTTTATCGGAGCAAGCTACACTTGGGCAGAGTCAAACTATAGAGAACGCGATAGTATTGCGCAAATGCATAAAGATTATGCGTTGGGTAAAATCTGGTTTTTGGGTAATGATCCCAGAATTCCTGAAAGAATACGTCAAGAAATGAAAAGTTATGGAATTCCAAAAGATGAATTTCTTGATACAGAAAACTTCCCATTTCAACTTTATGTACGCGAGGCTCGTCGTATGGTTGGATCCTATGTGATGACCGAGAACAATGTAAACAAAACTATTACATCAAATCGCAGCATTGGCCTTGGCACTTATATGTTGGATGTGCATTATGTTTCTCGCTTTGTAGATGATAAGGGAGATTTGTATTGCGAAGGAACTTTTGCACAAAATTACGGTTCGTATCCTATTGACTATCTTTCTATAACACCCAAAAAGGAGGATTGTGTAAATCTAATTGTTCCAGTCTGTTTATCCAGTTCTCATGCTGCTTATGGTTCAATTAGAATGGAACCTGTGTTTATGTCACTGGCAGAAGCAGCTGCTGTGGCCGCTGTCTTTTCAATCGATGCCCGTTCCAATGTACAAGATGTTTCATATGAACATTTACGTTCCCGTCTTTTAAATGATGGTTTAGTATTAGATGTTCCGGAGATTCAAACTGCCAAAGAAAATGAATAATTAAATATGAAAAAAAATATCATTTTTACATGTCTTATCTTGCCATTTTCTTTGTTTTTAAATGCTCAATCATATAAGTATGATGATATTCGAGATCTTCTCAGGAAAATGACACTTCAAGAAAAAATTGGCCAACTCAATCAAGTAGATGGAAGAGGAGATCTGGCAGAATTGAAGTCTTTAATACGTAATGGAAATGTTGGGTCAATAATGAATATTACAGATCCTATTGTTGTAAATGAATTGCAAAAAATATCCTGTGAAGAAACAAAAGCAAAGATTCCGCTTCTTTTTGCCAGGGATGTTGTTCATGGGTTTAAAACGATATTACCTATACCATTGGCTCAGGCTGCGACTTTTGATCCTGCATTGATAAAGGAAGGAGCAAATATTTCTGCAATTGAAGCAACTGAAAATGGTGTAAAATGGGCTTTTGCTCCTATGTTGGATATTGCACGTGATGCACGTTGGGGACGCATTGCTGAAAGCTTTGGTGAAGACACCTATCTCACTCAAAGGATGGCTGTTGCTGTCATTCAAGGTTATCAGGGAAACGATCTTTCAAAAAAGACCGCTCTTGCTGCCTGTGCCAAACATTTTATTGCTTATGGGGCTGCTGAAGGTGGACGTGATTATAACTCAACTTTTGTTCCTGAAAGAATCATTAGAGAAGTGTACCTCCCTCCATTTGAACAAGCAGTAAAAACTGGTTGTGCCAGCATAATGACAGCTTTTAATGCAAACAATGGGATTCCTATGACTGGAAATAAATTTCTGGTAACAGATGTATTGCGTTCGGAACTTGGTTTTAAAGGGGTCACTGTGTCTGACTGGGGGGCAATATCGGAATTTATTAATATTGGATATGCTCAAGATAGAGAATCAGCCGGTTTAAAAGCATTAAACTCTGGAATTGATATTGATATGTCTTCAAAAATATACATCCAGTATATTGAAAAATTGATAAAAGAGAAAAAAATACAAGAATCCGTTATTGACAGTGCAGTTTTTCATATTTTAAAACTAAAAAGGGATTTAAACTTATTTCAATCGCCATATACCGATGTTAATGATAACAAAAAAGAAACCGGTTCAATAAAACATCTCGATGTTGCATATAAAATAGCTCGGGAATCAATGGTTTTGTTAAAAAATGAAGATAAAATTCTTCCTTTATCAAAATGTATAAAAAATATTCTCGTGGTAGGTCCTTTAGCAGATTCCCCCCATGATCAATTAGGTACATGGAATATGGATGGAGAAGAGGATAAAACACAAACGCCAATAGTATCTTTGAGAAAACTGTATGGGGATAAAGTAAAAATACAATATCATAAAGGGTTAAATTACAGTCGGGATCTTGATACCACAAATTTTAAAGATATAAAGCAGCAAGCGATAGATGCTGATGTTATAATCGTTTTTGTAGGGGAAGAAGCGATACTTACAGGAGAAGCTCATTCCTTATCTTGTCTGGACTTACAGGGAGCTCAGAGTGAACTTGTTAAAAAACTGAGTTCGTTAGGGAAGCCTCTGGTTACAGTAATAATGGCAGGCCGCCCACTTACAATAGAAAAAGAACTGAATTATTCAAATGCAGTTTTATATGCCTGGCATCCCGGTACAATGGGAGGGCCTGCGATAGCCGACATACTATTTGGAAAAACCAATCCGGAAGGCAAGTTACCTGTTACTTTTCCAAAAACGGTAGGTCAAATTCCGATTTATTATAACCATTATAATATCGGACGTCCAGCAACTGGCATGGAAAAAACAATTCAGGAAATACCTATAAACGCAAAACAGTCTGTTTTAGGTCATAATTCTTATTACCTTGATTCAGGTTCAAAACCATTGTTCCCTTTTGGCTTTGGTTTATCATACAGCCAGTTTGAAACAAAAAATCTTAAACTGTCTGCAAAAAATCTAAATAAAACGGATACCCTTTTTATAAGCATTGATATTAAAAATATAAGCATGGTTTCCGGTTCGGAAACGCTCCAACTTTATACTTCTGATTTAGTAGCCTCTGTTGTACGTCCAATAAAAGAATTGAAAGATTTCACAAAGGTGTTTTTGAAACCGGGAGAACAAAAAAATGTGAAATTTATATTACCAATATCATCTTTGGCTTTTTGGAATTCAGAGATGAAATATTCTGTCGAATCAGGAAAATTCAGAGTTTTTGTAGGACAAGACAGTCAATCGGGTATGGAGGATTTCTTTACTGTGGAATGATTGTTGAATGAATAAAAGCAGCAACTATTGATAATTAAAATGATACATTCATGAAAATAAAATTTGTAATAATAAAGGCAATTACCTTTATACTTGTATTTTTCTCATTTGAAGGCAAGCTGTTTTCTGCTGATAAAACAAAAAATGCCGATGTTATCGTTTATGGTGGAACATCAGCGGCCATATCATCAGCTGTTCAACTGGCACGTTTACATAAGAAAGTGATTATTATTTGTCCGGATAAGCATTTAGGCGGGATGTCCTCAAGCGGGTTAGGATTTACTGATGTTGGAGATAAAAGTGTCATTGGAGGTATTAGCAGAGAGTTTTATCAACGTATATATGTTCACTATCAGCAAAAAAAATCATGGAATTGGCAAACCATAGAAGAATATGGAAATAAGGGTCAAGACATACCTGCAATTGACAGTGAAAAAAAAACAATGTGGATTTTTGAACCGCATGTAGCGGAACAAATTTTCGAGGATTTTATCAGAGAAAATAAAATTGAAGTGATTCGGAATAAATGGCTTGATAGAGATAAAGGTGTGAAGATGAAAGCTGGTAAAATCATTTCCATACAAATGCTAAGCGGAGAAATCTATACTGGCAATATTTTTATTGATGCGACCTATGAAGGTGACCTCATGGCTGCAGCGGGCGTTAGTTACCATGTTGGCAGAGAGTCAAACAGCGTTTATAATGAAAAATGGAATGGTGTTCAGCTAGGGGTTTTTCAACACAGCCATAACTTTGGACAAATGAAAATAAGACCATATATCAACCCGGAAAATCCAGCCAGTGGAATATTGCCTGGAATATCATCTGCTGATCCTGGGAAAAAGGGTGATGGAGATAAACGGATTCAGGCATATTGTTTTAGGCTATGTTTAACGAAAGTTAAAAAAAATCATGTTCCTTTTGAAAAACCGGAAGGATATGATTCAACTCAATATGAATTATTGGTTCGGATTTTAAACGCTGGGTGGAGGGAAACATTCAAAAAGTTTGATCCCATACCCAATAAGAAAACGGATGTAAATAATCATGGACCATTTAGCTTTGATAACATTGGCATGAACTACGACTATACGGAAGCATCCTATAAAAGAAGATTCGAAATAATCAAAGAACACGAAATTTATCAAAAAGGGCTTCTATATTTTTATGCTAATGATTCAAGGGTTCCGACGGAAATACGTCATGAAATGAGTGAATGGGGCCTTGCCAAAGATGAGTTTAAGGATAATAACAATTGGCCATATCAAATATATGTACGTGAAGCTAGAAGAATGGATGGCCAATTTGTGATGACTGAAAAAGAAGTTTTGAGTGAAAACAAAGTGTTAAATTCAATTGGTATGGGTTCTTACACCATGGATTCTCATAATACGCAACGTTATATTACTCCTGAGGGGTATGTACAGAACGAGGGTGATATCGGTATTCAGCCAGAACGACCTTACCAAATTGATTTGGGTGTTATATTACCCAAAAAAGAGGAGTGCAAAAATTTAATAGTACCGGTAGCTGTTTCATGTTCACATATTGCTTTTGGATCCATAAGAATGGAACCCGTTTTTATGATTTTGGGACAGAGTGCAGGTATTATTGCCGGAACAGCTCTGGATATGGGCTCTGAAATTCACGATTTACGGTATAATGATATTAAAGTAAATTTAATTAAAGTCGGACAAATATTAGAAAAGAAATGAACAAAAATGAAAGATTCTTTTTACTAAAATAAATCTGATAATGGAATCGTGCTTGGTTTCAGAATGGTATTATTAAATATAATTATCCGTTATATTACCAATTGATTTTTGTATGTGGAGTTGCTAACTTCGCATAAAGAAAAAAGCTCGCAAATCATTGATTTTGCGAGCTTTTACTGTTTTTAAAAATGCTTTCTGCGGAGAGATAGGGATTCGAACCCCAGGAACCTCGCAGTTCAACGGTTTTCAAGACCGCCGCAATCGACCACTCTGCCATCTCTCCTTATGAGGAGTCCTATGATTGTGACTCCTGAATATTATTCTGCTGCAGGTGTTGTGGCTTCTTCAGCTACTGGAGCTGATTCTACTACGGTTGCCGGAGCTGCTTCCGCTGCTTTTTCAGCGGCTTTGGCGGCTTCTGCTGCTGCAATTTCAGCTTGTTTTTTTGCGATATCTGCTTCTTTGGCTTTATTGTAAGCTATTTCAGCGTCCAATCGTGTTTTAGCTTCAGCTTTAGCTGCGTCTTTCACTGATAATTTGGTGGAATTGATAGCAGATTCTTTAGCTTGTTTCCAAGTATCGAATTTGACTTCAGCTTCTTCTACGGTGAAAGCACCTTTTTTTACACCTTCCAAAAGGTGTTTTTTCATCATTACGCCTTCTGTTGAAAGAAGGTTGCGTGTTGTGTCGGTGGGTTGAGCACCGGTCTGTACCCAATACAAGGCGCGTTCGAAATTCAAATCTATTGTAGCAGGATTAGTGTTTGGGTTGTACGAACCTAATCTCTCAATAAATTTACCATCTCGTGGTGCCCTGCTGTCTGCGACGACAATGTGGTAAAAAGCATACCCTTTGCGTCCGTGTCTTTGCAATCTGATTTTAGTTGCCATTGGTTTGAAATGAATTTAATAATTGTTCTTGTATTAAGCGGGTGCAAAGGTAGGAATATTTTTGAAAAGACAAAACCCTGGCTTCCCTTTTTTAGTCGTTTTTTACGCTAAGCAGCCAGGCAGAGGCATATTCCGGATTATTTGCCCGAAATTGATTGAGATAAGCTTGCGCCACATTTTTATCCGGAAAAATTCTGGCGTAAACACGTGCCCTGCCATCTCTTTCAACAATGCCGGAATATTTAAGCTTTGACTGCTGATTGTTTTCTTGTATCCATCTTTCTGCCAGCCTTTTTTGAGGAAAACTTCCGACTATAATGTAGTAAGTACGGGTTGGAGCAGTGATTTTCCGGGTTTTTGTTGCAGGTTCAATTGTTTTTTCAGATGTCGTTGTTATTATGTTTTCTTTGTTCGAAAAGTTTGCGCTTGTTTCATCAACGGAGACTGTCGGAACCTGCTCGTCAAGGACTGGTAGCACATCCTTTCTGACGGATTCCATGAAGTCCGGAGTAACGAGGTAATCATGCATCATGAATGCTTCCTGATTGTTTGTACCAGAAAAAGTTCCTGTCGGTTTGGAAAGAGATAACAGGAATAAACAAACAGCAATACCGATCACCATATTCCTAAAACTATCGCGGCGTAAACGGATATTGATAAACTCTTTATCTTCGTGCTTTCTGATGACTCTTTCCGTATTGGATCTGCTTTGTCTTCTTTTTTCGATATTGGGAAAGGAGAAGGAGGTCAAGCCATAAGATTCCGGGTAAAAAAAATTCTTGTTTTCAGAACGGAATTGGGTTTGTCCTTTGTCGTTTTTCCAAATAACGCCAATTCTACCGAGACTGACGTATTTGCCATTGTCAATTTTATTCTTGATTTCTTGAACGGCTTGACGAATTTGTAAGTTGGATTCTTCGAAACTAATATCGAAAGATTCCTGATAAGCCTGAGCCAAAAAACCATCGTTGAAGGTTAATCTTGCATTGAATCCTATTTCTTTTCCTTTGGGATAGAAGAAGTCGGATTCAGCATCAAAACGTGCCGGCACCTCATTCTGGACAAAACCACCCAAACCCGGTACGACTACACAGTCGTGATCGGGCAGGAGTTTTTCAATATGTTCAATCAGAACTTTCAAGATCGTTTTTATTGCAATGTAAGAATTGTTTCCAGATTTTTATCAATATCTTCTTGAGGAAGGTCATAATTTTTCAAATCTCCGGAAAGGTAGCTGTCGTAAGCTGTCATATCAATCAATCCGTGACCTGAAAGGTTGAAGAGAATAGTCTTTTTGGTGCCCTCTTCTTTGCATTTCAAAGCTTCATTGATGGTTGCGGCGATGGCATGTGCAGATTCGGGGGCAGGAATGATGCCTTCTGATTTGGCAAAGAGCATTGCTGCCTTGAAGCTGTCCAATTGCTTGATGTCTGTTGCTTCCATAATACCGTCCCTGATGAGCTGGCTGACGGTGGTTCCTGCTCCGTGGTAGCGCAAGCCTCCTGCGTGAATGTGTGCAGGCTGAAAGTTGTGTCCAAGTGTATACATTTTGAGTAGCGGGGTATAACCGGCTTCGTCGCCAAAATCATACAGGAATTTTCCTCTGGTCAATTTGGGACATGATGCAGGTTCTGCAGCAATAAAACGAGTCTTGGTTCCTTTGGTAAGTGTATCTTCCATGAATGGGAATGCAATTCCGCTAAAGTTGGAACCACCGCCAAAACAAGCAATGACAATATCCGGATATTCTCCGGCCATTTCCATCTGTTTTTTGGCTTCCTGACCGATAACTGTCTGATGCAATGAAACATGGCTAAGCACACTTCCTAACACATATCTGCAATTGGGAACTGTTGTGGCTAATTCTATGGCTTCTGAAATGGCTGTACCAAGACTTCCCATATAATTCGGATTGTCGGTGATAATTTTTCTACCGGCTTTGGTCGACATGGAAGGTGAAGCAATAACGGTCGCTCCATAGCTTTGCATGATGGATTTTCGGTATGGCTTTTGCTCATAACTGATCTTTACCATGTATACAGCCAGTTCCAGTCCAAAGAATTTTGCGGCATAAGACATAGCTGCACCCCATTGTCCTGCACCTGTCTCAGTAGTAATGTTGGTAATGCCTTGTTCTTTGCAAAAGTATGCTTGAGCGATCGCTGAGTTTAGTTTGTGGGAACCTACCGGACTGACACTTTCATTCTTGAAAAATATGTGGGCAGGGGTATCCAACGCTTTTTCGAGTCCGTATGCTCTTACTAATGGTGTGCATCGGTAGTTGCGATATACGTCCCGGACTTCTTCTGGGATGTCGATGTATCGATCGGTTCTATTGAACTCTTGCTTGGAACATTCTTCGCAAAAAATCGGATACAAATCTTCCGCTTTCATTGGTTGCTTGGTGACAGGATGAATGGGCAACATAGGTTTGTTTTTCATATCTGCCACAATGTTATACCATTGGGTCGGGATATCTTTTTCGTCGAGAAGAAATTTCTTGGTTTCCATTAATGATAGTATTAAATTATTTTTTCAGATTCAAACTTTTTCTGCTTTGGCTTTTCGAACTCATTTTCTAAACTTTTTCAAGCCGTTTTCAAGAAACCGAATGTATCTATTAACATCTTCATTGTAGGAATAACTTGGAGCAAGGGGCTGTCCTTGATTGTCGACCAACACATAAAATGGCTGAGCGTTTGAACCGAATTTGTAGCGTTGCAGATAACTCCATTTGTCTCCCACTGTCTTGATTTTTCGTATTTTACCGAATTCACTGACTTCAATTTCTTTTGCAAGCGGTGTTTTGTTATCCACCATCAAGGTGATGAGAACATAGTCTTTTTCGAGCAGATCTTTGACACGGCGGTCTTGCCAGACTGAGTTCTCCATTTTCCGGCAATTAACGCAACCATAACCTGAAAAATCAATCATGACGGGTTTGCCTTGTTTTTTTGCATATTCCATACCTGTTTCGTAATCATTGAATGCAGCATGTACTTCGTTTTTATAGAGGTTGAAGTCTTGGGTGGAAGCAGGTGGGGCAAAGGCACTGATGGATTTCAAGGGTGCTCCCCAAAGGCCCGGTACCATATAAATGGCGAAAGAAAAAGAGATCATGGCCATAAAAAGCCTTGATACGGATACATGTTTGAGATCACTGTCATTTGGTAGTTTGATTTTCCCCAGAAGATAGAAACCAAGCATGGTAGCCAAAATAATCCAGATAGCAAGGAATGTTTCTCTGTCCAGAATACCCCAGCCATAAGCTAGATCGGCGACGGAGAGAAATTTTAGAGCGAATGCCAATTCCAGAAAACCCAACACGACTTTTACAGTGTTGAGCCAACCACCTGATTTGGGTAGGTTATTAAGCATATTCGGAAATATGGCAAAAAAGCTGAATGGTATGGATAAGGCCAAAGCAAATCCGAACATTCCGATGGCCGGACCTGTTATGGAATTCATGCTTGCAGCCTGTACAAGGAGGGTCCCGATAATCGGGCCTGTGCAGGAGAAGGATACGAGAACCAGTGTAAATGCCATGAAAAAGATGCTGACGAGACCGGATGTTGTGTCGGCTTTTTTGTCCATTTTGTTGGTCCATGAGGATGGAAGGACCAGTTCAAAAGCTCCAAAGAAGGAAACCGCAAACAAGACAAGCAAGGCAAAAAACAACAAGTTGAAAATGGCGTTGGTTGAAAGACTGTTAAGGGCACTGGCTCCGAAAATAATGGTGATACCGAGACCTAACAGTAGATAAATGATGATGATGGACAGCCCATACATGACGGCTTCCCTGATAGCTTTTTTCTTGTTTTTGTTACGCTTGAGAAAAAAGCTGACGGTCATCGGAATGATAGGCCATACGCATGGGGTGAAGAGTGCCAGAAGTCCTCCCAAAAATCCGGTGATGAATAAAAACCACCAGGAAGTATTTGCCGACAGAGAGTCTCCGGTTTCTCCCAAAGACTGTAATTTGCCGATAACAGGTGTCCATAGTGAATTATTGTTTAGTTCGTTGACGACAGTTGAAGAAGATGCGACAACGTTTGAATTTGAAGTTGCGGTTGAACTGTCTGTAATCGATTGATCGATTAATGATACATTACCGTTCTGATTTGTTTTTTTATCCGGTTCCGTTTTATCTGTTTTGGAAAGATTCAGACCAGCCAGATTCTTAGCCTTAAATGCGAAGTTCTCAGGTGTGGGAGGGAGGCAACTTTCATTATTGCATCCCATATATTCGACGTATCCTTCAATATTGAAGGTTTTGGCGTCTGTTATTTTGATTTTCTGGATGAAGACAGCTTCTTTCTCAAAAAAACTAAGTTCCATACCAAAAACATCGTCCATTTTTCGGATAACTTTTGAGGTGGATATGGTCTTCCCGATCAGTTTGACACCCTGTGTTTTGTCAAAATGGAAGGAGGTAGATACAGGACCACCTTCAGGCAAATTCTGGTTATACAGGTGCCATCCGGCATCAATATTAGCTTTGAAAACGATTTCTTGATCTAAACTCGCTCCGTTTCTAAGCTGAAATTTCCATTTGATAGGTTCCTTTATTTGAGCCTGTAAAACAAAATTTGCCAGCAAAAACAAAGTAAAAATCAGGTATTTTTTCATAAAAGAATGATTTTGTTATGTGAACTTATTTCTTTGGCAAATATCATAAAAAACTCACAAACTCACAAAGCATTCAGGTTAAAATAAACAAGAAAGGATACCCACTCAGAGAGAAAGGCATCCTTTGTCAGCTTTTTTGAAAATAGAACGATCAATATTGTTCGGCATCATTTGGAAAATCCTTTTCTTTTACGTCTTTGATGTATTTTCCGACAGAATTGATGATGATTTCCTGCAAATTGGCATATCTTCTTAAAAATCTAGGTGAAAATGATTGAGTGATTCCAAGCATATCATGCATGACGAGTACTTGACCATCAACGCCGTTTCCTGCTCCGATTCCAATGATCGGAATTTCAAGCTCGTCAGCGATCCTCTTTCCGATATTAGCCGGTATTTTTTCAAGAGTGATGGCAAAACAGCCGATCTCCTGTAGCAATTTGGCGTCATCCATGAGTTTTTCTGCTTCCACTTCGTCTTTAGCCCGAACGGTGTAAGTACCATATTTATTGATGGACTGAGGCATCAGTCCGAGATGTCCCATTACAGGAATTCCGGCATCAATGATTTTTTTGATATCATTGCTTACTTCCCTTCCTCCTTCAATCTTGAGAGCATCTGCACCCGTTTCTTTCATGACCCGAATGGCTGCGTTGAGGGATTCCAAAGAATTTCCGGAAACAGTTCCGAAAGGCATGTCGACAAGGACGAGTGCTCTCTTCACTGCACGGGTAACGGACATGCCGTGGTAGATCATCTGATTGAGTGTGACGGGTAGGGTGGTAATGTTACCGGCGATGACATTGGAGGCTGAATCGCCGACAAGGATGACATCCATTCCGGCTTGATCAATTAACTTAGCCATGGAGTAATCGTATGCGGTCAGCATGGCAATTTTTTCTCCCCGCTGCTTCATCTCAAACAGGCGGTGGGTGGTCACTTTGCGTGAATCTTCTTGATGTACAGACATTTGTATGATGTTTATTCCGTAATAAAGGAAATTATTTTACAAAAGTAAGTTATTTTTCCGAGACATAGTTTGAAAATACATCTTTATAATAGTTTTACGGCCTATTTTTAAACATTCGGTTTTGTTCGATGGTGACCAATAATCCTTATATTTGCAGGAGAAATCCGTTGATCATAAAAATCCTTGCAGGCGTTGCAGTCAATGGATCATATTATACCTTGAATAACAGATTTTCTTGCGATGAAGAAAAAGGATAATATTAAGGTTTGGTTTTTTTATATCTGTATGTTATCGATTTTCGGTGCAATGATATACTTCATAGTACTTAAAGGTGAAACTTTCGAACATCAGATTGAGAAAGCGCACAATTTGATTACCCCTGGTACTCCTGCATATTTTGGAAGCAGTTTTGAACTGTTCAGACATTCTTTTATGCATAATATGGCAGAACCTTCAGCCATGTTGTTGCTTCAGATCATATCCATTCTCATCGTTTCCAGATTTTTCGGCCATTTCTTTGCTAAAATAGGTCAACCTACTGTGATTGGCGAGATTCTGGCTGGCATTGTACTTGGACCGTCACTTTTGGGTAAATTTTTTCCGGGTATTTTCAATTTTTTATTTGCGTCGGATTCTCTTGGAAATTTATACATACTAAGCCAAGTCGGACTGATCTTGTTTATGTTCACCATTGGTATGGAATTGAATTTGAGCGATTTAAAAGGCCGACTCAGTGAAACTTATGTGATCAGCCATGCAAGTATTATTTTCCCGTTCGGTATAGGAATGGCTTTATCTTATTTTGTGTATGGTGAGTTTGCCGTCGGACATGCTACATTTTTGTCTTTTGCATTGTTTATAGGTATTTCCATGAGTATTACCGCATTCCCTGTTTTGGCCAGAATCGTACAGGAAAAAGGACAAACCAAAACACATCTCGGAACTTTGGCACTTGCCAGTGCCGCCATTAATGACGTTACAGCCTGGTGTATGTTGGCTGCAATTATTGCGATTTCTAAAACGGGGAGCATTTCAGGGTCACTTTATACCATAGGATTGGCCATGATTTATGTAGCAGCCATGATTTTTGTGGTAAGGCCTTTTATGAAACGCATCGGAGAAATTTACCGAAACAGTGAAGTGGTCAATAAAAGTATAGTTGCTTTCATTTTTCTTGTTCTGATATCTTCTGCTTTGGTCACTCAACTAATTGGTATACATGCACTTTTCGGTGCTTTTCTGGCTGGTGTGGTCATGCCTCCTTTGCCAGATTTTAGGAAATTGATCATTGATAAGGTGGAAGATGTTTCCGTAACTTTGTTGTTGCCTTTATTTTTTGTGTTTACAGGACTTCGCACCGAAATCGGATTGCTCAATACACCCTATTTATGGGGTATTTGTGCTTTATTCATTTTAGTTGCCATTTTTGGAAAATTTGGAGGAAGTGCTCTAACAGCTTACATACTTGGTGAGTCGAAGCGGGACAGCCTTTCTTTAGGTATTCTCATGAATACCAGAGGTCTGATGGAATTAATTGTGCTGAATATCGGGTACGAAATGGGTATTTTGCCGCCGACTATTTTTGTGATGCTTGTTATTATGGCATTGGTTACTACTTTTATGACGACACCTTTGATGTCGTTGATTGAGAAATTGTTTCCAGTCAGGAATATTCATGAAGAACAGAAGGAACAACAGGCTTTCGGCATTTTCAAGGCCTTGGTTGCATGTGGTAATCCTGAAAACGGAAGGCCTTTGCTTCATGTTGCAAAAACGGTATTGGACGGATCCCAAAATAGTTTGGCTGTAACGGTATTACATATTACGGTGGGTACGGATACCAACCCGATACACGGTGAGGAATTTTCTAATGAAAGTTTTAGGGCTATGCGTGAAGTGGCTGATTCTTTGAATATTCCAATTGAAACAGAGTATAAGGTGACAGACAATATCAGTCATGAGATTGTTCATAATGTAAATGTTAATAATTATGATTTTTTATTGGTCGGTGCTGGTGTGAATTTACCGGGGAAATTTCTTTTTAGGAAAAACTTTTTCTATCCCGGTTCGCTCATCAAGGATAAGACACGTTATTTCATTGAAAACAGCAAGTGCAGCGTCGGTATTTTTGTAAATCGGAATTTTTCGAAAATATCCAGAACATTGGTGCTGCTTGACGATGAGCATGATGAATTTTTATTGCGTTACGCCCGTCGTCTGTTGCATAACAATTCGGAGGTTTCCATACGCATCCTCGATGTAAACAATCTCATTGTCACCAACGAATCAATCGGACAATCCGTTGCCGAACTTAAAAAGGAATTTCCTAATTCTATAAAGGTTAGCAGGCATACGCATGCAACACCTCAATATATTTCCGGATTTAGCTTTATGCTGATCAGTTATAAGACCTGGAACAAGTTTACCGTTTCGGGAAGCAAGGTGTTGGAGAGTATTCCTTCAACCCTGATTATCAATAAGAAATCGAGCAGATTCCATATTCATGACCTCAAAAATAAGAAGTAATGGCGAGACCTGTTATGGCCTGATTTCTTCTGTTTTTGTGTCACCTTCTTCGAGTCGCAATTCGTCAATTTCTTTATCTAAAGATTCATCTGTAATGATTCCTTCTCCAGAGGTGTGGGTTAAACTGTCCGGATGGGAAGAAATGGAGTCTGAATCCGCTACCGTATAAGGTGTTTGGCAATTATATGGAACGGTAATTACACTTTTTGGCTCCGGAAATTTTCCACGATATTTGGCCAAGCTCTTATCAGCCAGAACCTTCTCCATGAAATATCCGAAAATCGGCAGGGCTGTCTTACTTCCTTCACCGAGTCTGCCTGTCCGGAAGTGGATACTGCGGTGTTCACCGCCTACCCATGCTCCGCCGACTAATTTTGGTGATACGCCTATGAACCAGGCATCCGAATGGTTGGATGATGTTCCTGTCTTTCCGCCGAATTCGGTGTCATAACGAAAAATATCGAAACTCCAGAGTGCCTGGGTTGTAGCCATCGGCTCTGTCAGTCCGGCTTTCAACAATTGCGTCATCAGGAAGGCTGTCTGATAGGGGATGCCTTGTGTCTGTTTCAGCTTGTGTTCATAGATGACTTTCCCATTCCGGTCTTCGATACGTGTCACGAGTACGGGATCGTGTGTCATGCCGTCATTGATGGCGGTACAATAGGCATTCACCAATTCCAGCAGGGAAACGTCTGAAGAGCCCAGCGATACGGACGGTATTTCATGCAAAGGTGTCTTGATACCCATGTTGTATGCTGTTTCAATAATATTGTTGATGCCGACTTCTTTTGCCAGAGCTACAGCTATACTGTTGATGGATCGTGCAAATGCTGCTTTGAGCGTCAAATTTTGACCGGTGAATGTACCGTTTGCATTGTGAGGTGTCCAAAGTTTGGGCTGTCCTTTTTCCATGACTTCCCAGTCAATATAATTATCTTTGCGGTAATCACAGGGGCTCATTCCTTTATTAAAGGCTGTTGCATAGACAAAAAGTTTGAAGGTGGATCCAGGCTGACGTTTGGATAATACTTTGTCATATTTCCAGAAATTAAAATCAATATCTCCGACCCAGGCTTTGATATAACCAGTCTGAGGTTCCATGGCTACAAAACCGCTGTGCATGAAATGTTCCATATAGCGGATAGAGTCCATGGTACTGATATTGAGCACCTTTTTACCATCTTTGTAGTCGAAGACAGTTACCTTGTGCGGCTTGTTCATATAATAATCTATGGAATCCGGGGTGTCCTTGTATTTTTCGGCCAATAATTTATAAATACCGGTTTTTTTCGCCAGGGTTTCGATGAAGCCGGCAATTTCCCGATGATTTTCGTCCTGCCAGGGGTTTTCTTTTCCCCAGTGATTGTTAAAGTTGTTTTGAACGATACGCATTTGTTTATCAACCGCTTCTTCCGCATATTTTTGCATACGGGTGTCGATGGTGGTGTAAATCTTCAGACCATCTGAATATAGGTCAATATTGTTTTCTTCACACCAGCCTTGCAATTGTGCTGCCACTGCTTCCCTGAAATACAGGGCATTGCCGTCATAATTTCTTTCAATTTTATATTTAAGCCTGATGGGGATATTCTTGATTGAATCAAATTCGGCAGCAGTGATGATTTTATGAATTTTCAGATTTTCCAAAACGACATTCCTGCGTTTCAAACTGTTTTTTGGATTGACTTTTGGATTATAGTAGGTTGTGGCCTTGAGTAGGCCGACCAAAGTGGCTGCTTCTTCTATGGTCAGATCAGCCGGATTGTTGTCGAAATATGTTTTACAAGCGGTTTTGATACCATAGGCATTACTTCCGAAATCCACAGTGTTGAGGTACATGGTCAATATCTCCTTTTTGGAATAGAACATTTCAATCTTGACAGCCGTAACCCATTCTTTTGATTTCATGACAATCAGCCTGATACCCGGAATAAAGCCCATCAATCCTTTGGAATATTGAGAGCGGGTCTTGAACAGATTTTTCACCAACTGCTGAGTGATGGTACTGGCACCGCGGGGATTACCTTTTGCTATATCCCGTGCTGCGGCAAACAAGCCTTGTATGTCAATGCCAAAGTGTTTGTAAAAGCGTTCATCTTCCGTATAAATCAATGTTTTGATCATGATGGGAGCAATCTCTTCATATTTTACAGGTGTTCGGTTTTCCTTAAAATACTTGCCGATGATTTTGCCGTCTTCGCTGTATATTTCAGAGGCTTGACTTTGTTGAGGATCGCTGATGCTCAGCATACTCGGGGATTTTCCGAATAGCCAGAGAAAATTCATGTCTACACAAACTAAAAAAAGAAAGAAGAACATCATCACCTCTGTGAAAATAATCAACAGTCTCTTATGCCATTTTGCTTTTCTGTAGGTCTCTTTATGTCTATGATAAAGGGCTTTAAAAAAATCCTTGAGAAGCTTCAGATATGGATTTATCCGGATAATAACTCTATTTAAAAATTCTTTTAAACGGTTCATCCACGTCCTGTCCTTGATTGTTATCATGATGGCTACGCTTTTTAGTTGGTTCCAATGTATGAATTAATGTTCAATGAAATATTATTGTTCATACGCCGGTACAAAAGTACTCAAAAAGACTTTTGTTTTCTTATAAAAGGAGGAAGAATAAATATAACAAAAGAGCACTTCCACATACAATGGGAAGTGCTCTTTATTTCCTTATTGCAGAAAAGGTTATCTGCGCTTGTTCTTTTGCTGTTCTTTCAACATCTTTTGTTGCTCTCTCTGAGCTTGTTCCAGACGAGCGGCAAAGCCTGATTTCTTGACGGGTTTTTTCTTATTTTCATTCAGTTGTGCCAAAAGTTTATCTTCGTTGATGGTGGCTCTGATGACATATGTCTGGATGATGGTGATTAAAGTGGATATGAAGAAGTAGAAGCTTAAGCCTGAAGCATACTGGTTAAACATGAACAAAAACATCACAGGCATCATATACATCATGGTTTTCATACCCGGCATCTGGTTGCTGGTCGGCTGGGTCTTCATGTTGATGTTGGTATAAATGATGTTGGTAATGGTCATTAACAAACAGAACAAACTGATGTGGTTACCAAAATATTTCGTTACCAATGGAATGTTTCCGGACCAAGTGATGATGGCATCATAAGAGGAAAGGTCGTGTGCCCAAAGAAAACTTTGTTGTCTTAACTCAATGGAGGATGGGAAGAAGGAGTACATGGCAAAAAGAATGGGCATCTGGAACAGCATCGGTAAGCATCCGCCCATTGGACTGACACCTACTTGCCTATATAAATTCATGGTTGCCTGAGAGCGTTCGGCCGCACGTTCGGTTCCTGGAAATTTATCGTTGATTTCTTGTATCTGTGGTTGCAGCACACGCATCTTGGCTGAAGACATATAGGACTTATAGGTAAGAGGGAAAATGAGCAACTTGATTACAAGAGTCATGAGTAAGATAATGACTCCGTAATTGCTGATGAATTTTCCGAAAAGGTCGAACATTGGAAGTATAATACCCGTATTGGCCCAACGAATGATTTTACCGCCCAGAGGAACAATTTTATCCAGATCAAGTTGATTGTCCCTGGCGATGCCTTTATCATAGCTTTTCAGCAAGGCATGTTTGATAGGACCAAAATAAAACTCCATCTTGGTATTTTGTGAGCCCCTTATGTCAAAGGGAACAGAAGAAGTCATTTCATAACCCTTAATGTATGGTGATGTCTTACTTTCCACATTGGATGATAGGTTGTTGGACGTAAATCCTTTGTCAGCAATAGCGATACAAGCAAAGAACTGATCTTTGAACGAAACCCATTTGAGTGTGTTGGTGATCTTTTCATTATCGTCTTTGGCTGCATTGAGCTTATCAACCTCATCGCCCACATATTTATAATTCAGGACAGAATATCTTTCCTCGAATGTCCGTCCTTTTTCTTGCTGACGCATTTTCATTGCCCAATTGAAATCAAGGATATTGTTGTTGGATTGCATCACCCGATCCATGTTTTTACCTTTGATTTCAAAAGACAGCTTATAATCGTCCTTTTTAAGTGTATAGATAAAATCCATCCATGAACTGTCGGTAACGGCAAGACGGTAGATGAATTTTAAAGGATTTCCTGAAGGTATTTCCTTGAAATACAAGTCTTCCGTATTGACCAATCGACTGTCGGATGTAAAGAATGTAAAACCGAATTTGGAGGTCTCTTCTTTAAAAAGGATTAAAGGTAAAGAGTCTCCCGTAACAAATTTCTTCAATCTTACGGAAGCAATACGGCCACCCTTGGATGACATGGTCAATTCGAACAAATTGTTTTCGAAGGTGGTATGGGCATTTTCTCCGGAAGCCAATGATGAAAATGCCCCAAATTTCATTTTTGAATCGATTGAGTCCGATTTCAAAGCCGCAGTGCTGTCTCTGGATTCGGTATGGAAATTTGCGGTAGAATCAGACTTCAGATCGGTTTTTTTTTGAAGATTTGAAGCTAAAGCAATAGAGTCGTTCAACCTCTTTTGTTCCTTGGCTGCATCAAGCTGCGCTTGAGATGGCTTGTTTAAATAGCTGAAGCCAATGATGATCAAAAACATCAGAACAAACCCTAAGATGGTATTTTTGTCCATATTCAATGTTAACTATGTTAAAGATATTTTGCATGAACCACAAATGATTCTTGTCTTTCTGGATAATTGATAATTTTTAGAGGTTTGCGCTCCTTTAATTTTATTTAAAGGGACAAAAGTACAAAAAACTTTCAGAAATATTGTTTTACCTTTGTTCCAAAATATGTATTAATGAAAAAAAGCTGTATTACATTTGTGTTTATGATAGGAACCTTATTTCCCGTAGCTGCTTTTGCTTCAGATAACTTATCGGAAGACACGGTTTCTGTAAATTCAGGAATTATTCAAGATACATTATCTACAAGGGACCTACATTTGCCTGCTGCTGTTGTACCTAAAACAACATCTTCAACGAATCCTCAGGCAACCTTTGATCACAAATCGAACCCTTTGCTTGACTTTATTCTGAATTATGATATCAATGTTTCAAAAGTACACCCCAAACCCGCGAGAGTCATTTTACCGGGTGATTTGCTGGATTATCCGAAAATGAGTCCGTTATTTATGCCTTTGGTTTTCAATGCCAACCGTCGTGAGTACAAAATAACGGACAGGAAAAAGATAAATCCTGTACCATTTATTAAAACGCCGCTCATAGATTCTCTTCAGACGATGATGCAATCGGAAAATTTTGTTCACCGTATTGCACAAGGTATTTTGCAGGACTCTGAGACACAACAGATTGGAAATATTAAGTATGATCAAAAGAATCTTCCTGAACCGGAGAAACTGGTGTTCCATTTAAATTCTTCCATATCGCCCGTTTGGTCGAAACCAATCGGCAGGATTTCTGAAGAAAAGGCCGATACCAAAGAATTGCCCAAGTCTGAATATAAGCCATGGACAAAATACGGCAATGTTAAATTGCAATTTTCCCAGACCTATATTTCTCCGAATTGGTCTGCGGGTGGAGAAAGCAATATGGCGGGGCTGACTACTATTTTTATGGAAGCCAATTATTCGGATCTCAAGAATATTCAATTCGACAATAATATGGAAATGAAAATCGGTTTGAATACTGTCTCATCAGATTCGTTGCGAAATATAAATATCAGCACGGATCAATTGAAAGCAACGACCAAACTGGGTATTAAAATGTACAATGACTTTTATTATTCATTGTCCGGTGAATTTACTACCCAGTTTCTGAATAATTACAAGTCCAATACCATGAAAAAGATGTCTTCTTTTTTGTCTCCGGCCAAATTGTTTGTCGGTTTGGGGGTGGATTATAAGAAAACAGACAAGAAAAAAGGCTATGTCCTTTCTGTCAATCTTGCCCCGATAACTTGTAAACTGAATTATCTGCAGGATATCAAGAACTTTGATGCATCGTCTTACGGCGTTGAAGAGGGAAAACATTTCGGTAAAGAATTGGGAAGCAAGGTGACAACGACATTGACCTGGAAGTTCTCAGAACAGGTACAATGGCAATCAAAATTCTATTATTTCTCTGATTATACCTATATTGATTCGGAATGGGAAAATACCTTAGACTTGAATTTAAATCATTTATTCACAACGACGATTTTCATGCATTTGAAATACGATGATCGCCTGAAACCAAATCCTGGTCAGAACTTGCTACAGATGCAGGAATTATTGAGCTTTGGTATGGTCTATTATTTGTAATCGTAATTCGAGAAATGATTTCCTTGGTTGAGTTTAGATGAATAAAATGTATGGAAAGAATTGAATAATTCCGAAAAAATCCCGAAATTGCGGGCTTAAAATTTTTATACAAATCAATAACGCATGAAAGATTTAATTTTAGTAACGGGCGGAACTGGATACATCGGTTCACATACGACGGTAGAACTCATTGAGGCAGGCTATGACGTTGTCATTGTAGACAATTTATCAAATTCCGATGCAAAGGTGCTGGATGGAATTGAAAAGATAACAGGTGTCAGGCCAAATTTGGAAATTCTTGATTGCACCGACTATGAAGCCATGAAAGTTGTTTTTGCCAAATATAAGAATATCAAGGCTGCCATTCATTTCGCCGCAAGCAAGGCTGTCGGCGAATCTGTTCAGAAACCTTTGCTTTATTACAGAAACAATCTGGGTTCTTTGATTACGATGTTAACTTTGATGTCTGAATTCAAATGCAAAGGTTTTGTTTTTTCTTCATCCTGTACGGTTTACGGCCAGCCGGATGTTTTGCCTGTTGATGAAAATGCACCGATCAAACCGGCCATATCTCCTTATGGAAATACCAAACAAATTGCTGAAGAAATCATTCGTGACAATGCGCATGCAGGTGCATCATTCAATACTGTCATCCTGCGCTATTTCAATCCGATCGGTGCTCATCCTTCGGCAGAAATCGGAGAATTGCCGCTGGGTATCCCTCAGAATTTGATTCCTTATGTGACACAGACAGGTGCCGGCATTCGCCCGAAATTAAACGTTTTCGGAAACGATTACAATACACCTGACGGTTCTTGTATCCGCGACTACATTAATGTGGTGGATCTTGCCAAGGCTCATGTGATAGCCGTTAAGCGTTTGGTTGAAGAAAAAAATGAGAAAAATGTGGAAATATTCAATCTTGGTACCGGACGCGGTCTATCGGTTCTCGAAATTATCAACATTTTTGAAAAAGTGAGTGGTGTGAAGCTGAACTATGAAATTGTCGAACGCAGAGAAGGTGACATTGAACAAGTTTGGGCAAACCCTCAATATGCTAACAATGTATTGGGTTGGAAATCTGAGACTTCCGTCGAAGACACCTTGCTTTCAGCATGGAGATGGCAACAACATCTGAGTGAAAAATAAGATCAATCAGAATATTTTTCAAGGAGCCTCGCAAATGCGGGGCTTTTTTTGTATATAGAAATAAAAATATTCAGACTGTCGAGAAGACTACTATTTTCAGGTCGGACAGCCCAAGCTTGAATTTGTGTGAATCCGATTCTGGTTTGAATGTCAATGTCTGGATATTTCTTTAGGTAGGATCTGGCAACCATCTTATCGCAAACAAAGAAATTCACAAATTTATTTGAAACAGCCTTGATGTTGTCTTCAGTGTTAAAACCTGGTATATAACGGGCATGAATGGAATCACAGATTTCGATGGATAAGTGGTGTACTCTAACGATGTTTGGTGAATGTGCTGTAAAGAATATCTTGTTCTTACCCAATAAGACAGGGTCACGGACGGGATTTTTGCCGTCATTGTGTGCTTTATCCCTTTGTACCAGCACTAAATAACTTTTCAGCAGAGGTTTCGTATAAGCCACTTGATTCTGCAATTCTTTAATCATGGGGAGTGGACCTGCAAGAATGTCACATTTGCCTGAATGCAGCAATGCCAGGCGGTCTTCAAAGTCCGCCTGGCCGATGTATTCGAGATCTATATGATGTCTGTCGGCAAATGCCTTAGCCAATTCATATTGAAAGCCATGAAAACCATACCGATCGGTATAAAAACTGAATAGGTCTTCTTCACCACATACTCTAATAACGCCTCGTTTGATGATCTTCGGCATATCACTGGATCTCTTGTTGTGCCTGTCAATACCATATAAGATGGCAAACACAGACCAAAAGGCAGTGAAAATAATCAATAAAACCAATGATGCCCTATGTATTTGTTTAGTCATAGAAATTCCAGGATAAGCCAAATTTGATAACGGACGGATTAATTGGATAATGTGGTGCGGAAAAATAATTGGGTTCTGCGAAGAGATGACTGATATGTGAGTACATGACAAAGAAACGCATTCGTTTCAAATGAAAATTTCCATATAAATTCATCAATGGATAATTTCCGACTTTGGTTTCTTGCTGATTATAGAATTGCCCTGTTGCAGGCATATAAGCTGGTGCATAATAGGCCGAATGGTACTGACAATCGATACCGATATGAGAAGTCATGACCTTGGAAACAAGAAATTTCAGGTATAAATTGGAATACACGGTCAGGTCCGGAAGGGGTAGGATGGTTTGATTGCTTGAAAGCTGATAGATGGCATTGTTATCCCAATTGATTATGCCTGCACTTAGATGTTGCTTCCAATTGAAAGATAAGACCTGAATATTTCCTGAATATTGATCAGGCAATGCATGGTTGTTGAAATAAACCATGTTGGTCAAATTCTCAACACTGGCATTGGCCGTAAAACCCAAAGTCGGAATATTTAACGTGCCACTGATGCGTGTCCTGTTTTCTCTGATAAAGTGGTTGTCCCAGATAAAATGATTGGAATAATAATGTTCCAGAAAATAATCCGGATGGAGATTTTTGACGTAACCTGATGCGGAAAGGCTTACGGGATGATGATTCCATAGCTTGAAGGTCGTATTCAGGTTCCCTTTCAATTCAAAATCACCCATGTCTTCTCCGAATACACAAATTTTTGCCAAAGCATCATAAGTCAGGATAGAACCTTGGCGTTTGGAAAGTTCACCGCCGGCCCAAACGAGATTTTTGTCGTAGGTGGTTAGCCGGCTAAAAACGTTGGCTGTATCACGAAGTTCTGCTGTTCTGGAATAGTAAGTATATCGCCGGAAATCGTGTTCCAAAAAACCCGTCAGTCCAAATTTGGCCCACTGATGAAAACCCTCTCTCAGGGAAAGTCCGAACGTATTTCGGATTTGTAGTATAGAACAAGTGTCTGCCGTGTAACTGTTATCAATATGGGCAATACTGTCATAATAAGCCAACTCGGCACTTGTTGAACGATAACTTTTTTGACTTTGGTCGATATATAAAGTATGAATGATGCTGGTTACGGGGATAAATTCTGTGATGGTGTCGTTCTTGATCGTTTTGGCATTCACTGTGTCTTTCTTGATGGTGGTACGTTCAAAACCGATGTTGTATTTATGGTTGAAAAAGAAATTCCGGCTTTTTACCAATGATTTGGCATCATTCAAAGCGACAGGAATGCTCAGACTTTCATATTCCCGGAGTCCTCCACTCATTAGCAATGGATTGGTAATGTATCTGTCGTCGGTGATTCCGCCGTTTTCTAAATTTTCCAGATAGGAATTAGAAAATTTCCAAAAAGCTTCGTACCTGGGACTTAGGTAATTTCCAAAAATATTGGCCAGTTTGTCTCTGGTTGAATTTTTGTCGTAAAAACCTCTGGCATAAATAATTTCATAGTCGAATCCCACATTCAGATATTTGTTGGCGTTGACGGTAAAAAGAACTTTGAAATTTTCTTCTTGGGTGGTTTCATTACCAAAGGTCGTAAAATAGTTAATATTGGTATACGGTGTTGTCGTATTGTAGAAAAACTGTTCGCTCGGTGCTTTAATCCAGTTATCATAGGGGCGCATAAACAAGAAAGGCGTCTTTTCCGTGCGGTCTGAAAATATTTTGGTCTGAAAAGGTGAACCAAGGTTTCCGAGATTTTCTGAAGAAAGCGTCTTGTTCCTTTCCGGAAAAGTCAAGTTCTGAAAATTGAGTGGCAGGGTGTCCGGTTTTACAGCGGTACGTTCTCCAAGAAAATCATCTATCTGCCATATTCGTATTCTGGAAGCTACAACTTTTTCATCAACAGGCGAAGAAGTCTTGGATTTATCATTATCATCCTGTTTCTGTGTATTGTTTTGATTCGTGCCGAGACCTCTTGATGTCTGAGATGTTTCCATCGTTCTCTGGGCTATTGCATTCAGACTGATTCCGAACAGAAATAGGAAGAATATTGGCTTAAGATTGATGCGCATACCTGATGATACGGATTTTGAGGTCAAAGATACAATCTTTGACCGGATTAAGAAGAAAGCACTTTGTAAAAAGATGTAAAGTTTGCCACAATTGGACTTTGGGCTTATGTTCCTTTGGTTTTTTTCGTATTTTTGTCCATATAAATTTTGACTTTATGTCTCCGGAAAAAGAAATTGAGGCTTTGCGTCTTGAATTGAATCGTGCCAATTACGACTATTATGTATTGTCATCACCGACGATGTCGGATTTTGATTATGATTCAAAACTGAAGTATCTACAAGAGCTGGAAGATGCCCATCCTGAGCTGTCGGATGAGACTTCGCCCACTCAAAGGGTCGGAAGTGACATAAACCGCAATTTCAAGCAGGAAAAACACCGTTACCCCATGCTCTCACTCGGGAATACCTATTCAGAAGAAGAGGTTAGGGACTTTTACGAGCGTACGCGAAAAGCTTTGAATGAACCGTTCTGCATTGTTTGTGAGCTTAAGTTTGACGGGACTTCCATTGCCTTGACCTACAAAAAAGGGAGATTGGTGAAAGCACTGACCAGAGGTGATGGTGAAAAGGGCGACAATGTGACGGAAAATGTAAAGACGATCAAGAGCATACCTTTAACTTTATTCGGAAAAGACTATCCGGAAGAATTTGAGATTCGCGGAGAAATTCTGATGCCTTGGGAAGTGTTTGAAGCTTTGAACCGCGAACGCGAAGAGCAGGAAGAGCCTTTGTTCGCCAATCCGAGAAATGCCGCATCCGGAACATTAAAGCAACAGAATTCTTCTATTGTGGCTTCCAGAAAACTGGATTCCTATCTATATTATCTTTTGGGAGATCATTTGCCCTGCGAAGGACATTATGAGAATCTCCGGCAAGCCGAAAAATGGGGCTTTCGTATTTCGGATGCCATGAAAAAATGCAACACCATAGAGGAAGTCTTTGATTTTATCCATTATTGGGATACAGCCCGTAAGAACCTACCGGTGGCAACCGATGGCATTGTTCTCAAGGTGAACTCGTTGTTGCAACAAAAGAATCTGGGTTTTACCGCCAAATCTCCAAGGTGGGCCATCGCTTATAAATTTCAGGCAGAGAGGGCTACAACACGTCTGAATTCGGTCTCTTTTCAGGTAGGACGTACCGGAGCTGTGACTCCGGTTGCCAATCTGGATCCGGTACAACTTTCCGGTACTGTCGTAAAACGTGCTTCCCTGCATAACGATGATGTCATTCAATCCCTGGACTTGCACATCGGTGATCAGGTTTTTGTGGAAAAAGGAGGGGAAATCATTCCGAAAATTGTAGGTGTGGACCTTTCAGCCCGTTTTATGGTAGGCGATAAGGTCCGTTTCATCAAAAATTGCCCCGAATGTAGCAGTGAATTGATTCGTTTTGAAGGTGAATCTGCCTATTATTGCCCCAATCAGAGCGATTGTCCGCCTCAAATCAAGTCGAGGCTGGAACATTTTATTCATCGCAAGGCCATGAATATAGACGGACTTGGTACGGAAACCGTCGATACTTTATTCAAGGCAGGAATCGTCCATGATCCGGCCGACCTTTATCATTTGAACGGAAGGACGTTGGCCAACATGGAACGTCTGGGTGAGAAATCAGCCGGAAATATCCTGAAAAGTCTCAGGAATTCAAGGTCTGTGCCTTTTGAACGTGTCCTTTTTGCTCTGGGAATTCGTTTTGTGGGAGAGACCGTTGCCAAAAAGCTGGCCAGGTCTTTACATTCTATGGATGCCATTGCTGCAGCTACGGTCGAAGATCTTGTCCAGGTAGAGGAAGTTGGCGTAAAGATTGCAGAAAGTGTTGTGGGCTATTTTGCGTCGGAAACCAATCGGAAATTGGTTTCAAGATTGAAGGAAGTCGGTCTTCAAATGGAAATATCTCCTGAACTTATGGCGGAAAAAGGGAATGTACTTTCTGGGAAAATAATTGTTATAAGCGGTACATTTTCAATGCATTCAAGAGATGAATATAAAGAAATGATTGAAAAGAACGGCGGTAAGAATTCCGGAGCTGTTTCCTCCAAGACCAGTTTTATTCTGGCCGGAGAAAATATGGGTCCGGCCAAGTTGGAAAAAGCTGCCGCTCTTGGAATTGAGCTTTATAATGAGGAAAAATTCCTCGAATTTTTAAATAAATAAAAAGAAATAAAATAAGGCCATGATTACATTCTTTTTACAGCGGAAAATCAGGAAAATTTCCGATAGCTATATCCGGGACAAAAAGTTCCGGGAATATAAGGATATTCATCAGGTTATGTTATTTTTCAATATGGAAGACCTCGAGGTCGTGAAATCTTTTGCGGATCTATTGGTTGCAGACGGGAAACAAGTGATGGCATATACATACGATAACGGGGTCGACAAATCAAAACCTTCGAAACTACCGGATAACTATAAAATATTGACGAAAAAGGATCTGAATTTTTTCTGTTTTCCCCATGATGATGTCGTTTCGGCATTTTCAAAATATGCCACAGATACCTTGATTGATTTGACCGTGAGACCTTCTCTTATCCTGAAATACTTATTCCTGAACTCTTCTTCAGATTTTAGAGTCGGTTTTAACCGGGAGAATGGCAGGCTCTATGATCTGTTGATAGAACGCAATGAAGAAGAAGACTTTGCATTTTTTGTCAATCAGATGCTTTTTTACATGAAGAGTCTTCGTACAAAATAGTATTTTTTCGTACTTTTGTCTCTCCAAATCTTCCTCGTTACAACCGATTGACAGAAACGGGGAGTTTTTAAGTATAAAACCCGCCTAATGGCCGGATCAAATGATAAACAATAAATTGACAGGAATGGGAGTGGCACTGATCACCCCCTTCAAAGAAGATGAAAGTGTTGACTATGATGCCTTGGGGCGTTTGGTTGACTACCAGATCAAGAATGGTATAGATTACCTTGTGGTTCTGGGTACTACGGCGGAAACCGCGACCCTGACCGAAACAGAAAAGAAAGAGGTGGCTTCTTTTGTCATCAATCGTGTAAATAAACGGGTTCCCATTGTCATGGGCGTAGGCGGAAATTGTACACGTTCTGTTGTTGAGGAACTTAAAACCAAAAATTATACAGGCGTCGATGCCGTTTTGTCGGTCACGCCCTATTATAATAAGCCTTCCCAAGAGGGCATATTTCAACATTACAGTGCGTTGGCCAAAGCCACGGATTTGCCCCTCATCTTATACAATGTTCCGGGACGGACAGGTGTCAATATGAATAGTGAAACCGCCTTGCGGCTGGCACGTGAATTTCCAAATATTGTTGCAGTCAAGGAAGCATCCGGAATCATTTCCCAAGTGGATGAAATCATCAAGAACAAACCGGATGACTTTATGGTTATTTCAGGTGATGACGGCATCACTTTTCCCCTGATCACGCTCGGGGCGGTTGGTGTGATTTCCGTCATAGGGAATGCTTTCCCAAAAGAATTCAGTAAGATGGTGCGTCTGGCTTTAGCCGGTGATTATAAAAATGCTTTGGTGATCCATCGCAACTTCACGGATCTTTTCAACTTACTGTTTGTTGACGGCAACCCTGCCGGTGTAAAGTGTATGCTTCATGCCATGGGCCTTATTGAAAATAAATTGCGTCTTCCGTTGGTTCCGACCCGTATCACAACTTACGAAAAAATTCGTAAAGTGTTGGAAGGCCTGAATGTAAAGTATTAAAATCGAGAACATGAATATTTCTTACAATTGGCTGAAGGAGTTCCTGAATTTTGATCTGACCCCTAAAGAGACTGCGGATGCTTTGACTTCCATTGGTTTGGAAAACGGCACCATAGAGGAAGTAGAGACTGTCAAAGGTGGTCTTGAAGGTTTGGTTATCGGTCAGGTGCTGACATGTGTACCGCATCCCGATTCCGATCACTTGCATCTAACCACCGTCAATGTCGGTTCGGCAGAGCCTCTTTCCATCGTTTGCGGTGCACCCAATGTGGCAGCAGGTCAGAAAGTGGTGGTGGCGACGGTCGGTACCAAACTTTATGACGGAGATCAAATTTTCACCATCAAAAAATCCAGGATACGTGGTTATGAGTCTTTCGGCATGATCTGTGCTGAAGATGAAATCGGTATCGGTACAAGTCATGAAGGTATTATCGTTCTGCCGGAAAATGCCAAAATCGGAATGCCTGCAAAGGAATATTACGGCATTAAAAGTGATTATATTCTGGAAGTGGATATTACCCCTAACAGGATTGATGGGGCCTCTCACTATGGCGTTGCCCGAGACCTGGCTGCCTTGCTGAAACAAAATAATCCGGACATTCGATTGACAAGACCTTCTGTGGAAGGTTTCAAAGTTGATAATGATTCCTATCCGGTTAAAGTCTTCGTTGAAAATACGGAGGCATGTCCGCGATATGCCGGCATTACCGTTTCCGGGGTAAAGGTCGCGGATTCCCCCAAATGGTTGCAGGATCGTTTGCGTTTGATCGGGGTACGTCCTATCAACAATATTGTGGACATTACCAATTATTTATTGCATGAAACCGGACAACCTTTACATGCTTTTGACGGCGATAGAATCACCGGCCATGAAATTCATGTCCGTACGGTTAAAGAAGGAACACCATTCAAGACACTCGATGAAGTGGAACGTAAGCTTTCAGCCAACGACCTGATGATTTGCAATGCCAAAGAGCCCATGTGCATCGGTGGCGTATTCGGTGGTGTTGATTCCGGTGTGACCGGTTCAACGTCGAAAGTATTTCTCGAAAGTGCTTATTTTCATCCGGTATGGATTCGTAAGACAGCCCATCGTTATGGGTTGAATACGGATGCCTCTTTTCGCTTTGAACGCGGTGTTGATCCGAATAACACCCTATATGTGCTCAAACGTGCGGCCATGATGGTCAAGGAACTTGCAGGCGGAACCATCTCCAGTGAAATTGTTGATGTATATCCGAAACCCCTTGATGATTTTAAGGTTTCGCTGAGTCTGGCCAAAACCAACCGATTGATCGGTAAAATCATTGAGCCTGAAAAAGTGAGATCTATTCTGAAGGCACTCGAAATGAAGATCCTTTCAGAAAACGGAGATATCCTTGAACTTCAAGTTCCGGCTTACCGTGTGGATGTTCAAAGAGATGTGGATGTAATAGAAGATATTCTCCGCATTTACGGATATAACAATGTGCAATTCAGTGATTCTTTGAAGTCTAACATTTCATATTCCGTCAAACCGGACAGCCACAAATTGCAGAATCTGATTTCAGAACAACTGACAGCTTCCGGCTTTAACGAAATCATGAATAATTCATTGACTTCTGCCGGATATTATACCGATTTGCAATCTTTTCCGGCAGCAGAATCGGTCATGATCATCAATCCGCTCAGTTCAGACTTGAACAGCATGCGTCAGACCATTTTGTTCGGTGGTCTGGAAAGCATCGCTTATAACAGAAACCGTCGCAAGACGGATCTGAAATTTTATGAATTCGGTAATTGCTACCATTTCAGGGAATCGAAGCGGAATCCTGAAGACCGTTTGTCACCATACAGTGAAGAATATCACCTCGGAATGTGGCTGACAGGAAATAAAAGTTCCCAAACATGGATTCATGCGGAAGAAAAGACTTCTTTCTACGAAATGAAGGCTTATACGGAAAACATTTTCAGCCGCCTTGGTATCAGTGGTAATGCTTTGGTCATGGAAGAAGGCGGAGATGATATATTCTCCCATGCCTTGACTTTTTCTAACAGAGGAGGCAAGCCGATTGCGAAAATGGGTAGTGTTCAACCATCCCTCCTGAAAAGATTTGACATTGATGCGGAAGTTTTCTATGCGGACCTGTTGTGGAAGAATTTGCTGGATATGACTAAGAAAATCAAAGTCGGTTATGCTGATTTATCCAAATATCCTGAAGTTCGGCGGGATTTGGCTCTTTTGATCGACAAATCTGTCCGATTTTCGGAAATAGAAAAAATCGCATATACCTCCGAACGTAAATTATTGAAGGCTGTTAACCTGTTTGATGTTTATGAAGGTAAAAACCTGCCGCAAGGTAAAAAATCATACGCGGTCAGTTTTACCATACAGGATGAGAACCAGACATTGACGGATAAGCAGATTGATGCGGTGATGAGCAATTTGATCAAAAATTTCGAACAACAAATCGGAGCATCACTTAGATGATAATTATTGAGGTTGTCCAGACAGCCATCTATGCATAACAAATTTTAATTTAGAATATGGGAAGAGCATTTGAATATCGCAAAGCTAGAAAGCTTAAACGTTGGGGAAATATGTCCCGAACATTTACAAGAATCGGTAAGGAAATCTCAATATGTGTGAAGGAGTCTGGCCCGGATCCCAGTGGAAATTCGCGTTTGCGTGTATTGATCCAAAATGCCAAAGCTGCGAATATGCCTAAAGATAACATTGATCGTGCCATTAAAAAAGCCGTTTCCAAAGATTTTGGTGATTACAAGGATATGGTATATGAAGGATACGGCCCTTTTGGAATAGCCTTTTTGATTGAAACTCAGACTGACAATACAACTCGTACCGTTGCGAATGTGCGCAGTTATTTGAACCGTCACGGCGGATCTTTGGGAACGAGCGGCAGCCTTTCATTCATGTTCGAACGTAAATCTGTTTTCAAAGTCGTTCCAAAGGATGGCATCGATATAGAAGAGCTTGAACTGGAGATGATTGATTACGGCGCAGAGGAAATGGAAATGGATGAAAACGAGATTGTCATCTATGGACAACCCGAAGATTTTTCCCGTATTCAGAATTATCTTGAGGAACATCAATTTGAAATTGTATCTGCAGAATTCGAACGTTTTCCGAATGAGACCAAAGAAGTGACTCCGGAACAACGCGAAACACTTGATAAGTTGATTGAAAAATTGGAAGATGATGAAGATGTTTCTAACGTATATACGAATCTTGCACCATCACCTGACGAAGACGAAGAAGCTGAATAATCAATTCAGATGATTTCGGCAACGATATAATTACTGCCGCCCACGAAAATCAAATCGTTCGGGCGGCAATTTTTTTTTGCAGCCTCCATTGCTATGGAAACGGTAGGATAGGAGTTTCCCTTTAAGTTGTATGTGCCGGCCAGTTTAGCCAGAGACTTTTCCGACAAGGCTCTTGGGATGGGTGCTTTGGTGAAATAGTAAATGGCATCCTTTGGCAAAAGCTGTAAAACGCCATTGATATCCTTGTCATTGACCATTCCAATGACTATATGAAGCCTGTCATGGGGAGTCTGAGCCAACTGTGCGGTGATGTATCGGAAACCATCTACATTGTGGCCTGTATCACAGATTATTCGGGGATGCTCACTCAGCGTTTCCCAACGTCCGCGAAGATTTGTGTTTTTGATGATGTTGCCGAATCCTTGATATATAGACTCTTTGCTGATGTTGTATTTAATTTTACGCAAGACTTCCGTCAGGCTGAGTACCGTCGTTGCGTTTTCTTTTTGGTAAAAACCTCCAAGTGCGCAGGATATAGGTTCGTAATTTATGATACTGCCTTCGCAAATATAGAGTTGGCTACCGTCAGGTTTTAAATTTTGTTCAATTTTGAACTCTTTTTCAGCCCAATGGATGGGTGCGTGAAGTGCTTTTGCCGTTTCTTCAAATACCTTTTTGACTTCATTTTCAGCATGACCGATTACCACAGGCGTCTTTTTCTTGATGATTCCCGCCTTTTCGAAAGCAATTTTTTCAAGAGTGTTTCCGAGTAAAGCCGTATGGTCAAAACTAATGTTTGTGATGACTGAGACATCAGGCTGAATGATGTTGGTACTGTCGAGACGTCCGCCGAGACCAACTTCAATAACGGCCACATCAATGCCTTCTTCGGCAAACCAGGTAAAAGCTAATTCGGTAGTCAATTCAAAAAAGGACGGATTTATTTTTTTGCCTATAGTGTCGATATAATTCTCTGTAAAAGCAATGACCCTTTTTTCTGGAATTGGATCTCCGTTCACACGAATGCGTTCTCTGAAGTCTTTCAGGTGGGGAGAAGTATAGAGGCCGACTTTATAGCCATTCTCCTGAAGAACGGATGCCGTCAGGTGTGAAACGGAACCTTTCCCATTGGTCCCTCCGACATGAATACAGCGAAATTTTCGATGAGGGTTGCCATAAAAGTCGTCGAGTCGCAGAATATTATCCAATCCAGGTTTATAGGCTGATGCACCTTCTCTTTGAAAAACAGGAGTCTGGGTGAATAGAAAATCGATGGTTTCCAGATAGGTCATTTATTTGCAGTATCTTAAAAATAGTATTTTACAAAGATACTTAAAATGCAAAAAAAGCACTAATTTTGCAGCTTTATATAACCATGGACAGAACTTATACAGGCGAAATCGCCTCTCTGATTGTCGCTCTTTGCTGGGCAGTAAGTGCTATCTTTTTTGAGGCAGCCGGTCGTAAAGTCGGTTCTTTAATCGTTAATTACATTCGTTTGTTTCTGGCCTTCTGCTTGTTGGGCATTTATGGCCTGATTGCCAACGGTTCTTTTTTCCCCACGGGTGCTGGAGAACAGCAGTGGGTATGGTTGTCTGTTTCTGGTACCATCGGCTTTTTTCTGGGCGATATGTTTCTTTTTAAAGCTTACACCATCATCGGATCGCGTCTATCCATGCTTGTGATGACTTTTTCTCCGGCATTGACTGCTCTGATCGGATATTTCATGTTGAAAGAAAGATTAAGTTTCATACAGCTTGTTGCCATCTTTTTAATTATCGGAGGTATCCTGACTGCTTTTGTCGGACGTGAAAAGGGTAAATTTCATTTTAATATGTCTTTCAAAGGCTTCTTATTTGCTCTTGGCGGAGCTTTTGGGCAGTCATTCGGGTATATATTCAGTAAAAAAGGATTGGGTGATTATGATCCGTTTGCAGCTACTCAAATTCGCATCATTTCGGGCTTCTTTTGTTTTACACTTTTGGTGACTGCCTTTAAAAAATGGAAAAACTTGAAAACTATATTCAAGGATCTTAAAACGATGAAGCAGATTGCTTTCGGATCTTTTTTCGGTCCAAGTCTTGGAGTCGGGCTATCCTTGTATGCATTAGCCAATACCGAAACAGGCATTGCATCCGCTTTGATGTCGTTGACACCGTTGGTATTAATTGTTCCGGCACTGATAAACGGTCGGAAAATAGCTCTTGTAGAACTGATCGGTGCATTCGTCTCTGTGGGGGGCGTTATGATCCTGTTCCTATAGGAGATTATTTTTTGTAATACCGGTGACAATTATTTATATTTGCAAACATAGTGTACGGTTAAAAAAATATTTTCGTATGAAAAAGCATCTTCAGATATTATTCATGCTAATGGTGTTGTTGTCTGGCTGTAAGATTAATCAGGAAGCTTATAATACAGCCTATCGAAAACTAAAGGATAAAGAAGAAACTGCCATGGATACCAAATCCAAAATCGCAATGGATGTTCCGAAAGATGTTATAGCGAATGATTCTACCTTTGATTATGTCAATGAATCGTTTACTCTGATTCTCGGTAAAGAAACCGATCTTTCTGTTTTCAATATTGTAGCCAGAAGTTTTATCAACAGAACCAATGCCCGTGGCTTTTATTCTCAAATGCAGGATAAAGGATATCCTGCCGTTTTGGTTCAAAATAAAGAAAACATGTTTAGAATTATCGTTGGTGCTGCATCGTCAAAGGATGATGCAGTAATCGAGCTGAAAAAGATTAAGGCCGTCTATCCCGAAGCTTATATTTTAGTTAAAGGAACCAATTGATGCTGTTTGCGTTTGTACAAGAATATAAAAATGTTGAATGAGATGAATATCAAATCGAGTTTTTTGGCCGTTTTACTGATAATGCCTTTGTTGATATCATGCAGTCACGAAAAAGCTGTTTCAAAGAATACAAAGATGATGGATCCGGCTGTTACAATTCAGGATCAGAAATCGAAACCACTGGAAGTCGAGAAGGTGAAGCGTACACGACTCCTTAAGTCAAGAGATGGTCAGCGGGAAATATATTTCAGCGCATCTTCCTATCAGAATCAAAAAACGACACCTCAAAATAAACAGATCATTTTGAAGGATACCGTAGCCACTCCTGTCAGAAGTATTTATATTTCCAACTCACCGGCCAAAGATACTCTTGTCTCCAAAAAAGCTGAAGTCCTTGCCTCTAAAAAGCCAGATGTGCTCAAGGCCGACACCATCGTCAAACCGGCATATTCGCCGGAACTTGCCGCAAGTTATGTTCGAAAAGCTTCTATCCTGAAAAGGTATAATGTGGTAGTGGGTAGTTTTTCTACTTTGGAAAATGCCTATATTTCAGTGATGGAATTGAATAAAAAGGATTATAAAGCCGTGATTGTTCAAAACGTAGATGGTATGTATCGGGTTATTACAGGGACTTTCAGTAATAAGGACAATGCAGAAATTCACAGACTTGCATTAAATCTGGATTATATCAGTTCTTGGGTTTGGGCAAGATATTGATAGGTATCAGGAAAGTATTTCACCAAAATCACTCAGATGTTCATCTACATAATGAGCGATGACGGAGGTGCATGCTTCTTCAATTTCAAAAAACCGTTCTTCCAGATTGTCAAAACCCTCGAATTGTTCGTACATGGCGGTAAATTCTTCTTCATTGGTGTCTCTTTCAAGTTCGGTTTGGTGCTTGTCGTAAATTTCTTTAGCTTTGTAGACGATTTTTGACAATTCTTCGGCACCGAAAATCTTCAGGGATTTTGCAAAAGGGTTTTTAAAGATATAACTTCCGTAGCCGTTTTGTATGAGCTGGATAAAACCACCCTGCATCACTTCTTCGCGAAAATAATGATAGGCGAGCAGACTATGTTGCCAACCGTTCAGAAGAGGCATGGTGGCCGCATCAAGCTTATTTCCTGTAACATTCAGGTAAGCATCGATGAAGACTGAAAGAAAGGCATCCATGCCTTCCAGAGAAGCTTTTTCAAGTTTTTTGCCGGCAATTTGTACAGACATGGTCCGCGGGTTTTAGAAGTTGATGCAAATATCGTTAAAATAGTGCATCATGCAAAGTACCGGACAAAGATTCTCTATGGGGAGTCATAAGAATATTTGATAATGGATAAACTTCGTTTTTTTAGTATAGGTAGTGGAAGCAGCGGAAACTGCTATTATTTTGGTAATTCGATGTATGGCATTCTGATTGATGCCGGCATTTCATCCAAAACTATTCGCAGGGAGTTGAAACAAATAGGAGTGGATTTCTCACAGATTATGGGCATTTTTATCACTCATGACCATCATGACCACATCAAATCCATCGGTACTCTCGGTGAAAGATTTCATATTCCTGTGTATGCTACGGCCAAAACGCACGACGGTATCGACCATAGTTACGGGATGACCCAAAAATTGTCCATGAGCAAACGTTTCCTTGAAAACGGAGTAGAAATGAAAATCGGTGATTTCAACATTTCGTCTTTCCCCGTATCACACGATGGAACCGACAACGGCGGCTTTTTCATCAGATATATGGATCACCGCATTATTGTGGCTACCGATCTTGGATATGTCAATGAGCCCATTTACAATTATATACCGCAATCTGACATTGTCATACTTGAAGCAAACTACGATCTTGAGATGTTGAAGAATGGTAAATACCCTTATTATCTGAAGCAGCGCATTTTGAGTGATACCGGACATTTGGGCAATCGGGAAGCAGGTATGTTTTTGGCTGAAAATTGGCATCCGGAATTGAAGCATATCTATCTTTGTCACTTGAGCAATGACAATAACCATCCTGAACTGGCCAAGAAAACGGTGGAAAAGTGTATGAACGACAAAGGTATTCGAACAGGTTCCGATGTTGATGTTGTACCTTTGAAGCGTTCGGCTTCCGATCTTGTTGTGTTTGATTAATTCTTTACTGTAATGAGCAGCTTCTTGCAATATATTCTCACTTTCATCATTGTCGGCATTGCCTTTGTTTATGGCGGGTACATGATATATCGACGTTTTTCTAAAAAACGGAAAGTTTCACCTTGTGATGATTGTGAGGGGTGTGCCCTGAAAGAAAGTCTTAAGGAAAAAAACTGTCCGAAGGACTTGTTTCACCCGAAATAATATCTATCTTTGTGGCCGCAAATGAAGGGTACCTTGGCCGAGCGGTTAGGCACCGGTCTGCAAAACCGTTTACGGCGGTTCGATTCCGCCAGGTACCTCTATTATGATTTTCAAGAAACTGCTACTCACTTGTAAATAAAGTGTTTAGCGGTTTTTGTTTTTTATGGCTTTTTTAGGATCAAATGGGATAGGGGATTAAATGGAAAAGTTGTGAAGTAATGATAAAAGTGTGATCTTTTTTATGATTAGCTGGAATCAACTGTAAATTGAGTATCGTTTCTTTCTGGCAGGTGATGGGTAACACTTTCTTTGCGGGGAGTTGAGCTTCGCTCCCTTCGAACAACGGCATGATCTTTGTCTCCGCTAGTCCAGGCTGGTGTCCGCTCGATTCCGGCACAAAAATTTTGTCTCTTCGAGCCTTCAATATTTTGTATTGCCGGACTCTTCGTGTCCACTGCACCTGTCCGTCGAAGTCGACGTCGGTCACGCCACTGTCTTTCAGTGCGCTTTCCGAAACATCTGCCGCACCACGTTACCAAACTTTTCTTTTGATAACGTTCCAACCTCATTAATATCTTTTGCTTTTATTAAAATAGGTTTCTATAATACATTTATAAATATTCGTTCTGTTTGATTTAAAATATACAAAAAAATTATTGAATATTTCATCATACAATAATCAGATAATTTGTATTTTAGCCACCGGAAAAGCACTTGATATTCATTTTATTTTCAACTGAATAAATTGATTTCATGGACGAACCACCTGTTGGCTAAGTTAAAATAACAATATGGAGTTTAATACAAAGGCAATGAGATTTGCATTTATTTAGTGTGTAATCGCTTAATAATATAAAATTTAAATAAACGCAGTTGATATAATTCTGTATATCAAACTGATAGGACAGACTTATTATACAGTTGTTATAAGGCACAATAATAAAATCGCACATGAGAATAGCATCACTTTTTGCATTAATTGCCGCTTTACTAATTGTCATATATGGTATTTTGTTTCTTATAAAAGGAACCAAGAAGATTGAAAATCAAGGGAATTATAAATTTATTTTTAAAATAATAAATACCTTGCTATTGATGATTGGTTGCACATACTTTCTTTCACCATTTAGTTCATCCTATTATTTGGGTGACGAACAAAAACGCAATATTGAACTACATTTACCACAGATAGATTCCTCGATGCAATTAGTGATTAGTGATAGATATTTAATCGAATATATATCACTTTCTAAAGATTCAATACGGCATGAAAGAAAAACTATTTATCGCGATGTGATCGGATATGATCGAATAGAAGATTATTTTATAAATGAAAGGTTAAACCTCAGAATTAAAGTTCAATATATTTTTCCGAATATTTTTAGACATTCAAAGCGCACAAATTCAATAACAAAATTGAAATCTGATGATAAGGAAATTACGACCCAAGAATTGGATAGTATCATAAATTCTTGGGGATTGCAGGAGAAAACATATAATACAATTTGGAAATAAAAAATTACTGTGCCTAACACTGGCTAAGTTAAAGCCCTTCGGGCTCTTCGCCTAGCCCACCGTTAGGCGGCATTATAAAAAAGCGTATATCATTATTTTTGCAATTATAAATCCAATAAAAGATAAACACAAAGACTTGACCGTAAATGGACGTTCATGACAAATTCAAGCCCTCAAATCCTTGTTCATGTGATGTTTGCAAAAGCTATTGTATACGTCCTGGATGGTGGACAGTTGATGAGGCCGAGAAGGCACTAATATCGGGATTGGCAAACCGTATGATGCTGGAGGTTTCACCGGAGTTGGACACGTTTGTTTTATCACCCGCTTTTAAAGGTAATGAATGCAATTTCGCATTGCAGATTTTCTCAAAAAATGGATGTACATTTTTCCGCAATGAACTGTGTGAATTGTTTGAGACAGGACTAGAACCTTTGGAATGTCGATTTTGTCATCATAGTCGGAAAGGCAAGGGTCGACTATGCCATTTAGCAATAGAGAAAGAATGGAAAACAGAACGAGGACAGTCTTTAGCTATAAAATGGGGTAGAATGATGCGACTATGGTAAAGATGAAAAACACCACAAGAAATAGTCTACCCAAAATAACGCCGCCTAACACTAAGCTAAAGCCCTTCGGGCTGTTCGCCTAGCCATCGTTAAAAACCAGCAGATACAAATGAAAAAAATCACATTTTTGATATTATTAATTTTCTCATTGAAATCTTATTCCCAAAGGAATTTGAAGATAGAATTAACCGAAGGTTATGAATTGGGAAATATCCTTTTAGCTTTAACCGAATATGGAAGAACAGATCCTTATGATGTTCAGAAAATCCCACCTTATTACAACGAAATCATATCATATTTTGAACCTGTCAAAAATTATCCTCTTTTAGATAGTATAAACTATTCTCGTAAAGATTGGAAAAAGTTTTTAGGTTTCAGAACTGACACTTATGCTTTTTTATTTGACCAAAATGGAAATTTAAAAAGAAATTATCCATTTAATTCATTCGGGCCAGAAGAAGTTGACAAAAATCTAGAATTAATAAATGATTTTGTAAAGAAATCAAATTACAGAGAATTCTATAAAGAACATAAAAATTTTTATAATCAATTGATGTCAAATTATAAAGAATACTATTATATTGATAAGAGTTTTTCTTTTTTAGACCAATTTGCTCCAAATCCAATAGTAAAAAGTAATAGCAATTATGTCATTGCAATTTCACCTTTGGTTGGTGGGCAAAATTGCCATCGTAATATAGATAGTTTGACAACTGTTGACTTTCCCAATATTGGAGAAGATTTGATTTTGGGCAAAATGAATGGAAATATTGCTGGAAGAATTACAGACAACCATTCCATTTTTACAGAAATGGATCACGGATATGTAAATCCAATTTCAGAAAAGTATTCCGAATTAATTACCAAAAATTTCGACCTGAAAAAATGGGATAAAGAATCTGGATATTCTGGGATTAATTCATTTAACGAATATATGACTTGGGCAGTTTATGATATTTTTATTTCAGATAGTTTCCCGAAAGAAAAAACAGACAGCATTTCTAGTATCTATTGGAAACAGAATGCCACACGTGGCTTTATTGCTCAAAATTTATTTTCAAAAAAGCTTTTGGAACTTCACGATAAAAATAAATCAATTAAGCTTGAAAAATTATATATTCAAATGCTAAAATGGTGTAAAAAAATTGAGAACAAAATTTCTCAACCTAAACTTTTAAATTCAGACACAAAGAATTATATCACACTAAAAAATGACATTGTAGATTTACATTTTTCTGAACCGATGCAAAAATCCAAAATTATTGACATTGTTTTAATTCAATTTGAAAACGGAAACCAAACTCAAAATAAACAAAAGATAAAAATTGAAAATCCTGTTTGGTCACAAGACGGGATAGATGTGAGCTTCAAAATCGATAGTAAATTTGAACAATATGCAGTTGGCTTATATGTTTGGGATAGTCCGAATGGATTATACTCTAAAAACAATATTCTTTTAAATCCACAAAGTTATATTCTCGTCAAAAAATAAAAAACGTTAGCTAATATTGGCACATAGGCAATGGAGGGTTAAAGTGCAATTTAAATTATTGAGGTAACCTTTGTTACTCTTGATGGTAAAATTTATAAGTATATTAATCCGGCTTGCAAAGGGAATAAATGGTTAACATCAATAACAAAATAAGTAAATATCCAAGAATATTTGAACGTTATAGATAATGAACAATAGATTTTTTAAACTATTTATGGCTCTATGTTATTAAAAATAAGATAGATGTGAATTATATAATTAATTGGCAAATTAATGTAACAATTAATCCCTAAAAATTTCGAACTTTATCCTTTTATAATACGTCTTAATACATACCCAAAACCATTAAATTAAAAAAAATGAAAGCAACCAAATTTTACGCAATTATTGCAGTACTTGTATTGATTACTACATCCTGTGTTGAACATTCGGGAAAATACAAAGCCGTCGTTGCTCAACGTGACTCTTTGGCACTGGAAAAACAAACCTTAGATTCCAGTTATAACCATGCAATTGCCCTCTTGAACGATATTGAAGCAGGGTTCTCAGAAATTAATAAAAATGAGAAATTAGTGAAGATCAATATCAATGCTGAAGGTTCAAAAACCGACAAGAGAGAACTTATCGGAGCTCAAATGAAAGCAATAAAAGAAGTTATTGAAAGTAATAAAGCAAAGATTGCGGAACTACGAAATTTGGCTGCAAAAAAAGGAAAAGTAAACAGCATGTTGACCGAAACGATAAAACGCCTGCAAAGCCAAATGGATGAAAAAGATGCCCAAATTAAATCCTTACAGGTAGAACTTGATCAGAAAAACATTATAATCGGTGAACTTAACACGACTGTGACAAATCAGAGCAAGAATATTGCTGAACAGCAAAACGTACTGGAACAGCAAAAATCCACGATAAAGGTACAGGATGCGAATATCAATATGGTATGGTATTGCGTTGCATCGTCAAAAAAGCTCAAGGAGGCAAAGGTCATTTCCGCCGGCGGACTTTTTCAGGGTAAAAAAGTGTTGGATAATGAATTCGATAAAACAGCCTTTACCGAGGTTGACTTGAGAGCTATTTCCTCAATACCTACCAGTAGCAAAAAAGTTAAAATCCTCTCGTTTCACCCCAAAAACAGTTATAAAATGGTTATGGGTGCAGACAAGAATATCACGATTCAAATTACCAATCCTACAAAGTTCTGGAGTGTATCAAAATATTTGGTTGTACAAATCTAGTATATTGAAATACATCCTTAGCAAGTTTTAATCGACTACAGGGAGGCTTCCGGACTTTCAACGTTGGTTGCGTTTGGCACAGAAAGTGGTTTGTCTACGGACTAAACCTAAAAACCAATTTCGGTGGTTGGAAAAACGGAAGGACAATAGTTTTTTCTAAAAGGACTTATAAGTGTTGCTAAATCAGCGGCTTATAAGTCTTTTTCGTTTTTCGGTCAATGTTCTGCGTTTTGGGGAATATCGTCCACTTATCCAAACGTGGCATTTCTATAAGCACCTCCCGAAAATTATAATTCATTTTATTCCCCAGGCACTTCAGTGTATTGAGGGGGACATGGATTGCAATGGGGCACTTTTTATATCAATTTTTAAATAATAGCTATTGTTTTTTAAAAAGAACCATTATCTTTGTTTCGTCTTTTTACGAAATACTAAATAGCTATGGAAAAGAATCTGTTTTACACAGAAGATCAGGAGAAATTGGCCAGATACGGAAAAGCACTGGCCCATCCGGCACGTATTTTCATCTTGGATTATCTGGCTAAAAATCTGGAAAAATGCTGTTATAGCGGCGATATGGCGGAAGAATTGCCTATTGCCAGATCTACGCTTTCGGAACATCTGAATGAATTGAAGCGAGCAGGCCTGATACAAGGAGAAATCAATCCTCCCTTCATCAAGTACTGCATCAATGGCAAAAACTGGGAAGAGGCCAAGCTGTTGATGAATACCTTTTTTAATCGTAAAATTGTTAATAGTTCACCTAAATGTTGTAAATAATAATGAAAGACATTAAAGTATTGGGCACAGGTTGCCCTAAGTGTAAGACACTTGAAAAAATGACCCGTGAAGTAGTGGAAAAAAACGGTATTGACGCAACCATCACCAAAGTGGATGATATCATGGAGATTGTACAATATCATGTAATGTCTCTTCCTGCACTGATGGTGGATGGAAAAGTTGTGATCAAAGGATGCGTGCCATCTGCTGAAGAAATAAGAAAAGTCATTGAAAATTAATTGACCGAAAAAATGAAACAGTTCTTATTATGGAATATGATTGCTGTCATGATGATTGGCAGCATGTCCTGCGATGCGGCACAAGGTAAAAAAAACCAATCTGCCAAAAAGGTTGCAGCACAAAATGTAGAAGTATATTATTTTCATTTTACCCGCAGGTGCGTAACGTGTAAAGCAGTAGAAACAGAAGCTAAAAAAGCACTCGAGTCTCTCTATCCGACTCAGACAAAATCAGGAAAGATCACCTTTAAAGGAATTAATCTGGATGACGAAAGCAGTAAGGTTTTTGCAGAGAAGTTGGGCGTTGAAGGCCAAAGCCTTTTGATTGTCGGTGGCGGTAAAAAAATAGACCTGACATCTCAGGGTTTTATGTATGCCAGAAGTAATCCCGAAAAGCTGAAGGCAGAAATAAAGGCAGCCATTGATCCGTTGATCAAATAACAGATCATGGAATTCCTGCAAAGTATACTGGATCATTCTCAATATGTGTTCATTACCGCTATCATTTTGGGATTGATGACAGCCCTCAGCCCATGCCCATTGGCAACCAATATCGCGGCTATCGGATTTATAAGCCGAGACATCGAAAATCGCAAACGGGTTTTCATCAACGGACTGGTTTACACACTTGGACGGGTTATCAGCTACACAGGATTGGCATTGATCCTCTATTTCGGTGCAAACCAAATGCATATCTCCATGCTATTTCAAGGCTGGGGCGAAAAAGTTCTGGGACCTCTGCTTATTCTGATCGGCTTATTGATGCTTGATGTTATTAAGATACCTTTTCCAGGGTTTTCAAAACTTACGGCAAAAATCGGAGAAAAAAATACCGGCGGTTATTGGAGTTCTCTTTTGTTGGGAATGATCTTTGCTTTGGCATTTTGTCCCTATAGTGGCGTCTTGTATTTCGTCATGCTGATTCCGTTGACCATCAATAGCGCAAGCGGGTTGTATCTGCCTGTACTTTATGCCATAGCGACCGCTTTACCTGTCATTGTCTTTGCCTGGTTACTGGCTTTTACCGTAGGTAGTGTAAGCAACTTGTATAAACATATCAGAACGTTTGAACGGTGGTTTAGAAGAGTCGTAGCAGTACTGTTCATCGGTGTTGGAATGTATTATTTGAAGTTTCTTTTATGTAACTGATTTTTAATGGAAAAATGAAAAAAAAGGACGTCCTTACATTTGTATTGGGAATAGTTGCTTGGTTTGTGCTATATCATAACCTACAACCAATCACTGACTGGCTGATTGATTTTGCTTTGGGTTTAGAAAAAGGCAAACACCTTACCGAAGCTTTAAGGTTTTTTATTTTCGAGTTGCCGAAGGTCTTGATGTTGCTGATTCTTATTATTTTTTTCGTGGGTATTATCCGTTCTTATTTTTCCCCAGAACGCACTCGTAAAATATTGGAAGGCAAATCTACTTTTACGGGCAATATTCTGGCTTCCATGTTAGGGATTGTAACACCATTCTGTTCTTGTTCGGCAATTCCTTTGTTTTTGGGTTTTGTAGAATCGGGTGTACCGTTAGGAGTAACTTTTTCATTTTTAATAGCAGCACCTATGATCAATGAGGTGGCTGTTATCTTGCTTTTCGGATTGTTTGGTTGGAAAGTGGCACTCATCTATATCCTTACTGGATTAGTCATTGCCATCACGGCCGGATGGGTTATCGGTAAATTAAGATTAGAGAAATGGGTTGAGGATTGGGTCTATGCGACCAAGCTTGGCAATCAGGGCAATAATGATGAAAAATTAAAGATTTCTGATAGAATACAATTTGGCTGGAGTGCTGTCAAAGAGATTGTAAGTAAAGTATGGATTTATGTGGCTGTCGGTATTGCGGTGGGAGCAGGAGCACACGGTTATGTACCGGAAGAGTTTATGACTTCTCTAATGGGAAAGGCGGCTTGGTACAGTGTGCCTTTGTCTGTTCTGATCGGCGTTCCATTGTATTCAAATGCAGCCGGGATTATTCCGATAGTTTCCGTTTTGATTGAAAAGGGGGCTTCATTGGGGACAGCTTTGGCTTTCATGATGGGGGTTGTCGGATTGTCATTACCCGAAATGATCATCCTAAGGAAAGTTTTAAAGATGCCTTTAATTCTAACCTTTGTGGGTATTGTGGCTACGGGTATCATGATTGTAGGTTATTTGTTCAACTACATGTTTTAAACGACTTCATAAAGAATTAGGTTATAGATTAGAGTTTTAGGTTTCGGTTGTGCAAATTGTCAAAAACTGAAACAATTTATTTTTAATAAATATCAAACATGAGACGGTTATTATACTTCAAACAATGAAAGTCCTGATTTTATGTACTGGTAATAGTTGCCGAAGCCAGATGGCTCATGGTTTTTTACAGAGCTTTGATACTGAAATCACTGTTTGTTCAGCAGGTACTGAGCCTGCCAACAATGTTAGTTCCAAGGCCGTTGAGGTGATGAAAGAAGTTGGTATTGACCTATCCGCACATTATCCCAAACTTGTGAACCAATACTTGAACGAGGAGTGGGATTATGTGATTACTGTTTGTGACTATGCAAAAGAAACCTGTCCTGTCTTTATAGGTAAGGTTAAACACCAAATACATATGGGATTTGAAGATCCATCCCTTGTCTCCGGAACAGATGAATTCATCTATAGCGAATTCCGCAGGATCAGAGACAAAATTAAAAGGGACTTCCACAAAATATATATAGAACAAATGAAACCCCAATTATAAATCAATAGTGATGCCTTTGCAACAACGACTAAAATGGTCAGACCGATATTTAACCCTATGGATTTTCTTTGCCATGTTTGCAGGAGTTTTCATGGGTTGGCTAAGCCCGAATGTGGCTGATTTCTGGAACAGCATGTCATCCGGGACAACCAATATACCCATTGCAATCGGCCTGATCCTCATGATGTATCCACCATTAGCCAAGGTAAAATATGAAGAGCTGGGCGATGTATTTAAGAACACGAAAATTTTGGGTTTATCGTTGATTCAAAACTGGATTATCGGACCGGTATTGATGTTCTTGCTGGCCATCATTTTTCTGCGATTTAATCTGGATTATATGTATGGCTTGATTCTGATCGGGTTGGCACGCTGTATCGCCATGGTGATTGTCTGGAATGATTTGGCGCATGGTGACAGACAGTATGCAGCCGGATTGGTGGCGTTCAATGCCATTTTCCAGGTACTGTTTTTCTCGATATATGCCTGGTTGTTCATCTCGGTTTTGCCAGGTTGGTTCGGACTGCCCGTGAACGATGCCGTTGAAGCAATCACCATCGGTCAAATAGCCAAGAGTGTCATGATCTATCTTGGAATACCTTTTGCTGCCGGTTTTTTATCAAGGTTTATCCTGTTGAGGGTAAAAGGCAAGACCTGGTATGAAACGAAATTTGTACCGAAGATCAGTCCCCTGACTTTAATCGCTTTGCTGTTTACCATCGTTGTCATGTTTTCGTTGAAAGGGGAATATATCGTCAAACTTCCGCTCGATGTGGTGCGTATCGCTATTCCGCTGGTCATCTATTTCGCAATCATGTTTGTGGTTTCTTTTTTGATGAGCAAAAAAGCGGGGGCCAATTATGAACAGGCCACGACGCTTTCATTCACTGCCGCAAGCAACAACTTTGAGCTGGCTATAGCCGTGGCCATCGCTGTATTCGGCATTAATTCCGGAGAAGCCTTTACTGCAGTAATAGGTCCGTTGGTGGAAGTTCCTGTCATGATTTCATTGGTCAATGTGGCCTTCTGGTTCAGAAAGAAGCTATACCGATTACCTCCCGGGAAAGGATAAGGCATGAAATGATAAGATTTTCACTACGATAAAAAAAGACCGCTTTACCCGTCCATAGTGAGGTAGTTTTTCTTTTATTATATGTAATTTTGTACCTGATATTTTAAGCATATTTTATACATGAAAAAGTTAAGATACGCAGTCATCGGTACCGGTGCTCTTGGTGGTTTTTATGGCGGGATGCTGGCTCATGCCGGTAATGAGGTCCATTTTTTGTTTCACAGTGACTATGATTATGTCCGCGAAAATGGTTTGAAAGTGGATTCTGTCACAGGTGATTTTCATTTGAACAAGATAAACGCTTACAACAGCACAGCACAAATGCCTCCATGCGATGTGGTTTTCGTATGTCTGAAAACCAACAACAACAAAATGCTTGCACAAATTCTTCCACCGCTACTTCATGAAAAGACTTGTGTGATACTGATTCAGAACGGTTTGCATATTGAGTCCAATTTGGCTGTTGATTTTCCGAACCTGTCCATAGCCGGAGGAATGGCATTCATTTGTTCCAATAAAATAGGGAAGGGGCATATTGCCCATTTGGACTATGGAAAGCTCACTGTCGGTTCTTATCAGGGAGAAAATGAGGCCTTACTGAAACAGGTTTGCCGTGATCTGGAAGCCGCCAATGTCCCAGCCGCATATTCCGACAATCTGGAAGAATCCCGCTGGAAAAAGCTTGTTTGGAATATACCATATAATGGAATGTGCGTGGTTCTGAACACGACGACGGAACGTCTGATGCAAAATAAAGAGACCTACGACCTCATACATGACTTGATGCTTGAAGTGATCGGTGCAGCCAATGCCTGCGGTGTGCGGATTGAAGAAGGGTTTGCAAAGGATATGCTTGATTCTACCCTCAGAATGAAACCCTATGCTCCAAGCATGAAGTTGGATTATGATTTTAAAAGGCCTCTTGAAATTGGGGCAATCTATTCAGAGCCTCTTTCTGCAGCTCGGAAAGTCGGTTTTGAGATGCCTAAAGTGGCGATGCTGGAGCAACAATTACACTTCATCCAGGATGGATATTGTTGATGGGTTTGCTGTTTGTTTAGTATAGACAAGATGGAAGAAAAGATTAGGGTTAAAAAAGACAAGCAATTTTTCGGTGTAAATAAAAATATATTCTTTACGGGTCTTACCAGCTTTCTGACGGACACTTCCGCCAAAATGGTGTATTCGGTCATGCCTATGTTTCTGCTATCCATAGGTGCTTCTAAAACAAGTCTTTCCCTGATTGAAGGGATTGCCGAAAGCACAGCGGCCCTGATCAAATCCTTTTCAGGTTTCTGGAGCGACAAGGTCGGGAAAAATAAGCCCTTCATGTTGATCGGATACGGCCTTTCTGCGCTGATTACACCGTTGTATGCTTTTGTTGTTTCTCCTTTGCAAGTTTTGTATCTGAGGTTTATTGAAAGGGTAGGAAAAGGAGTTCGTGCAGCTCCCCGCGATAGTTTGGTGGCAGGTTCGGTCACCAATGGTGAAACGGGTAAAAGTTTCGGTGTTCAAAAGGCGATGGACAACATGGGGGCCATTGCCGGACCGTTACTGGCTTTTGTCTTGCTTATATTTTACCCGGAAAACTATCATTTGATTTTTCTTTTTGCTGCCATTCCTGGATTCTTTGGCATTTTAGTCATCATTTTTGGTATCAAGGAGGCAAAAATGCGAGATCGTCAACTTCTTAAGAAATTCAGGTTTAAAGATTTCTCAAAGAAATTTTATCTGTTTTTGGGCATCATCTTTATCTTCACGTTGGGAAATTCCACCGATGCCTTATTGCTCGTCAAAGCCAATGAAGTAGGAGTGAAAGTTGCTTTTATTCCTTTGGTCTACCTGATTTCAAGCGTTGTTTCGGTCTTGCTAGCCATTCCGATGGGTAGCCTTTCAGATAAAGTCGGTAAGGAAAAACTGCTGATAGGAGGATTTCTGATTTATGCGCTGGTCTATTTCGGCTTTGGAATCACTAAAAATCTGAATGTCATTATCCTGCTTTTTGCAACGTACGGATTATATTCTTCCATGACCGACGGTATACAGAAGGCTTTTGTCTCCGATATCATTGATAAGAACAAAAAAGGTACGGGATTGGGAATGTATAATGCATTGCTTGGCATGACCTTGCTCCCGGCCAGTTTGATTGCAGGAATCCTGTATGATCATGTAAATTCAAGCGTACCATTTTATTTTGGGGCTTGCACAGCGGTGTTGTCTGCCATATTGTTATTTTTTTATCGCAGAATGCCCGATGAGGTGAAATAAAACAAAAAAAGACCGTCTCTTCTCAGGACTGCCTTTTTTGCGGAAGAAGGGGGATTCGAACCCCCGGTACCCTTGCGAGTACGTCAGTTTAGCAAACTGGTGGTTTCAGCCACTCACCCATCCTTCCGGGAGCACCAGCTGATTCGCTTTTCGCGTTGCAAAGATAGAAAAGTCTTTTTACCCGACAAACATTAAGGATGTAATTATTTTGAAAAAAACAGCTACTTTTGCGCAATCAAATATTAGATCAAATGAAGCGTTCAAGCTCCCGTTTATTAAAGTTCTGCCTTTTGGCAGTAGCCCTTTATGTCGCAGGAAATCTTTTTATGACATTTGTCAAATCACCCTGCGAAATCGAAAAGACCGTCAGCATTTATGTAAGACCTGGTGATAATCAAGAAAAAGTGTTGAAACAACTCATTGAAGTTGGAAAAATCAAGCATCCAGGAAGGTTGGTCAAATTATTGAATTTTCTGGATTATAAGGATAACGTTCACCCTGGCCGTTACGATCTGAAACCTGGAATATCAAACTTCAGGATAGCAAAGAATCTGAAATCAGGGTTTCAAACGCCTGTCAAACTGACATTCAACAATATACGCACAGTGGAGGCTTTGTGCGGAAGACTATCAAAACAATTGATGATCGATTCATTGAGTATCCTGAACTGTTTCAGGGATCCTGCATGGAGAAACAGGAATAATTATACTGCCGAAAATTATAGGTGTATCTTCATCCCGAATACTTACGATGTATATTGGAATACAACGCCCCAGAAACTATTGGAACTTTTTCAGAAAGAATATGACAAATTCTGGAACGAAAACAGAAAATCAGAAGCAAAAGACATCGGCCTTACGCAAGCGGAAGTTTCAACATTGGCCTCAATCGTAGAAGAAGAAACGAATAAAGCGGATGAGATGCCGAAGGTCGCCGGTTTGTATTTAAACAGATTGCGGATGAACATGCCGCTTCAGGCAGATCCAACCGTTAAATTTTCCGTTGGCGATTTTACAATCAAACGTATTTTAAAAGGACATACAAAAATAGCTTCACCCTATAATACGTACAGAAACCTTGGACTGCCTCCAGGTCCGATCCGCATTCCATCCATCCAGGCCATTGATGCTGTGTTGATGCCAATGCACCATTCGTATTTATATATGTGTGCCAAAGATGATTTTTCAGGTTATCATGCATTTGCCACCACTTTGTCCCAACATAACAAGAATGCTACGGCATATCATCAAGCTTTAAATAACAATGGGATTATAGAGTGAAAATTGTATTTTTGCAGATTATATCAAATCAAATATGGATAAATTACTTTTACTCGGAGATGAAGCTATTGCGCAAGCCGCTTTGGATGCTGGTCTCTCAGGCGTTTATGCCTATCCCGGGACTCCTTCGACCGAGATCACGGAATACATTCAGAATGTTCAAAAAAATACAAATGAAAAAATTCATTGTCGCTGGTCCACCAATGAGAAAACAGCCATGGAAGCTGCACTGGGTATGTCCTTTGCGGGTAAACGAGCCATGGTTTGCATGAAATGCGTAGGCGTCAATGTTTGTGCGGATCCATTCATCAATTCTGCCATTACAGGTATAGTCGGTGGTCTGGTCTTTGTTTCCGCCGACGATCCATCCATGCACTCTTCGCAAGATGAACAGGACTCCAGATTTTATGGAAATTTTGCTATGGTTCCGATCTTGGAGCCTTCCTCTCAGCAGGAAGCTTACGATATGGTTTATAACGGATTCGAATTGTCGGAACGTTGTGGCGTACCTGTCATGTTGCGTATTGTAACTCGTTTGGCACATTCGAGAGCCGGTGTCGTACGTCGTGAAAGAAAACCACAGAATGAACTTCATTATTCGAGAGATCCCAAACAATTCATGTTATTGCCTGCAGTAGCACGCTTGCAGTACAAAAAATTGCTGGAATCTCAGAAAAATTATCTGAAATATTCTGAAGAATCGACATACAACAACTATATAGATGGTTCAGATAAATCCAAAGGTGTTGTCGCCAGCGGTATCGCTTTCAATTACCTGATGGAAAACTATCCGGAAGGATGTCCTTTTCCTGTTTTAAAAATCGGACAATATCCGTTGCCTGAAACCAAATTGCGTAAAATGGTCACGGAATGCAAGGAATTGGTTGTTGTAGAAGAAGGGTATCCTTTCATAGAAGACCAGTTGAAAGGACTTCTGGGAATAGGTTTGACTGTTCATGGGAAAAAGGATGGCTGGTTGCCGAGAGCAGGAGAACTGAATCCTGATATTGTCGGTAAGGCTTTCGGTTTCGAACTACCGAAGACTCCGGCTCTTTCGGAAGTGGTGAAAAACCGTCCGCCCTCATTGTGTGTGGGCTGCGGTCACCGTGACATGTACGATGCCCTGAATGTTGCCGTACATGAAAAAGGAGAAGATTCTAAAGTTTTCGGCGATATCGGTTGCTACACACTCGGATACTTGCCACCCTATAAAGCCATCCATTCCTGTGTCGACATGGGTGCCTCCATCACTATGGCCAAAGGTGCATCAGATGCAGGTTTGAAATATGCCGTTGCAGTAATCGGCGACTCCACCTTTACCCATTCAGGCATGACCTCCTTGTTGGATGCTGTCAACGAAAATGCACCCATCACCGTCATTATTTCCGACAATGAAACGACAGCCATGACCGGTGGTCAGGATTCTGCCGGTACCGGCAAGATTGAAGCCATTTGCCTGGGACTCGGCGTTAATCCGGAACACCTGAAGGTACTTGTTCCTCTGAAAAAGAACCATGACGAAATGGTTGAAACCATCCGTCTGGAAATGAATTATCGCGGACTTTCGGTCATTATTCCCCGCAGGGAATGTATTCAGACGGCTGGCCGTAAAAACAAAAACAGGTAAGGTGAGGGCATCCATTAAAAATTCAGAAAAATGAAAACAGATATTATTCTTTCCGGTGTCGGCGGACAAGGTATTCTTTCCATCGCTGCCGTTATCGGTGAAGCAGCAGTCCATCGTGATTTGTACATGAAACAGGCAGAAGTTCACGGTATGAGCCAAAGAGGAGGAGATGTCCAGTCCAATCTGCGCATCTCAGACAAACCCATCCATTCAGACCTGATTGCCAAAGGTAAGGCCGATTTGATATTGTCCCTTGAACCGATGGAAGCTTTGCGCTATTTGCCGTATTTGTCAAAAGATGGTTGGATTGTCACCAATTCCACCCCTTTCAATAACATACCCGATTATCCGGAATCATCAGATTTGCAGAAAGCATTCGACGCTGTGCCCAACAAAGTCATTCTTGATATCGACAGTATTGCTAAAGAGTTGGGCTCCGTCCGTGTATCCAATATCGTAATGCTTGGTGCGGCAACTCCTTTTATCGGCATGAATTACGAAGAAATCGAAAAGGGTATTCGTCGTATTTTCAGCAGAAAAGGGGAGGACATCGTTCAAATGAATCTAAAAGCCCTTGCTGCAGGGAAAGCAGTGGCAGACAGTCACAGAAAGCATTAAAAGAAATTCCGATTTGACTTCATCCGATTTTGTTCACTAATCATATCAGTCATGAAGAAAAAAACCATTATCGATCTCTTTAACGAGTGCGTGACGCTTTACGCAGAAAATTCATTTTTGTGGGAACGTGACACCGTTTTTCGCTCTACATCCTACAAAGAGACGCAGATTTTGGTACACCGCTTAGGTGGTGGTTTGTTAAATCTTGGATTGAAAAAAGGAGAACGAATCGCTTTGTTATCAGAAGGTTGTAATTCTTGGATTATCGGAGAACTATCCATATTACATGCCGGTGGTGTCAATGTTCCCTTATCTATCAAGTTAAATGAATCCAACGATCTCATTTTTCGTCTTAACCATTCGGAAGCTCGTTTTGTGATGGTATCTTCCACTCAGTTGCCAAAAGTCCGAATCATTAAAGACAGCTTGAAAACAGTTGAGAAGGTTATTGTCTTTGGCGCAAGATCCGAAAATCTGCAGGAAAACGAAATAACCCTTGACGAACTATATGCCGACGGGGAAAGATGGAATGCAGCAAATCCCGGTGAAATAGAAAAAATTTCTGATTCTGTGGGTAACGACGATTATGCCAATATATCCTATACCTCAGGCACCACGGCCGATCCAAAGGGGATACTGCTGACACACCGAAATTATACGGCCAATGTAGAACAGGCTTTATCGCTGATGGACATTCCGGAAACATATAAAACTTTGCTTATTCTTCCACTGGATCATTGCTTTGCGCATGTGGCCGGTTTTTACAGTTTTATGGCCAGCGGAGCAAGTATTGCAACCGTACCTGTAGGAAAAAACCCTATTGAAAGCCTGAAAAACATACCTCTTTCCATTCGGGAAATACAGCCGAATCTTTTGCTTAGTGTACCGGCACTTGCGAAATCTTTCAAGGGAAACATAGAAAAAGGCGTCCGGGAAAAAGGTCCGATGATTGAAAGTCTTTTCCGTCTGGGGTTAAAAGTGGCCGTTGCTTATAACAAAGAAGGCTACAACAAAGGAACAAAAGGCACGTTTGTGCTGAAACCATTGGTCTGTTTTTTTGACAAAGTTATTTTCTCCCGATTACGGGGAGCGATGGGTGGTAAGCTCGACTTCTTTGTCGGGGGAGGAGCCTTGCTTGACATTGATATGCAGAAATTTTGGTATGCCATTGGTATTCCAATGTTTCAAGGTTATGGTTTGTCTGAAGCCACTCCTGTGATTTCGTCCAACGGTCTGAAAAAACATAAGCTCGGATCTTCAGGTTTTCTGGTAAAAAACCTGGAAATGACCATTCGTGATGAAAAGGGAAACATCCTTCCTGTCGGTCAAAAAGGAGAAATAGTCATTAAGGGTGAAAATGTCATGGCCGGTTACTGGAAAAACCCTGAATCGACGGCTGGTACCATCAAGGATGGCTGGTTGTACACCGGAGATCTCGGAGCTATGGATAAAGATGGTTTCCTCTATGTCTACGGCCGTTTTAAGAGTTTGCTTATAGCCAGCGACGGCGAAAAATATAGTCCGGAGGGAATAGAAGAATCTATGGTGACACTTTCTCCGTATATTGAACAGATTCTGCTGTACAATAATCAAAGCCCCTATACGGTAGCGTTGGTCGTTCCTGCAAAGGATGTCCTGAAACGGACTGTTTCCAATTATGATACCCAAGAGGGAAAGGAAACGGTCATTGAACTGATTCAGAAATCAATCAATGCCTTCAGGAAGAACGGTGCTTATGAAAGTCTGTTCCCGGAACGTTGGATTCCTGCTGCATTTGCCATCCTTTCGGAAGGTTTTACGGAACAGAACCTGATGATGAACAGCACGATGAAAATGGTTCGCGGCAAGATTGAGAAGCATTATGCCGAAAGATTGGACCAACTGATGACAGCAGAAGGGAAAAATCCTTTTAATGAAAGAAATATTGACGCTTTAAATTAATACAGATTGAAAAAAAGTAGTCCCGTATTACAACGGACTTATTTCAAAATAACAACAAAAAATGAAGAAGACCATCATTGATCTTTTTGACGAAACAGTCAATCACTATTCTGAAAAACCTTTTCTTTATGAACGCGGGGAAAAAGTTTTTCAATCCATTACCTATAAGGAAACTCATGATTTGGTATACCGTCTTGGAGGTGGTATCATGTCGCTTGGTCTTAAAAAGGGGGAACGCATGTCTTTGCTCATGGAAGCATGTAACAATTGGATTATCGGCGAAATGGCCATATTGTATGCCGGAGGCACAAACGTTCCGATTTCCGTCAAATTGGTTGAAGCGACCGATTTGATGTTTCGTCTCAATCATTCGGAAGCCCGGTTTGTATTGACCTCCCTTACCCAGTTGGAAAAGATTCGGGTTATCAGGGACAGACTCGAGACTGTTGAAAAAGTCATTGTATTGGGCGCGAAACCAGAAGACCTTCAGGAAAATGAAATGACCTTCGATGAATTATATGCCATGGGGGATCGTTATAATGCAGCAAACCCCGGAGCCATCCGAACCATGTCTCTCAGTGTTCAAAACGAAGACTTGGCCAATATATCATACACCTCAGGTACCACGGCCGACCCCAAAGGCGTCATGCTCACTCATCGTAATTTTACAGCCAACGTAGAACAAAGTTTGTCTGTTGTCGCTATTCCTGAATTTGCCAGAACGCTGATTATTCTGCCTTTGGATCACTGTTTTGCCCATGTCACCGCTTTATATACCTTTATGGCTCAAGGCGGCAGTATTGCAACAGTCCCGGTCGGCAAGAACTTTATCGAATCAATCAAGAACATACCAAGATCGATGAATGAATTCCAGCCTGAGATTATCATGACGGTTCCGGCTCTGGTCAAGACTTTCAGAAACAATGTGGAAAAAAAGGTCCGTGAAAAAGGTAAATTCTCCGAATGGATTTTTAATCTTGCGATGAAGCTGACCATCGCATATAACAAAGACGGTTATAACAAAGGGACGAAAGGCACCTGGATTCTCAAACCTTTGGTCACTCTTTTCAACGATAAACTTTTTTCCAAAATGCGTGCAGCTATGGGAGGGAAGCTTAAAATCTTCGTTGACGGAGGTGCCTATCTGGATATCGACATGCAAAAATTCTGGTATGCTGCCGGTATTCCCATATTACAAGGTTATGGACTTTCAGAAGCGACTCCGGTTATTTCCTGCAACAAGATTGATTTTCATAAGCTGGGAACATCCGGTCAGATTGTCAAAGGTTTGGAAGTAACCATCCGCGATGAAAAAGACAATATTCTTCCTGTCGGACAGAAAGGGGAAATTGTCGTGAAAGGTGAAAATGTAATGGCCGGTTACTGGAAAAATCCGGAGGCCACTGCTGCAACTGTTAAGGAAAGCTGGTTACATACCGGTGATCTCGGTCGTATGGATGAGATGGGATTTCTCTATGTATTTGGTCGTTCCAAAAGTCTTTTGATTGGTAATGACGGCGAGAAATATAGTCCGGAAGGAATAGAAGAATCCATCATGACACTTTCTCCATATATCAATCAGATCATGCTGTACAATAATCAGAGTCATTATACGGTGGCTCTGATTTACCCGGACATAGAGGCTTTGAGACGGGCTATTCATAATTTTGATATGCCTGATGGAAAGAAGGAAGCCATCAGACTGATCGCTCAATCCATCGATCAATTCCGCAAAGGAGGAAAATATGAGTCCATGTTCCCGGAACGTTGGTTGCCCTCTGCTTTTGCACTTCTTTCTGAAGGGTTCAATGAAAAGAATCAATTGATGAACAGCACCATGAAAATCATGCGTTCAAGGATTGAAAAGAAATATGAAAGCAAACTTCAATATCTGTTTACTTCGGAAGGAAAGAAACCTTATAATGAGAAGAACTTCAAGGCTTTGAATGAGAGTCGTTACGCATTTATCAAATAATTCCTTAATTAAATCCTTATAAAACGAACCCATGATCTTTTGCTCACACAAGTGAACAATTATTTGGCGAGTTGTTACATTTTTGGATTTAGCCAACGTCTTATTTGGCGAAATTCAATCCTTTCAGCTTATTCCATCTTCCACGCGTGAAATCCGGAATTTCGACAGGCATGGAATGATTGTCAAGTGATATTTCAGACAATGGAATCAGGCAACACCATTCGGCCATATCATAAACATCCATGTCTAATGGAAGACCTTTTTGAAGACAATGAATCAAACGATAATCCATGATGAAATCCATACCGCCATGGCCGCCTACTTTCTTCGCTAAATCTTCGATATCAACAACAATGGGGTTTTTATATTTATTCATCAACGCATTTTTTACCTTTTCCGGCATAAAATTATGGGCACTGAAGTCTTCAATACTTTTTGGAGCAACATCCCACCCAACATCTTTTTTATCTATGGCCAATCCCTCTACCGGATATTTATTGGCAAAGCCCTTGGTACCGGTTAGTTGATACATGCGGCTATAGGGACGAGGAGAGGCAATGTCGTGTTCAATCAGGATGGATTTCTGCTTTTCCGTATAAATCATGGTCATAGTGTGTTCTCCATTTCTGAAGTCTTTGGCATCTTCTCCTGTCTTGTCTTTAATGTAAGCAGGATTGCTGATGGGCCTGGTATCCATGGAAACCAGATAATTCAACTTGTCTCCGCGATGGATATTCATTGCCTGACAAATCGGTCCCAAACCATGGGTCGGGTAAACATCACCACGATGCTTGCGGTTAAAATCCAATCTCCAATTGTTCCAATATTTGGGCCAATAAGATTGAAGGCAATGGATATATGCACCTTCTCCGTGAAAGACCTCACCCAGCAAACCTTGTTGTACCATATTCAGAGTGGTCAGTTCAAAGAAATCATAGACACAGTTTTCAAGCATCATACAGTGCTTTCTGGTCTGTTCCGAGGTATTGATCAACGCCCAAATTTCATCCAGACTCGTAGCTGAAGGAACTTCGATGGCTACATGTTTGCCGTCCTTCATGGCCTGAACACCAATGGTGGCATGGTGAACCCAGTCGGTTGCCACATAGATCAGGTCTACATCTTTAAGAGCTGTCACTTTACGCCAAACAGTAGTGTCCCCGTAAAATTCTTTGGCTTTTGGAAAACCTCTTTTCACCAACATTTCGTTGACCTTTTTCGTGTTTGCTTCCAGAACATCGCAAAGAGCGACAATCTCAACACCGGGAATATATGTCATCGCTTCTACAGCTCCGGGACCACGCATACCTAAACCTATGAATGCCACACGGACGGTCGGAATCGGTTCGCAAGCCAGAGCCAATACATCCTGCTGACCTTCAGGACGAACCGGTATCGACGTCTTTATCATTTGAGCGGAAGCATTTACTCCTACAAACATAAAGTACCCGATCAATATCCTCACAATGATATTTTTCTTCATAAAAGGTAGTAGATTAGTTGATTAAAATCGGTATAGCCGTTTTATTATGTCATTTTCCATAAATTTCCACCAGCTTTTTCATTAAATCTTCCCCACGAAGATTTCTGGCAGCAATTTTTCCGGATGGATCAATCAACACATTTGAAGGTATTTTGACGATATTGTAAAGTTTGGCGGGAACACTATCCCAAAACTTAAGATCGGAGACATTAACCCATGTCAAACTATCTTTGGCCAAAGCATTCATCCAAGCTTCCTTATTCCTGTCCAACGAAACGCCAAAAACAGAGAAACCCTGAGACTTGTATTTATTATAGGCTTTCAAAACGTTTGGATTTTCCCTTCTGCAAGGGCCACACCAGGAAGCCCAGAAATCAAGCAAAAGATAATGCCCAAAATAGTCTGACAACCTAACGTTTTTACCATCCGGTGTCGTACAGGTAAAATCAGGGGCTGGATTTCCTACATCCACATTTTTCTTGATGACTGCCGCGGCTTTCAATTCCTTAATGTATGAAAGGTCATTCAAAGATGGGTCAAATAGAGCTAAATGGGCTTCAATCTCAGAACCTGACATATCCGTGGCAAATTCACGGTAGAACAGATAGGCGACGACTGAAGATGCAGGATTGGCTTTGATCAAAGAATCGATTTTCAATCCTTTTTTATTATGATACAGCACATAAAAGTCATTGGCTGCTGAGCCTGTAATATTGGCTGATTTCTTGTCGGTCGTATCTATTTCCACCTGTATCCGACTGTTTTCCACGAAAATGTAGTACGGATTGGTATCCTCTTTTTTCAAACTTAATCCATACAAGTTTGGATGTTGAACACTTCCGGTAAAAACAAATTCACCGTTTACGATTTTAGTAGAGTCAATGTTGTAAAACATTTTATTGCGGAGACCTTTTAGGTATACGGTTTCTCCATCCACGTTGATTTTTCCATGGATTCTGTAATACGTTGGCTGACTGAAGGAAAGAAGGCCAAACGTAGCGATTACCAACAGTAATGTTTTGTAAGTCGATTTCATGCTTGAATTTATAAAATTTAGACAAATATAGCACTGTTGCCAAAAAAAAAAGGCTTTTTTCAAAAAAATATAATTTAATAGCTATTACTTTATTTTATGTATGAAAAGTTTATTTTTGCATATTTGTGGTTAAGCTTTTTATAATTTGCGAATGTCAAAGATCATTCTATAAAATAAAGTCCCAAAAGATAAATTATTTATAATAATGTTGAAAACCAAACAAGAACCCCGTCCACATGGACAAAAAAATGTGTTGGGCTTTGCCTGTAAACCTATTGAAAATGTTCGTGTCGGAATTATCGGATTGGGAGCAAGGGGTTATTGGGCATTAAATCGTCTGATACACGTAAAAGGTGTGGAAATAATGGCTCTATGTGATATGATGCCTCAAAATATAGAAAGTGCTCAAAAAATATTACGAAAAAACCATATTGCCGTAGCCTCAAGTTATTCAGGACAAAATGCCTGGATGCAATTGTGCGACCGAAACGACATAGATCTGGTTTATATATGCACAGACTGGCAGAATCATACCAGAATGGCCGTTTATGCCATGGAACATGATAGACATGCAGCTATTGAGGTGCCGGCAGCAATGACGATAGAACAATGTTGGCAATTGGTCGACACAGCAGAAAAAAAACAACGGCATTGTATCATGCTTGAGAACTGCTGTTATGACTCCTTTGAATTGGCAACGCTGAACATGGCTCAGCGAGGCTTTTTTGGTGAAATTATGCATGCGGAAGGTGCATACATCCATGACCTTAGGGAAAAGAATTTTACCAGAAACCCGGAAAGTGGATTTTACGACAACTGGCAACGGAAATTTATTACCAACCATACCGGTAACCCATACCCGACTCATGGCCTTGGCCCAATATGTCAAATAATGAATATACATCGTGGGGATAAGATGAACTATCTGGTTTCCGTCTCAACCAAGCAATCTGGTCTGACACAATATGCCATAGAAAAATTTGGAGAAGAATCCCCGGAAGCCACGCAAGAGTACAAACAAGGCGATATGAACACCTCCATCATAAAAACAGAAAAGGGTAAAACGATGGTGTTGCAACATGATATGACCAGTCCACGGCCGTACAGCCGGGTTCATTTGATTAGTGGGACAAAAGGTTTTGCACAGAAATACCCGAAAGTTCAAATTGCATTAAGTCCGAATTCCGACAAGCCTTTAAAACAAAAAGAGCTTAAATCCCTATTAATGGAATATGAGCATCCTTTTGTGAAAAAAATGGGTAAGACGGCTATGGCTCTTTGCAAAGAAAGAGCGATGGATTATATAATGGATTCGCGTATTATCAATTGTTTGAGGAAGGGCCTGCCCCTCGATCAGGATGTCTACGATGCTGCCGAATGGTCTTCCATAGTTGCCTTGAGTCAAATGTCTGTTCTAAATAACGGCGAACCTGTTGAAATACCTGACTTTACACGTGGATTGTGGAATGAATCGAAAGGACTTTCATTTTTTGACCTTTAACCGAAATTTGATTTAAAACATTTTTAGTAAAATTGTAATAGCCGAAGTAATGATGAATGAACGTGCTTTTAATGACCATCATAAAATCGAATTTCCTCCGATGCATACTGCAGAACATATTTTAAACCAAACCATGGTGCAAATGTTTGGCTGCAGCCGCTCTAAAAATGCCCATATCGAAAGGAAAAAATCCAAACTTGATTATGAATTGAAACAAGAACCGACAAAAGAACAGGTTGCAGAAATAGAACGTCGTGTAAATGAGGTCATAGACCGGCATCTACCGGTGACTTATGAATTTGTTCCTCTTCAAGACGCCGCTAAAATCGTTGACCTCAGCAAATTGCCGGAAGGAACAGAAGCCCCCTTGCGATTGGTCAGGATTGGAAATTATGATGTATGCGCCTGTATCGGACAACACGTTGGTAACACTTCTGAAATCGGTCATTTCATCATTTTAAATCATGACTTCAAAGAAGGCTGTTGGCGTATGAGATTCAGGCTGGAATAATTTTCTCAAAAATCAGACAAAACTCAAAAGGCCGTCTGAATCTGCTTAAAACCGATCAATCTGTCGTATCTTTCTCCTATGGGCCTATAATAGACATACACCTGATACTCATTTTCCGTTTCCCAATAAGATCCTTCCAAGGGAAGGGTGGTGGCCTTATTGTTTTTGTTTGGTCTGTACAAGTATTGGTAATTATAGGCACCCTGCTTTAGTAAAAGGTCCTTTTCATAGGCCTTGCGTTCAAAATTGTATATCATTTTAGATTTTGTATCCAAGCGATTTTCAGTTAAATATCCGTTTAAAAAAACAGCACCATCCAAATAGGGCTTTTCCATCGGAAAGGTGAAATGTACCAGATAATAATCAGAACCGGTAAGGCCATCCGTTGCCTCCAGACTATGAATGAGGAAACGGCCGTTCTGATCCTTGTCAAAAACATAACCCATCATTCGTTTTTCAGGTGGTATCAACTCAACATGATAATAGGGATTGAAATATTCAATCTTGTTGATTCCAATGCCAGGATATTTAAAAGAGGTCATTTCAAATCTTCTGTATTCATTACCACCTTCAAAAATCAGATTTTTGTCATGTTCATAACGTATAAGTCCGGGAACAATCATCAAAGGTGCGATATTCCGGACTTCATTGTCCGAACGATTGTTTTGACGCACGACAACTTTCAATTCATCCAAAGGTTGTTGTATGGTCATTCCAAGCGTTTTAACATCAAAATTCAGTTGCTGGTCAGATTGTTTGTAATTGATGTCTGTCGTGGCAGTCACACTTCCTTCGATGGTCACTTTGTTTTCGACAACCATGAAGCAGGCAGTTAACAATGCATCGCCCGATCCATCCCTGTCAAAAACCGTTACGGCATAATTGCCGGATAACTTCAGACTCACATTTTTGTTGGGTAATGAAAATTTATAGTGTGTATAAAGGACCAAGGTACTCACAGACTCTTCACCGGCTTCAATGTCGTTTTCTGAAAATCCGTCCAAATATTCCAGTACATTCATGTCCGACTGCGTCCAGTCTGCATTACAATGAATAACTTTGTAGGCATATCGTTTGTAATCATGTGAAAGCTCATCAAAAGAGATTTCGATATAATGGTCAGACCCCATCTGAATGACAGGAACCGCAGACCAATTGCCGTTCGGATAGACCGTCAGGCTGCGAATTTGTTCGCTGTGGCTACCGGTTCTATATATCTGAGCTTGAACAGCGGCTATAACCGAAAAAAGCAAAAGGACGATAATAAGAAACTTGTGTTTAATCATGGCTCACTCAATTTTACAGGGGTAGGCGAATAATGACCGTATTAGGAGAAAACAAACTTACAATTTTTTTAGATACCACCTCCCATTTTGAGCCAAAACTTATATTCGCCAAGATGAAAGTCAAGACTTCTGACAATAAACGGTACCATATCATCTGTTTCCCGGAATTTAATTCAATAAGGATAGATTTTACATTTTAAAATTTATCATGTATTTTTGCCTGCCGTTAAAATAATTCTATGTACTTGAAAAGCTGTATCTATCTTAGTATCATACTTCTTGCATCCGGTTGTGTTGGGCTTAAGCCAGAAAAAATCATGTACGATACACCCAAAAGGCAATTTGAGTACGTCTTGAAATCTGAGGCCGTCACTCTTCGAAATTTCAACAATCAGTTGATTGATTCCACCAACATAGAGGCTTTTCAAAAAGAATTACAGGATTTGAAGTACAAATATCCTTTTGAAGAAAGATTGGAAAAAAATATTTTGCTGAAGAACTCTGATTTTAGACTTGCTGGATTATATGCCGAGGCCAATAAAGCCATTCAAGACAAAAAATTCACTCTGGCAATAAAAGATATTTCTATCATGCGACATCTTTATCCGGATATCGATTTTTATTCCGACAGCCCTTTTCTGGAAGGTTATGCTTACGAGCAACTGGGACAAACGGATATTGCCGCGATGTCTTACAGAAAATTCTACACTTTTTCCGAAAAAAAATATTCCGGATTGTTCAGAGGTTACCGCCATGCAGATACCAATGATTCCATGTACATTGCCGAAAGAAACCATGCCTACCATTTTTAAACCGAATGCCTGACAGTCTCGATGAGACAGTCATCCGCCCCATAACACCCCGGTATTATTTCATTGGCCGTCAACCCGGATTTATTCTCAATCCTGATAATTATAGCAAGAACATCAAGTTTCTCGGTTCGCTTTCTTTAGGTTTGGACCTGTTCCATGATTTGTCCGTAGGTTTTCTGATTTCCACCGGAATCAGGAAATCCGTCAATTTCAATGCCGGTATGTATCTTTCCAAGAACATGTCCGGATATCTTTTTTCTCTTCCGATACAATTATTTAAATCGGATTCAAACAAATTCGGTATCAAACTGAGTCCTTTTATCAATTACAGATCTATCGACAGCATCAAAGTCGATGGTAAGTATTGTCTTGCACATGAAGAAATCTTCGATTTCGGAGCCAAGATTTCTTCCTCTTATTTTTTCAGCCAGAAATTTTATATCGGCAGCCATTACCAATACAATTATTACAACAGAAATCACAAGTACTTTGCCGAAAAGCCGGGAGTTTTATTCTGGACCGACAATGAATTTGACTTGAGCGGCTATTACAATCTTTTTAAAGACATGAGTCTGAAAGTAGGGGTGAAGAATTCAGATATTGTGGCGGGTATTTATCTGAATGGATTGGAGATTTCCTACAATATAACGAGTCCCGGATTCGTTTTGAGAACGGATGTTTTTTAAAGATTCATAATATTTGAACATTCGGGCTTTGTTATTTCAGAATAATCAGTATTTTTATCACACTATAAGTATCCTATAGGCTATAGGATTTGCCATCATGAATAGGAATCTAATAAAAAAGATATGGATCCGTTAGTAATCCTCATTATTGCACTTGTCATCGTTATCTTATTGCTCCTTTTGCTGTTTTTCAAATTAAGTCAAATTGCTTCCCTGATGGAGGAACAAAATGAAATGGTAAGAAAAAAACAACGCGGAGGAAATTCTCGCGATGGTATCGGTACAAGGAATATGGAAAAAGATCGTGCGGAAATTTTGGTCAAAAATATCACCTCCGAAAGATACCAAAGAGATCCCTATCCCAATCATACCGCTTCTGAGAGAAGCAATAGCTGGTCTGAAGATTATGTAGCCCCGCAACTGAAATATCAAAACGTTTCATCGGATGACTCTATTTTGAACGGAAATTGCGAGGTAATTCATCTTGAATTTGTAGATGGCATCAAAGGCCATATTTATCACGATCAGGTCAAGAACGAATTTTTCTTCCAAAGAAACTCGAAGTTGAATGTCACCTATTACAATTACGACAACTTCTCGAATTGCGTCACGGCATTTCATTCATACATGACCACAGGCCGGATATTGAGAGTGGGATATCTCGGGATTTTTTCCGACTAAAAGAGCATCGGCAAAAAAGTCAGTTCATCTTTTTCTCAGATAGCGACTTATTTATAATTGACATGGTACGATGAACCTCCTTCCTAATTTTTTTGCACTCGGATTGTTCTTTTCCTGTTTTACCAATGTTTCGTTGAGCCAAACTGTTCAGCCTGATTTTTCAGATCAAGTGATAGCTCGTTTTTATAATCAGGTGATGCAATTGCCTCAGGAAAAACTATATATTCAGACAGACAAGCCATATTACAGTGCAGGAGAAAATATCTGGTTCAAAGGCTATCTGCTGAATGCCATAACCCACACTTCGACGGTTCAAAGCAAATTCATCTATGTGGAGCTGATCAATCAGTCAGATTCCGTTTATCAGCGGGTCAAGATTCGAAAAGATTCTATCGGCTTCGTCGGAAATTTCAAACTTTCTGCGCAAATACCTTTCGGTTACTACACCTTACGTGCTTATACCTCATGGATGCGAAACACCGGTGATGATTTCTTTTTCAGAAAGCATATTTTCATCGGCAATCCTATCGACGATGCCGTCAATAGTTCGACTTCATATAGTAAACCACGGGATGGGGTGGTTGTCGCTACCATCCGGTTCACAAATGCCAAAAAAGAACCCATTGCAAATAAAAAAGTGGTAAGTATTCTCGATTGGACCGGCAATAAAAAAATAAGGGCTTCCGGAATGACAAACGGAAATGGGTCCGTTTCTTTTCCCATCAAACTTGAAAATTCTTCTTTTGAGAATAAGTCCATGGAAGTTTCTTTTGCGGATGTCCAGTCCACGTATCGTCAGAAGTTTATTCTGCCTTCCTTTAAGGAGGACTTTGATCTGCATTTTTTTCCGGAGGGAGGTTCACTCTTGTCCGATTGCGTCCAAACGGGAGTGTCGGTTGAGGGAGAAAACATTTCTATTCGTGGCAGTCAGGGTCCAACCATATATATCGATTGACAACATGGAAGTCTTGGAAACCAGTGAATTGACGTATTTGACCTCAAACGATATTGAAAACATTTCAGTGTTTAAAGGTCCGAGTGCCGCTATCTTCGGGTCGAAAGGCGGAAACGGAGCCATCATCATCACACTAAGGAAAAGCATAAACAGGGAATCATCCAAACAAAGCAGCATGGCATGCGTTTATCCCCTCGGATACCAAAAGCCGTCTGAATTTTATGTGCCCAAATACGATGTGGACAGTGTCTATAAAGATAGCAAACCGGATTTGAGAACCACCATCTATTGGAATCCTTCGCTCTTCACAGATAAGATGGGAAACATCACCACCAAATTCCCGACCGCAGACAAAGAGAATGATTATACCGTAATTCTGGAGGGTGTTTCTGAAACAGGGGATATTTATCGTTATACAGGCTATATCCGAAGAAAAAACAAATAACCTGTGAAACACCTTTTGGTTTACGGCATATCCGGAAAAACATTTTAAATTTAATCGCTATGAAACAAACCACACTCACCCTGATCGTTCTTTTCGTTTTTTGTTTTAACAGTTTGGCTCAATACAATAAAGGTGTTCTGATCGAACCTGTTTTGAAAACGGATACAACATCTATCGGACAAAAGATTATTTTCCCCTCCTCCCAAAACGGAGAAGTGTCCATTTGCAAAATAACCATTCCGTCCGGAGATTCGACTGGTTGGCACAAACATGATTATCCGGTGTTTGCTTATGTTTTGAAAGGAACATTAAGTGTAAAACTGGAGCATGGAGAGATCAGACAATTCCCGGAAAACAGCTGTTTCGCAGAAGTGGTGAATACCTTTCACAACGGATTCAACAATGGTAAAGAAGAGGTGGTGCTGATAGGCGTTTATTTGGGCGAAAAAGGAAAGCCGTTGTCTGTTAAGAAATAAGGATTAAATTGAGAAGTTGTGGAGTAACGTTAAAAACGTAATCTTTTGAGATTAACCGAAATCAATAAATTGGGGATTAACTGTGATGGGTATCGTTTCTTTCGGGCAGCGGCATAACCTCCGTTTTTTGATGAAGAACGACTATAAACTATTAAATTTTTCTTAAAGCGTTTTCTTTTATTCTTTTTTGTTTTTATTTGCAACTATATATAGTTACATTTGCATACGAATAAATACTTTTGATTACAATAAACAACGAGATTGGCACAAAGGAAAAGCTGGTTGATCGTTTTAAATCTTTGCCAAATGATTTTACTTTTGAAGAATTGGTCAGGCTTTTTAGGCTTTTCGGTTTTGAAATTGGATCAAAAGGGAAAACGTCAGGTTCGCGTATGGAGTTTATAAACGAAGAAAAGAATCTTTCTTATGGAGTACATAAGCCTCACCCTGTAAATTCCGTCAAAAGTTACGTAATGAAGCAGGTATTAGAATTTTTATCTGAAAACAACTTTATTGAAAAATAATATGGGAAATTTAAAATACAAAGGTTATATCGGAAGCGTTGAATACAGCGGAGAAGATAATTGTTTATTTGGAAAAGTTCTTGGAATGAGCAAAGATGTAATTAGCTATGAAGGTACAACCGTTGAAGAGTTGAAAGCTGATTTTGAAGCAGGTATTGATTCTTATTTAGAAAGTTGCAAAACTCGTGGAATTGAACCTCGCAAGGCTTATAGCGGCACACTTAATGTCCGGCTCACTCCGGAAATCCATAACAAAATAGCAAATGCGGCACAGGAAACCGGAATTACTATTAATGCGTATATCAAGAACGCATTGGAAAATATATTAAACATTGAGAACGTTAGGAAAAAATCCCCCCGCCAACGTACCAAACACCATATAGCGTGACAGTTGTAACTGCTCTTTGTATGAAGGAAATAAACAACAGGATGAAGATCTTCAAGTGACTTATATAGTTGCGGATTGTTAGGAACAACTCGAAGTTTTATTTGTGCCCAAAGTAGCGCACTGAAAGGCAGCGGCATGGCCGACGTCGACTTCGACGGACAGGTGCAGTGGACACGAAGAGTCCGGCAAAACAAAATATTGAAGGCTTGAAAAGACAAAATTTTTGTGCCGGAGTCGAGTGGACACAAACCTGGACTAGCGGAGACGGAGGTTATGCCGCTGCCCGAAAGAAGTGGTGCCCATTTTGCCAATACTACACAACTTTGTTCTTGATCCAACTTTTACAGTTGATCCATAATCGTAGCAAAGAAAAAAGCACTTACAAACCAAATTGCAAGTGCTTTTATCGACGTGACCCGCGTGGGGGTCGAACCCACGACCCACAGATTAAGAGTCTGTTGCTCTACCAACTGAGCTAGCGAGTCGTTCCATACGATCAGAACGGCGGCAAAAGTACACTTTTCGGCAGAAACACGAAAATTTTCAGAGTGGTTTTTTTGTTTTATTTTCGATTAATTCAAGTTAGCCGAATCATATTCAGGCATATAAACAAGTTTATTTAAAGAAATGATGATATCTCAAAAGTCTGAAGCTCCCTCGTTTTATTCGTACAACCTATCTGAGATCAAACTCAAATATTCAATTATCAAAGGCTTCAAAAAAACTTCAAACTGCTTCAAAATACTAAAATGTCGCAGTTTTCCTTAAATCTTTAACACGTACGGCTTTACCTTCAGATTGGGGAAGGCAGCCTTTTTGGGCAAGTTTCACCCGGGGTGTAATCAACAATTCGTCTTTCAGTTGACGGGTGATTTCACGAGTAAGAGACTGTAAACGGCCATCATCAGTTAACGGATTACTGAGTTCCACTTCAACCAACATCTCGTCGTTGTAATTGGAGTCGTCTGTTTCAAGGGTGATCAGGTAATTTGTTCCCAGCTCCTTGAAGTTCATCAAAATGTTTTCAACCTGAATGGGAAAGATGTTCACCCCCTTCAGAATGATCATATCGTCGCTACGGCCTTTCATGCGATCAAGACGAAGATGGTGACGCCCGCAAGGACATTCTCCGGGAAGAATTCTCGTCAGATCTCTGGTGCGGTAACGAAGCAAAGGCATGGCTTCACGGTTGATGGTAGTCAGCACCAATTCACCGACTTCACCTTCCTTAGCCGGTTTCAACGTTTCCGGATCTATGATTTCCACGATGTAATAGTCTTCCCAAATGTGCATGCCATTTTGTTCGGGACACTCAAATGCAACACCTGGTCCGCACATTTCCGACATACCGAAACTATTGTAAGCTTTGGCACCATACATTTCCTCAATACGACGTCGTTGCTCTTCTGAGTGCGGTTCGGCACCGATGATCAAAGTCCGGAGTTTGGTGTCTCTTTTGGGATCCACACCTTCTTCTTTCATCACTTCATAGAGGCGTCCAAGATAACTTGGTATGGCGTGGAGACCAGTCGTACCGAAATCTTTGATAAACTTAATCTGACGTCTGCTGTTTCCGGCGGCTGCAGGAACCGTCAGCATACCGAGGCGTTCCGCTCCATATTGAAAGCCAAGGCCTCCGGTAAACATACCGTAACCTGATGTGTTCTGAAAAACGTCGGTCTTGCGCAGTCCAACCATATAAAGGCATCTTGCAACAGCTTCCGCCCATTGGTCAAGGTCCTTTTGGGTATGCAAAACAACCGTCGGATTACCTGTCGTGCCGCTGGATGAATGCAGACGGACACATTTTTCGAGTGGGACAGAGGCCATTCCAAATGGGTAGGTACTTCGCAGATCGGCTTTGGTGGTAAACGGGATTTTTTTCAAATCATCCAAGGTCTTGATATCCTCTGGTTTGATACCGACTTCTTCAAAACGTCGACGGTAGAAAGCGGAATTCATGCAATGGCTGACTGTCTTTTGAAGGCGCTCCAATTGAAGCTTTTCAATTTCGGGACGGGTGAGCGTCTCCATTTCTTTATTCAAATACATGATACAAGCTGATTTTAAGAAAAAGCTTTGCAAAAATAGCATTTTTTCAGTCCGGGTTTATCTACGGATTGTCTTTTTCAGCGGAGAAGATAACGGTACTTCTGATTTACAAGCCTTTCATGGAAAGTTGAATGCGCTTCCGATCCAAGTCTACGTTCAGGATTTTAACCTTCAAATGCTGATGCAGCGAAACGACCTGCGAAGGATCGGTGATATATCTGTCAGCCATCTGGGAAAGATGCACCAGTCCGTTTTCCTTGACACCGACATCCACAAAGCAACCGAAAGCGGTGATGTTGGTGACTATGCCGGGCAAAACCATACCCTCCCTGAGATCTTCAATCTTATGAATGGTCTTGTCAAATTCAAAGACTTCAATTTTGCTTCTGGGGTCACGTCCGGGTTTGTCAAGTTCTTCCAAAATATCTTTCAAAGTCAGCATTCCTACCTCTTTGGAAATATAATTCTCGAGCCGGATATTTTTCCGGAGTTCTTTCTGTTCAATCAATTCTTTGACGGAGCATTTCAGATCTTTAGCCATCTTTTCGACCAAAGCATATTGTTCCGGATGTACAGCCGTGTTGTCCAAAGGGTTTTTAGCATCAGGTATGCGAAGAAATCCGGCAGCTTGTTCAAAGGCTTTCGGACCGATGCGTGGGACTTTCATCAACTCAGACCTGCTTTCGAAGGCTCCGTTTTCATTGCGATATTCCACAATGTTTTGCGCCATCACTGAATTAAGCCCTGATACATAAGTCAACAGGTACTTGCTGGCCGTATTCAGGTTGACGCCGACCTGATTGACACAATTGATGACGGTCTGGTCCAGCGATTTCTTGAGCTTACCCTGATCTACATCATGTTGGTACTGACCGACGCCGATGGATTTCGGTTCAATCTTAACCAATTCCGCCAGCGGATCCATCAAACGGCGACCAATGGAAACGGATCCCCGGACTGTTACATCGTAATCCGGAAATTCTTCTCTGGCAATCTTGGAGGCAGAGTAGATGGATGCACCGTTTTCACTCACTACAAAGACCTGAATCTTTCGGTCGTAGCGCAAGTTCTGTATGAATTCTTCTGTTTCGCGGGAAGCGGTGCCGTTTCCAATGGCGATGGCCTGGATATCGTACGTTTCAACCAGATGGGTTATTTTTCTGGCCGCCGGACCTGTTTCATGTTGTGGAGCATGCGGGTAAATGGTTTCGTTGTGAAGCAGTTTGCCTTGCGCATCTAAACAAACAATTTTACAACCTGTCCGAAACCCCGGATCGATGCCTAAAACCCGCCTCTGACCCAAAGGAGCAGCCAACAAAAGCTGTTTCAGATTATCGGCAAAAATCCGGATGGCTTCATCATCCGATTTTTCCTTGCTCAGGGCTGCAAATTCGGTTTCAATGGATGGTTTCAACAACCGCTTGAATCCGTCACATACAGCATCCTTTACCTGCCGGGAACTTGGACCTGTTCCTTGGAGGAACATGCGGTACAAATCTTCACAGCAGTTGTCATCATCCGGTGTGATGGAAACCTTTAGAAAGCCCTCGCTTTCTCCTCGTGTTACAGCCAGATAGCGGTGGGAGGTACAACGTTTGAGCGGCTCTGAATAATCGAAGTAATCTTTATATTTGACGGCTTGTTCTTCTTTGCCTTTGACCACCTTAGAAGTGATGACCGCTTCTTTCCGAAAACGGTTCCGCACCATCTGACGCGATCTTTCGTTTTCGTTCACCCATTCGGCGATGATATCCCTGGCACCCTTCAAGGCGTCTTCCACACTTTCAACCAAATCTTTGACATAAGGAAGGGCTGTTTTTTCCACATCCTGCACATTTTGAGCCATGAGTAATTTAGCCAAAGGCTCAAGCCCTTTTTGGCGGGCGACTTCAGCACGGGTATGTCGTTTGGGCTTGTATGGCAGATAAAGGTCTTCTAGCTCATTCATCTGCCAACAGTCCTCAATGCGTTTTTTTAGTTCCGGCGTCAACTTTTCCTGTTCCTCTATGGAAGAGAGGATGGCATTCTTGCGTTTATCGAGTTCGGTCAACTTGTCGTTGAGATCAGAGATGGCTCCGATTTGGACTTCGTCAAGACCGCCTGTTCTTTCTTTTCGGTAACGGCTTATGAACGGAATAGATGCGTCTTCTGATAAAAGTTGAAGTGTGTTTCGTACGCCGTTGGCCGGTAGTTGCAACTCAGCGGAAATACGTTTGATGAAATGATCCGACATAATAATGTGTTTTGTGTCTGTCTACGACGTGCGAAGATACAAAAATAAAGCCTATCTTTGCACAAATTCCAATCGAATGCAATCCAAGTCCCAACCCAAACGCAAAGTGTTTTCTTCAGCTGAAAAAACGGCTGATCGCTTCAAATCCAAGAACCAACCAAGAGTTAAAGGGGATGTTCCTGAGTCCAAGTTGCCCAAAACACAACCCAAAAATGCGAAGAAAAGAACAGTCAGCGTCCTGACGGTTACTGAGCCTACGGAGTTGATGGCTTTTTTACTGGCGCAACTGAAAGATCAGAGTCGCACTACCGTCAAATCTTTGTTGTCCCATCAACAGATTACCATTAGAAAGCAGGTGATCCGTCAATTCGATTATCATCTGAATGCCGGTGATGAAGTAAACATCCACTGGGGAAAAGGGGAGGTCACCCTCAAGGATCCTCAATTGAAAATCATTTACGAAGACAAATATCTGATTGTCGTAGAGAAAGCGGCCGGACTGCTATCCATCGCCACCCAGAAAGAACTTAAACGGACAGCATACAGCATCCTGAGTGAATACGTGAAGAGACAAAACCCCGGGAACAAGATTTTTGTGGTTCACCGTTTAGACAGAGAAACTTCCGGACTGATGCTTTTTGCCAAAGATCCCGAAGTGCAATACGCCATGCAAAATAATTGGAAATACACGGTCAATCAGCGCAAATACACAGCCGTGGTTGAAGGCAAACTTGAAACCGGCGATGGGTCTGGAACAGGGACCATCAAATCATACTTGTGGGAAAGCAAGGCTTTAATCGTTTACTCAAGCCCGAATCCGGAAGATGGCCAGGAATCAATTACACATTACAAAGTCCTGAAAAGCAGTGACGAATACAGCCTTGTTGAACTGGAACTTGAAACCGGCCGCAAAAACCAGATCCGTGTACAGATGAACAGCATCGGATATCCTTTGGTCGGTGACCTGAAATACGGCGGACATGCTTCCAGTCTGAGAAGACTGGCCTTACATGCCAATGTGCTTTCATTTGTTCATCCGGTCACCGGAGAAATGCATCATTTCGAAACACCGGTACCGGCTGCCTTTATATTGCTGGTAGAAAAAAGCATGGTCAAGAAATAAAAAAAGCTGCACAATTTATTTAAAGAACAGTCCCCCAAAAGTTGAGCCAAACTTTTGGGGGACTGTTCATATTGCCGGCATTTTTATAAAACCATCAATTATCCTTGAGTGCTTTCATCATAAAATCAATCGCTTTGCTTTTTTGCTCCGGTTTATAATAATGTTCCGTTTCAGGAACAAACAAAAACGTTTTTGGTGCCGTAATCTCATTATAGGCAGAAAAAGTGGAAGTAGGAGGGCAAACCCTGTCATTAAAGCCGGAAGAATAAAATCCGGGGACCTTAATCAATCTGGCAAAATTCACGACATCATAATATTCTGTCGTTTTGGCTTTTTGTTTCAAAACACATGGCGGATCGGTTATTCTCATAAACAAATGAGGCCATCCGGCAGCCTGTTTGTGCAAATATCCGGTCAAATTGCACAAGGCAGGATAAAATACAATCAAAGCTTTGATTCTGCTATCCAAAGCTGCCGTAACAATGGACAGGGCCCCACCTTGGCTACCACCCTGAACACCGATATTTTTGCCGTCAAATTGTTCCAGGGTGAAAATATAATCGACAGCGCGAACACAACCCAGATAGACACGTTTGAAATAAACCATATCTCTGTTATCCCAATTGAAGTATTTATAATTTGCCAATGCCGTTTTGGCCAAATCTCTGTATACACTGCTGTCCATCGTTACAGGAATCCCATGAATACCGATTTCCAATGAAATGACACCGTTTTCGGCATAGGCCATTTGTCCGGCAAAAGGCCATACACCGGCACCCGGCACCCTCAAAAGGGCAGGGTACTTACCGGGAGCTTTCGGAATGCACAAAATTCCGTAAATGCGGGTATTCCCGTAATTTTGAAAACACAGTTCATAAACATTTACTTTCTCGGTGCACCGATTCTCCAATAATCTCAAACTTGGATTGAGCGGAATCTTCGCATTCTCAGCTTTTGCCTGATCCCAAAATTCCATAAAATCCTTAGGCATTTTGGTGGTGGTCTTTATCGCTTGCGGTTCGAATCCTGCCGTTGCAACACCTTTGTAGCTCTTTCCTTCAATCGTTGCATAGACTATGCAACGCAAAAATCCCGGAGTCTTCATCGTCCCGATATCAAGGGTAGATCTACCGTCTTTTAAAATTTCCTCTCCCTTCTTATGGGGGGGCATCATGTCATGGGAAATTTCATACCTGATGGCTACATCTTTGATAGGAATGCCGTCTTTTGTCACAACAACATCAAATTTTGCCTTTTCTCCCAATTTGTATTCCCAGTTGGAGCTGTTGGGAATGACTGAAATCTTAACCGATTGCGGACCGGTTTGTCCGAATACCAGCAAATTGGAGCATACTAGGAATAAAACGAACAGTAAGTGTTTATGCATGATTTAAAAAATTAAATAAATATTTGTCTCAACCTATTTTTTGCAAAGATAGGCAATTTGTTATTTAGGAAAAAAACGTATTTTCACTGTCAAAATCACAGCTGTCCCGTCAAACTTTTCGGGAAAAGTGATAACTAATTAAAAAGCAAGATATTGATATTTGTCAACACGGAGTATATGAACAGATTCATTGCAACCCTTTTACTTTTTTTGACCTTCGTGATGAATGGTTACAGCCTTGATCCGTCAAAAACCATTTTAGCCCACCCCGAGTCCAAAGATATTCTTGTTGACGGGGTCCTTGACTCTGCCGAATGGGAGGCAACGGATTCCGTCGTCGGTTTTTGTTCTCCGTGGGTTCCCATAGGGAAAGACAATACTGTTTTCAAATGCTTTTGTTCAGAGGCCTATTTTAATTTTTGCTTTGATGTGGTTGACAAAAACATTGTGGATAACAGTTTCTCAAATGAATCATCCGTCTCCAAGGGAGATAGGGTAGAGCTGTTTTTCAGTGTCGATTCGGTCTTGTCCCAATATTTTTGCATGGAAATAAGCTCGACGGGCCATGTGCTGGATTATGGGGTTCAGTATTACCGGAAGATTGATTATTCCTGGAAATTTGAAGGGTACGATATTGCCGCCAAATATACTCCGAAAGGGTATGTCGTAGAAGGACGCATTCCGATTTCCGAGTTGGAAAGACTGGGTATAAAGGCAAAGCAATCTTTCTACCTTGGACTTTTCCGGGCCGATTTTACCGACATGAATTCAAAAAACGTTATTTGGTACTCCTGGTTGGATCCACAGAAACAAGTCCCTGATTTTCACGTGCCGACCGCTTTCGGAATATGCAAGTATGTGGGGCAGTAAACGGTTTATGATGTTTTGCTGATATCATGAGAAGAGAGGGAAGTCCAGGATCAAATTGAAAAGTTGTGGAGTAACGGTAAATATCAGATAGGAAGAATAACATATCAATCATGATTATATCGACCAAATATCAGTACATTACTTATTTACTTTTTGTTTGCAATTCTATCTTCGGTATTTGATGTTGTACCATATAAGCCATGGTTCGCGTTAGTGCCGGGTTGTAGTTGAAAAAAATGCACTCTGTTGCTCCGTTTCTATTTTTGAGTTTAATCTATATTTATCAGTAATGTCACAAATAGTTGCGATATTTGCGACAATATAAAATATTTTCAATACAAATTTCTAACTGACGATGTTCGTTTTATTGATTTAACAGTAAACAAGCAGTTGTTCAATGACTTCTTCGTTGGTAAGCATGCTCTCTTCGGAGGCATCAAGGTTTCCGCGCAATATATGTAGATTGTGTTTTACAAATGGAACGACCCCATGAACGATCTCAATTTAGCGACATATTTTTTGTCAAACAAAATATTACTACCTTTGCACCATGTTAAAGACTTTATATAAATCGGATTTGGTGTTGTAAACAATCTGTGCTTCTAATGCGGATTGTCCTTTCGATTGCTCTCGGATAACTCTTTTCGAGGGTCATTTCTATGTTATTATAAGTTTAGTTTTTAAATCTGTGTACAATGACGGAAGCTTTGTTGTGCTTTCACATGTACATAAAGAATACTACGGTTATGTATTATTCATTACAAAAAAGAAAGAGCAATGATTCATTTAAATACCTATGGTTGGAACGAAAAGTTAAACCAACTAAAACAAAAATCAACTTTTAAGGCCCTAACCCATGGTCGTATATCCATCGTACACCGGACATGCTACGAAGTGATTTCCGAAAACGGGCTGTTTCAGTGTGAGCTAACGGGGAATATGATGTATGGGAAATCGGATGTTGAACTACCCTGTACGGGCGATTGGGTGGTTTTTCAACCTTTTGACGAAAATAAAGGGATTATCGTTGATATGCTACCCCGTGAACGGACATTGTTTCGCAAGAAAAGCGGAACGGTTGCCGATAAACAAGCTATTGCTTCGTATGTCGATAAGGCTTTTATTGTGCAAAGCCTGGATGATAATTTCAATGTTCGCAGAGCCGAGCGTTTTATGGTTCAGATATTGGAAGCGAGCATCAAACCTGTATTTGTACTCAATAAAGCTGATCTATGTTTCGACAGACAGAAAGTAGAAGAACAAGTGAAACACCTTGCCAACCAGACGCCGATATTTTTTACAAGTATTCATCAGCCCCAAACGATTCTCCGACTACGGGAATCCATTGCAGAAGGCGAAACGGTGGTGTTTGTCGGTTCTTCGGGTGTCGGAAAAAGTTCTTTGGTTAATGAGCTTTGCGAAAAATCGGTATTGCTCACGTTCGACATCAGTCAGTCCACGGGGAAAGGACGGCACACTTCGACCCGTCGGGAAATGGTGTTGATGGACGGTTCCGGTGTATTAATCGACACTCCGGGCGTTCGTGAATTTGGCTTGGCTATTGAAAATCCCGATTCACTGGCAGAAATACTGGACATTTCCGACTATGCAAAATCGTGTCGTTTTAAGGATTGCGAGCATATCAACGAACCTGGTTGTGCCGTTTTAGAAGCAGTAAATAACGGTACTTTGGATCCTAAAGTCTATGAAAGTTATCTCAAACTTCGACGGGAAGTGTGGCATTTCTCTACTTCGGAACATGAAAAACGTAAAAAAGATAAATCCTTTTCAAAACTCGTAGACGAAGTGAAGAAGCGTAAAGCGAATTTCTAATCTCTATTTAAGCAGTGTAGAGGGTGTCTCTCAGCTTTTAATATTACGCTTTACAGATTGATTTAAATTTTGTTTGGACCTGATATAAATTAGCATAGTCGAAGGCTATCAAAACATGCAGTTACTTTATTTAAAAAAAAGTCTCTTTATAGGACTGATAACAGCAATATAAAGAGACTTTGGTGCCCAAAACAGGACTCGAACCTGCACAGCCTTGCGGCCACTAGTCCCTGAAACTAGCGTGTCTACCAATTTCACCATTTGGGCTCAGGGATAAAGACCTTTTGATAAAAAGTAATGTGCTCAGGATGAGACTCGAACTCACACGGGCGATTCGCCCACCACCCCCTCAAAGTGGCGTGTATACCAATTTCACCACCTGAGCAAATACGTTTTATACTAAAAAAGCGACCTTTGTCGCTCTCGTTGAGCGAAAAACGGGACTCGAACCCGCGACCCCGACCTTGGCAAGGTCGTGCTCTACCAACTGAGCTATTTTCGCATGATTTTGATTGGTACAAAAGGGGAACGCCATCCCGTTGAATCCTTGCCAAGGTCTTTATCCGTTAAAACGGAAGCGGGCAAGGTCGTGCTCTACCAACTGAGCTATTTTCGCATGATTTTGATTAGTACAAAGCGGGAACGCTATCCCGTTGAATCCTTGCCAAGGTCTTTACCCGTTAAAACGGAAGCGGGCAAGGTCGTGCTCTACCAACTGAGCTATTTTCGCATGATTTTGATTGGTACAAAGCGGGAACGCTATCCCGTTGAATCCTTGCCAAGGTCTTTACCCGTTAAAACGGAAGCGGGCAAGGTCGTGCTCTACCAACTGAGCTATTTTCGCATGATTTTGATTGGTACAAAAGGGGAACGCCATCCCGCTGTGCTTTGCATACGAAGTCGAATCTTGCGTTTGCGGGTACAAAAGTACGCTAATTTTTGAATATTGCAAATGCAGGTATGTAATTTTTTCTCAGAAACCGGCACTTTTGACTATTCAAATAAGGCTCAATCCATTCGATTCTTGTAGTCGGAATAATCGAACGATCTCCAAATCAGATTCTTTCCTTCCAACGTGTGAAAAACCAATGCAGGATGTGGTATTCCGTTAAACATCGTCGTCTTGACTATCGTATAATGAATCATATCTTCAAAAACGATTTGATCACCGATTTTCAAAGGCTTTTCAAAACTCCAGTCACCCATAAAGTCACCGGCAAGACAACTGTTGCCGCCCATGCGATAGGTCGGTTTTCCTTTTACGGCATCCGTTGCACCGAGTATGCCCGGTTTATACGGCATTTCAAGACAGTCTGGCATGTGACAGGCGAAGGATACATCTAAAATAGCCGTTTTTATGCCGCGATTTTCAACGATATCCACCACGGAGGATACCAGATACCCTGTTTCCCATCCGAAGGCACTACCAGGCTCTAAAATCAATTGAATGTGCGGATACTTTAACTGAAAATCTTTCAAGACCTGAATCAGATGCTCCACATCATAATCCTTGCGTGTCATCAGATGGCCGCCACCCATATTCAACCATTTGATTTCGGACAAAAAGCGACCGAAACGTTTTTCTATCTCGATCAAAGTCTTTTCAAACTCAAACGAGGTCGATTCGCACAATGTGTGACAATGTAGGCCTTCCACACCTTCCGGCAATTTGTCACTCAATATGTCTGAAAGGACTCCCATCCGCGATCCCGGAGAACAAGGATTGTACAATGCCGTTTTGACACTGGAATATTCGGGATTGATGCGCAAACCACAGGATATTTTTCGATCGCGAAAACGTCGGACAGCCGGATAGAAGCGTTCAAACTGATTGAGCGAATTGAAAGTGATGTGACTGCTGTATTTCAAAATTGTCGGAAAGTTCTTTTCGGTATAGGCCGGAGAATAAGTATAGGCAGGATTGCCCATTTCTTCAAAAGCCAGTTGGGCTTCAAAAACGGAACTGGCCGCAGCATAGGAAACATATTTTCGGATGATGGGGAAAGCCTTCCACAAAGCGAAGGCTTTGAATGCCAGTATGATTTCCGCCCCGGAACGTTCTTTGACAGACTTGATCAGGCTCAGGTTTTTGCGTAGAAGGCTTTCATCCAACACGAAAGCGGGAGAGGGGATGTCTTTGAAATCAATCATTTGCTTTATTCAATGAGGGTAAAACGTGCAAATTTAAGCAATAATTTCTTGTGTCCGGAATTTTCAAATTCCACATCAATCTTGGCGTTATCATCGAGGCCTTCCATCGCGCAGATTTGACCTTTTCCAAAACGCTCATGCAGGATAAATCCACCGACTTTCAGACCGGAAATGTTGTTTCCGCTTGCTGAAAATCCTTTCCCGATTGATGAAGGGGTTGATATTGACGGTGCAGAGGAGATCTTGGGTAATTTGGTCAGCCGTTTTTCGGAAGAGGTCATTCCGTTGATAGAAGGAACAGATGTCCGTTCAGGTGATTTTGACTGCCAGGATGGACGGTTTTCTTCTTTGACTCTAAATCCGGATGTCTTGTTGTAATAATTGCCGGATTCGCGTTCAAACGTGCTCGTAGAGGAGGATGAGAACATTGATGCCTCCGTCGGAAAATCCAGCAGATTCGGATCAAGGTCTTTCAGGAAGCGGCTTGGTCTGGTAAAATTGTTCTGACCGTTTCTGAAACGGCTTTTGGCGTAGCTCAACACACAGATGCTTTTGGCACGGGTAATGGCCACATAAAGCAGACGACGTTCTTCTTCAAGTGCTCTTTCAGATTCCAGACAGTGCGCGGAAGGGAAAATCTCTTCTTCCAGACCTGCCACAAAAACATTCTTGAATTCAAGTCCTTTGGCTGAATGGATAGTCATAAGCGTCACGCGCTCACCTTCGGCATTTTTTTCTTCATCCTGATCGGTCAACAAAGAAACTTCGGACAAATAATCGGTCAGGGAAACAGCCTCATTACCTTCTTCGATGCGGGATTCGCAGAAATCGTGCATACCGGACAGCAACTCCATGATATTTTCCTTTCGACTTAAATTTTCCGGAGATTGATCTTCACTCACATCATGCATGATGCCGGATTCACGGATTAATTGTTCCGTGAGTTCATAGACATTCTTTTCAAAAACCAGAATGCGATAGGACTCAATGAAAGATTTAAATCCATCAAGCTTTTTTGCTGTACCTGAATTTATTAAAACATCATAAGAAGAGGGGCTTTCCAATACTTTCCAAAGACTGACCCCCTTTTCGGAAGCCGCATGAATGATCTTTTGCATGGTGGTTTCTCCGATGCCGCGGGCAGGATAATTCACGATACGCTTGAAAGCTTCTTCGTCATCTGCATTTAAAACAAGCCTCAAGTAAGCGATGACATCTTTGATTTCCTTGCGTTGGTAAAAGGAGAGGCCTCCATACACCCTGTAAGGTATATTCCGCTTCCGCAGGGATTCCTCAAAGATTCTAGATTGCGCATTGGTGCGGTAAAGTATGACAAAGTCATTGAAACTGTCAAAATAACCGAGCCGCAATTCGCTGATTTTATTGGCGACCATAAAGCCTTCTTCCAGATCCGAATACGCACTGAGTACCTTGATCTTGTTACCTTCTTCCTTTTCCGAAAAAATGTTTTTTCGTATTTGTCCTTTATTCTTGGAAATCAGGCTGTTGGCTGCGTTTACAATGGTTTGCGTAGAGCGATAGTTTTGTTCGAGTTTGAAAAGTTTGCCTTCGGGATATGTTTTTTTGAAGTTCAGGATATTGTCAATATTGGCTCCCCGAAAGGAATAGATGCTTTGGGAATCATCACCGACCACACAAACACGGTGATGCTTTTCTGCCAGTTTTTTAACAATCAGATATTGTGAAAAATTGGTATCCTGGTACTCGTCCACCAAAATAAAATTGAAACGATCCTGGTATTGGGCCAGAATTTCCGGATGGTCCCTGAAAAGGATGTTGGTCTGAAACAACAAATCATCATAATCCATCGCTGCAGCAAGGCGGCACCGTTCCACATAGCGCAAATATATTTCCTTGATCAATGGTCTTTTACCGAGTATGTCCTCTTTTATCCGTTCAGTATTTGCGGCATAGGCAGCCGGAGAAATCAAATCGTTTTTGGCCGATGAGATTCTGGCTTGTACAGCTTTCACTTTGTAGATCTTATCATCAAGGTTCATTTCCTTGCAAATAGTCTTGATCAGGCTTTTGCTGTCGGCTGAATCATATATTGTAAAACCCGATGGGAAGCCGACCGCTTCGGATTCTGCCCTGAGAATTCTGAAAAAAATGGAATGAAAAGTACCCATCCACAACCTGGAAGCGGCTTGCGAATCAACCAACGTTGAAATCCGTTCTTTCATTTCCCGGGCTGCTTTGTTGGTAAAAGTCAAGGCCATGATGGTCCAGGGTTGTATGCCGCTCTGAAGCAGATATGCTATCTTGTGCGTAAGTACACGGGTTTTTCCGGAGCCTGCTCCAGCTATGATCAATGACGGTCCGTCGTTGTAAAGAACGGCTGCCTTTTGACTATCATTCAGATTTTCAAGGGGATCTTCCACAATTTGAAATACAATTTTAATTTTTCAAATGTAACCCAAAATCTCCAAAGCAAAAAGGCCAAATTGGGTATTTGGAAAATCTTTTCCGTATAGTATATTTGAAAATCTTTTCATATATTTGTTTATATCAATTTCAGATTCTAAAAAGTATTGATATATGTATTGTTTAACTTAAAAACGAACTGGATATGAACTTCTTATTGCCCGATTTATCTTATGCGCTGAATGACTTAGAGCCATCGATCAGCGAATTAACCATGAAATTTCATTATGGAAAGCACCATCAGACTTATGTCGACAACCTGAACAAATTTATCATTGGTACCGTTTACGAGAACATGTCGTTGGAAGAAATCATCAAGGCCGCTCCCGACGGACCCATTTTTAACAACGCCGCCCAAGTATGGAATCATACTTTCTATTTTGAAGCATTAGGTAAAACCAAGGATCAGAATATCCCCACCTGCAAAGCCATTGAAGATAAATGGGGTAACTTTGATGTATTCAAGGAAGAATTCAGCAAAGCCGCCGTCGGACTTTTCGGATCTGGATGGTTGTGGTTGGTCGAAGATCTGGATGGAAAACTTCAGATTGTAGGTGAAAGCAATGCCGGAAACCCTATGAGAAAAGGTTGGAAACCCATTTTATGCTTTGATGTTTGGGAACACGCCTATTACCTTGATTATCAAAACAAAAGAGCGGATTATATTAAAAACTTGTGGAATATTTTAGACTGGAATGTAATCTTGAAAAGGTTCTAAAAAAGCAAATATAGGTACGGATATTTAAATATTCCACGTGACCTTTCGCGTGGAATATTTTTTGTCTTATTGCCCTTTAACCACCTTCTTAATTTCTTCTTTCAGCTTTTGGTAATCGACCTTACATTGCTTTAGAAATGCTCCTCTCTTGCCGAATGACCATGCCATACGTCTTAAAGGCAATCTCAATGCTTGCCTGGCACGTTCGCTGACAAGGCCATAGATTATTATAAAAAGAAAAATCAGCAATCCGTACAGAACTGAGATTCCGGTATAATTTACCAAACAGCAAGTTACGACGAAATAAATAAGAAGGTTGAAAAGCAGCCCCATCGTAAAAGCAAAAGTGCTGTGCATCTGTTTATCTTCAACGTTCTTACATATTAGACGGTTGATCAGCCAAGCAGGAAAATTCATCAATAAACCCGGAAGAAGCGGAATGGATAGAACCATCAATAAAGCCGTGATGAATCCGGGTTGTTTATCATCCATCCACTCAGACACTTCTGCCGGAGATCCTGGCAATTGCTTCAACCTTTTGCATAAGTCATCCAGAGCACCTATCTGTTCAGGATTTTCAGCGTCAATTCCATCTAAAATTATGCTCAAGGCGCAACGTGCATCAAAGCGTAAGCCGGCCATTGTTGTAGCATCCGTTTCTTCTCCCTTTTCAAGCAAGACGTCCAGATAAGCAGGCGTACCCAGACAGCAAAGTCTGTATATTTTTTCATAATCGGAAATACTCCTGATATCATGCATCAACAGTGACATGGATGTTGCCAGTTTATTTCGAAGAAGATTTAAGCCGTTGGCTTGATTCTCTTTATAAATAGCCACATAATCGCTGACTTCTATTGGCTCTCCATAGGTGACAACCAAGTCGGGTCCTGAATGAAAATAATAACTAAAATCAATTCCTACAGGTACTATTTTCACATGGGCTTCACCATTCAACTTTTCCTCAGCGGAATAAGCTATGCGAAAAAGGCCTTTTACCAACGGACGTAATTTGTGTTGACTTCCTAAATTTCCTTCAGGCATCAGGCACATTTGCTTACGATTAGCCAAGATATTCGCTGCACCGTCCATCTGCTTTTCGTTTTTTGTCAGGTTCTCAAAGCCATCCCTGATGCGGTAAATGGGAGCAATTTTCAGGGATCTCAGAAATCCGGCAGAAATCTTATTCTGAAAAATGTCTGCCCGCGCCATAAAAACAATGGGGTTCTTCTGGAAAAAGAGAATAGCCAACGCGTCAAAAAGTGCATTCTGATGATTGGCCGCAAAAATGACCGGTTCACCCTGTGGAATCCGTTCTGCACCACGAACTTCTATTTGCCTAAAAAAACGCACAAAAGGAATGCGCACAAAAAAGCACAAAAGCTTGTAATAAAGTGTATTGTCGTATATTTTACCCATCATTTATTATTATTCAATTTCTACAATCGGTCTTCTATGCCAGAAAGAGCCCAGAGTGAGCCCAGCTATTATATGCCAAATTCCCCACCAGGCGGTAATAAGCAACATACCACCGATGGCGAGGTCGGGAGAAAAAATCTTGGGATTGAACAACAAGGCAAGTCCCAATCCGCTGTTTTGAATCCCGACTTCGATGGATATGGCCCGTCTTTCTTTGGGCGTCACCCTGAAAGCAGTACCGGTCAGATAGCCGGTGGCAAACGCAGAAGCATTGTGCACCAAAACAATAAGAGCTATATAACCGATATCATTCAGGAAAATATTCAGATTGTTTGAGAAAGCAATGACAATCATCGCTGCAAACATTAAAATGGAAAACCGCTGAAACCAGGGAGCCATTTTCTTGGAAAGCGTTGGAAATAAGTGTGCAAAGGTCATCCCTAAAACCAATGGAATACCCAGTAATATAAAGACGGTATGGAACATTTGGACAGGATCGATGGTCAGATTCGGAAGTAATTCATTGGCTACGTGTTTTGCCAGATAATTCATATAAAGATCCCCCCAGAAAGCGAAATTAAAAGGTGTAGTCAGTATGGCGGCTACTGTCGTCATGGCCGTCATGGTAACAGATAACTCTATTTTTCCTCTTGCATAATTGCAGATGAAATTGGAGATATTTCCTCCGGGACAAGCTGCCACCAAAATCATCCCCATGGCAATTGCCGGAGTGAGTACCTTGTGGAACAAAAGAACAATCAGAAAAGTGACTGCGGGTAAAAATATCATCTGTGCCAACAGGCCGCTTATCAGGGCTTTTGGCTTTTTAATGATTCCCTTGAATTCTCCGGGACGAATATTAAGAGCCACACCAAACATGATAAAACCTAAAATGATATTAAGGACATGTGACCCTGAGGTTGAAAAGTTAATCCTTACCTGGTCAAGTTCCAGAAGAGCTTCATACATAACACTTGGTTTAGAAATAACGGGATATTATTCTTTTAGCCTCCGCGAAATTAGTGATTTCAGTTTGCTATCCAAGCAATCTTTGCTAAATTTGCCGATTCTTTAAGAAGAGACAGACAATTTCGCATACAAATATATCTTATGGCAAAAGAATTGAAAGAGTTGGCATCCAGAAGTATCGATTATTCGCAATGGTATCAGGATTTGGTTATTAAAGCCGATCTGGCAGAAAACTCAGCCGTTCGCGGTTGCATGGTCATCAAGCCTTACGGATATGCCATCTGGGAAAAAATACAACGTCAGTTGGATGACATGTTTAAAGAGACAGGACATCAGAATGCTTATTTTCCGTTGTTTATCCCAAAATCTTTTTTAAGCCGTGAAGCAGAACATGTGGAAGGTTTCGCCAAAGAATGTGCCGTCGTAACACACCATAGGCTGATGAAAGATCCCAAGGGGACAGGTCTTGTGGTAGATCCCGATGCCAAACTGGAAGAGGAATTGATTGTTCGTCCGACCTCTGAAACCATCATCTGGAATACTTATAAAAACTGGATTACCTCATATCGTGACCTGCCGATTCTTATCAACCAATGGGCAAACGTAGTGCGGTGGGAAATGCGTACCCGCTTGTTTCTGCGTACGACGGAATTCTTGTGGCAAGAAGGGCACACGGCTCATGCTACCCGCGAAGAAGCGGAAGCGGAAGCGCAAAAAATGTTGGAAGTTTATGCCACGTTTGCAGAAAAATTTATGGCTATGCCTGTAATCAGGGGCGTAAAAACTGCAACAGAACGATTTGCCGGAGCTTTGGACACTTACACCATCGAAGCAATGATGCAGGATGGGAAAGCATTGCAATCCGGAACCTCTCATTTCCTCGGCCAAAATTTTGCCAAAGCTTTTGACGTCACTTTTGTAAACAAGGACAACAAACAAGAATATGTATGGGCGACATCCTGGGGCGTTTCCACTCGTTTGATGGGAGCATTGATCATGACGCATTCCGATGACAACGGGTTGGTTCTTCCGCCTGCTTTGGCACCGTTTCAGGTTGTCATCGTTCCAATTTATAAAAATGACGAGCAATTGCACGCTATTGATGAAAAAGCAAATCAGATAATGGCCAAACTAAAGTCATTCGGTGTCAGCGTGAAATATGACAATACCGACAATAAAAAGCCTGGCTGGAAATTTTCCGAATATGAATTGAAGGGTGTTCCTGTCCGTCTGGCTCTCGGAACCCGCGATATGGAGAACAATACCGTTGAGGTTGCCCGTCGTGATACGCTTACCAAAGAGACTCGTTCTATCGACGGTATCGAATCTTTCATCAAAAATTTGCTGAATGACATTCAAGCCAACATCTACAAAAAAGCACTTGATTATAGAAATGCAAATATCCGTGAAGTAAACAGTTACGAAGAATTTAAGGTCGAAATCGAAAAGGGCGGTTTCTTGCTTTGCCATTGGGACGGAACTCCGGAAACAGAAGAACGCGTCAAAAATGAGACAAAAGCGACCATTCGCTGTATTCCTTTTGATGGCGACAAAACTCCCGGGAAGTGCATGGTTACAGGAAAGCCTTCTGCACGCCGTGTGATATTCGCACGTGCATATTGATAAACGAAAGGTCCTGCTTTATGGATTGGATTTATTTTTTTTAAAAGGTTTCTGGAGCGTTTCAACCATCTGTGCAAAGAGATCTGAAAGGGTATTAAAGTCTTCTTTATATACGATACCGGCACCCTGCGTATTCAGTGCCGACTTAAAGTAACGGTTGTCATTGGCTCTATTGAAAAATTTGGCACTCCATTTTTCCGAATTGTTGAGCTTGAGATCAATGTCAAACTCTCCGATAAATTGACTTTTTCCGGTTTGTGTCAAATTCTCACGAGAGCCAAGATTTCCATTGAATGTCAAACGATTATCCAGCCATTTTCCACTCATACCCACTTTCCATTCTCCAGGAGCACCCATTTCATAGGCCTCATTCCTATAATCAAAATCAAAGGACATCTTGGATTGTCCGAATACATCGGATATCATATTGTTCAGTTGAGAGGAAAGCGTGGATATGGTCGTATTCAATACGGTAGACACATTGCTGGTGTTTCCGCTTTGTGCGGAATTGTATGTAGGCGTGCTGAAACGTCCGAAAAGCATCAGAAATACGATTTGCTGATTCATCATATCATCCGTATTGATGACATTGGCAATGCGCCTTTTTAAGTCTTCATCCGCTGCAGGATAGTCCAACCCCAATTGTATGCCGGGCTTCTGAAGCTCCCCATTCAATTTTAGTACACAGTTCACAGGAATACTGTTACTGGATAACTTTGAGCTGCTGATATCCGAAGAGGACAACAAATCCGACAAATTCGCATTGACGGTATAGTTAGCCACAATATTCAATTCTGCGGCAAAAGGATTTCCGGAAAAGTTGATACTTCCTCCGTTTTCAATGGTAAAGTCCCTTCGAAGCAAATTCTCGTAAATGAACTTATAACTTCCATTCTCAATGGTATACCGCCCGAACAACTGGATACCGTCAGCACCACTGAAAACAGCGCGGATGGCACCATTCCCGCGAGCCTTGATTTCATCACCGGAAGATGGGTCTGTAATCAATGTCAGTTCAGCTTTTGGTGTCGCTTCGATTTGCAGATTGACGGTCAAATCAGTCGATGATTTATTGGTCGATATTTCAGGTTTGACCAGTTTGTTCTTTTTGAATTCAAAATTATAATCTTCATTAACTTTCTTTTTCTGTATGAAATTGATAAAACTATATTCGGCGACTTCAGAATTATCTAAAAAAGAAATGGTCACATTGGTTTTGTCTTCAGTACGCATGTTGACATCAATCGTCATATTATCCTGCCGGCCGTTGATGGAAACAGAACCGGATCCATAAGCCGTGCCGTAAAAATAAGCATCGGATGACGGAGGAATATCCATAGCCAATAATTTATTGGTCTGAATATCAATCGATGTCTGCATGTTCTTAAAGTGGTTATGTCTGATGATGCCGGTCGCCTTGGCATGATTTCCTTCTTTGTCCCTGACATCCACATTCCGAAAAACGACAATCCTCGGAGAAAGCAAAACAGAATCACTGAAATAATAACGGGTATTTAGCATCTCAACACCAAAAGACGCATTCTCCACATAAGCTTGAGCATATATTCCAAGATTTTTCATAGGACCGATCAGATGAATATTACCGGAAGCCTTACCATCTATCTGATACATAATCTTACCCAAATAGGGATCCAAAAAACCCAAAGGTACACGATCTGCAAGAATGGAAAGGAACATGGAATCAGAAGTCGGAAAATAAGCACCACTTGCGGTAGCAATTTTTCTGTGTATACCTCCAACTTCTTCATTGGAACGAATCACCCCATCCAAAGCCAAAGCTTTCAACATATTATTCCACTTTGATTTAGCAGTCAGATTTCCCAAAACGGTATGGTTGATAGAGAAATCACTGACCGTCAGGTCTGCATTCATGGCCGGATTATCATTATCTATTAATCTCATACATTCGGCATGACCACTGACCAGACCGCCCAAACTAAGGCTGGACTTTGTTTTCGGAAGAATCATAAACAAATCATCCAGACTAAAGGAATTCATCTGAACAGACATGGTATCAGATGAATTTACAGAAGCAATTCCCTGAATTTTAATAAATTGACCCGAGTGTGTAAGCTGAAAATCTTCCACATAGAGTCTGCGATTTTCCCATTGAACTTTGGTGGGATGAATATGCCAAACAGAATCATTTACAATGATATCAGACTTGTCTAAATCGGCCCCAATCTGAATTTTTCCATCCACTCCTTTTGAAAAATGGAGGTCACTTTGTATATTTCCGCTGTAAGTCTTGACCGCTGTATTGCTGACATTGATTTTCAACGCCGTCTTGTCATTTGAGGATCTCGTATCCAAATCAAATTTCATTTTCTTATCACCGGAACCGATTTGTGCATAAGCCAAAAACTTTATATCCTGCTGGGGATTCTCTAAAAGCAACCCCATCGATTGAAGCAAGGTCTTTCCATAAGTTAGCTCAGGGACGTCCGCCTTTAGCCTGAACTTCCTCAGTCTATCATTGTAAAATCCGCTGACATCCAATGTTTTTTCTATGGTAAACGGTAAACCGAAAGCTTTGGAAAAATGCTCAGAAGGAGAGAAGGTACAATGAAAATCAAATACGTTATTACTTGAAAAATCAGGAACGCCGGGATGAATCAGAGATGGAAGGTAATATCCGACAAGCGATCTTGCGCTGTTCATCAATGTGCTGAATTTGTAATCGCCCGAAATCTCTCCATTGATAATGGGAGAAGCAATCAATATATGATTTTTTGCAGGATCTTTACCTGCCGTCAGATCCAAATGATTTAAATGAAACCATTCCTGATTGTGATATAAAGAAAGGCTGTCAATAGAGATCTTGCCCTGCAAATCATCCAAAGTTTTTCCCTTGAGATCAGAATGTAAATGAAACGCTGCGCTGGACTTTCCTGCTTTAGATAAAACATTCAAAGGTTGTAGGTTGATTTCATCAACAAGTATGTCAAACTGATATTCAGGCAAAGAGTTTGAACGGTTGATTAATCCGGAAAATGCAAGTCTGGCATTTTCATCATTGATTCTGCAATGACCTTCCATGCTCATTTTATCAAAACGGCCATCCAGTGTCAAATTTTGGTATTTGTAACCATTGTAATAGACAGAAGGTATCAAGCCGTCGATTTTTCCGGACGATCCTCTTTGGGAATCAATCGCTCCATCGACAGTAACATCAAAAGCAACATCTCCCAGCATCTTATTGTCAGGAAATATCCGGTTCAATTTGAAGGCATCGGTATATATCTTTCCCTTAAACAAAAATTTATCTTTTTGAGGGGATAGTTGAATATCCGTACCCACATTACCTGCCGCAGTGGCGAAATCACCTCTGAGTACCCATTGATGAGCTACCGTATTGATATTGCCCATATAGTTGATGGCACCGAGATTGCGTAAGGCCGGTATTTCAGCAAACTGATTGGTCGCTACGCCGGAAAAATATTCCAAACATTCAGGCATGATACGAAGCGTTTCTATCAAACCATTCATATACAAATCCTTAATTATAGGAAGGCCTTTAAATGTAATTTTTCCATTCAAAAGAAAAATGTCTTCCATATTGACCAGAATTTGATTACAAGTCAGTTCGGATAATTTTCCGGTAGCGGACAAAGACAATTTGACCGGTTTGTTCAAATGGGCCAGAGAAGCATTCAAAAAAGAAAAATCAGAAGGGACAACTGTCAATTTGATATTTGTCTGATTAAATTTAACAGCATTTGCAAAATTCGAAAAAGCAGAAAAGCCGTGATATTTTGCATCAAGCAAATCAATTTCCATGCTAGATTTGGCAGAATAGATTTTCAGGTTTTTCAATGTAAAAGCATTGTCGGAGAGTCTGACCTGACATTTCAGATCATCAATTTTAAAACCACACTTTTCTTCTGCCTGAAATTTATAAATCCATAATTGATAATGTCTTTTAGGAGCAATCTTTATGCCCAATTTTGCAGAGACCCGGCTAAAATCAAGGTGATTTCCGTCAATACCGCCAGCTTTGTTAAACTCGGATTTTACATCGTAACGAATCCGGCAATTCCGCAACAGAATCGTCGAAAAATCAAGATGCCAGGGCAGAATCGTTTTTTTATTGGGTTTATTGAAAGCATCGATGATCGACTGAATGTTCAATTCACCTTTAGGGTTCTCACGCCAAAGATGGATATCAGCACGAATCAGACGTAAGGCATTCAATTCCAGACGTCTGCTTAATAGAGGGAGAAGACGTACTTCGGCATCAAATCTTTCTGCTTTCAATATTTGACGGCCTAAGCTGTCATTGATCTGTACATGATGAAAAACGATACCACGAAACAGGCTGATTTCCGAATCCTCTATATAGATCTTTGCTCCGGTTTTTTGATCGAGATCTTTGGTAACGCTATCGACCAATCGCTGTTGAAAATAAGACGTATTCAACAAAATCAGAGGTATGCCAATCAGTATCAGCAACACAAGAAGCACTATGATTCCCGTTCTTTTCAAAATAATTTGGTACCTTTGTCGGGCTGTAATCCGTTCGTCATACTTTTATATGCAAAAATAAGAAAAAGGCGCACATATTTTACAGTCAAACTGATAAAAACACAATTTTGACTTTTTATGTCGCACATCACTATTCTTGGTATAGAATCATCTTGTGATGATACTTCAGCAGCAGTCATCCGGGATGGTTATCTGTTGTCGAATGTCATTGCCAGCCAAAAGATACACGAAGCTTACGGAGGTGTCGTTCCGGAATTGGCATCAAGAGCGCATGAACAAAATATCATACCTGTTGTCGATCAGGCACTTAAACAGGCCGGCATTTCTAAAAATGAACTCTCTGCTATTGCTTTCACCCGTGGTCCCGGTCTGATGGGTTCTTTGCTGGTAGGAACGTCCTTTGCCAAAGGTTTCGCCAGATCTTTAAATATTCCGTTGGTGGAAGTCAATCATTTACAAGGTCACATTCTGGCACATTTCATACAGGTGGAAGGAGAGGAGCATCAACTTCCGAATTTTCCATATTTATGTTTGCTTGTATCCGGAGGTAATTCCCAGATTGTACTGGTTCGTTCGTACAATGATATGAAAATCATCGGCCAGACCATTGATGATGCTGCCGGAGAAGCTTTCGACAAATGTGCCAAAGTGATGGGGTTGCCTTATCCTGGAGGTCCGATAGTAGACAGACTCGCCAAATTGGGAAATCCGAAAGCCTTTAAATTCAGCAAGCCCCATATCCCTGAATATGATTACAGTTTCAGCGGTCTCAAAACCTCTTTCTTATATCGTTTGCGTGACGAAGTGGCTTTAAATCCGGATTTTATAGAACAAAACAAGGAGAGTTTGTGTGCATCCCTACAAGCCACGGTGATAGATATCCTGATGGATAAGCTCAGAAAAGCATCCAAAGCACTGGGTATCAAAGAAATTGCCCTTTCAGGAGGTGTCTCTGCCAACACCGGTTTACGCACAGTCTTCGCCGATCATGCAAAAAGATACGGATGGACCATCCACATTCCTAAATTTGCCTATACGACAGATAACGCCGCCATGATCACCATGACAGGTTATTTTAAATATCAGGATGGATTTTTTGCCTCTATGGATGTCGCACCATATTCAAGAGTCACCCTATAAAACGAATATGCTGAAATCCATTTTTTTTGTATTTATCGGAGGCGGATTAGGAAGCGTTTTGCGCACTTTAGTCGGAAAACTTTTCACTTTCGCAGGCTTTCCGGTTGGAACCCTGATTGTCAACGTATTGGGCAGTCTATTAATCGGGTTTCTGTACGCATTGTTCAGCCGGCAGATTATAGGAGAAAATGAAAGGTTATTGTTGGCTGTAGGGTTTTGTGGTGGCTTCACCACGTTCTCCACATTTTCTAACGAGAGTCTGCATTTGTTAAGGAGCGGTCAAACCGGTATTTTTATTTTATACGCAACCGGAAGTTTTTTGTTTTGTTTGATTTCTGTTTGGTTTGGGGATAGACTCGGATCCAACATATAAGACAATGCCATCCCTGAACAAATAGAGATGGCATTGATGCTTGTAATTGTGTAACCTGATGCTTTGACCGGTTTTCTTGTGAACTTCACAAATACTTTTACTTATTAATTGGCTGTAGTCAATTTGAACCGCACCAGCCTCATCGGAATGCCGGACGCATTCTTTCGGGTTTGCAGGCTGTACAGGTAACCGCCACGAAAAACCATCCGGGAAGGATTGATGTACAAGTCATAGTCGTCACAAATGAAGTGGCTTTGACAAACAAATCTGCCACCTTTTTCGTAGACCCAAACATTGAACTTATTTTCATTATCCTCCTTTGGATATTCAAAGAACAGAAGATTTCCGTCGGAATCCTTGATGATGGTGGAAAAATTCGGAAGAGGGCGGGGTGTCTTTATTTTATCCATATCTGATTCCAATTGATCTGCCAATTTCTTTCGTGCCGACATGATTTTTTCCTGTGAAACCGATTTGTCTGTTTCAAACGCGGCGGAACTTCTAAACCGATCTATGGCCTTCTGTTGATTTTCCTTTTGCTCTTTCACTGAAAGATATTTAGTAGCCCAGTCGGTTTTGCCTTTTGACAACAAATGACCATTTAGGTCAAACGTCAATATCTCTCCGGAAGCCGGAAGAGAAACAATCAACCTGTTATCCATACTGGCGATGACAGGGCGGGCAGATGGTACAGAAAACGTAAAAGTCGACAACTGCCCATCATTTTTTTTAGCCTTTGCAGCAGGAGAAGCAGATGGTGAGGAAACTGTAACGGTCAATCCTGATTTGGATACATTACTATTACCGGTTATTCCGTTTCTATCTGTATCATGCTCCCATATCACTTTTTCCTTATTTGTCGAATAGTCAATAATGGCTATGAAATCACGGGTTTTATTTTTTAGGATGACCCATCCTACTACAGCAATCTTACCATTCGGCAGACTGATCATCTGTTTTGACATATAATCCAGCTTCAACTTCTTGACTAGTTTTCCGTTAAAATCAAAACAATACATGTTACCTATGTTATCCAGGCTTGTGAAAAACGTGTTGTTGCCGACAATGCCTTCAATACCGTTGATTCTTTTCAACGTTTGCCCATTGGCATCTTTAATGCCGAATTCTTTCACAAACTTGCCCTGAGGTGAAAACATGGAATAATAATTTGCTTTGGCGTGATTGACCACAACTGAACCGTCAGGCATTATGACCAGCGATTCCCGTGCTCCAATGTGTTTTTGCGTCATTGGATTCTTACACGACCTGAAAATTGTATTCCAGTCATTATCTTTGGCATACTCGGTATCAGGGACCAAACGGATGGCACCCTTTTTGTAAAGATCAACAAGTTTCTGCGAATTGGCAGAAAGAGTCAATAGCAGACATATTATTATTAAAATGCTTTTTCTCATAACTTTACGTTTTAAGTGTTTAATAATTAATTCATATAAGTAACTTTACCATCGGGATTAATCACCGTGATAACGGTTTCTTGTTCTGAATAAGGACGATTGGCATCGACTTCCTGAATCACAGCCTGCATTTGAACGACATCATTTGATTTTCCAGGCGTTTTCCATGGGGTGTAAAGAAACAGCAATATAATGGCACAGGCCACAGCAATACCGTAAGATAGACGGGTTACCGGTTTCCATCCATTGCCGGAAATGTTTTTATATTGCAGCTCCTTTGATTCGAAAACAGGCAATTTTCCATCGATCATCGAAGAAAGCGAAGGCCTTTCCGCTTCCTTGTCGGACAGACTTTTCAGTACCTTTTTGATTTGAACAGCCCTGGTTTGAAGCAATTCCAACTGAATGCGGCAAAGCTGGCATTCTTCCAGATGCTTATCCACCTTGACTTTTTGGTCGGAATCCATTTCTCCATCCAAATATCTTTGCAAAATATCTTTGTCAATACAATTCATAACGTTCTGATTTTAACCGGTTCTCCATTTTATCCAATGTCCTTGCCAATGTTTTGCCCACCGATGAAAACCGTATACCGGTGGCATCTGAAATTTCTTTGTAAGAAAAGTCTTCGCTGTACATAATCAATATTGCTCTTTCAACTGGCTTGAGCTTAGACAGAGCCCGGCGAATCACGACTTTTCTTTCCCTGTTTTCCAACGATCCATCTTCCATTGAGTCTTCCGGTACAACCTCCAACGTACTGTATCTTTTTTGTCTGTTTATGCAATCGAAACATTTATTTAGTGTTGCCCTATACAAGTAGGTTTTAAGATAAAGCACCGTCATACCGCTGCTGAGCTTCTCATACAAACCGATAAACACCTCCTGTACGATATCGGAAGCATTTTCCCTGTCACCCACCATCCTCACAGCTATATTGTGCAATCTGGCGTAATTCTCGGCATATATTTCTTCGAATGTTCTCAACTGATTGGAAGCGTTTATACTTAGTCTGAACAAGGGTTATTTTTGTGACAAAGAAATCAATTTTTTTTTGAAATCATGTTAAAAGACCAATGGATATGACCCATTTGCTTCCATTCCATAAAAAATGCCACCCCTGAATGAACAGAGATGGCAATTTCAGTTTGATGCCAAATATTTTTATGCTTATACGATATGACGGATCAAACTTTCCTTATCGCCATACATCATGTCGATGACAGGAATTTCAATCATGGTATAAGCACCCGGAGCCTGCTTGAAACTTGCACGTGCGACACATACCAACACCTGTGCTGTCAAAGCCGGATTATTGATCTTCATATTGAATTCAAGCAGTTGGTTTTGAGTCTTTCCGGATACACCTTTGCGCGTCATGTGGACACCATGTCCCATGTCAATCAGAGCATCCACATTATCCACCTGCATCACATGCGTTTCATCGCTTGCAAAATAAGGATCGATCTTGATGGATTCTGCAACTTTGTCAAAATCATAACCCTCTTCCAGTTCGATATAAACCATTCGACGGTGAACACCGGTTCCCAACGGAATGGTCATAGAAAGGGCTGCCTTAACACCTGGTTTGGATTTTACGCAAACCGTGTGTCCCATGCTCATACCGGGGCCGAAATTGGTATAACTGATACCCTTGGGTACTATGGCTTCCATCAATGCACGAACCATGGAATCACTTCCCGGATCCCATCCTGCAGATATGATGGACACCGCATGATTAGCCTTGGCAACTTTATCCAATGATTCATGCAAATCCCATATTTTACCGTGAATGTCAAAACTATCTACCGTGTTGATACCCAATGCAAGGATTTCTTTGGCATGCTCTTCCACACTGCGAGTCGGTGTAGATAAAAAGGCGACATCTACATGGTCCAGTTCACGAATATCAGTAACAACAGGAATACCGGTAAGTTCTTTGGTACTTTCAGCCTTTATGGTACGGCGCACAATACCTGCAACTTCAAAATCAGGAGAAGTTTGAATGGCTTCCAATACGTACTTCCCAATATTGCCATATCCAACTATAGCAGCACGAATTTTTCTCATTTTCAATTATTTTTAGATATTACAATTTTTAGGCCGCAAATATACAAAAAGAAAGATATGGCCGCAATATCATTTTATACATTCCAAGAAATGGCCTGCCATTTGCCGCCACCGATCTGTTCTTTTTAATACTTCAAAATATTTGTTCACCAAGAGCAATCTTCAATTGCTGTAAGTTGACGGTATAATCTATTTTTGTTTTAAAAAGAGCCAGCTTACTTTCCGAGACAGCAGTATAACTATCCAACAAATCCAGATTGGTAATGGCTCCCGATTTATAACTCACATCAGCCAGATTGTAAGCTTGCTCAGCCTGCTTTAGTTGCAGTTCCGACTGTTTTATTTTTTTCAGAGCAGATTCGACATTGGCGCGACATTCTACCACTTCATCGGTAATATTTCTCCGCGTCAACTCTGTTTCCTGTTGATTCTGTTCTAAAGAAGTACTAGCCTGGACTTTTGCGTATTTGGAACGGTTGGCGTCAAAAAGGGAAACCTTAAATCCTACACCGACTAAAAAATTCAGTTTTCCGACATCTTCGAACGTTGAATTCAGATATCCGTTTTTGAAACCGCCATTGGCGATGAAATTGAGAGACGGATTGTTTTGTGTCTTAATCACATTCAGCCGGGATTTGGATATCGCTTCTTTTTGAAGGGCTATTTCCATTTCGTTCCGGTTTGCAAAAGCAATGTTGCACAAGGAGTCTACGGAGGGTATGATTTGTGGTGTTTGAATATCCTTCTTCAATAAAACAGGGCTATCCTGTGGTTTTCCCAAAAAGGAATTCAACTGACTGTTCTGTATCTCCAAGGCTGTCTGCAAATCTGTTTTCTGATTCTCGATGGTTGACATCCTGACTTTGGTTGTCATGATATCGTATTGAGTGGCCGAGCCGGTTGCAGCTTTCTTCTGTACAAACAGCAAGTGCTCGTTCAGGGTATTCAGTTGATCATCTTTTATACGGATAGCTTCCTGTAAAAAGTTGATGGTGTAAAAATGGCTCATCACGGCCATTGATACTTGCTGCTTGGTTTGACCTATGGTCAGTTTTGCCATTTCCTTGCTCTTTTCGTCAAAATCCAGATTTCTGGCTGTCTTTCCGAAATCATAGATGTTTTGATTGACAGAAATAGTTGCATTATAGACATTTTCAGGAGACAACTGAATTTCATTTCCTTCATAAGTAAGACTGTTTACCGGCCCGATACGACTGTAAGAGGATGAAAAACTGATATCCGGCAAGTAAGCTGTTTTGGTTAAATCGATTTTAGCATCGGCAGAAGTCAATTCTTTTTCCACTTTCTTAAGTGCCGGATAATTGTTCATGACGGTATTCAGTATGCCTGAAAGTGTCAAGGAATCGTTTACTGCACTTTGTCCCTGCATGAGAGCCGGAATCAGAAGCAATAGAATAATATGGATTTGTAAATGTTTCATCTCATTCTTTTTTATTTTAACAATAGGCATTCGATGTAACTCGCCTAATAATTTTTTATTCGTGTGGGTGACAGATCATGGGCTCGTTTCATCTTATTGAAGTTTAATGGAAGATTTTTGAGTTGCTTTCTTTTTTGAATGCATCAAGATTATTGGAATAAAACTGATTGCCGTGATGCAAGCGGCTATCAAAAAGTCATCGTTGATTCCCTGAATATACGCCTGTGAACTGACATGTGACGCAATAATACTTTGACTTTGTTTGGTCGCCGAGACAAGCGATGAGCCTGCATTGTGCTGAATGTATATGGCCAGATTATTTGCCGTATTTTGAAAAATCTGCGAACCGGACCGGATTGCCCCTCCGAATACCTGTGCATGGAAATTGACACGTTCAGTCAGTATGGTTGATAACAAAGCCACGCCCAAACTACCGCCTATCTGGCGAATGGTGTTGCTTATTCCGGAAGCCTGAGCCATTTTGTCCCGGGGAATGGTTGAAAGTGACAACGAACTGATCGGGGTAAAAATCATACCCATGCCGAATCCCCGGATATATAACGATGTCATCACATACGAGTGTTCCGTCAGAAAAGATAAATTGGAATTCAAATAGAAACTAAAGATCAGTAAACTTATTCCCATGAATAAAGGAATTTTCCCGTTCACTTTATCTGAAAACATGCCGGCTAAGGGAGCCATACCTCCTTGAATAATTCCGACAGGCAAAAATACCGCACCCGACTGTAAAGCAGTATAACCCATGGAATTCTGCAGATAAAGCGGAAGCAGGAAAGTGCTGCCGAACATCCCCATGCCAAAAAGCAATAAAATAACGTTTGCCAATCCGAAATTACGATCTTTAAGCAGACGCAAATCCAGCAGCGGGTTCTCCGTTTTAAACTCCTGTATCAAAAAAACGGTCAATGCTATAGCTGAGATAGCAAAGCAAGCTAAAATGTAGGGTGCAGACCAGCCTGCAGAATTTGTCGCCGCATTTCCTTCAGACAAAGCATAAAGCAATATAGGGAGGAATATAATGACAGAGATAAAACCGACATAATCAAACTTCCGGACATTCGGATAAATAAATTCACGTTGAATAATAACGGTTAAGACCAGTGCGACAATACCGACCGGAACATTGACATCGAAAATCAATTGCCAGCTGAAATTATCAACCAAATAGCCGCCTATAAGCGGACCGAATGAAACGGAAGCTGCAGCTGCAATAGACCAGAAACCGAGTGCCAAGCCACGTTGCCGTGCCGGAAATTCCCTGGTGATAATGGCCATACCAAGCGGTTGAACCGTTCCGGCTCCCAATCCTTGTATGATTCGTGAAAAAATCAGGGTGGTTTCATCATTTGATAAACCGCATAGCAAAGATCCGAGTGTAAACATAAACAGTCCCCAGAAATAGACTTTCTTATAGCCGAATTTGTCTGCCAACCATCCGGAAGTAGGCAACATGGCTGCCATGGCAAGCATATATGCCGTAATCACCCATTGAATGGTGGAAAGCCCGACTCCGAAAGAAGACATGATTTTTGGAAGGCTTACATTCACGATGGTACTGTCAAGTACGGCCATGAATGTCCCCAACATCACGTTAAAAAGGACAAACCATTTGTAATAGGGACTTTTCGGATGATAAAGAGAATCACGGCTTCTAAGTTTTCGTCGAAGCCTGTGCATTTTAGAAACACGTCTCATTCTTTATTTGATGATTTTAACGACTGCCGACATTCCTGTCATCATTCTGAATGAAGCTAATTTTTCCCCGTTTTTAATCCCGTCAATGGATATTTTCAACGGAATACGTTGCGTCACTTTTGTAAAATTACCAGAGGCATTGCTGGGAGGAATCAGAGAGAATTGTGAGGCCGTGGTTGAACCCAATACGAAAATTTTACCTGTAAATGTGATGCCGGGATAAGTATCAACTGTAAATTTTGCATTTTGACCAATATGCAATTTTCCGACCTTTGTTTCTTCGAGATAAACAATCAACCAAAATTTTGAGTTGTTGTTAATTGTGTAGATCGATTGTCCGGGGTTGGCAATATCGCCTGGAAGTAACCAACGTTTGGCGACAATGCCATTTACAGGAGCATACAAGCGAGTATTTTTCAATTGTGTTTTTATTACGTCGATTTGGGCCTGTGAAGAGGTAATAGATGTTTCAGCACTTTCTATCTGAGTCTTTGAAACCGAAACCTGAGCCTGCGCTGCAACGTATTGAGCCTGTGCTGTTTCCAACGCTTTCTTTAAATGACCATATTGTTCTTCTGTCAACACGCCTCCAGAAAATTGAGTCTTGGCACGGTTAAAATCCTCTTTGGCACGTTCGAGATTGATTTTCAGTACTTCAATATTTTTTACATCGTACAAATATTTAGCTTCTGCCTGTGCCTTGCCAGCCTGGGTTTGTAGTTTGGCTGCCAGAACCTGCTGTTTCTGAGCCAGCAAATCGGTGCTGTCAAGTTCTGCAAGGAGTTGACCTTGCTTTACGGAATCCCCTTCTTCGGCATAAATTTTATTGATCCGTCCCATTATTTTCGGACTTACTGTTACCACGTCAGAAGAGACAAAGGCATCATCCGTTTTTATGTAACTTGAGTAGTCTATATACCAAAAAATTCCACCTGTAACTACAACCGACACAACGATCACCAATGGAATATAAACCTTCCAGTCTTTTTTCTTCTTAACCATACCTGCTAAATTTTAATTTAAATACCTAATGCCCAATAACCTTATTTTTCACATGATGCTTTTTCCGAAGGATAATCATCCTTTATTTCGGTTAAGTAATCCCGTAAATGTTGGCTTGAATCCAACATTATTTTTATTTTTTCCGGATCGAGCATCTGAATTCGTTCCCGCAAATCCTGACTTACTTTTTGTTTGATTATTTTTAAATCATTTTTGCCTTTTTCAGTCATTTGGATATTTATTATACGTCTGTCGTTGGGATCGAAAAGCCGTTCCACGATATTTTCGGCAATCAGTTTATCAACTTTGGCCGTTACATGTGGTTTGGGCATCTTTAATCTGCAACCGATTTCAGACATTGACATCATACCATGGTGGTAGAGTAGACCCATAATATACAAAGAACCCAGATTTAGATTTGTATTTGTTCGAATAGAACGCGTCAGACTAATTGTAATTAACGGATGCATGGAAAATAAATTTTCAACGATCTTGTTAATGGAGGAAATTTCATTTTCATTCATAATTTTGTTCATTTTTTTAATTGTTACAAAAGTATAACTATTTATCGTTTGTAACTATATGGATGGCGAAAATTAACAAAGATTAATGAATAAACTGTTTTTAACCATTGATTCGCATAATCAATAAAAATATATTATTTTGCATCCGATTCAGGAGCAGATTGAAATTTGTTAGTTATGAACATCGAAGAATTAAGGGAATATTGTTTGTCTGTGGAAGGTTCAGAAGAGTGCCTGCCTTTTGATGAAGTCACATTGGTTTATAAGGTGATGGGGAAGATGTTTGCCTTAATACCGGTTGACCGGGACACCTTAAGTGTTACGGTCAAATGCGATCCGGAAAAATCTGTTGAACTGAGAGAAAGGTATGCGGCTGTCGAAACTGCCTATCACTTCAACAAACAATACTGGAACACCCTATATCCGAACCGGGATATGGATGATAAGGAAATAAAAAAGTGGATCAGGCATTCTGTCGACGAAGTCATCAAGAAACTTCCCGCCATCAAACAGAGAGCGTATAGAAACAAAAACCGTCCGAATCATTGAGATCCTTTGAATATTTTATTCAGAGAAATCGGATTATTTTGTTCTTATCTCTGCATTCTTATCTTTACTCAGTAAAAAACGTTTGATTTTCAAAGTCGCCGTTTTTTCAAAAGGTTCGTCCTGCAAATGTACGTCAGATAACTGTGAATGTTTGCTTACAGTTTGATTCACACGATCTTTCAGCTCTTTCAGATATAGTTCCATTTTATTCTTCAGCTCTTCCTGATAATTATGAGCTGAAGCCTTCAGTTCCTGGTAACGTTTCGAAAATTCTTCCGGATTCAGATAAACCCTGGCTACTAATTTCCCTTTGTTTTCGTAAACGACAGATTCGACCACTCCATCCATCTCATTGATAATAGCTTCTATTTCTTCAGGGTAAATATTTTCACCACTCGATCCGAGAATCATATTTTTACTGCGCCCCTTGAGGTAAATGTTCCCTTTTTTATCAAGGATTGCAAGATCTCCGGTACATAACCATCCGTCGGGACTCAACACTTCTGCTGTCTTCTCGGGATCCTTGTAATAACCTTGCATAACATTCCGCCCACGCACCACTAATTCACCTTCGCCTGATTGCGGATTGACATTGATCAGTTTGGTCTCTATGCCTTTCATGGCAGGTCCGTTGGAACGAAAAATGGTCTGTTCAACAGGAGAGCCGAAAAGCATCGGCGATGTTTCAGTAAGCCCATACCCAACGGAATAGGGAAATCTGGCATCTCTTAGAAACCGTTCCACTTCATAGTTGACAGCGGCACCACCGATACCAAAAAATTGCAATTTGCCGCCAAAAGTCCTATATAGTTTTTTACCGGCAGCACGATGAAAAATAATCTGAAACGGACGGATACCATACAAAAAACGTCTGAAAGGATTTTTCGTCAGTTTAGGTTTTACACCTACTTTAAACATTTTCTCAATAATCAAAGGCACCGTTAACATCATCGTAGGCCTGATTTTTTTCAACAAAGGCATCAATACGTTTGCCGTCGGTGCTTTGTCTATATAATGTGTCGTGGCCCCCTGCATGGTACCCAATACCAGCCCGAGGGTGCATTCATAAGTATGCGCCAGCGGTAATACCGATAAATATACATCTGTACTACTGACAGGATATAGAGTGGCACACATCTGTGCATCCCATACAATATTGTCATTGGTCAACATAACCCCCTTGGAACGACCTGTTGTACCGGAGGTATAAATTATATTGGACAAATCACTCTCTTTTACCCTGTTGGGAGTATATTCCTTAAAAACTTCATGATGTTTGGAACAATATTCATCAACCGTTTCTCCGGTAGATACTGAATGAAAATCATCCATGATGATGATCAAACCATCAAATTTTACTTTCGAACCGATTTTATGATAGACTTTATTTGAAAGAATTAAAGCTTTTGCATCAGAGTGGGTTATAACTGTAGAAACTTCATCCGGTGAAAAATCGACCAAAACCGGGACAATAACCGCTCCCAGTGATGCTATCCCAAAATAGGAGACCCCCCAGTGAGGCATATTTTCCCCGCTTAGAACGATTTTATCAAATTGACGGATGCCGTGTTCCGATAAAAAGAATCCCAATTTTGAGGACTTTTCACCCAGCATGTTGTAGGTGATTGTGCAAGCCGAACCATAGGTGTAGGCAATTTTATCGCCATAAAGGTTTACGCTGTTTTCCAAAACCGACTGTAACGTATTCAAAGGGGTATCAATCATATGCTTTTTAAAATATTGCCGCAAAGTTAGAATGTTTTTTTGTTTTTGCCCATTTATACAAACTTAAAACAAAGAGGAAGTGGTTAATGTTTAATAATTGGTGTTTTCAAATAATTCATCGTGATATATTGTGAAATACGGAATAAATATTTATTTTTGCGACATATTTCCAACAGATATGCAAGTAAACACTTTACATTTCGGTTACCACCATTATACTGAACGTTGATACGGTTGGCTGGACTTATAGTGTAACAAATAAATTTCAAAAGGCTTACCGTCGTCAGGTAAGCCTTTTTTATTCAAAAAATTCAACCATTATGCTAAGAATAGCTGTACAATCCAAAGGTCGTCTCAATGAGGACACCATGTTGCTGCTCCAGGAAGCCGGCATCAAACTCGCTCCCGGCAAACGGACACTGCTGGTCCCATCCAATAATTTTCCGGTAGAAATCTTATTCTTAAGGGATGATGACATTCCTCAATCAGTGGCATCAGGCGTAGCAGACGTAGGTATTGTCGGAGAGAACGAGTTTTGTGAAAAGAAAGAAAATGCCAATATCATCAAACGGCTGGGGTTCAGTAAATGCCGGCTTTCCATCGCTATTCCAAAATCAATTGATTATCTTGGTATGGAATGGTTAAACGGTAAGAAAATAGCTACTTCATATCCTGTCATTTTAAGCGATTTTCTCAAGTTAAAAGGCGTCAAGGCTGAAATTCATGTCATTACCGGCTCTGTTGAAATCGCACCTGGTATCGGCTTGGCAGATTGTATCTTCGATATCGTAAGTTCAGGAAGCACTTTGGTGAGCAACCAGCTTAAAGAAGTGGAGGTAGTGATGCAATCGGAAGCACTCCTGATAGGCCATACAGCTTTGACAGAAGAAAAGCAGACGATTTTGGATGAACTGATGTTCCGCATTCAGGCGGTCCAACATGCTGAAAACAAAAAATATGTGCTGATGAATGTACCCAATGACAAGATTGAAGCCATTGTCAACGAAATACCGGGCATGAGAAGCCCAACGGTGATGCCCCTGGCCAAAGAAGGCTGGAGTTCGTTACATACGGTGCTGGAAGAAAAAAGATTCTGGGAAGTGATCGGAAAATTAAAATCTTTAGGTGCAGAAGGCATTTTGGTTCTGCCGATAGAAAAAATGATTCTATAAGGTTTAGCTCGAAAAAAAGCATACCACTGCTTTATTATCCACTCGTCAATCCCAATGTTCGGAAAGCACATTCTGGAGTAAATAGCAATTATCGCCTTATATTAGAGCACATTAAAATGAAAAAAAATGAAAATTATTAAATATCCTTCCGAAAATGACTGGGCTGAGCTGCTTGCGCGGCCTGTCTTTGACACAATACAGCTGAATGAAGTGGTTGGCGAAGTGTTGGGTGCAATCAGGGAGAGGGGAGACGATGCCGTCAGGAAATACGAATTAAAATTTGACAAAGTGAGCCTTGACGACTTATCTGTTTCAGAAAATGAATTCTATGAAACAGAGAAACTTGTGTCTAATGAATTAAAGAAAGCCATTAATCTTGCCAAGCAAAATATCACCGCATTTCATGCGGCTCAAAACACTGATTTACCCAAAGTTGAAACGGTTCCCGGTGTTACCTGCTGGCAAAAAGCTGTACCCATTGAAAAGGTCGGTTTGTACATTCCCGGAGGGACTGCACCTTTGTTTTCGACCGTTTTAATGCTGGCCTTACCTGCTCAGATCGTCGGCTGCAAGGAAATCGTGCTTTGTTCGCCTCCCAACAAGGAAGGAAAGATCAATCCCGCAGTATTGTATGCGGCAAAAATAGCCGGAGTCGGCAAAGTATTCAAGATCGGCGGCGTGCAAGCCATCGGCGCAATGGCTTACGGAACGGCAAGTGTTCCCAAAGTCTACAAAATTTTCGGCCCGGGCAACCAATTCGTTATGGCAGCCAAACAACTTGTCAGTCTTCGCGACGTAGCCATCGACATGCCTGCAGGCCCTTCTGAAGTGGAAGTTCTTGCCGACGAGACAGCCAATCCGGCATTTGTCGCCTCTGATCTGCTTTCACAAGCGGAACATGGTGCCGACAGTCAGGTAATCCTGATTACCACCAGTGAAAAATTAGCAACGCTGGTCATGGAGGACGTTGAAAATCAGACAGCTTTGTTGCCACGAAAGGACATTGTTGAAAAGGCCTTGTCGCACAGCAAGATCATTATTGTAAAGGATATGGAAGAAGCCGTACGCGCCACCAACGAGTACGCGCCGGAGCATTTGATCATTTCAACAAAGGATTACCGGAAAATCGCTGAAAGAATTACCAATGCAGGCTCTGTTTTCCTGGGACATCTGACTCCTGAAAGTGCAGGCGATTATGCTTCAGGCACCAACCATACCTTGCCGACCAATGGTTACGCAAAGGCCTACAGCGGCGTGAATTTAGACAGTTTCAGAAAGAAAATCACCTTTCAGGAAATTACGCCTGAAGGCTTGCAGAATATCGGACCGGCTGTCGAAATAATGGCAGAAGCTGAGTCGCTCTTTGCCCACAAAAATGCTATAAGCCTCAGAATAAAGAAAAATTTATAAAAACTAAAAATATGAATTTACAAGACTTGGTCAGACCAAACATATACCACCTCAAGCCTTATTCTTGTGCAAGAGATGAATTCAAGGGAACGGCTTCCGCTTATCTGGATGCCAATGAAAATCCTTTGAATGCGCCTTACAACCGATATCCGGACCCTTTGCAAAAAGAGCTGAAGGAAAAAGTTGCCGAGATAAAAAAGGTAAAACCTGAACAGTTGTTTTTCGGCAACGGGAGTGACGAACCGATAGACCTGGTTATCCGCATTTTTTGTGAACCCTGTGTTGACAATATTGTAGCCATCGACCCGACTTATGGCATGTATCAGGTTTGTGCCGACATCAACCATGTGGAATATCGAAAAGTACCTTTGCTTGAAGATTTTACGTTAGATACAAAAAACGTTCTTGCTGCTGTTGACGCTCATACCAAAATTATTTTCTTGTGTTCGCCCAACAACCCGACCGGCAATGATTTGGATATGAACGAAATGAAATACATTATTGAACATTTCGGCGGTATTGTAGTCATAGACGAAGCCTACATCGATTTCTCTACCCGCCCGAGTTTCTTAAATGATTTGGACAACTATCCGAACCTTATTGTTTTCCAGACTTTTTCCAAAGCCTGGGGCATGGCCGGCATTCGTATGGGCATGGCTTTCTCCAGTCCTGAAATTCTATCGTTTTTTAACAAAGTGAAATATCCGTACAACATCAATATCCTGACTCAATACTTTGTCGGTGAAGAAATCAAGAAGCTGAAACGCAAGAATGACTGGGTTGAAATGTTGTTGGCTCAACGTGCTGAATTGATTGCTCAATTAAAGGAACTGCCGATGGTTTTAAATGTTTATCCCACAGATGCCAATTTTGTACTGATACGGGTGGACGACGCCAACGCGACCTACCGCTATTTAGTGGAACAGGGGATTATCGTCAGAAATAGAAACAACATATCTTTGTGCCTCGGCTGCCTCCGTGTCACAGTAGGTATCGCCAAAGAAAACGCCTTACTGATCGAAGCTTTGAAAAAAATGAAATAACTACTGCAATGAATACCAAAAAACGTGTTCTCTTTATCGACCGTGATGGAACCATAGTGATTGAACCTCCTGTTAATTATCAACTGGACAGCCTTGAGAAACTCGAGTTTTACCCGCATGTTCTCCGAAACCTTTATTTTATTCGCGAAAAACTTGATTTTAAGTTTGTCATGGTGTCAAACCAGGACGGTATGGGTACCAGCTCTTTTCCTGAAGAGACCTTTTGGCCGGCACAAAAAAAATTACTGAAAACCTTTGAAAACGAAGGTATTGTTTTTGATGCCATACACATTGACCACTCCATGCCTGCAGATAATGCCCCTACACGAAAGCCGCGACTGGGTATGCTTCAGGAATATCTGACCGATGAATACGATTTATCCGCTTCTTTTGTGATCGGAGACCGACAGACAGATGTTCAGATGGCCAAAAATCTCGGATGTAAAGCCATTTTGCTTCAGGATCCTTCCGATAGTCTGTCAGAAAAGCTCAAGTCGGCCGGTTTAGAAGGCGTTTGCGCCTTGATTACCGGCAAATGGGACGACATTACCGCTTTTCTATTTGCCGGCGAAAGAAGGGCTGTAGTTGCCCGTAAAACCCATGAGACGGACATCTATGTAGAGATAAACCTCGATGGTAACGGAAAGACCAATATTGAAACAGGTTTGGGATTTTTCAACCACATGCTGGACCAAATCGGCAAACATGCCGGAATTGATTTGACGATACAAACCAAGGGGGATCTGAATGTGGATGAACACCACACGGTGGAAGATACGGCCATCGCGCTGGGAGAGGCTTTGCTCAAGGCACTGGGTGACAAGCGGGGCATCGAGCGTTACGGGTTTTGTTTACCGATGGATGACTGCCTGTGCAGTGTCGCCCTGGATTTCGGCGGACGATCCTGGTTGGTCTGGGATGCTGAATTCAAACGAGAAAGGGTGGGGGACGTCCCGACAGAAATGTTCCTGCACTTCTTCAAATCGTTGAGTGATGCAGCTAAAATGAATCTGAACATCAAAGCGGAGGGAGAAAATGAGCACCACAAGATTGAAGGGATCTTCAAAGCTTTCGCCAAATCCATCAAAATGGCGATCAAAAGAGACATCTACAAATATGAATTGCCGTCGACCAAAGGGATAATATAACATTTTGATACATTTCTTTAACTTTGTAAACCCATAGACAATTAGACAAGGATTTTGCAAAAAGTTACCATATATTTGTTCCATAAAACATTTAAGACAAACAACCATGAAACAACAATTTTGTCAAAGTTGCGGGATGCCGATGACATCTCCGGAGCATTTCGGTACCAACCAGAACGGCAGTGCCAATCAGGATTATTGCAGCTACTGTTTCAAAAACGGAGCTTTCACCCAAAACATGACCATGGATGAAATGATTCAGCATTGTGCACAATTTGTCGATGAATTCAACAAAGATAATGAAACAAAGTTGACCCGGGAAGAAGCCATTCTTCAGATGAAGGCGTTTTTCCCGACGTTGAAGCGTTGGATAAAATAATAAGGTTTTACGCATTCTATATGTTTTTTTCGGATTCTCCGGGACTACGACTTGATAGACGAGTTTTCCCGCATCGCTTATATTAATTTGACAGTCATCATCACAACGATGGGTGAACATGTACGCGAAAAAATTGAACCTGACGAAAGTTCTTCCGTCAGGCGTTTTGGTTTCACTAAATACCATGCAAAATTTATGAAATTTCTTTTACGTCCGTGGCAATTTACTGATTTGGATAATCTGGTCAAATATGCTGATAATTACAACATAGCCAAATTCCTAACCGATCAATTTCCGCATCCATACACTCGGGAAGATGGCGAAAAGTTTATAGGCATTACCATGCAAGATTGTCCTGTCAAAATCTTTGCAATCGAAATAAATGATGATGCGGTCGGCTCTATCGGCGTTTTTCCGCAATCCGATATTCATGCCAAAAATGCAGAAATGGGCTATTGGCTGGCAGAACCATTCTGGGGCCATGGTATCATGACTGGGGCCATTGAACAAATGGTGAAATACGGCTTTGAAACTTTTGACATCAACCGTATTTATGCCAGGCCTTTTGGAACCAACGCTGCCTCGCAAAGGGTTTTGCACAAAGCCGGGTTTGTCCTTGAAGCAAGATTTTCCAGGGTTTTATATAAAAATGGTGAATTTGATGATGAACTGGTATATGCCGTTCATCGTAAGTAAAACCGTTATAATCAGAATCCGAATCAGACTTCTGCAAAGTTTTCAAAAGGGTCTATACTCAATTACTTAATAGGCCTGTCCGGATTGGTTCCGGACAGGCCTATTAAGTAATTGAATGAGAATCAGTTTTAATAAATCCAACCATCATTCGGCACCAAGACATCCCGCCCCAGTCTTTGTACTTCCGATGCAGGAATGGCCCATTTATATAAATAGTCACCAGACCATGAATAAGGAGAAGTCAATTTCCCATGTATTTCTTTGACTCCATTGCCTTGATAAAATTTCTTGGCTTTCCAGGTTCCCCAACGCATTTCATCAAAGAGGTTAACTCCTTCATTGCACAATTCCCAACGACGTTCGTTACGGATACGTTCTCTTAAATTATCCTGACCTGTAACGAATGTAGGAAGATTAGAATCAGTAGTTTGTAAAGGTACAGCTCCAGCACGCGTACGGACACTATTTACCAAAGTTATAGCTTCCGCATCGTTACCACGTTGTTCATTGATTGCTTCTGCCAATAGCAATACCACATCAGCATAACGAATCAATACTTGATCAGTAGGTCCATACAACCTGTTGGGCGATTCACTTGCACCTTCATATACCCATTTGCGCCACAGGTAATACCATTTGGTATTCGTATCTGTTTTGATGTCCCAAGGTGCTTGAGTATCAGTACGGAACGGCCAGCGTAAGGTACATGTTTTTTCTACATTATTTTGATCTGCTCCAAAAAGAGACGAATATGGAGTAATGATGTCATCCAATAAACGCGGATCACGATCGGTAAACGCTTTCAATACCCTTGCTTCATTGCCGGTGCTTAAGTATTTGGTCATGTCGGCTCCATACTTGATAAAGACAGTCTTTTCGGCATCCGTCATGTTATCACGCAGAAAGAATACGATTCTTTGTACGGGAGTCATGGAGTTGTAGTTGGGCAAATAATCATTCCAGTCGAATGGCTTACCATTCGCTTCTTCGAACGACTCTACAAAATCAGGATTGGGTAGATAATTATTCCAGCACCATCCGAACCCACTGCGAGGAGCCAAATTCAATTGTGAATTGGAGCCATAACCTTCTACACCAATGTTTTGAACGGAGAAAATCATTTCTGGACAAGCCTCGTTTGCTTCTTTAAAAAGCTGTTTATAAGGGCCTTGAAACAAGGTCGGCCCCAATGTCCCGACAGTCCGTAAATCGACTTCAGCTTTTGCATAATCTTTCATACACATATAAACTTTTCCTCTTAATGCATAAGCCGCCGCTTTGGTTACACGTCCATGGTCGACATTACCTGCAGCATACATGTTCGGAAAATCGGGTTCGTTGATACAATAGGTCAGGTCAGAGATAATTGAATCCCAAACAGCAGTCTCTGTCGAACGGGGTTTGGTGACCTCGTCAAAAGTTACCGGCTTGTTATAATAAGGAACGCCCTTGTACACTTGGTTCAAATTAAAATAAAACCATGCCCGCAAAAATTTGCATTCGGCCATCAGACGCCCGTATTTCGCCGGAGTTAAAGGTGCATCTGGCAGATGCTGAATAGCATAGTTTGCTCGGGTAATACCTTCATAATTCTGTTGCCAATAATCTGAAAATAAAGCACTGCTTGCCGTTGCAATACCTGAGCCTAAAGTACTCGAATTTCGGTTCATTCCTGTAAAACCATCTTGATCCGTATGCCATAAGTTATAACCTGTATTTTCATATCTTAATGCATCGTATACTCCATTTACGCCACAGTCGGCTATGGATTCCGTTGTCCACATAACTGCCGAAGGGACGGAGTTTGTCGGAGCCGTGTCAAGTAGGGAACCATCACAACCGGTAAACATAAAACCTATTACAAGTGAGCTTATAAAATATATTTTTTTCATCTTACTTAAATATTAGAATGTTATATTGGTACCAAAGGCAATTTGCCGAACCAAAGGATAGGAGAAGTTTCCATTTGTACTGCTTGTTTGTTCGGGATCAAGGCCTGGATAAGAGGTAATGGTAAGCAAATTCTCAGCACTTAGAAAGAAACGTGCTTGCTGGATAGAAATCCTTTTGGTCAAATCTTGAGGCAATGTATAACCAAACGTCAAATTGGAAAGCCTTACATAAGTACCGTCATACAACCAACGTGTGCTCGGCAAGGTATTTTGAGTATCATAATTGTTCAACTTCAGGCGAGGATAAAGAGCTGTTATGTTATTTGCGGCATCGGACGGATTAGCTTCATTATAATAATAATGATTGTCGGCAACCATTTTGCCAATTTGATTTCCGACACGAGTGCTAGACATATTATAACCCAATTGAAGCCAGTAAATCTCATTACCGGTTTGTCCGGTCCAATCCATTCCTAAATCAAAATTTTTCCAACTAAAGTTCATTTGAAGGCCAAACACAGTGGTAGGCATCGAAGATGTACCAGTCAATTTCCGGTCATAGTTATCACCAAAGATACCATTTCCATTAATATCGGCATAAATGTAATCTCCATACCAAATCTTAGTATTGGAAGCACTCTTGTTGGGCATAAAGATATTACCGGCAGCAATCATAGCCTTCAACCATTCCATATCTTCAGGAGTACGAATCATCCCGTCTTTCGGACCACCTTTTGCGTTCACCTTCCCTTCAGAATCAAAATATGATTGATTCCCATGATAAAGTGAATACATATAATATTCATTAATTTGATGACCTTCCGTAATAAGAGTAGGCGTTTCTTCGGTAGCTGTGCTTCCAAGGTTGCTGGTATAAACACGATTACCTGATGCATCGGTGATCCAACCCTCTTTTAATTTACCTTTATATTTCGTTACCTCATTTTTATTGAAACTCACATTACCTTTAATGGAATATTTAAAATTTCCCAAATGATCTTGCCAACCAAGTGTGAGTTCTACACCTTTGTTGGAAATACCTGCAAGATTTTGTGTTGGAGCTGTAGCCGTTCCAAGCGTAATCTCAACAGGTGGAATCGTTAATATTCCATCTGTATTTCGGCTGTAAGCTTCAATTTCTGCCGTCAGGCGATTTCTTAGAAATGCGGATTCAAGGCCGATATTAGTCACAGCAGTTGACTCCCATTTTAATAATTCATTTGCAATTTTACTACCATAAACCGTACTCACAGGCGAACCGTTGAACGAGTATTTTCCGGAAATATAAGTAGCCATATAATCATAATAACCAGGAGTGACACTATTTCCCAATTTTCCCCACGAAGCACGTAGTTTCAGATTTTGAAATACCTGTTGATCTTTCATAAAATTTTCTTCAGAAATTCTCCAACCGGCAGAAAATGAAGGGAATATACCCCAACGATGATTGGTCGAAAAGCGCGAAGAACCATCATAACGAAGATTTGCTTCAAAAAGATAACGTTGATTGTAATCATAATTAATACGGCCGAAAACCGAACGCATCCCCCAATCATAACCAGAACCGGTAATAGAAACCATATTGGTAGCAGCATCAAATACCCAAGCACTCGCATCCGTCAAACCTTTCTTCGCGGCCGAATTGGTATACAAATTGTAATATGTTTCGTTGTATCCTAACAAACCGCTTAAATGGTGCTTTTCAGCCAAAGTTGTCTGGTAGTTCAGCAAAGTCTCAAGTGTATATTGATAACCACTTGTAACCGAATATGAAGTAGTCTGAATACTTGGTAAGGTGGCCGTTGCATTTGTCGCACCTGTACTGAACCGTTTTTGTATGGAATATGTAGGATCTGAATGAATAGCCGTTTCTGTCAAATCTTTATTATAATTGTAGTTGATATTCCACGTCAACCCCTTGAAAAGTTTAATTTTCGTATAAAGAGAGGCATTTACCTTTGTCGTCTTATCGAACCCCAAATTTGTATACAATAATCTCAGAACATTATTCGCATTTGCATTTTCCTCATCTGCTTCAGGAACAGCCCATCCTCCATCATAATACGGGTATACACCCGGAGTTGAGGCCAATATATAGGGAGGAACAAGTCCATAAGAACCCATTTCATTATCATCCATGGTCGCATAGGTACGCGTACCGACGGTTAGCCATTTATTAACATCAACTTCAGCATTGGTACGGAAATTGTAACGTTTTAGCCCTGTATTATCCACCAATCCAGGATTGTGAAGATAATGAGCAGAAATCAATAATCTTGAATTGGAAGTTGCTCCGCTAACCGATATATTATGGTTTTGGATAAGATTGTTCGTGTTGTAAACAACGTCATTCCAGTCTGTATTCGGAAAAGCTATATAATTAGGTACGCCATTGGCATTTAACGCATTGGGGGTTTTGTTGGCAGTCTCCCATTTAGAGATAGTCGCATCGCTGAATATTTGTGCTGTTAAGTAATTCGAAGCACTTTCATTCATTAGACGCATATAAGTAGGGTAATCGCTGACAAAGTCGATCAGATGAATAGGGCTACAATTTGATAACATACCTGTATAGGTCACACTTACGCGCTGTTTATCGCCCGATTTTGTGGTAACCAGGATTACACCATTTGCAGCACGTGAACCGTATATAGCCGATGAAGCAGCATCTTTCAAAATAGAGATTGACGCTATATCTTGTGGATTGATTACATCTAACGAACTTTCCATCCCATCGACAATGACTAAAGGGTTACTGTTGTTGAGCGTTCCGATTCCTCTGATACGGATCGTAGCACCATCAGAACCTGGTTCGCCTGATGCCTGTCTGACATTTACACCTGAACTTAATCCCCCAAGTGCAGAAGAGACTGTAATGATAGGACGTGTTGATCCTAATTCATCAAATTTTATCTGTGAAACAGCACCGGTCATATTAACTTTTTTCTGGGTACCATAACCGACCACCACTACTTCATCCAAATTCTTTGAACTTTTATCCATAGTCACTTCAATAGCACTTTGCTTATCAAAAGCAACCTTCTTTGTAATATATCCAATGTATGAGAATACCAATACGGAAGGAGTCTTCGGTACCTCGATGGTGAATTTACCGGCAATATCAGAAACAGTACCGATTCTGGTACCCTCAATAAAAGTGCTTACACCAAACAGAGGTTCACCGGTGTCGGCATCTTTTACAACACCTGTCAATTTGTGAGTCTGAAAATCAGATGTTTGATTTGTTTGATCGGATACTTTTTCCGGAACGAGCACTATTTGTTTATTTTCTTTCATTTTCCACGAAATGCCACTTCCTTTAAAAAGAATATTCATGACATGATCAATAGAAGCATCTTTTACATTCAGAGAAACGACCTTGTTCAAAGCGGTAAAATCATCGTTATAGAAAATTTTGTAGTCCGATTTATTCTCTATGACTTTAATAATCTGACGGATGGTCTTATCTTTTACATTTACTGTAATCTGTGAAAAAGAATTAAAAGCTGAGCAAAAGAAAAGTATACAGACCAACAAAAATCGTATCTGGATCTTTATTTTGCATTTTGGCCTATTTTTCATTGTGATTTTCATATTTTTCATACTTTTGTTCGATTTAATGATTCACGAAAAGTTGCTTGTGAGTTATTTGCAGGTTCACAGGCAACTGTGAAAAAACATTGAGTTAATTTAAAGGTGGGATGGGATAGACTGTTCCACCTTTTTTTGTTTTTTATGTAGAGGGGTTTTAACTTGAATTTGTCATGGATCATGTTTTAAGGTTAATACTTAGTCGTTCATTTCATTACGTGCTGATAAAAAGGAACCATTTCTTTATTCTCTTTTAAATAAATGGCTGAATCTTTGATTTGATATTGCAATGGCGAAGTCAACGCAAATGCTTGTAATACGCTCTCAATATTTGTATTGCTTAGAGATCCGGAATAATGGAATTTTTTGAGTTCCGGCGATTCAAAAACAAATCTTATATTATAGTTTCGTTCTAACATAAAAGCGATTTCTTCAAAAGTATCAGATTCAAAATTGAGTCTATTGTTACGCCACTCTGCGTACACACTGCAATCTTCCACGTCCGTCTTTACCATGTTCTTGCTCATGCAATCGTAAAGCACTCTCTGGTTCGGCATTAAATAGGTTTTACTATCATCATCCCCAACTTCCACTTTTCCATTGATCAGCGACACCACAATTTTTTTATCTTCCGGATAGGCTTTTACATCGAAAGCAGTACCAAGTGCTTTCACCGAAAAATTATTGGTATGTACGATAAATGGAGCTTTTTTATTTTTAGTGACTTCAAAATAAGCCTCTCCCTCAAGATTGATCATCCTTTCCTTCTGATTGTAACGGCTACCATAAGCCAATTTTGATCCGGAATTCACCCATACACGGCTTCCGTCTGACAAAGTCACCGTTACCTTTTGCCCTTTTTGTGCTGTCACAATCATATCTCCGGAAAAATTTCTGCTTTGACCTTCGTAAAGGAAGTAAACCGACAGGGAAGTGGTGAGAACCAGCAAAAAGGAAGCCGCCACAGCTATCCATTTTTTCCAATGAAATACCTGCTTCGATTCATTGATTTGTTTGATGTTTTCAAAAATTCGTTGCTGTACCTTCGGATTCATTTTATCGGTCGTGGCATTCCATTGCTCTTGCATCCATGTCTGTTCAAATTGAGCATCTTTCAATTGTTCCAGCAGGTATTGCACTTCCGGTTTTGTAGCCGTGCCATCAAAAAAGCGATCCAGAAGTTCTATGTTATTATCTTTTTCCATCGTGTCTTGATATGTTTATGACTTGATCAAAAACAAATTTTTCAATGCGTTATCATCTATTCTTGTCTTAAGCATTCATTATTATACACAACTATGCGGATTCATTCCGTTATGCGCAACCGAAAATTTTTGTTTGTTTAACTTATAAAAATGGTAAGAATGCTCCGATGAACATCATTCCGGTATAGGGTAGGAGACTTCTCCTCATAAATTTGTTGGCCTTATTGAGTTGAGACTCCACCGTATTTTCTGAAATTTCGAGCAATGTCGCTATTTCCCTGTTGGAAAAGTTTTTTATCTTGCTCATGATGTATATTTTTCGGCGGGCTGCCGGAAGTTGTTCGATCAATTTGTTGATCTGCTCTTCAAGCATTTTATACTCGACCTCTTTTTCGGCGGAATCCTCGAACGTATTTCCGTGTTCAATGACATAGTCCTGGTATAAATATTCCTGCATACGGCTTTTGACAACATTCAGGAACATATTTCGCCCCACCGTGTAGACAAATGAATTAAAAGATCCTTCGGTATTGATGTTGGTATGGATTTCCCATATTTTCACAAAAACATTTTGAACAATTTCTTCCGCTAAATAGAAGTCACCATTCGAAATGCGCAAAATATAGTTATACAGTTTTCCGCTGTATTTACTATACAAAATCTCAAAGCAGGCGGTATTGCCTTTCCTGAGTCTTTCAAGGAGATCACGGTCATTGTTTAACTCATCTTCCATACATTAATGGCAGTTAGATAAATAAATCTCCAAAATAAAAACTTTGATTGTGTTTTTCTTCAGATATATGGAATAAAGCATCTGACTATCAGCAAGATGAGAACTTCTGATTTTCATACGATTAAATTTAAGGTAACGCAATTGCATTTATACACCACATAACATGTAAACAATTAAGCGATTGTTTCCCGTTATCCTATATATGTTAAATAAACCTAATATCCAAGCCGTGAGACAAAATAATCATATTTCCAGAACCTTACAAATTAAACTCCGGAAACAGACTTTCACCAAAAGCAATATCAACCGCCACATAAGCATAAAGCCCGAACGGTAAAGATTCTTACTTGATTTCAAAAGTGTACTTAAAGCCATTAAAATGCCCCATAAGCGCATCCAGAGATTCCTTGGTTTCTTGAATCAACTTTTGCATTTTAGTGGAATTCAATTCGATTAAAACCATATCACCACTGAAATAGATTAACCCATATTCAGACATGGTCAATGTACGCGTCTTAATATCCTTCAGATTCCATTGAGTATTCAAAAAACAACCATTCTTCTCATCAAAGTTGAACATACTGTAAGACGTCTGGATATTGCTTTGGTCATAAATACGTTTCTCAACCCGAATAAGTCGATTATTCTGGTAATACAACACGACTTTTGCCACTGATCCGGTATTGTCGGACGCATAGCTGACCTTTGATTGTTTGGTAGACGGATCATACTTCAAGGCGGTCAACTTTTCAGCCATCTCTGAATCAAGGGTGTACAAATCTTCTGAAGTTGGCTTTTTGACTGTTAAAGCAGAATCTTTCTTTAAATCGATTTTTTGCTGAGTAGTAGAAGTTTCATTTTCAGTTGAACGAACTTGGCTTTGACCCGAAAAAAAGCTTGCAAAAAGAAACATGAAGGCCACAGCAACTAAAATACGTGGATTTTTCATAGGATAATAACTTTTAGGTTAAGGTCACATGGAACTCGCATGTCTATTTTATCACAAATCCGGACGTTTATACAAACATGCTCGTTTCATCGTACACTTTTTATTATTCTAAACTAACTATCAGGTAATTAATATTATAATAAACAAACGTGCATCATATAAGTTCGTATATCTTATCTAAAATTCATTTAAAGAATGATGAAAATCATACCAAAAGTACGATTGATATTTATCCTATCCGAAAGTACGAATTAATTCGCAATATATCATATTTATTTTTATTTTTGAGTCGTTCAATTAACATGAATACAGATGAGTCACAATATAAAAGTAATGAAGTCTTCCGGTGATACGGAGAAATTTTCAAGAATTAAACTCATTCGTTCACTGGAACATTCAGGGGCAGACACTAAAGCAATTGACGCAGTAGTGCGTGAAGTGGAAACCAAATTATTTGATGGCATTTCCAGTAAAATGATCTATGACCTGGCATTCTCTCTTTTGCGTAAAAAGGAACTGGGTATCGCGGCCAGGTACAAGTTAAAGAAAGCCATGATGGAGTTAGGTCCTACAGGCTATCCGTTCGAATCTTTTGTCGGAGAAATTTTCCGATTGCGCGGATTCGAAGTGGAAGTAGGACAAGTCCTTCAGGGGCATTGTGTGACACACGAAGTCGACGTAGTGGCCACTTTGGGTATGGAACAACATTTCATCGAATGTAAATATTATCTGAAAACCGGAAAAAATGCAAACGTTCAAGTTCCATTATACATTCGCTCAAGGGTCGATGATCTGATCAGGAAGCGAAGCTTGGAACCGGAATTCACGGGCTATACTTTTCATGGCGGTATTGTCACCAATACCCGCTTCACTACAGATGCCATCACTTTCGGCGAATGTACCGGACTACATCTGATGAGCTGGGATTATCCGGTAGGAAACAGTTTGAAGGATTTCATCGACAAAGAACACATTTTTCCAATAACAGTACTGACGAAACTTTCACAGAACGATAAACAAAAACTGTTAAACAAAGGTCTTGTCATTTGCCGTCAGTTGTTGGAACAACCGGATGCACTCCATTTAATTGGCATGGATCACCGTAAACAAGAACATGTTTTTCGCGAAGTTCGTTCCTTATGTTCCGAATAATCACATCAGGTCTTTCAGACAAACCTGATAATAGCCTTGAATGGCATCTTTAGGTCTCAGTGTTTCACCATTCCATTCAATGAGATCCAAGTCAATGGCAACCTGTCCCTGAGATTCCGCGCCGCGGATACGTCCCATATCCGATTCGATTTTTTTCAGGACAACCTGAATATCCATTAACGGACTTACAGACTGAGCCATACACACCGTATTTAAATATTTCGCATATTCTCCCTGAAAAGCTGGTTGCCCTTCCCTCACCAATGCCGCACTCCAATGATTCTCCGAAAATCGTGCCCCTTCAGGAAAAGCCAAAGACAGTATGATTCTGGCTTCAGCAATGTTCTTTTCCGCTTCAAAATTCGAGGCCAAAAGGATGATAAATTGATTCATCATTCACATAATTTGAAGCAAACTTACCAATAATTTCCATATCTTTGGTGCTAAACTTTCATTTTCATGAAGGTCAAACAATTCATTACGTATGAAAACACGCATCGTCTTTCTGCTTCTCAGCCTGTTGCTGATTCCGTCCGTTCTGTTTTCCCAGGAAAAACCGGCCAAAAATCCCAAAGCCAAACAAGTCCTTCAGATAAATCTTCGCAAAGAAGTCAACAGTGTTTCCTGGATGGAAGTCAACAAAGGTCTTGAAGAAGCCAGGATTAAAAAATACGATGCGGTGCTCATCAACATGAACACCTACGGAGGGGAAGTACTCTATGCCGATTCCATTCGGACAGCCATCCTCAATGCACCGATGCCTGTTTACGTATTCATCAACAACAATGCAGCTTCAGCAGGAGCTTTGATTTCCATAGCCTGTGACAAGATATTCATGCGCTCAAGTGGTACCATCGGAGCCTCCACAGTTGTGGACCAGTCCGGAGCAGCAGCACCCGACAAATATCAGTCATACATGCGCGGCATCATCCGTGCCACAGCAGAAGCGCAAGGTAAAGACACCACCATCACCGGACAGGACACCACCATTGCATGGCACCGCAACCCAAAAATCGCAGAAGCCATGGTTGATGAGGATATTCATATCGCAGGTATCATTGATTCCGGTAAAGTTCTGACCTTTACCGCCAACGAAGCTTTGCAAAACGGCTACTGCGACGGAATTTCCGAAAATGTGGATGAAATCCTTACAAAATACGTCGGCTACTCCGATTATGATTTGACGGTATTCAGAATGAAGGGCTGGGATTATGCGAAAGGACAGCTGATGGGAACTGCCTTGCGTGCCATTCTGATCATGCTCATTGTTGGAGGTATCTGGTTTGAACTACAAGCACCAGGCATCGGTTTTCCGACATTGGTTGCAGTCGTTGCCGCCGTTTTTTATTTTGCACCGCTTTATATAGACGGCCTTGCACAAAATTGGGAAATCATCCTTTTCATCATCGGAATGATCCTGCTCTTCATGGAAGTCTTTGTCATACCAGGCTTCGGAGTCGCCGGAATTCTGGGAATCTTGTTTATTCTTTGCGGATTGACTTTTGCCTTAATTGATAATGCCACATTCCATTTCAGCCTTCAGGGTTTGGACGGCGTTACAGAACCGCTTTTGCTGGTTTCTTTAAGCATCATTGCGGCAGTCTTGATTTGTCTTTGGTTAAGTACCAAAATCGGGCATGGAAACGGTGTTTTCCGCAAACTGGCTCTGACATCCGTACAGAACAATGAAGAAGGTTATATCGGAGTTCCCATGGAGACCAAAGATATGGTGGGAAAAACCGGTGTAACCGATACGGTCCTTCGCCTCTCCGGAAAAGTACGTATCGGCGACAAAATGTACGATGCCATTTCAGAATACGGATTTATCGAAAAAGGAGAAAATGTCAGGGTAACTCGTTATGAATCCGGACAAATCTATGTGACAAAAATCATCGAAGAATCTCCCCAAAATACGGATTGATGTTTTTTACTTTTCCAACACCTCGGAGCAAGACTTCAGTATGGATTTAGCCTGTTTGATATTAAGTTTTTTACCCAAATCAAGCAAGTTCTCTTTGGTGATATCCTGCATTTTTCCACAAACCGATAAGGCATGGACATGCTCATTGGGCGTTGGCTTTAAATTGAAAGCAGGAGCCAGTTTCCATTTTTCGGTACGGGAAAAAGTGAAAAGGATCTTATCCGGCCGAACCTTCTTGTTTCCGATCAATATGTTAAAAACCATGCGTCTGTAGAGTTCCTCCATTTCAAAGTGAGACAGATGCATTTGCCGCATACACCGAAAAGCAGCTTCATAGGAATCCTCCGGATCTTCGCGTAATGCAGCAAAAGACTGTATATGCAACCTCTCATTTTCAACACGATCGAATCTTTTACACAAAAGATGTGTTTTATGCCCGTCCTTGAGCATACGGCAGGGAGCCATCGTTATGCCGCAAGCTATGGCTTTCTTATAATAATCATATTCCACCATCAAATCCTCCGGACAATCCATCCTGACACCGTCCAACTTGATAATCCAGCTCTCAAATCCCTCAGGAATAGCACTTTGACCGGAAACAACTTCTCCGGTAAAATCATTGATGGCCACCAAAGCCTTTGGCCAGAATCCACGGGTAAAAAGCCCGCTTCTGAGCAGTTCCCGGACTCGCCGGTCACTCAGTCCGCTACCTTTATTATTGAATAAATTGTATGCATATTTGACCAACAAATCAAAGTCTATGGTCTCCGATGTATTGAGTTCTGGGTAACCTGAAGGCTCAAAACCGAATGCACCCATTCCGCGATTGCCAAGCAATGAAAGATAAGACTGCGACGAAAGTGTTTCAGGTGTTTGCTGCGAATCACGCAAGGCATAACGCAAAATATCCTTGGCATAGTTTCCGGGAAGGATATCTGCCAAAAAATTCGGTAAACCGCCCATATCCTTAAATTGATAGATTTCAGGTTTGAGGCGAAGTCTTTCCATCGGAAATAGGATGGGGGATATATCCCATCCCAACCTGAGAAAAGACGGAAAAAATTCAAATTGCTCCAAATGAGTTTCTGAATCTCTCGCCATCACGCCCAGTGGCTCATTCCATAAATTTACCTGAACAAATTGACGCATATTATTTTTTTTTCGACAATCGGACACGTTTTCGCTGTACCTGCCGGGCAGCCATGACCGGACTAATCTCCGGCAAAAGGTCATTCAGTCTGGAAAGCATCTCCAAAGAACGGAGCACCTGAACCAAACTCAAGACATTCAAAGGCTTGCCGTTTTCCAAGTCACGTATGGTACCCCGGTTCAGTCCGGAATAATCGGCAAGAGACTGCTGAGTCAGGTTTTTGGATATTCGGAACGCCTTAATCCGTTGGCCCATTTCCGATAAAATTTCAAAATCAGTTAATCGATACCAGTCTTGCATAGGTATTTTTTTTGCAAATATACTATAATGATGGTTTTTTATTACATTATATCAAAATATTATTTATAATGATTAATATAACAACCATTATAATAAGTCCATAGCCTATAAATACGCTTTGAATATCAGCATCTTCCAAAATACTTTTTGTCTGAAAATTTGCATGGAAAGCAAAAAATGACTTACTTTGCAGTCGTTTTAAGAAACACCAAGAGCTATACTAATCTAAAAAAGATAAGACATGTCTAAAGTTTGTCAAATCACAGGGAAAAAAGCAATGATAGGGAATAACGTTTCGCACTCTAAAAGGCATACCAAACGTAAATTCAATGTCAATCTGTTTACTAAGAAGTTCTATTGGGTAGAACAAGATTGTTGGATCTCGCTGACCATTTCAGCAGCAGCTTTGCGTACCATCAACAAAAAAGGTTTGGACGCAGCCATGAGAGATGCCAGCGAAAAAGGATATTTACGTGTTGAAGATGTCCAAGTACTTAATTAATCGTAGGAGATCAAAGAAATGGCAAAAAAAGCTAAAGGAAACAGAATCCAGGTTATTCTGGAGTGCACAGAGCACAAAGAAAGTGGCATGCCGGGTACATCTCGTTACATCACGACCAAAAACCGCAAAAATACGACAGGTCGTTTGGAACTGAAGAAATACAACCCGATTTTGAAGAAAATGACAGTTCATAAAGAAATTAAATAAGATAGGTCATGGCAAAAAAAGCAGTTGCATCATTGCAAAAAGGCGAAGGTCGTGCCTACGCCAAGGTAATCAAGATGGTAAAATCTCCGAAAACCGGAGCCTATACTTTTCAGGAAGAAATCGTACACAACGAAAAAATCAATGACTTTTTCAAAAAATAATTGATCGGTATCCTATTTAAAATGGGTTGACTCATAAAGAGTTCAACCCATTTTTTGTTTTTCTAATTCACACAGAGTGTTCATTATTGAGCACTCTGTTTTGTTTTAAATACACATTATCAACTATTTATATTTCCGGCATATCTTTTGAGCCGTAAAAAGAACCAAATAATTTTTATTTAGATGTCACATTTTTTGAAATAGAGCGTCAAATGTATCAAATAGAAAATTAAATGCATTAAAACTAAAAATTATATGCGAAAAATCTTGAGTTTGTTCATGATTACATTCCTTTATATATGTACATCCATGGCAGAAAATATCGTAATGGGACATATTACCGACCGGAAGCACAAACCGGTGATGTTTGCAACCGTAACCTTGCTGGATGCAAAAACAAAAATCCCCGTCAAAAGTGGAGAAAGCAACAGCACCGGAGAGTTTTCCATTAACATTAACAAGTTGAATCCCGATGAATATATCCTATCCGTCACTCTAATAGGATATAAGAAATATGAAACAGAAAAATTTGTTCTGACATCCAATAACGTCGTGAAAAATGTGGTTTTGGAAGAATCCACACAGATGTTAAAAGAAGCCACAGTAACTGCCAAACGTTCATTTATTGAACAACAAGCCGATAAGATTGTCATCAATCCGGAAGCATCCATTACGACTGATTCTGAAAATGCATTGGACATTCTGAAGAAAGCACCTGGCATCTCCGTCGACAACAACGACAATATCAGCTTGAAAGGCAAACAGGGAATCAATGTACTAATTGATGATAAACCGACTTATGTTTCCTCCGAACAACTGGCCTCCATACTCAAAGGAATGCAGGGAAAGGATATTGACCATATTGAAATCATAGAAAATCCATCTTCTCGTTATGATGCCGAAGGTAGTTCAGGTATCATCAACATCAAGACCAGACATAACAAACGCACAGGTCTTAACGGCAGTGTATTCGGAGGTTTGAGATACAACAAAAAATTTAGCGAAAACGCAGGTTTCAACCTGAACATGAATTTCGGCAAGTTGAATATCTATGGCAATTACTCCACCAACAACTGGACAGGCAGCAATAATTCGGTCATCACACACAAATTTCTGACAGGTCCTGATGCAGGAACATTTGAACGTACCTCCTTTAATTATGATTACAATGGACATTTTCAGAATTATAAAGCCGGTGCCGATTATTACCTGACCAAAAAGCAGGTTGTCAGTGTTATGTTCAGAGGATCAGATGGCTCACAATTAAACCCATATACTTCAGAAAGCAGGTTTGAGAATAGTCAGTATCAGCTTGATTCATTATTGAAAACCAGATCCGACCAAGAAAACAGTTGGCATAATTACACCTATAACATCAATTACAAACTGGATTTTGACACTTTAGGACAAAATTTGATGGTGGATGCCGACTATGCACGCTTTTTTTATCATTCACTCAGCGATCAATTCAGTCAGTTTTTTGATTCCGACGGTAACCAGACCAACGCAGATTTAAGAACCGTTGGAAATCAAGGTTCCAAAATCAATATCCTGACCGTCAAAACTGATTATGAAAAACCCATCAACAAAAGATTTTCTTTAGAAGCAGGCACAAAAATCAGTTTGGTTACCAATCATGCAAATATGGATTTTGATATTGATGGCCCGACTAACATCGTTTCTAATACAGATTTCAAACCTTCTGACATGTTCATCTACACGGAAAACATCAACGCTGTTTACCTGAGCGGACGGGGAAAGTTTGGCAAGACATCCGTCCAATTGGGTCTGAGGGTGGAAAACACCAATTCAAAAGGTGACTCCAAATCCATGGATCGCATAGACCGGAACCATTATACCAACCTATTCCCAACATTTTTTGTACAACATTCCATCAGTAAAGACAATCAATTAGGCTTTTCATACAGTTACCGCATAGGACGTCCACGTTATAATCAGCTCAACCCATTTATATGGATGATTGATCTCTATACCTATGTAGAAGGCAATCCGTTTCTGCGTCCACAGTATTCCAATGCACTTGGTTTAAATTACACTTACAAAAACAAATTGATCACATCCATTGGTTTTAATAACACTAACGACGTGTTCACTCAAGTCCTTGAACAAGATGACATTTCCAAAAAGATGTACCAAACAGACAAAAACCTGAGTAAGTCCATATACCTGAACGGATCGGAAACTGTTCAACTTGATATAACCAAATGGTGGCACCTGAATGCCACGGTAACCGGCATGTATATGAAATTTGCATCCGATTATGAAGGAGTTCCGGATTTTTCCCAATGGAGTTTTATGGGCAATATGACAAACACGTTCTCTTTACCGCATGATATCGGACTAGAATTTTCCGGAAAAGGACAGTCCAAACAATTGTGGGGTTTTTATTTTCAAAATGGTTTTTATTCCTTTGATATGGGAGTCAAGAAGAGCCTATTCAGCAAAAACGGGACACTGAAACTTTCATTGGCAGATATCTTTGACACAAATCATAGCAATGGTTATTCCAAATATGGCCATTTAGATATGACATCAAAATGGCATGCTACAAGCAGACTACTGAATCTGTCATTCACTTATCGTTTCGGTAAAGGTACTTTCAAGACGAGAATCAACCGTTCGACCGCTTCCAGTGATGAAGAAAGCCGAAGCGGCAGCAACAGATAAATCAGAGACAATACACAACTTCGCGCAAAAGCAAATTTGTGCACATCGTTAATAATCTGTACATTTGCAACGTTTAGCGAAAACAGCACAAACAATGGGTATATTCAATTTATTTTCAAGGGATAGAAAAGAAGAAAAAGATATTTTGGATCAGGGATTATCCAAAACCAAAGAAAATGTTTTTTCAAAAATCAGTCGTGCCATTGCTGGAAAATCCAAAGTTGACGACGACGTACTGGATGAATTGGAAGAAATCCTGATCTCTTCTGATGTCGGAGTAGATACCACCTTAAAAATCATTGACCGGATTCAAAAGCGTATAGCCAAAGACAAATATATAGATACCAAAGAATTGAACGCTGTTCTTCGAGAAGAAATAGTCGGCTTACTTATCAAAAACGAAAATGAAGACACTGAAGATTTTGACCTTCCTGAAAAGGAAAGGCCATATATCATCATGGTCGTTGGAGTGAACGGCGTCGGAAAAACAACCACCATTGGGAAATTGGCCTACAAATTTAAACAAGCAGGTAAGAAAGTGTATTTGGGTGCTGCAGATACATTTAGAGCCGCAGCCGTAGAGCAATTATGCATTTGGGGAGAAAGGGCAGGGGTTCCTGTCATCAAACAAACCATGGGTTCTGATCCGGCCGCTGTCGCTTACGACACCCTCAAATCCGCTGTTGCCAATGACGCCGATGTCGTACTGATCGATACAGCCGGAAGATTACACAATAAAATTGGTTTGATGAATGAATTGACTAAAATTAAGGATGTCATGAAAAAAGTAGTTCCAGATGCACCCCATGAAATACTTCTGGTACTTGACGGTTCCACAGGGCAAAACGCCTTTGAACAAGCCAAACAATTTACATTAGCGACAGAAGTAAACGCATTGGCCATCACTAAACTGGACGGAACAGCCAAAGGCGGCGTTGTTATCGGCATTTCCGACCAATTCCGGATTCCTGTGAAATATATCGGGCTGGGCGAGGGAATGGATCACTTGCAGATATTCAATCGTCGCAACTTTGTCGATTCCTTGTTTGGTTCCAACTTTTAAGAATGCGATTCAAGAAAACGATCAATATTATAACCATGGGCTGTTCCAAGAACTTGGTTGATTCCGAACAACTCTTGTTGCAATTTGAAGCCATTGGCTACCAAGTAGAACATAATGCTGATGTTTCCAATGGTGGCATAGTGATTATCAATACTTGCGGTTTTATCGGTGATGCTAAAGAAGAATCTATCGACACCATCTTGGAATGGTCTGCAGCCCGAAAAAATGGACGCATCAGTAAACTTTTTGTAATGGGATGTCTGTCTGAACGTTACTTAAAGGAGTTAACCGACGAAATTCCTGAGGTTGATCACTTTTACGGAAAATTCAACTGGAAAGAAGTCATCGCTGATTTGGGTGAAACGTACCACAATGAGTTAAAACTAAAACGGCACCTCACCACCCCCTCGCACTACGCTTATATCAAAATTTCAGAGGGGTGCAACCGTACCTGTTCCTATTGCGCCATACCGATTATCACGGGTAAACATCAATCCAGACCCATGGAAGATATACTTGAAGAAATTCGTTTGCTCTCAAGTCAGGGTGTCAAGGAATTTCAGCTTATCGCACAGGATCTGTCTTATTATGGAAAGGATCTCTATCATACCCTGAAACTGGCCGATTTGGTGGAACAGATTTCACTGATTCCAGGCGTAGAATGGTTGCGTTTGCACTATACTTACCCGTATGAATTCCCATTGGATATTTTACGTGTCATGCGTGAAAGACCTAATGTTTGTTCCTATCTTGACATGGCCCTACAACACATCAGCGACAACATGCTTCTCAAGATGCGTCGAAAAATCAATAAAGAACAAACCCTGAAATTACTGAAACGCATTCGTCTGGAAGTTCCCGGCATCCATCTCCGTACCACTCTGATGGTTGGCCATCCAGGTGAAACCGAAGCAGATTTCAGGGAACTTTGTGATTTTGTGAAAGAAACCCGCTTCGAACGTATGGGGGCTTTTATCTATTCTGAAGAAGAAGGCACCTACGCCGCCAAACACTATCAAGATGTCATTCCGGCAGAAGTGAAACAAGCAAGGTTGGATGAACTCATGCTCCTGCAACAAGGCATATCCGAAAAAATCAATGCGGCAAAAGTGGGAAAAACGTTTAAAGTCATTGTGGATCGGGAAGAGCAAAATTATTATGTCGGACGCACAGAATTTGATTCACCGGAAGTAGATCCGGAAGTTTTCATATCAAAAGAAAAAAAACTGAAGCCTGGAAATTTTTACAACATTGAAATTACATCATCAGAACCTTACGATTTATTCGGACGCACAGAATACTGACCATTATCATCTTCTATATCGGATAGGAGAGGGGAAGCTTTTGTAAATGAGCATATCTCTCTTTTTTTGAAATCAATCACCAATATAATAAGGATTTCGTAAACAATTTCGAAACAAAAATGTTTATCTTTAAAGACAAAATCCTATATTCAAAATAAAATCTAAAGATATGGAAGAAAAATTAGTTACTGTCGCCATTCATACTTATGAACGTGCCATTATCTTAAAAGGAATACTCGAATCTGAAGGTATTGATGTCTACCTGCACAATGTCAACCAAATACAGCCAATGATATCAGCCGGGGTACGGGTCCGTATCAAGGAAAGCGACCTGACCGCAGCCTTGAAACGGATTGAAGAAATAGATTTCAGCTATAATGATGAAAATCAATCAATTATTGAAGACAAGAACAAATTTATTTTGGTACCGGTAGATTTCTCTCAATATTCTGTTAAAGCAGCACGATTTGCATTTAGCATGGCAAAAAATATAGATGCCACCATCATTTTCCTACATTCTTACTACAGCCCGTATTATTCAGGTGGAATGCCAATCAATGATGCCTTTGCATTTGACGAGGCTAATCAGGAAAGTATTCGAAAACAGATGAAAATAATCCATGAAAACATGGAAAAACTAACTAATACATTGAAGAAGGACGTTGAAAACGGTCTTTTGCCAAACATATCATTTATCTGTAAATATCGTGAAGGAATGGCCGAAGAACAAATTCTGCTTTACGGCAAAAAGCACAAACCATACATGATCATTATGGGTACACGTGGTAAAGATGCCAAAGAAGCTGCATTAATCGGGAGCGTTACAGCTGAAGTGATTGACAGATCACGCGTTCCGGTTTTTGCCATTCCGGAAAATACACCTTTTGACAAATTTGAACAAATTAAGAATATCGGATTTATTACAAATTTTGACCAACGAGATCTGATTGCATTTGAGTCACTGATGCAATTGATGAAGACTTATAATTTTAAAGTGTATTTTATACACTTATCAGCCGAGTCTGACCAATGGACAGAAGTCCAATTAAATGGAGTCAAAGGATATTTCAAAAAGCAATATCCTGAGGTAGATAGTTCATATTGTATCATTGAAGGAGACGACCTGATTAATAATTTGGATGAATTTGTCAAAAATCGGCAAATCGACGTTCTTACAGTAACACAACAAAAGCGAAATGTCTTTGCAAGATTATTCAATCCAGGACTTGCACATAAGATGGTTTTTCACAGTGACACACCATTATTGGTTCTAAGAGGATAATTTTAAAATCGCGAGAATTAAAAATTTCGGAGATTGATTCGAAACTATTTCAAATACGTGATTCTTATAAGTATAAATTAAAATGGGCCTGTGAAAGCAGCCCATTTTTTATTATCTATTTTGTGCTATAATTAATATTATGATGAATAGATATAATCCGAAATAATATTAAATATTTTCAGGAACTAAAAAGCATCCCCTTTTGAGGGATGCTTCATATTCATTTATATACAAAATCAAATCAATGGATTATTTCATTTCCTTGATACGCTGATCCATGAGCTTATATTTTTCATCATTTCCGGTATTATAATAAATACCCCTTAATGCAATGACAAAATCACGGTCATTCGGATTGATGGAATATGCTTTTTCAAAAAATGGTCTTGCCTGTTCAAACAAATCTTTCAATATCACTTTTTCAGCTCTGTATTTTTTGTCGTCACGAATGGTATTGATACGATCCAATTCTTCAACTGCCTTATTGTAATACAAACGTCCCATATTGCCAAGAGCATCCGCATAATTCGGATCTAAGTCCAAAGCTTTCTGATAACAAACCTTACATTCATCCAATTTATTGGTGTTTTCTAAGATACGACCTTTCACATTCCAAAGAATGGAACTTTTCTGATCTCGACTGAGAGCTTGGTTGATCCATACCAATGCATCACCCATCAAATTCTCATTGATATAATAATTGATCAGATTGCTGGTATAGAATGGTTCGGTTGGAAACTTCTGTGCACCAAGTTTATACATACGAACCAGATTGGCTGTATCCTTCAAAGTCAGGTATTCACTACAAAGACGACCATAAACCCATTGGGATTCAATCGTATCTTTGATTTGCTCAAAATATTTGACCGAAATAGCCGGTTCTTTAGCCTGAGTAGCAGATAAACCACAATAATAGGTAATTCTGGGAATCAAGGTGTCTTTTTCCAATCCCTGACCTTTCATATATTTCAGGTTTGGATATTGGATATATGTTTGAAACATATCAAGCGATTTCATAAATTCCTTCTTTTCATAATAATAAGAACCAGCATCGATAAAACCACGTTGAAATTCTTTTACTTTTTCAATAATCTTTTTACGAAATTTTGGTTTGATTTTTCCTTTCTCATTGGGTAACTGATCCAAGGAATCAGCTTTCGAGTATGAATCAAGAGCACTCTTCAATGAAACAGCCATCAAATCCTGATCGCCTTTTTTCTGTGTCCATTGAATTTTTTGTTGCTCATTGTAGATAGTATAAAATACATCTCCGGCTGTAAACCATGTACTGGCTAAATTTTTAGTTGTTGGGTCTCCTAATGCTAAAAGTATTGCTTCTTTGGCTGCCTTCGTATCAGGCGTTTCTGAGAGAATCTTAGCTTTGGCTTTAGACACATTATTCTTTTGCGCATTTGCACTTCCCCCAACCAGAAGAATTGCAGAAAGCAAGAAAACGATTTTTTTCATTTGGTTTTTCTTTTTAATATTGACTCTGTTAATTGTTATCATTTTTATTTTCAACATCTTGCGATAAATCTTCAGGGCTGGTATATGCCACTTCAATATGATCTGCATCCGGTAAATTTTCTTCTTCCGCTTCTGATACCACTTTACATACAGAAGCAATCTCATCATGACGTTTTTCCAGATTAATCAAGTGGACTCCCTGCGTGGCACGTCCCATGATGCGGAAATCTGATACTTTCATGCGGATGGTTATGCCTGATTTATTGATAATCATAAGATCATTCTCATCCGTAACACTCTTGATAGTAACCAACTTTCCGGTTTTTTCGGAAATGTTCATCGTCTTGACACCCTTACCGCCACGGTTTGTGATACGATAATCATCTATCATCGAACGTTTTCCAAATCCTTGTTCGGAAACGACCATAATGGTCTCTACCTCCGGATTCTTGATACAAATCATCCCGACAACTTCATCCTGAGCATCTTCATCCAAATCCATTCCGCGAACACCGGTTGCAGTACGTCCCATACAACGGACTTTGCTTTCATGGAATCTGATGGCGCGACCGTTTCGGTTTGCTATAACAACCTGATTGTCTCCGTTGGTCATACGAACGGATATGACTTGATCGTCATCACGGATAGTGATGGCATTGACACCGTTCACACGCGGACGTGAATAAGCTTCCAGCAGCGTTTTCTTGACGATTCCCCTCTTTGTACAGAATATCAAATAATGAGAGTTGATGAAAGCATCGTCTTTTTGAAGATTCTTTATACGGATAAAGGCATTCACTTTATCATCGGCATCAATATTGAGTAGGTTCTGGATGGCACGTCCCTTGGATGTCTTTGCTCCTTCCGGTATTTCATAGACATTCAGCCAGAAACATTTACCTTTCTGAGTAAAAAACATCATTGTATTGTGCATAGATGCCGGATAAATGTATTCCACAAAATCCTCATCACGAGTTTCAGAACCTTTAGATCCAACTCCGCCTCTGTTTTGCGAACGAAACTCACTTAAAGGCGTACGTTTGATATAGCCCAGATGAGATATGGTAATGATCATTTCATCATCGGAATAAAAATCTTCAGGATTGAAGTCCTCAGATGCAAAAATAATCTCCGAACGACGTTCGTCACCATATTTGTCCTTAACTTCCTGAAGTTCATCCTTAATGATTTTCATTCTCATTTCCTTGCTTCCCAAAACTTCCTTGTACCAAGCAATTTTCTGCATCAAAACATCATATTCATTGCGCAGTTTATCCATTTCCAAACCGGTCAACTGACGCAAACGCATTTCAACGATGGCACGTGACTGAATGTCGCTTAAGTTGAATTCCGCCATCAATTTTTCGCGGGCTTCATCGGGTGATTGTGAACCGCGGATAATGGCAATGACACGGTCAATATTGTCACAGGCGATGATTAAACCTTCCAAGACATGTGCACGTTTTTCAGCTTCATTTAAGTCAAACTGTGTCCTTCTGACAACAACTTCATGTCGATGATCAATAAAATATCGAATTAGATCCTTCAAATTCAACATTTTAGGACGTCCATGGACCAAAGCTATATTGTTGACGCTGAAAGACGACTGCAAAGCCGTCATCTTATACAGCTTGTTGAGCAAAACATTGGAATTGGCATCTTTTTTCACTTCTACAACAATACGCATACCTTCACGGTCTGACTCATCATTGATGTGATAAATTCCTTCAATCTTCTGTTCTTTAACCAAATCCGCAATTGAAGTAATCAAATCTGCCTTGTTTACCATATATGGTATTTCGGTAATGACTATTTTTTCACGGCTACCATCATTTTCGATAGAAGCTTTGGCGCGCATGACGATACGTCCCCTACCCGTTTCAAAAGCGTCTTTTACACCGGAATATCCGTAAATGTAACCACCTGTCGGGAAGTCCGGAGCAATGATATATTTCATTAGCTCTGGAATGGTGATATTATTGTTATCAATATAGGCAACCATACCGTCCACCACTTCCGTCAAATTGTGCGGAGCCATATTGGTTGCCATACCGACAGCAATACCAGAAGCTCCGTTAACCAACAGATTCGGAATACGTGTAGGTAAAACGGTCGGTTCCTCAAGGGTATCATCAAAGTTCAATTGCATGTCAACCGTGTCCTTTTCAATATCGATTAACATATCCTCGGCAATCTTACGTAAACGACACTCCGTATAACGCATAGCTGCGGGAGAGTCGCCGTCAACGGAACCGAAATTTCCTTGTCCGTCAACCATCGGATAACGTATGGTCCAATCCTGAGCTAAACGAACCATGGCAAAATATACGGATGAATCACCATGCGGATGGTATTTACCAAGAACATCACCGACAATTCTGGCAGATTTCTTATATGGCTTATCTGAATTGTTACCTAACTCGTTCATTCCAAATAAAACACGGCGGTGAACAGGTTTGAGTCCGTCTCGTACATCCGGCAAAGCCCGGGATACGATAACAGACATCGAATAATCAATGTAAGAAGACTTCATTTCTTCTTCAATGTTTATCCGAATAATACGGTCTTGATTAATCATTTATTATAACTTTTATTAATAGAATCTTTTTTTCAAAAAAAGTATGCTAATGTACTGCTTTTCCACGATTCTGCAATGGCTTTTTCAAATAAATTTGCTGTTTTTGGCTTCAAAAAACAACTATATACTGACATTTTGTCTTATGGCAAAGTATTTGTAGCATCACATTTGAAATGTAATTCAAAATACCTAAATTTGACACAGTTTTCATCCATGTTTGTTTTTAATATAGGTTAAAGTTCTATGTGCATATCAAAAGAATCTGATATGTTGGTGTTTGAATAGCAAACTTGTCTCAAAGGTTCTTAAGGTTGAATCATTGGTTTTTTTATACAAAGAATTATGGATACAGCAAAATTTTCGCAAGGAATGCGCGATGTCATAGGTTATAGCAGGGAAGAAGCACAAAGGCTTGGAAATGAGTCTATTGCTCCAGAGCATTTGCTTTTGGGCATTCTTCGCGAACGAGATAGCAAAGCTTTGATGTATTTATCAAAACTGAACATTGATGCATTGCGCATCAAACGTACTATTGAATCCCGCATTGCCAGACAGGAAGCACCTAACAGAAGTGCAGACATTCCACTTGACAAATCGGCTGAACGAGTATTGAAAATGGTCCTTCTTGAAGCACGTTCACTCGAATCGCGTGGTTTTACAAGTGATGTTATCGATACGGAACATCTTTTACTTGCCATATTGAAAGAAAACGACAATCTGGCTGCAGATGTTTTACATGAAGAAGGGCTGGAATGGATGAAGTTGCAGGATGCCATCGTAGGATCCCCTACTCCATCTGCGGGTCCAGGTTTTACCGAATTCAACGAAGAGGACGATGATGACATTAAAGATGACAAGTCCTTTTCTCCCACCCAGGGTTCAGCAAAACAGACACAAACGAAAACTGGCGGAGATGCAGATACACCGGCCCTTGATAATTTTGGCAATGATATGACAAAAGCTGCCATGGAAGGGCGTTTAGACCCTGTCATAGGCCGTGAGAACGAGATTTTGCGTCTGGCACAGATACTGAGCAGACGAAAGAAAAACAACCCTGTTCTCATCGGTGAACCAGGTGTTGGCAAATCTGCCATTGTAGAAGGTCTGGCCTTACGCATCGTACAAAGAAAAGTTTCCCGTATCTTGTTTGAAAAGCGCATTATTTCGCTGGATTTGGCATCCATGGTTGCCGGAACCAAATACCGCGGTCAGTTCGAGGAACGCATGAAGGCCATCCTAAACGAGCTTCAAAATCATCCGAACATCATACTTTTCATCGATGAGATACACACCATTGTCGGTGCAGGAAATGCAAGCGGCTCGATGGATGCGGCCAATATGCTTAAACCAGCCTTGTCAAGAGGTGAAATTCAATGTATCGGAGCCACCACGTTGGACGAATATCGCAAAAGCATTGAAAAAGACGGTGCTCTGGAACGTCGTTTCCAAAAGATCATCGTAGAGCCGACCACTCCGGAAGAAACTCTTCAAATCTTGCATAATATCAAGGACAGATACGAAGAACATCATCATGTCATTTATACCGATGAAGCTTTGGAAGCTTGTGTCAGGTTGACGCAAAGATATGTTTCAGACCGCAATTTCCCGGACAAGGCAATAGATGCACTTGATGAAGCAGGTTCCAGGGTTCATTTATCCAACATCGTGGTTCCTGAAGGCATCGAATTGCTTGAAAAGCAGATAGATGAAAGTAACCGTAAGAAAATTGAGGCCGTTCAGTCCCAAAATTTCGAATTGGCAGCCAGCTACCGGGATGAAGGCAAAACTCGAAGCGAAGAATTGGCCAAGATGAAAGCCGATTGGGAAGCAAGCACCGATATCAAACGGCAGCCGGTCGACGCCGAAAAAATAGCGGAAGTCGTAGCCATCATGACGGGCGTTCCACTTCAACGGATAGCTCAGGAAGAAGGTGATAAACTGCTGAAAATGAGATACGAGATAAAGAAAAAGATCATTGGCCAGGATAAAGCTGTAGATTCTGTTGTGAAGGCTATTCAACGCAATCGTGTCGGACTGAAAGACCCCAACAGACCCATCGGTGCCTTTCTTTTTGTGGGTCCCACCGGAGTCGGAAAAACTCATTTGGCCAAATTGCTTTCCGAGGCAATGTTTGACAGCAAAGATGCCCTCCTTCGCATTGATATGAGTGAGTTTATGGAAAAATTTACCGTTTCAAGACTGGTTGGAGCACCTCCGGGATATGTCGGATATGAAGAAGGTGGACAACTCACCGAAAAAGTACGTCGCAAACCCTATTCAGTTATTTTGTTAGATGAAATTGAAAAAGCCCATCCCGATGTTTTCAACCTCCTATTGCAGGTCATGGATGAAGGACGACTGACAGACAGTCTCGGACGTATGATAGACTTCAAGAACACAGTCTTGATCATGACTTCCAATGTTGGTACCCGTCAACTGAAAGAATTCGGGAAAGGCATCGGTTTCAGCAAACCAGAAAAAGACCTAAACAGCGATTACTCCAAGAATGTCATTCAAAAGGCCTTGGCTAAAACCTTTGCTCCTGAATTTCTGAATCGTATCGATGATATCATCCAATTCGACCAGCTTTCCAAAGATTCGATCATTCAAATTATTGATTTGGAATTAGTTACGTTCAAACAACGAGTGGAGAACTTGGGGTACCTGCTAACCATTACAGACGATGCCAAACAATTCATTGCAACAGAAGGATATGATGTCCAATTTGGTGCGCGTCCGCTAAAACGCGCCATCCAGAAATATCTCGAAGATGCGCTGGCAGAATTGATCTTGAGCAATTCCTTAAAACAGGGGGATCGCATCACCATCTATTTTGATGCCGAAAACAAAAAAATCTTACATTCGGTCAACGACCAACCGATATTGTTGTGACATGTTTGTCAGGTATAAAAATAAACAAAGAAAAAATGTCAGGGTTTTTTGCTCTGGCATTTTTTTTGCCCATGAGTTATTGCAGTCCGATAAAGACTCCAAATTCAAACCATCATTTTAAAAGAATATACTATGCAAAAAGGTAACATCGGGGTAACGACAGACAACATCTTCCCCGTCATCAAGAAGTTTCTATACAGTGATCATGAGATTTTTCTAAGAGAAGTCATCTCAAACGCTGTGGATGCCACACAAAAACTCAAAACTTTCGCTTCTGTGGGTGAATTTAAAGGTGAATTGGGCGAAATGGCCGTGCGCATATCCATTGATCCAAAAGAAAAGACTTTGACCGTATCCGATTGCGGTATCGGCATGACAGCGGAGGAAATCGACAAATATATCAATCAAATTGCATTCTCCGGTGCTGAGGAATTCCTTGAAAAATACAAAAATGACGCCAATGCCATCATCGGACATTTCGGGTTGGGTTTTTATTCCACCTTTATGGTTTCCAAGCAAGTGGACATTATTACGAAGTCTTTTAAAGACGGCTCGAAAGCCGTCAAATGGAGTTGCGACGGCTCCCCCGAATACACCATCGAAAATGTTGAAAAAGAAAATCGCGGGACAGACATTGTACTTCACATCGATGATGAAAATCAATCATTCTTGGAAGAAAGTAAAATAAATGATTTACTGAAGAAATACTGTAAGTTTCTGCCTGTCCCGATCATTTTCGGTAAAAAGAAAGAATGGAAAGACGGCAAATACCAGGAAACGGAAGAAGACAACCAAATCAACGATACAAATCCGGCATGGACAAGAAAACCGGTCGATCTGACAGAAGACGACTATCTGAAATTTTACAAGGACTTGTATCCAATGTCGGAAGATCCATTGTTCCATATCCACTTGAACGTGGACTACCCTTTTAATCTGACCGGTATCCTTTATTTTCCGAAAATCAGGAACAGCGTTGAAATTCAAAAAAACAAAATTCAATTGTATTGCAATCAGGTTTATGTGACTGATTCTGTCGAAAACATCGTTCCTGACTTCCTGACTTTGCTCCACGGTGTCATAGACTCGCCGGACATTCCGTTGAATGTATCCCGCTCCTATCTGCAAAGTGATAGTAACGTCAAAAAAATATCCAGCCACATCACCAAAAAAGTGGGTGACCGTCTGATGGAAATATTTAAAGAAGACCGCAAAAAATTCGAGGAAAAATGGAATGACCTGAAAATATTCATCGAATATGGTATCCTGACCGAAGAGAAATTTTGGGACAAAGCACAGAAATTTTGTTTATTGAATAATGTGGACGGCCAATACTACACCCCGGATGAATACAAAAAACTGATTACAGAAAATCAAACGGACAAGGATGGACAGTTGATTTACCTGTATGCCTCGGATAAAGATGCTCAAAACACCTATATCGATGCCGCTAAGGCCAAAGGTTACGACGTTCTGCTGATGGACGGACAGCTCGATGTCCATTTCGTCGGCAAGCTTGAACAATTGTTTGAGAAGACCAAATTTGTCAGAGTCGATAGCGATGTGATCGACAATCTAATCGTTAAAAAAGAGAAAGAAGCACTTACACTAACAGAGGAACAACAAGAAAGCTTAAAAAAGGTTTTTACCGACCAATTGCCGACCATCGAAAAAACAGAATTCAAGCTCCAATTGGAAAATCTGGGAGAGAAATCCTTGCCGATTATCATTACACAAAACGAATTCATGCGCAGAATGCAAGAAATGTCGGCAATGAACCCTGGCATGAATTTTTACGGAGAAATGCCCGTCAGCTATTCCATGGTCATAAACACAGACCATCCTATTGTAAAAAAAATTCAGGAAAATAAACCGGAAGAAAATCTGGGAGAAAAAGCCAAACAACTGATAGACCTTGCGCTGCTTTCCAATGGCCTGTTGAAAGGCGAAGCCCTTACTAATTTTGTTAAAAGAAGCATTGATTTGATAGATTGAGGCCTCATTTTATCAGAAGGTTTAATTTTCTGACTATATTTGGTACAAAGTCTGTCGTTTGACTGAACAAAACGGCATTTTAAATGGTTTTATAATGATATAGAGGTGTTTCGGAATACAAATGGAACTACATTCCACATTTTTCCGAAACACCTTCTTTAACTTAAATTTAGATGAAACGTCTTTTAAGTGTGTCGTTTTTTTTATGTATCATTCTTCAGTCACTTTCTGCACAAAAGATTGGGTTGGTTATGAGTGGCGGCGGAGCAAAAGGTATCGCACACATTGGTGTCATTCAGGCACTTGAAGAAAACGGAATACCCATTGACTATGTAGCCGGAACCTCTATCGGTGCCGTGATAGGTGGTTTATATGCAATGGGATATTCACCGGCCGAAATGCTGGCTTTGGTTAAGTCGGAAGATTTCAACAATTGGAAGAACGGAACGGTTGAAAATCAATATATTGACTATTTCAGAAAGCAAGACCCAACTCCTGATTTTTTGACAGCATCCATTCCGTTGAACGACTCTGCCTTTTCTACGTCCAAAATGTTGCCAAATAGTCTGATGAATCCCATTCAGATGAACTTTGCATTTTTACAACTTTGCGCACAAGCCACAGGACAATGCGAAAATAATTTTGACAAGCTCTTTGTACCCTATAGAAGTGTCGCTGCCGATGTTAACAACCGCAAACCTTACATTTTCAGAAATGGAGATCTTGGGGACGCCATTCGGACTTCCATGACTTTTCCTTTTGTTTTTAAAGCCATTAAAGTAAATAATAGATTACTCTATGACGGAGGTATTTACAACAACTATCCGGTAGACGTGATGATCGACGATTTTAATCCGGATTTTATTTTAGGTAGTGTTGTTGTTGAAAAAGAAAAACATATTGATGACTATGACATGGTGGCACAGGTACAAAACATGATCATGCATCCAAGTAATTACAACCTTCCGGAAGATAAAGGCATTCAACTTGAATTCAATCTGGAAGGAGTATCCTTACTGGCTTTCAATCAGGCTGATTCCGTCTATAAAATCGGTTATGACGGAGCCATCGCCAAAATGGACTCCATCAAAAAAGTTGTAAAAAGACGTGTTGATCCATTTACGGTAAGCCTCAGGCGTTTTATGTTTCGCAGTGAGACACCCCAACTTCGTTTTAAAGAAATTGAAATACATGGTGTTTCCGAAATTCAAAAGGAATATATATTGAAGGTGCTCAAACAAGATGGAAGCAAGTATTTTTCCCTGGAAGATTTCAAAATCGGCTATTTCAAATTACTGGCAGACACAAAAATCACTGAAATCATTCCACACGCCATATACAACAAAGGAAACCAGTCTTTCAAACTGGTTTTAGACGTAAAAATGGAAAACAACATCTTAATTTCCATCGGAGCCAATCTCTCTTCCTCCTCTTCCAATCAATTGTATTTGGGGGTCGGATATCAGGTATTGAACGAATTTTCTCAGCTTTATTCAGCTGATGCTTATATGGGTAAAATACTGAATGCTTTCAGTCTTTCCTCAAAAATGTATTTTACAGGAAATAAACCAGGGTATTTGTCTTTCAATTTATCTACCATGAATTATAATTTCTTTCAGGGAGAGAAACTATTCTACAATGACGATAGACCGGCATTCATCAAACAACATGAATCTTTCATCAAATCCAGGTATGGAATACCCGTGTGGAAAAACGGCAAAATGGAATTCGGATTTTCCGGTGGATTCCTGATAGATTCCTACATGCAAACAAAACTGGAGTCCTTCAATTCGAGCAGTTTCGATAAAAGTATTTATGCCTTATGGACAGCTTCCGTCCGCTTTGAACAAAACAATTTGAACAACAAACAGTTTGCAACATCCGGATTCAGAAAATACCTGATCGGTCAATTTATAGAAGGAGTCGAAAGCTACAGATATCCAGACTCCGTCGGTAATTTGTCAAAATCAGACAAATCACTTGCCTATTTTCAAGTATCCGGAGGTTTTGAAAAATATAAGTCGATGGATGACCAGTTTATCCTGGGAGCAAGAGGTGAATTTGTTTACAACAACAAACGTTTATTGGATAACTATACAGCCAGCATCATCCAGGCACCGGCCTTTGCACCGACACCACATAGTCAGGCAAGCTTTAACGAAGCTTATCGTTCCAACCAGTTCCTGGCTCTGGGCATTCTCCCTATTTGGACGATATGGCCAAATCTATACATCCGCAATGAGTTTTACGGTTTTTTCCCATGGTCGGCACTACACAGAGCACCTGACCAGAAGGCTTTGGTTAGCCATTCCTGGTCCAATATTCAATATCTAGCTGAATCATCCTTGGTTTATAGCCTACCTTTTACTTCCATCAGTCTCTTCGTCAATAACTACAGCTACCCGAAAGGAAACTGGAATTTTGGAGTAAATATTGGATTCTTATTATTCAACAGAAGATTTATCGAATAAGATAAAGGTCAAATGGAAAACTTGTGGAGAAGTAGCAAAAATATGACATTTGAGATTAGCGGGAAATCTAACACCGTTCCCTTTTGTGCAGGTAAAAAGCACCGCTCCCTTTCGTGCAGCGGCATAGCCTCCG